>WNFT01004867.1_pt1 | contig 11719 bp, 8 predicted proteins | sample 5400191 | NCBI WGS metagenome assembly WNFT01 (sample SAMN13153359, study PRJNA577476) | soil metagenome | isolation source: 80 cm saprolite under Madrone tree | place: USA:California | collected 2016-06-14
CGGTAGCCGTGGGGTCGGATGACCATGCAGCCGCGCACCGGTGAGTAGTCCGCCAGCTCGGCCTGCATCACGACGTCGTTGTACCACTCGCTGAAGTCCTTCGCGCGTGGCGTGATCTTCTGTGCCTGGGCCATTAGTGGAAGAGTCCCGGAAGCTTCGCGATGGACACGCGCTCTTCGGTGCCTGCCTTCAGGTCACGCACGACCACCTCCCCGGCCGCCCGCTCGTCGGGCCCGACGATGACGGCCCGCGCCGCACCCCGCGCTGCGGCGAGCTCCAATTGTTTGCGGATTGCCGATGGGCGGAGCCCGTATTCGACCGCGACACCCAGATCCCGCAGCTGGTGCGCGAGCTTCAGCATCGGCGCGACGTCATCGCCGCTCACTGCTATTAAAAAGGCGTCGAGCTTCCTCGACGCCTGGTCGGCCGGGCCGCGCTCCTTCAAGAGTTCTCCGAGGACGACATCTCCCATGCCGAACCCGAGGGCGGGAAGATCGACCCCGCCGAGCGCCTTCAGCAGGCCATCGTAGCGACCGCCGCCGCAGATAGCCCGCAGCGATTTCCCCGTGTCGAACAGCTCGAACACGATCCCGGTGTAGTAGGCGAGGCCGCGGACGATCGTCAGATCCACCGCGACGAAATCCCCGAGCCCCATCGCCTCCAGGGCCCCGACGGCTTGGCGCAGCGGCTCACCCGCCTCCTCGCCGCCCTTCACCTTGCCGAGCGCGGTCAGCACGGCGTCGAGCCCGCGCAGGGACGCGATCTCGAGCACCGCGTCCGTTTCCCGCTTCCCGATTCCTGCTTTCGCAAGGATCTCCGCGAACGCTTCTTTCGGCACCCGCTCGCTCTTGTCGATCGCCTCGAACGCGGTCGGCAACTGGGCCTCCGTAACCCCCTTGCCGACGAGCAGGGTCCTGAGGACGCGTCGGTCCGAGACCCGGGCCTGGACGTCGGCTGGCCTGAGCCCGAACGCCCGCATGATGTCGATCGCGGCCGCGACGAGCTCCGCATCGGCCAGCGGACTCGCTTCTCCGATGATGTCCATATTGAGCTGAAAGTGCTCACGCAGCCGTCCGCGCTGCTGCCGCTCGTACCGGAACAGCTGGGGGATCGAGAACCAGCGGATCGGCTTCTTGAGGGCCTGGGCGTGTGCCCCCACCATGCGCGCGAGGGTGGGGGTCATCTCGGGGCGCAGCGCGACCTTGCGCCCGCCCTTGTCCTCGAACGCGTACAGCTGCTGCACGATCTCGGCGCCGCTCTTGTCCGTGTATAGCTCAAGAGGCTCGAGCGGGGGGCCGTCGTATTCCTGAAAGCCGTAGCGCCGCGCGACCTCGCGCCATGTGGCGAAGATGTGGTTCTTGAGAGCCAGTTCGTCGGGGTAAAAGTCACGGAAGCCTGGTAAGGCTTGTCCTTGCATCGCAACAATTTAGCCGACCGGCGCAAACCCGGGCAAGCGGGCGAGCGCATCGCCGACGGTGTGAAACGATCCGGTAACGATCACCGTCGCGGCGTCGTACTGCACCCGCTCCAATGCACGCTCGAACTGCGGCTCGAACTCGTGCGACACCGCGAGCCCCCCTCCCCCCAGCTCGCGCTCCAGTCGACCGAGGTCCCAGCGCCGCCGCTCCGGCGCGGTGTCGGGCAGGGTGAACACGAAGCTGTCGACTGCGGGCGTGAGGCAGTCGATCATTCCGAGGTAGTCCTTGTCCCCCAGCACGCCGACCAGGGCGCGTCGCGGGTGCGGTGGATCGAACTCTCGCAGCGTGTCGGCGAGGACGCGGGCGCCGTCGGGGTTATGCGCCACGTCGAAGATCCACCGGCCGCGCACGTCGAATCGCCCCGGCACGTAGGCATGCCCGAAGCTCTCCGGCCACTCGTCGCCGACCGGTCCGAACGGGGGTGGCAGGGCGTTCAGCGCCCCCAACGCCACCCAGGCGTTGGCGTGCTGGTGACGTCCCTTCAGGCCCAGTGGCCGGGTGGGCGCGGCGCTCGAATCCACGAGGATCACCGGGTTAGCGCCGCGCCGCTCGGCCTCCGCGACGAGCACCTGGCGGACAGCAGGGTCCATCTCTCCGGTGATGAACGAAACGTCGCGTTTCGCGATTCCCGCTTTTTCGCGCGCGATCGACGCCAGGTCGGTCCCGAGGTAGTCGGTGTGCTCCCGGGCGATCTTGGTGACCACCGACACCAGCGGCTGGATGACGTTGGTCGAGTCGAGCCGCCCCCCGAGCCCGACTTCGATCACGGCGACGTCCACCCCCCGCGCGGCGAGATCGGCGAAGGCGATGGCGGTGCTGGCCTCGAAGAAGCTCGCGTCCAGCCGCTCGATGTGGGGTCGCAGGAGCGTGGTCCACTCGGCGAAGGCCTCCTCGCCGATCGGCACGCCGTCCACCTCTACGCGCTCTCGCACCGACACGAGATGCGGCGACGTGTAGACTCCCACGCGTAGCCCTCGGGCGCGGAGCTCGGCCGCCGTGAAGGCGCAGGTCGAGCCCTTGCCGTTCGTGCCCGCGACGTGGATCGAGGGAAAATGCCGCTCCGGATGGCCCAGCACGTCCAGGAGCCCCTCGGTCGGCCCGAGGCTCCACTTTATGCGGCTCCCTTGTCGCGCGAACAAAAAGCGGCAGGCGTCCCCGAAGGACAACCGGGTCAGTCGGCTGCCTCCGCCGGTTGCCGGCCGGCCATGTGACGGAGCAGCTGGGCGGTGGTGTCCCGCAGCTCGCTGCGCGGCACCACCGCGTCGATCATGCCGTGCTCGAGCAGGAATTCGGCCGTCTGGAAGCCGGGCGGCAAGTCCTGGCCGATCGTCTGCTTGATGACCCGCGGGCCGGCGAACCCGACCACCGCCCCGGGCTCCGCCAGGATCACGTCCCCCTGCATCGCGTAGGAGGCGGACACGCCCCCCGTGGTGGGGTTCGTGAGAACCGAGATGAACGGCACCCGCGCCGCCCGCAGGCGGGCGATCTCGACCGAGCTCTTGGCCATCTGCATGAGGGACAGCATTCCCTCCTGCATCCGCGCCCCGCCCGACGCCGACACGACCACGAGCGGGACCCGCCGCTCGGCCGACCGCCGGGTGAGCCGGGCGATCTTCTCCCCCACGACCGACCCCATCGAGCCGCCCATGAAGTTGAAATCCATCACGGCAACGTCGAGCGGCATGCCGTCCAGGCGGCCATAGCCCGTGCGCACGGCTTCCAGCGGGCCCGCTTTCTGGATGGCCGTCTCGAGCCGCTGCGGATAGTTCTCGAAGTGGAGGGGGTCGGTGGAGCGGAGTCTCGCGTCGAGCTCGTGCCAGGAGCCCTCATCGACGAGCAAATCGATGTACTCCTGGGCGGAAATGCGGCGATGGTGCCCGCAGTTGGGGCACACGTTCAGCGCACGGACGAACCGGTCCTTGATGTCGATGTGCCCACACTCGTCGCATTTCTCCCAGGCGTCGGCTGGAATCTCCAGCTTTACCCGTTCAGACGTGCGGGGCTTACGCTCTTTTTTGAACCAGGCCATTCGCGCCACAGTGGGGAACTTGAAGGCGACAATTTGGGAGGGGCCTTCCCCTGGCGCCAGTCCCGACTGTGTAACTCATTGCTACAGCTCGGCATAGCCAGATTGGCGAGACTCCCACGCCACTCGCAACGAGATGCCCACGGCGATCGAGCAGGCGAGCAGGAACGAGCCGCCGTAGGAGAAGAATGGCAGCGGGATTCCAGTGATCGGCAAGAGATTCACCGTCATCCCCACGTTCTCGATGATGTGCGTGAACAGCATGCCGGCAACTCCGAAAACACACAGGCTGGAGTAGGGATCCGTGGCGCGCCGCGCGATGCGCAGCAGGATGAGGATCAGCGCGATGAGGAGCACGAGCGCGATCACCACGCCGACGAACCCGAGCTCCTCTCCTACGACTGGAAAGATGAAATCCGTGTGCTGGGCGGGAAGAAATGCGAGCCGCTTCTGCGGACCGTGGGTAAACCCCTGGCCCAGCAGGCCTCCCGAGCCGATGGCGATTTTCGACTGGATGACGTGCCATCCGGTCGCGCGGGGGTCCACCTCGGGGTTCAGGAACGCGAGCAGGCGGTTCTGCTGGTAGGGAGCGAGACGACGCCAGAACGGCACCGCCACCACGCCCATGACCACGTTCGCCAGCATGACGGCCAGGCCTTCCCATACGTACGGCCGCCACCACAGCAGCAGCGCGAGTAGCACGATGATCCAGGCGCCCCAGGCCACCGTGGAGAAGGCGAGCACCAGCCCGATCACGGGGGACCCGAGGAGCAGCAGCAGCGAGGGCTTCGTGCCGGCCCAGTATAGCATGGCGAACAGAATCGCGATGAACACAATGGCGCTTCCCAGATCGGGCTGCTTGGCGACCAGCAACGTGGGTACGCCGGCGATGAGACAGGGCGGCAGCAGCTCGCGGAGCGTCGCCGGCGCCTCGCGCCGCTCGGCGAGCCAGCGCGCCAGCATGAGGACCACGGCAAGCTTGGCGAGCTCGACGGGCTGGCCCAGCCGCACGCCCCCGACCGCGATCCACGATCGCTCGCTCGCCGCCGTGCCCGCCCCCGTGCCGGCGACGAGGGTGAGCAGCAGTACCACGACGCCGATGCCGTAAGCGAAGGGCGTCGCCCACTCGAGCAGCCGGGGCGACGTTCGGAACATCAGGACGATGGCTACGGCCCCCACACCCAGCCAGATCAGCTGCTTTTCCCAGATGGTGGTCACGAACGTGGGGACGTCGGTTTGTCCCGCGGAATAGAGCGTCGCGAGCCCGTAGGCGGCGAGGGCGATCACGACCGCGCTGAGCGGCCGATCTATCTCACCTATGCGGAGGCGCATTGCCGCTGTCCGGTGGCAGGGTCGGTGGCAGGATCGGTGGCACGATGGTCGTGTCCTCTTCCGGGGCTCCGGGGAGGATCTGGGTGGCCCGCGGTGCGGTGTCGGTCGGGAGTACGATCCGAACCTTCGACACGAGCGTGGTATCGACCCCCAGATAATGCCCGATCACTCGGGTCACGAGTGGCGCGACATATGGGCCCTCACGCGCGAACTCCACGATCGCGCCCACGACGATCTCCGGTTTCTCGGCGGGCGCGAACCCGATGAACCAGCCGTGCGCCGGCCCGTGCGGGTTCTGCGCGGTGCCGGTCTTCCCGGCGATCGCGACGCTGCCCCCGAACCGTCCCGCGCCTCGCGCCGTGCCGCGCTCCACCACGCTGATCATCGCCTGGCGCAGCCCGGCGAGCTGCTCGGGCGCGAGGGCCAGGCTCACCTTCGCATCGGACGCGGGATGCACGAGGTACGGAGACCGCGCCCGGCCATCGCTCGCGAGCATCTGGTAGAACCGGATCATGTTCACCAGGGTCTGGGCGTTCTCTCCCTGCCCGATGGCGAGGTTCAGGGTCACCGCCGACGTCCAGCGGCGCGGCCCGTACACCCGGTCGTAGTAGTCGGTGCCACCCGGGAATTCCGAGGTGATCTCCCCGGGCAGGTCGATGCCGGTGCGTGAGTGGAACCCCAGGCCCGTGGCGTCCTCGAGCAGCGACGTGAGGCCGAGCTTCAAGCCCAGCTGATAGAAGTACACATCGCAGCTCTGCGCGATCGCGTCCGCGAGGACGAGGTCGCCGTGCCCCTGGGCCGACCAGCAGTGGAAGAAGCGGTTGCCGTATTGCAGCCCGCCACGACAGGGGATGGGCATGCGCGACCGCAGCGTGACGATGCCGCGCCGCAGCGCCATCGCGGCCAGGGCGAGCTTCCAGGTGGACCCCGGTGGATAACGCGCCTGGATGGTGCGGTCGAACAACGGGTGCGCCTCGCTTACGTTGAGGCGGCGCCAATAGTCGGGGTCCACGCCGCCGACGAAGGCGTTGGGATCGAACCCCGGCGCGCTGAACAGGGCGAGGATCTCGCCGGTGTTGGGGTTCAGTGCCAGCACCGCGCCGCGTTGCCCCGCCGGAAAGATTTGCGCGATGTAGCGCTGGAGATCGAGGTCGATCGTGGTGTGCAACGCCCGGCCCGGCACGGGCGGCAGCCGGGCGGCGGCGCCGGCCTCGCGCACGACGCGGTTGAACGCACTCACCTCGACGAAGCGCACACCGTCGGCGCCGCGCAGCGTGTCGTCGTACTGGCGCTCGAGCCCGCCCTTCCCCAACAGGCCCCCGAGCCGCACCGCCGCGAAGCGGCGCTGCGCCCGTTCCGCTTCGGTGACCTCGCCGACGTACCCCACCAGATGCGCCACCAGCGAGCTGTCCGGGTAGTGCCGCCTCGGCTCCGGCTGGATCAGGAGTCCCGGGAAGATCAGCCGCCGCTCCTCCAGGGCCGACACGACCTCGAACGTGGCGCTCGGGAGCACCATGACCGGCAAGTACGGCGTCCGGCGATACCGCATCAGCACGCGTTCGATCGCGGGGCCGTCCAGCTTCACGATCGGCGCCATGCGCCGCAACGTGGCCTCCAGCGAGTCTTCGTCTTCTGTCGGGAGCAGCGACACGGTGTACCCGGTCAGGTTCTCCGCCAGGATCTTGCCGTTGCGGTCGGTGATGATGCCTCGGGGCGCGGGCAGCGAGATGGGTCGCAACCGGTTCGTCTCGGACTGCAGCTGGTATTTCGAGTGGTCCAGGATCTGCGTGCGGAAGAACACGAGCACGAAGGCCGCCCCCGCCCCCAGCACCACAGTCCGCGCGAGGCGGAGCCGTCGCTCCAGCAGGTGCGGGTGGAACGCGCTCATGCGTCGCTCAACCGGATGGCCAAATGGCGCCCGAACAGCCACAGCACCAGCACGCCCGCCACGGCCGTGGTCAGGCTCTGGATGGGAGACCACACCAGCAGCTCCCAGCCCAAGAGGCCTCCTTTGAGCTTCCCCGATGCGAGCGCCACCGCGAGGTTGCGGCACCAGGTGCCGGCGAAGAACAGACACCCGTTCACGAACAGGTTCTCCGCGAAAAAGACCGCCTTGCTCCAGGAAGAGAGATACCCCACGAGCGTGTGGGCGAGCGCCCCCGCCCCGAACGACGCCGGCGTGAGCGCGTCGCGCAACAGGCCGACCAGGAAGCCCGCGCCGGCGCTCGGTCCGGGACGGGCCCGGATGGTGTAGATCAGGAGCGCCAGCAGCAGGAAATCGGGCGCCACGCGGTCACCCCCCAGCCGCCCCCGCACCGAGAACTGCAGCACCACGAGGGCCGCCAGGATCACGTAGAAGCGGTACTTGTCGCTGCGCCTCACGGCGTCTCCCCGCTCGACTGGAACAACGCGCGCAGATCGCCGCGCACCGGCGGCCCGGTGAGGATCATCACGTGCGTGACGGCGGCGGGGTGAACAGCGGGCCGGATGAGGTAGGTGCGCTCCCATCCTTCCGCCTCTCCTGCGACGTCCAGCACCGTGCCGATCGGAACGCCCCGGGGCAGCACGCCCCCTAAGCCCGATGTGAGGATCATGGTGCCCGTGGCCACCCGTTGCCGGTAGGCCACGCCTTGCAGCTCGAGCAGCCAGATGCGCGGCCCGTCGCTGCCGTGCGGGGCGACGATGCCGTAGACGCTGCCATCTGCCGCCATGGCGCTGGCGCGGAACTCGGGGTGTGCCCAGCTCACCACTACGCTGGTTTTTGCGTCCACCGAGCTCACGATCCCCACCAGGCCGTCCGGACTCACGACTGCGGACAGCGGCTTCACCCCTTGCTTCTTTCCGGCGGAGACGATGAAGGTGAGGGCGCTCGACGGCTCCGGCTCGTGCAGCACCTCGGCCGGCACGTAGCCGCTCGAGAGTCGGGTGCCCAAGCCGAGCAGGCTGCGGAGCCGGGCGTTCTCGCCCCGCAGCTCGGGGAGGAAGGTGGCGGCGAGGGCGGCGGAGTCGCGCTGTGCCACCACCGCGTCGTAGCGATCGAGCGAGGCCGAGAGCAGCTCGGTCTGCTGCTGGAGCGCCAGGAAGGGGGCGAGCACGGTTTGCCGCAGGCCGCGTGCGAACGGATCGCGGATCCGCTCGGGCAGGCTCATGGCGGCGACCGACAGCAGGACGCACCCGAGAAAGACCAGGGTGTCGGCCCGGGAGGCGTAGCGGTCCGCTCCGAGCGCCATCGCCTAGGTGGTCAGGACGTTGCGGTATTTCTCCGGATCGTCGAGGATCCGCCCCGTCCCCCGCACGACGCAGGTCATCGGGTCCTCGTCGAGGTGGATCGGCAGGCCCGTCTCCTGCTGCAGCAGCACGTCGAGGCCGCGGATCAGCGCGCCCCCGCCGGTCATCACGATCCCGCGATCGACGATGTCCGACGCCAGCTCCGGCGGCGTGATCTCCAGCGCCCGCCGCACCGCGTCCACGATCTGCTGGATCGGCTCCTGCACGGCCTCCCGGATCTCGCTCGAGTGCACCCGGACGATCTTCGGAATCCCCGAGACCAGGTCGCGGCCCTTCACCTCCATCTCGCGTTCTTCCCCGACGGGCGCGGCCGAGCCGATCTGGATCTTGATCTGCTCCGCCGTGGGCTCGCCGATCAGGAGGTTGTAATTCTTGCGCATGAACTGCACGATCGCCTGGTCCAGCTCGTCGCCGCCGGTGCGGATCGAGGTATCCGAGACGATCCCAGAGAGGGCGATCACCGCGATCTCGGTCGTGCCGCCTCCGATGTCGATCACCATGTTCCCTGTGGGCGTCTCGACGGGCAGGCCCACGCCGATCGCCGCCGCCATCGGCTCGGCGACCATGTAGACCTCCTTCGCCCCGGCCGACTGCGCGGAGTCGCGCACGGCACGCTTCTCGACCTCGGTGATGCCCGACGGCACGCACACGATCACCTTGGGCTTCACGCGAAACAGATGGCGGTCGATGATGGTCTTGAGGAAGAACCGCAGCATCTTCTCGGTGACGTCGAAGTCGGCGATCACGCCGTCCTTGAGCGGCCGCACGGCCAGGATGCCGTCCGGGGTCCGTCCCAGCATCCGCTTCGCCTCGAGCCCGATGCCTTTGATCTTCCCGGTCGACTTTTCGATCGCGACGACCGAGGGCTCGTTGAGCACGATGCCCTCGCCCTTCACGTAGATCAGCGTGTTGGCTGTGCCCAGATCCACGGCGATCTCATTCGCCGGACTCCAAGCACCGAGCGTCCATTTCGGCCAGCGTAGGGGCACGAGGTCGTCGAGTGAAAGTCGTTAGGGGGGCGCGTGCGAGCGCATCAAGCTAATGAAAAGCGTAACTCCAAGCAAGGCTGATGCTTGACGCCCCTGATGGGGGCGGCTACCGTTGGCGGATGCGACCCGCGCCACCCCTCCCCGAGATCGCCGTGGTCGATCTCCAGGCCTGCGACCGCTGCGGTCTGTGTCTTCCCCTGTGCCCGCCTGAAGCGATTCACCTCGCGCTCGCTGACCTGGTCGTCGATCGGAGCACGTGCACCGGCTGCCGCAAATGCATCGCCCCCTGCCCCGTCGGCGCGCTCGCGATGGTCCCGGCGTGATGCACGACACCGATGTGCTGGTCATTGGTACTGGCCCCGCGGGCGCGGTGGCGGCATGGGAGGCGAAGCGCGCCGCACCGGAGCTCGATGTCGTGTTGCTCGAGCGCGACGCCCGAGTGGGCACGCCGGTGCGCTGTGCCGAAGGCGTCGGGGACGCAGGGCTCCGCGAGTTCGCCGATCCCGACGGCGCTCCCTGGGTGGCTCGCAAGATCACGCGGGTGGTGTTCGTCGCGCCTGACGACACCGAGGTGCAGGTCGCCGAGCGCGACGTCGGCTGGATTCTCGACCGCACGCGCTTCGACGCCTTTCTGGCCGAGCGGGCCGTGGCGCTCGGGGCCGAGCTGCGCGTGAGCACCGAGGCGGCCGGCATGACGTGCGAGCCCGACGGTCGGTGGCGCGTCCAGCTGCGCGGCGCCGGGGGCGAGGCGACCTGCCGGGCGCGGGTCGTGATCGGAACGGACGGCGTCGAAGCGATGGTCGGCCGGTGGGCGGGCCTCGACACCCGCGTCCCCGCCCGGGACATGGAGTCGTGCGCGCAGTACGTGCTCGAGGGCATCGACTTCGATCCCGCCGCCATCTATCTGCAGTTCGGCGCCGGCATCGCTCCAGGCGGGTATGCATGGGTCTTCCCCAAGAGCCCGGGTGTGGCGAACGTGGGCCTCGGCCTCGTGGCCTTGAAGGCGGATGGTCGCAACGCCCGACAATACCTCGACGACTGGATCGCGCGCCGCTACCCTCGCGGTGAGAAGACGGGCTGCACCGTAGGCGGCGTCATCGTGCACACGACCGTCCGGCAGACCTATACCGACGGCGTCCTGGTGGCGGGCGACGCGGCCCATATGATCAACCCGCTCTCCGGGGGCGGGATCGTGAACGCCATGAAAGCCGGGCGGCTCGCCGGCCGCGTCGCGACCGCCGCGATCCGGGCCGGAGACACGAGCGCGAGCCGGCTGTCGGCGTTTCACGCCGGGTGGATGGAGCTGCTCGGGGACGATCATCTCAAGTACTATCGACTCAAGCGGGCGCTCGAGGAGCTGGATGACGCGTGCTTCAATTCGCTCGCGCGCACGGCCAACGGGATTCCCCAGGGGAGGCGGACGTTGGGTCGGATCTTTGGCCACGCGCTGGTCAGGCACCCGCAGCTGATTCCGGTGGCGGCGAGATTCTTCTTGTGAATCGGGAGCGGGGAGCAGGGAGCGGTTCCTTCCGGCGCAACGTCGGGTACCGCTCCCCGCTCCCCGCTCCCATGATGGGAGTGCCATGCTGAGCATCGATCTCCGAGGCAAGCGCGCTCTAGTAGCTGGCGTCGCCGACGACGCCGGGTACGGCTTCGCCATCGCCAAGGCGCTGGCCGAGGCGGGAGCCACGGTGTGCACCGGCACGTGGCCCCCGGCTCTCAACATCTTTCTCAACCTGCTCGAGCGGGGCAAGATCGACGGCTCGCGCCGCATGCCCGACGGCTCGCTCCTGCAGTTCGAGAAGATCTATCCGCTCGATGCGGCTTACGACGCCCTGGCCGACGCGCCGGAAGAGGTCCGCACCAACAAGCGCTACAAGGATGTGGGCGACTTCTCGGTGGCGGGGCTGGCGCAGCGCCTGACGCAGGACCTGGGCGACCGGCCGCTCGACATCGTGATCCATTCTCTGGCCAACGGACCCGAAGTGAAGAAACCCCTGCTCGAGACCAGTCGGTCGGGGTACCTCACGGCGGTGAGCGTCAGCGCGTATTCGCTGGTATCGCTGGTCGCCCGGCTGGCTCCGCTGATGCGGCCGGGCGGGTCGTTCCTGTCGCTCACGTACATGGCGAGCGAGCGCGTGGTACCGGGCTACGGCGGCGGCATGTCCTCGGCCAAGGCGGCGCTCGAGAGCGATACCCGCACGCTCGCCTTCGAGGCGGGGCGGAAGTACGGCGTGCGTGTGAACACGATCTCGGCGGGCCCGCTCGCCTCCCGCGCCGCGAGCGCCATCGGGAAGATCGAGAAGATGGTCGACTATTGCGCCGCGAATGCACCGCTCACGCAGCCGCTCACCGCGCGCGAGGTCGCGACCACGGCCGCCTTCCTCGCGAGTCCGCTTGGCAGCGGGATCACCGGGGCGACGATCTACGTGGACAAGGGGTACCACGCGATGGGAGCGGCGGTGGCGACGGGGAATCTGCTATAGCGGGAGCGGGGAGCGGGGAGCGGTACCTGACGGTGCCATGGAGGGTACCGCTCCCCGCTCCCTGCTCCCAAGGACCTTCAGCATCACGCTTGTCCCGACGGCCGCACGATTTGCGGCGTG
>WNFT01004871.1_pt1 | contig 11715 bp, 10 predicted proteins | sample 5400191 | NCBI WGS metagenome assembly WNFT01 (sample SAMN13153359, study PRJNA577476) | soil metagenome | isolation source: 80 cm saprolite under Madrone tree | place: USA:California | collected 2016-06-14
CTGCTTCTCGGGTCCGCAGCCGCTGTGGAGTCAGGCGCGCTACCGGGCGCCGGTGATGAACATCGTGCTCAACAACAGAAGCTACAACAACGAGCGCAACCGCATCTGGGCTTTTGGCGGCCGCCAATTCAAGACCGGGCGCGACATGACTTGCTACATCGGCAGCCCGGACGTGGACTACGTCAAGGCCGCCGGCGCCTTCGGGGTGGAGGGAGAGGTCGTTACCGAGCCCGGCGAGGTCAAGGCGGCGATCCTGCGCGCCCAGCGCGTCATCGCCGACGGGCGGCCCTATCTGCTCGACATCCACACCCAACGCGACGGCATCGGGGCTGCCAGCACTTGGCATCCGGTCTATTCGGTCGCGGAGCTGCGGACCAGGAGGGTGTGATGAAACGGCTTATCCCGGCGCTCTGCACCGCAGCGCTTGCGATCACAATAGCCATACCGGCGTGCGCCCAGGGCGCGCTGCCGCCGGGCGAAGGCCGCGACCTGATGGCGACGGCGTGCTCGCAATGCCATCCGCTCAACGTGATCAGGTCGATGCGCGAAGGAGCAGAAGGCTGGAAGCGTCATGTCTACAACATGGTGACGCGCGGCGCCCAATTGAACGCGCCCGAGGCCGACATGGTCGTGGCCTACCTGGCCGCCAATTTCGGCCCCACCGCGCCTGCCGCGTCCGCCACGCCTGTCGCGCTACCCGTCGGACCCGGCAAGGACCTGGTCGAAGCGCGCTGCACGGTTTGCCACGATCTCGAACGGGTGGCATCGGCCAGGCGGCAGAAATCCGAGTGGCCGGCCCTGGTCGCCAACATGGTCGGCCGCGGCGCCGTGGCGACGCCCGACGAGGCGCAGGCCATCACATCCTACCTGACGATAAATTTCAGCGGCGATTGATTATGGGGGAGCTGTTAGCAACCAGCAAACCGTCACTGGGGATCGTCCCCATGAGCAAGCACCCCATTTCCTTCGCACTGCCGGCCGGACTGTTGGCCGCGCTAATCGCCATCGGACATGCTGCGGCGCAGACACCGACCGGCGTCTTCGCCGGCAAGACGGTGAACCTGATCATCGGCTTCGGCCCGGGTGGCGGGTATGACCTGTGGGCCCGCATCTTGGCGCGACATATCGGCAGGCACCTGCCGGGCAACCCGACCGTCACGCCGCAGAACATGGAAGGTGCGGGCAGCTACCGCGCCGCCAACTTCATTTACAACGTGGCGCCTAAGGACGGCACGGCCTTCGCGCTGATCGCCCGCGATACCCCGCTCGGGCCCCTCACGGGCGCGCCGGGGGCGCAGTTCGATGCAACCAAGTTGTCATGGCTCGGAACCCCGGCCATCGAAACGAATGTCTGCATCACCTACAACACGGCACCGGTGAAGACCGTATCCGATCTTCTGGAAAAGCAGTTGGTGGTCGGCGACACCGGGCCCGGGACCGGCACCCGCTCCTACCCGAAGGCGCTCAACGACATTCTCGGCATGAAGTTCAGGATCGTCGGCGTCTATCCCTCATCCGCCGACGTGTTCCTGGCGATGGAACGCGGCGAGGTGCAGGGCATCTGCGAGAGCCTCGACAGCGTCAAGGTGCGCCGGCCGGACTGGATTGCGACCAAGACCGTCTCGGTCCTGTTCCAAGGCGGCACCAAGCCCAATCCGGAATTGAAAGACGTACCGTTCGTCGTCGATCTCGCACGCAATGACACCGACAGGCAGGCGATCGAGTTTCTCTATGTTGGCCAGGGCATCGGGCGTCCGTTCGTCGCACCGCCTAACCTGCCGCCGGATCGGCTCAAGCTGCTACGCGATGCCTTCATGGCGACCATGAAGGACCCGGAATTCATCGCCGAAACCCAGCAGCGCAAGCTCGCGCTCGAACCCGAAAGCGGCGAAGAGCTCGAAACGCTGGTCAAGAAAGCCTACGCCACGCCCAAGCCGATTATTGAGCGCATCGGCAAGCTGATCAACTAGCGCGGCTTTCGTTCTTCAGCTTTTCCTCCGCGGCTTCGGATTCGGGCGTCCAACGCTCGGCAATCACTCACTCGTCTGCAATGTCAGGCTGGACGGCTCGGCCTCCCAGCTTCATCGCCAACATCTCATGGCCGGCCTCTCATCGCCACCCGCGATTTGGCGCGGCTTGCACGCGAAAGCCGGAAGCGCGCCAAATTCTTCTGAATTCAGCGTCAATCGCCAAGCGAGAGAGCAACACGAAAACCTATGTTACTTCGACGAAATGTCAGGCCCATCAGCCGTCGAACCGCCGACCCTAGCTCCCAAGGGTTATTGGCCCAACTGCCGCCGCGCATGATTCGCGCATCGACACAACTGCGGGCACGCGAGAATGGATCGGTCGGGGGTGTCGAGCAGTCCTCGACCCATTCCCAGGCGTTGCCGTGCATATCGAAAATTCCCCATGGATTGGGCTTGCGCTGGCCTACCGGAATGGGACTGGCAGTGTCGTCGCCGCAACCATCGCGCCATGGGAAGGGAGAGTCTTGGCTGGCGAATCTGCCATGGTCGCAGAGTGCGGTCCTGTCATTGCCAAAGCTGTAATAAGTCTCCGTACCTTGGCAGCCGATCGACAACACGCCGATGCACCCGGAATACCCGTGCGCGCATTGCATCCTGAGCGGCAGCGTCGCTGTTGTCGTCAGGACGGCGCTCGGAAGCGTGGACATCCCGGAGATCGCCATAACCAGCCGGACGGCCCTGGCGTAACCCACCGTTGGACCAACATGAGACGGGGCAGCCGGCAGCTGCCCTGACCGAGTTCGAGACCGCGCTCCAGCAGACCCCTAACCGCTTCCGCGCTTACTGGGGAGCCGCCCGCGCCGCCGACGCGGCAGGCGACCGCCAGAAGGCATCCGCGTACTTCGGCAAGCTCGTCGACCTCGCCAAGAACGCTGATACCGAGCGACAGGAAATCGGCGAGGCCAAGGCATTCCTGGCGCGGAGATGATAGTATAGGCGATGCACAAAGAGGGACTCGTCGGCTGCCGGCCCCGGCAGCCGCATCCCGCGAGACAATGATGATCCCCACGATCGCATTGGCGATAATGCTTGGTGCGCTGGCCGCCAGCGTGGCCGCCTACACGATCGGCCCGCCGGGATGGCGGGACGTGATTGCACCGTGGCTCGGCGGGCCCGACCGCCGGATTGAGACGGCAATCGCGCTCGAGGAATTGCCGATCTGCACCACCATGGCGGCGGCGGCTTCGGATGCCGACTGGGCGCAGCTCGACCCTGATTTCAAGGCCGGCAAGAAGGCGCTGGGTGCGCAGGATTGGAATGGTGCGATCGCGGCGTTCGAACTCGCCGCGTTGCGCGACCCGCTCAATGCCGATATCCAGAACTACATCGGCTATGCCTACCGACGACTGCGTCAGCTGGAGCCGGCCATCGGCCACCATCAGCAGGCGCTGACGCTCAATCCCCGCCACCGCGGCGCCCGTGAGCATCTCGGCGAGGCGTATCTTGTGCTTGGCGAGCCCGCCAAGGCTGAGCAAATGCTCATGGAACTAGAAAGCCTCTGCCTCATTTCCTGCGAGGAATATGACGACCTCAAGCAGGCCATTGGGGTGTACAAAAGACTGGCCGCGCGCTGAGATTCAAATCGGCGCAAGAGTGCTGCCAACGTCGCCTTGGGCTGAACGAAGAGCGCTCATGGATCGTTGTGACCGAGCCAAACGAAGCTAAGCGTGCGGGCGGGACGCACGCCGTCCGACACTGGTGCCGCCCGCTCGACTCTGCATCTTCTTGTCCTTACAACCGGGCTTGATGCACTAAAGCCCCGAGAAAGCATATGACCTCGTTTGGAAAGCGGCCACTAACGCGTTGGATACTGCATGTCGGCCTCATGCTCTTTTTCGCGTTGGCCGCCGGCCGGACCCTGGCCGAGTCGCCATTCTCATTCGACGCGACTCCCGGCAAGCTGCCCAAAACCATAGCACCGCTCCACTACGCGCTCGATCTCACCCCTGATCTCGACAAGCTCACCTTCTCGGGTTCGGAGTCTGTCGACATCGAGGTGACGGCGCCGACCGAACGCCTCGTGCTCAACGCGGTCGAGATGACCATCGATGCAGCGGCCGTCGACGGCGAGGCCGCACCGGAGATCTCCGCCGACACGGCGGCCCAGACCGTGACGTTTGCCTTCCCGCACGCGATCGCGGCCGGCCGCCATCAGTTGCGCATCTCCTTCGCGGGCCGCATCAACCGCTTCGCCCGCGGCCTGTTCATGGTCGACTATCCGACCGCCGAGGGTCGCAAGCGGATGATCTCATCGCACCTGGAGCCCGCCGACGCGCGCCGCATCTTTCCGAGCTGGGACGAACCCGCCTTCAAGGCGAGCATCGCGCTCACCGTCACGGTCCCACAGACGTTCCTCGCCGTGTCCAACATGCCGGTGGCCCAGGAGGAACCGACCGGCGACGGCAACAAGCGCGTCGCATTCCACCCGACGCCGCGCATGTCGAGCTACCTGTTCGTGCTCGCTGCGGGCGACCTGGAGCGCGCCACCGCCGATGCCGGCGGCGTCACCGTCGGCGTGGTGGCGACGCGGGGCAAAAGCGAGCATGGGCGCTACGCGCTCGACACCGCCGTCGCTCTGTTGCGCTACTTCAACGATTATTTCGGCATCGCCTATCCGTTGCCCAAGCTCGACCTGATCGCGGTGCCGGGCGGCTTCGGCGGCGCCATGGAGAACTGGGGCGGCATCACGTTTTTCGAGAGCCGTCTGCTGTTCGATCCGGCCACCCGCGCAAGCGACGCCCGGCGCGGCATCTTCAGCATCATCGCCCACGAGATGGCGCATCAATGGTTCGGCGATCTCGTCACCATGGCGTGGTGGGACAACATCTGGCTCAACGAAGGCTTCGCAAGCTGGATGCAGGCGAAGGCCGCCGAGGCGCTGCATCCAGAATGGCAGACGTGGCTCAACAGCAGCGGCTTCAAGCAGGCGGCCATGGGCGAAGACGCCCGCCGCACCACCCATCCGATCCAGCAGCCGATCGCCAACGAATCCGCGGCGCTGGCGGCATTCGACTCCATCACCTATGCGAAGGGCCAGGCGATCATTCGCATGGTGGAAAACTATCTCGGGGATGACGCCTTCCGGACGGGCATCCGGGCCTACATGAGGCGGCACGCTTACAGCAACACAACCACCGCTGACTTGTGGGGCGCGCTTGCCGCCGCGTCCGGCAAGCCCGTGACGGCGGTTGCGGCCGGTTTTACGGAGCAAGGCGGCATCCCGCTGGTGATCGCGCAGGCGTCTTGCGACGGCGGCATCCAGCGCGTCACGCTGCGCCAGGAGCGCTTCACCATCCACGATCCTGCGCCTCAACCGCAACGCTGGCGCGTGCCGGTGACACGTGGCGGCATCGATGGCGTTGCGGACGAGATGGTGCTGCTCGACGGCGCCGCCGAGATCGCGGCGGGACGCTGTGGCGATCCCGCGAAGCTCAACCCCGGCGATGTGGGCTACTACCGGGTCCAATATGATGCTGCGATGCTCGCAGCGCTGACGCGATCGATCGACCGCCTCGCGCCGGCTGACCGCGCTAATCTCCTCGGCGATACCTGGGCGCTGGTCGAGGCCGGCCGCACCGTGCCGGCCGCATTCTTCGACTTCGTCGAACAGCTGACCGGCGACGACAACCGGGTTGTTGTCGACCAGATCATCCGCCCCCTGACCCGGATCGACCACCTGCAGTGGGGCCGGCCCGAGCGCCCGGCATTTCAGGCCTACGGGCGCGCCGTGCTGCGGCCGGTGTTCGACCGGATCGGCTGGGACGCGGCGCCGTCGGAGCCGGCAGATCATGCCCTGCTGCGGACACGGCTCATCGGCGTGCTCGGGACTTTTGGCGACGACGCCATCGTGGCCGAAGCCAAGCGCCGCTTTGCGAAATTCGTGAGCGACCCGACATCGCTCCCCACCGCGCTGCGCGAGATCGTCACCGGCCTTGCCGGCCGCAACGCGGATCGCGCCATCTACGACACCCTGCTGGCGCTCGGCCGCGGCACCACCAACACCGACGAGCGGGTGCGCTACTACATGGCGGCCGCGAGCGCGCGCGATCCGGCCCTCGCCGACGAGACGCTCGCCATGGCGCTGACCGACGAGCTGCCGACGACCCTCGTCGGCCGGCTGATCTCCGAGGTCGCCTCGCTTGGCGAGCATCGCGATCTCGCCTGGAGTTTCGTAAAGGCGAATTTCGCCGCGCTGGCCGCCAAGCAGGGGCCGTCGTTCCCGGAGTATTTCCCCGCCGGCGTGATGACGAACTTCACCGATGCCGCGCACGCCGAGGAGCTCACAAACTTCGCGCCGGCGCAGTCGACCGCGGGCGGGCGCACCGTGGCGGCGAGGTCCTACGAGCGCATCATGACGGATGCGGATTTTTCGGCGCAGCAGCTGCCGGCCGTGAATGAATGGGTGAGGCGGCGGATGGCGCGGCCGTAGCCCGTAGCCCGGATGGAGCCACCGGGTCCGGCCGGAGCCTGCCATCGGGCCGGCCAAAGGCCGGACCCGTTGGGCCGGCCCGATGGTAAACTCAGCGTAATCCGGGGCGGCGGTGCAGTTGGCGAGGCTTTCCCCGCATTACGTGCCGGAAGACTGGCACTCCATGCGGGCTACGGAGGCCCCGACGGCGCTCCGCCGTTGCCTTTACGGTAACGCGTAGGATGGGTTTCGCTTCGCTCAACCCATCCTACAGAGACACCGGCATAAAGTGGCTGACGAGTAGGAGGATGACCAGCAGGACCAGTCCGATACCAAGACTCCAGCCGATCAACTTCTTTTCGATCGGCAATAGCGGCTCGGACGGTGCGTTCTGCAGTTCCTGCTGGAGGTCGGACGCGGGCATTGCAAATTCTCCTTAAGGTGCAGCTGGTGGGCTAAGTTCAGCTGGCGAGCGGCGGTCTCACCCCGGCAAAGAACAGCCAGGAAATGGCGAGCCCGACCCAGATCACGAAACCGAACAGGCTGAGCAGGTAAACGGCCGCGAGTTTGCCGACGCCTTCCTGCCATAGCCTTCTGAAGTCGGAGAGAACGCCGATCGAGAAGAATGTCAGAATGAAGAAGATGACCCGAAACGTATTGGCTTCGCCGATGGCGGCGGGCAGCCGGGAACTGATTTCGGTCGGCGTTGCGAGCGCAAGAGCGAGGCCGACCACGAAGGTCAGGACGAAGCCAATAATGAATTTCGGGAAACGCTGCCAGATTTCGGCTATGCGCGCCCCATTCTGCGTGGGATTGATGTGCTTGGTCCAGATATAGCCGAGCACGAAGGCCCAGATACCGATGAAAATATCGATGAAAACTTTTACCGTGGCGGTGACGCCAAGAATCCAGCCAGGCTGATAGCGGATGCCCTCGGCTGCGGATTTCGCCAAAATGAGAGACTCGGTGATACCGCCGCCCGCAATCGCGGCGCCATCGGTCTTGACCGCCAGGCCCATCCAGGCGCCGGCGACCATGGGCTCTTGCCACAGGAAGCTCTGCGCCAGGAACGGCAGGATCAGCACTTCCACCACCGCGAAGATAACCACCAGCGAAGAAACCATCACCGGCACGATCGGACGCGCCCGGATCGCCCCGCCGACCGCGATCGCCGCCGACACCCCGCAGATCGAAATGCCGGATGCGAGCGGCGCCGCCCATTCGCGATTGAATCCGAACCACTTGCGGGCGATGTAGTAAACAACCGCCCAGTAGATCAGGTAAGCTTCGATGATCGCCGCAATCCCACGCCACAGCAGCGAGGTCGCGAGCGTGAGCCGGCCCGCCGCCGTCACCGCCAAAAACGCGCCCAGTATCACGATAGCGATCTTGATGTAGAGCTCAGGCCGGATCGCCTCCTTGAGCCATTCGGCGAGGCGCGGGAAGAAATTGGCGATGATCAGGCCGAAGAGCAGCGCGACCACATAGCCGCCTTCGTTGGTCAACTTCAGCGACCAGCCGATGCCAAACTTTTGCTGGTCGGCCGGCGTGACCACCGCCACGTAGGCAAAACTGCCGATGATCCAGCTCGCATACGCAAAGGCGAAGACGGCTGTGAAGGCGATGGCGAAGCGCTTCAAGTCGAGACCGAGAACCCTTGCCCCACCGGTGAGCACCGCCAGGAGCGCCAGATAGGTGACGACGAGAGCGCCGGGGCCGCCGAGTTGCGCATAGGTTTTCGAGACCGTGCCAAGAGCTGGCTGGGATCAATCCACACCGATGTGCTGACGACCCATCCGAGCAAATCAACGCCCCAAAGCCAAGCCAGCGCCAACGCGAAAATGCCCAAGCCGATCCAGACCGACAGCCAATCCTCGGTGATCCAAGGCCTGGGCTCTGCCGTGGTGGGCCAGCGCGCTGTTTCGGTCGTGACGGACATGGTGAGCACCCCTCATGCGGCCAACAGCTCCGCTCGCGTGCGGACGCAGGGCGAATAGAATATTGTTTTCACGCAGGCGCAATGTTCGGGCGAAAAAAAGAAAGTTATGTCAGCCACGTCGAATCTGGCAGCAGGAGCATTTCGTCAGGCGTCCCGATCAAGGAATTTGTGACGCGGTGCTACGCAAGCAAGTTTGCTTTGGCTCAACGGATGCAGGCGCTTCCGCACAAGGAGAGGTTTCGTAATGGCTCCGCCGAAGTGCTACTTACCGCCGTCGTTGTTGACGTGGTTTCGTCGGAAGATGCGGGTGAATCAAGCCTGCAGAACGCAATAGAGCGGCTGCGTGATCCCTCTCACGTCCGCATGTTGCCTCCCTCTGAACTGGACGCGTGCATGGCCATGGCCGGGTTTCAGGACATTGAACGCACCACCTGGGACAAGAGCCGCGAATTCGAAGAATGGATGGAGATCGTAAACGATCCTGCTCGCGCCGAGCCTATCCGAATCGTTATCCGAGCATTGGCAGAAGCTGGAAGCAGCGCAGGAATGGGCCTGTCGATCCAAAACGATCAGATCGCATTCTTCCATCGATGGCGCCTGTTAAGGGCAACGAAACCACTCTAATTGCGGCAAATGTCTTGCGCAGAATCATCATTCTGGTCGAGTTCGCCAATCGGCCGATGTGGAGCTTGTCGCGTGGCAGACCCGGCCGCTTTTCCGCGTGCGACATCACTTGATCGTGCATGAGAATGCCGACAGGATGCCTTGTACCGGTCAATCGACCCGGGGGGAGCCACCATGCAGTCAAAAATGGCCCCGTGGGCATTCGTGCTCGCTGTCCCTGACATCGATAAGAGCGCTCAGTATTTCCGCGACTTTCTTGGGTTTCGTATCGATTGGGAGAATGCAACCGATTGGCGATTGGCCGAGAGGGACGGCGTTCGGATTATGTTGGGCCAGTGCCCGACCGACATGCACCCGAGCGCGCTTGGTTCTCATAACTGGTTCGGCTATCTGGAGGTCGATGATGTTGACGGCTTGCACGCTGAATTTACTGCGCGTGGGGCGGTCTGCTCTGCGCCCAAAGATACCCACTACGGAATGCGTGAGATTGTCATAACCACAACAGACGGCCACAGGCTCGTGTGCGGGCAGCCATCCAAACGGACCTGATCGCAGCATAGCGGTCGCGACTAGTTTGAGCAGCGGCCAAGTTCAGGTTTTGGCGCTACCCGGATGGAAGGGTCGGCGGCCATCATCAGCAGCTCATTGGGTAATCAGCGGACCTCCGCCGGAAGGAGGCCGCGGGGTTCCACTTGACGACACACCATGCTGGTTGGGTTCGCCAATCGCCGATGTGGCGCCCGCCGCACGGCAGACCCCGGTGAGACCGATTAAGTTTGCTGCTCACTTGCCACGTTGCCGGCATTGTTAGCCACACCTTTGACCCTGACGCCGATCCGTTGGTAAAGCCGCGATGCGATAACGACAAGGAGCGTATAAGCAAGGAGCAATCCAACCACCACAAAGAGATATAGGAGAAGTAGCATCACCCAGAGGGAGCCAGGCCCCATCTCCGCGTCGCCGATTATGAAAGAAAGGACCGACATGGCCACGCCAGCCACAAGGAGCCACACGATGAGGGCCAGGATGACTAATGGCAGTATCGCCCCCAAAATGATGAACAAGATGCGCCACGCGTGGCCGCGGGTATCGGCTATCGCTTGACGCCAGTTCGCGCCCGGTGCGTCGACTGCCACGGCCGGGTACAGAACGATCGCCCTGATTGCGAACACGAAGGCCAGGACGGCGAGAGCAAGGACAGGTCCGCCGAGAACGACATCGACATCAAATGATTGCTGCGTCGCGGAGGAGAGCACCAAGAATACGAGCGACCAGCCGAAGAAGCGTCGGAACCTGGGCTCTGTGGACGCAATTCGGTAACTCGTCGTTTTCTCGCCCAGGATGATGAAGCGGTGCACCGCAATGGCGTATGGCGTCAGAAAGAACACTACTGCCAGACCGTAGGGCAGCCCTACCAGCTCAGCGCTTGTGGTCATGCCGTTCAAGATCAAGAGCGCCCTGGTCGCCACCATCACAATAAACAGCGTCCATAGGATCAGGACCATAACCAGTGCCGGAGTGAGAAGCGCGCTCAACGCGGCGCGGGTGTCACGCCACGCGGTCACGACCGCCGTGGAAACTTTCAGCGCTTCGGTGTGCTTCGGCGCGGCCGGGTTCATGGCGAAAATCTCCCCTCTCCCCACAAAGATCGGTAACGAGATCAGCGTACCACGCCTTGACATTCGGGAATGTCACACCAGTGCTGGCAGTCGGGCCATCTGTTACAAGCAGGGCTTTAGAGGGAAGTTTGAAGTTGTTCTGCCGGAAAGGCCCCTGGGGTGGTCCGTGGCAAGAAGAGGCTCTTTGCGCTTGTTCCACTTGACGACATACCATGCTGGGCATGTGTCCGGGCCGGAAGAAACGGCACCTCGCGACGAGCGGAGCCGGTGGCATTCCCGGCGCGCGTCCTGGGCACGTCCATCGCGCTCCGGCAAGCGCGCGCCTTTGGTCGAACAGGGCCGATGGTCTACCTCGCCAAGCGCCCCCCGCTCAGCGTCCGCCCGACTGCATCCTTCCAGGCCGCGACCTTGCGGCGGCGGATCGCGTCGTCCATGGCGGGGGTGAAGCGGCGGTCCAGGGCCCAGCGCGCCGCGAATTCCTGCGGCTCCGGATAGAGCCCTGATTGCAGGCCGGCCAGATAGGCCGCGCCGAGAGCGGTGGTCTCCAGGATGGTGGGGCGGTCGACCGGCGCGCCGAGAATGTCGGCGAGCCGTTGCATGGTCCAGTCGGACGCCACCATGCCGCCGTCGACCCGCAGAACCGTGTCGGACAAATCGTTGCGACCTTCGGCGGCGCCAGCGTTGTCGCGGCAATCGGCCCGCATGGCATCGAGGAGATCAAGCGTCTGGAAGCACACGCTCTCGAGCGCAGCGCGGGCAAGCTCGTTCGGCCCGGTGTCGCGCGTCAGTCCGAACAGCGCGCCGCGCGCTTCGGCGTCCCAATGGGGCGCTCCGAGCCCGACAAAGGCCGGCACCAGGATCACGTCCTGGCTCGCGTCGGCGGCCGCCGCCATGGGGCCCGTGGCGGCGGCGGTGGGTACGACGCGCAAGCCGTCGCGCAGCCACTGTACGGCGGCGCCGGCGATAAAGATCGTGCCCTCAAGTCCGTAGGTGGTCTCGCCGCCCAGCCGATACGCAATGGTGGAGAGCAGGCGGTGGCGCGATTTGATCGCAGTCGCGCCAGTGTTGAGGACCGCAAAGCACCCGGTGCCATAG
>WNFT01004874.1_pt1 | contig 11712 bp, 17 predicted proteins | sample 5400191 | NCBI WGS metagenome assembly WNFT01 (sample SAMN13153359, study PRJNA577476) | soil metagenome | isolation source: 80 cm saprolite under Madrone tree | place: USA:California | collected 2016-06-14
AACTGGTCGAGAAAATCGATCAATACGTTCAAAGTTCCAACAACCACGCGCAGCCTTTCGTCTGGAGCGCCACAGCGGATTCAATCTTCGCTAAAATCCAGCGACTATGTGAACGTATTTCCGGGACGGTACACTAGTTGTTCGTTTGTAAAGTTGTCTGCCATCGGGTCAGGCGGGATTCACGATCTTCGTGGAACCAACGACGGCGTTCACGCTCTTCGTGACTACCACTCTCTGTCCGATGATTGGATTCTCCGAAGGCGGGAGTGCGTTCTGGCCTGTAGAGCCGGAGCCGTTACCCACGTGAAACTCAATAGTGGAACTGCCAAGCACAAACGTTTGATCGATCTTGCTCATGTGATTTTTCCTTACTGAAGATTTTTTGTAACAGGTAAGAATTTCAGGCTCCTTAGCTTGGATTTGCGAATCGAATTTGGCTACCTGGAGTGCCGTTAATTTTCACCACGACCGCTGTGCCACTTTTTGGTGGTGCAGGAAAGTCGCTATTTGCGTTGTATGCGCTGGCGCTCACGCCACTAGGACCGTGAAAATGCAAATTCAAATTTTGGGGACCGGATGCGGGCGATACATCGATTTGCGGAGTTTGATTTGCCATTGAAATTTCCTTAATGAGAGATGGTGCTGAAACTGCGTGGCCCAAAATGCGGGGCACGAAATAGTTTTTACAGTGGGCGAGTTTCCTTATCCCGGCGCTTTGCCGTTGTTCGCTGTTCCCGAATCTTGTTGGTATCCGGCACAAGCTCGGTGTTGTAACGCGGATCGTCTTCAAGTTCTTTGCGCTTGGTCTGGAGCGGCGTAGCCTTGCTGACGTGCGTGTGATCGGTGGGATCGAAAAGCCTAGCTCCGTCTGCGACACGATTGCCGCTGCCACGGGATAAATCCTTCACAGCGTTCTTAGTCTTCATTTTCTTCCTCTTCAAATTCCGAAATAGAATTATCTGCCCCGAAGCGCAGCTTGAAAAACTGTTCGTAAGTGAAACACTCGGTGCATGCGTAGACCGTGTGGCGTGCACATTTTGTGGGCGGCCTTCGCCAAAGTTTCCGACCACAAGTGGGACATCGCTCGGCGTCGGTATCCAAAATCAATCGGTAGTGGGAGCGGTTCGTGCATGTCGTTGCGGCGCTCATTCTTTCACCTTGGAATTTGTAATCGCCCCGCCCGCTACGTTTCCTTGGCCTTGCCATCGTTTTGGGTCGGCTGGCGATGTTTCCGGGTAGAACGCGGCCAGCATTGCCCGAGCTGATTCTCTATCCGCATCACTCACGGTTTCGTCAGCAGCTCTTGCTTTCAGCGTTTCCCGAATTACATCTCTGTGCGAGCTAGTGTCGTTCGGGTCGCCCGATGCGGTAGAGAACGTCGGCGGAACCATGTAAGCTCGCCTGATTTCTTGCGTCATGCTATGCCCGTGGCCGTGCTTTGCGCCCGTATGAATCTCGTGCTCGACGGTATGCGTTCGGGAAAACATGGGGTGCTCAACGAATGTCCCGGCAGATACCGTCTCTTGCGATTGAGCTTTTTCCCGTGGCATCCACAGAGGCATTCCCCCTTGTTTGGCTTGCGATTCCGGCGCTTTCTCTTCGTGAACTTCTGGGACGGCAGCCAAGGGACGGTCACGACCGGAGTGTTAGGAACAGTGACAGGATCAACGCTTATAAGCGGCAGGGTTCTATTGCTTGGTCCCATTTTCCTCCAAATCGGCGGCGGGCAAAGCACGCTCAAGTAAATACAAAGATGTTGGGATGGGCCGGGATGCGTGCCGGATGGAACCGCAATAGGGTCTCGGCTATTCACTGTATGGACAACAAACCCGTGTGCTACTCCCCGTTGAGGATAAAATATCTATGCAATGATTCAACTCATCGCGCCGTTGCTTTTTGCTGTGCTGACTTTTGCGCCGTTAATTCAGGACGGAAGCAAGAGCGAAAGCCAGTCCAATAAAACCAATTCCACCCGCCACGATTCCCAACGGAAGAAAAAGGTGTCTCCACCTGCTGCACCAAAACCGGCCCAACCCGAGGCTGACAAGCCAACCCTCCAATACAATCAGACCAATACCGAAGACTCCGATAAGCACGCTCATAACTGGATAGACTTCCTTAATGCAATCTCTACAGCCGTCGTCGCTGCATTCACCGTCGTTCTCAGCATCGTTGGCGTACTCCAATTCCGGGCAACGAGAACTGCTGAGAGAGCGTGGATTGTTTCGGACCCGCCCACAGATTCAGCGCCACCGAGCGGCGACATTCAACTTTCTTGGACAATGGCGAATAAGGGACGCACCCCGGCATGGATCACCGCGTTGGGGGCAGCAGCACAAACCGTCGCACCGGGTGGAGAACTTCCGAAGAAACCACCGTACACAATGGCAGGTCCGTTCCCACCCAACGGCACACCTTTGACGCCCGACGGAATAATTGAACGCGGCCTTACAATCCCAAACGCTCAATGGGCACAAATCGTACTAGGCCAAGTAATCCTATATGTGTTCGGGACGGTTGAATACCGAGATAGCTTTAAGGGGAAGCACGAAACCCGCTTCTGTTTTAGATTTCATCCCGGCCCAACAGCAACCAATCCTTCTCCACGCGGCTTCTACGTTGACGGCCCGGAGGAATACCTTCGAGCAACGTAATTTCGGAATCGCGCCAGGATCGATTTTGGCGAACCTTGGCGGATTCCTGAACCCAACACCCTATGCGCCCAAAATCGCGTCTGTAACGCTCGTGCTTTCAATGGGCTGCGGGGCATTTTTTGCTAACGCGGAATCCCGGCGCTTTTGCATAAGATTTTTCTGGTACGCGAGCCGCTTGGCCTCGGATTCCCTCCGCTGTTTTGGCGTCAAGCATGGTCGGCCACGCTTCGCCACTGTTCTTCCGGCATCTCGGCAAGCATGGGAGCAAAACTGGCCGGGTTCGTTGCTCAAGAACGGAGCATCGTGGATCACGCCATGACAACGGCTGCAATTCCCAGTCGGCCAAGACTTCAGGACTACTGGGCCGACCTTCAATTGTTTCTCGGCAATGTAAGCCGCGTCTGCCTCGACGCTGACATTCATAGGCAGTCGCGTATTGCCACGATGCTCGATGTGCTCGCGCACGGCTCTGAGACCGCACGGTAAATCTGTCGATAGCTCCATTACTTCTCCTAAATTTCTTTCTGACGCTACTCCCCCTATAATCTTGTCCGCCCGATTTCACAATTCTTTGGGAGGCGAATCATGCGTCGCACTTGGTTTGTTCTATGTTTCTTACTTCTCCCTGCGCCCGGCTTGGGCCAATCCACCTCAAGCGAGTCACAGGGTATGCAAGCTCTGGTGGCAGAGGTCCGACAATTGAGAAAAGACTTGCAAGCCTCCAATGGATACGCGCTCAAAGCACAACTTCTCTTCTATCGCTTACAGGTTCAGGAGGCGACCGTTGCGCGTGCCTCGCAGTACCTTAATGACGAACGTTCAAAACTTGCTCAGACGCAGGAGCATCGGAGGGCTATGGCGGCCACTTTGAAGCGGACTGAAGAACTCGCAGACAACAGTGATGCTTCACCAGCAGACCGTAAAGAAGTCCAGCGCGAGGTTTCCAGACTCAGGGCAGAACTCGAAAATTTAGCTGGTGAAGAACAACAACGGCAAGCCGCTGAAATGGAAGCCAATGAGCAATTGCGGACCGAGCAAGCGAAACTCAGCGGACTCGAAGACCGCGTGGACCGACTGGAAAAGGAGCTGGACGGCAATCCGCATTAGCACGGTTATCGCGTGCGGCTAGGCCGATGCTGCTGGCGGTGGTCGTCTTGGGGTGGGCCGGGTTCCGGCTTGGGTTTTCCCTCAGGGACCCCACGGCTTTGGCTCACGACGATTCCGATGACCGAGAGCATGCCCATGAAAAAAATTTGGCATGGAAGAAATGAGCCAAGCGATCCGGCGTCCCAGAAGCGCGTGGGGCTTGGGATATTGCCGAAGAAATCTTGCGCGAACTTGCTGATTGTTCTTGACACAAACCTAACGGTTAGGTAGTCTGGCCGTCGTGAACAAGAAAAAGCTAATCAGCGAAGCGATGCGGCTGCTGGGAAGCCGAACGTCGAAGAAGAAGGCGAAGTCTTCTGCGGCCAACGGCAAACTTGGCGGCAGACCGCGAAAGGTGAAGCCGTGAGAACAGCCTTGTACGCAAGAGTCAGCACGTCAGACCGCCAAGACCCCGAGGTCCAGCTACGCGAACTGCGGGAGTATTGCGAACGGCGCGGATTCAGCATCACGGCTGAGTACGTGGATGTCGGTATCAGCGGATCAAAAGACTCGCGCCCAGAACTCAATCGTCTGATGCTCGATGCGGCCAAGCGAAAATTCGATGCGGTCGTTGTGTGGCGCTTTGACCGCTTCGCACGCTCTGTTTCTCACTTGCTCCGTGCGCTGGAGACATTCCGCTCCGTAGGGATCGAGTTTGTCAGCTACAGCGAGGCAATTGATACGAGCACTCCGGTTGGCAAGATGACCTTCACCGTTCTAGGCGCGGTCGCCGAGCTTGAGCGGAGCCTGATTATCGAGCGGGTTCGCGCTGGCGTTCGTAATGCAAAGGCAAAGGGCAAACGGCTAGGTCGCCCGCGTGTTGCCGTGGATCGCGGCAGAATTGCCCGGCTACGTGAATCAGGGGCATCGTGGGCGGTTGTGTGCCGGGAAACGGGCCTAAGTGCGGGAACAGCGCGGAGAAGCTGTCAGAGCCTTGCCACAATCCCCTCGAATTCCGCTCTAACCGGAGCCGCGTAATCAATCAGATACGCGACCGTTTCAGCTTTGCCACATTCATCTGATTGTGGACAGCGCATAATCGGAACTTGGGAATGACTGTCAAACCGATTGCCGAACCTCGATTGCGGATCGAAGAAGCCGCCGCTTATGCAAATGTCGGCATCTCCTACATCCGCAAACTAATCAAGACTCGCCGTCTCAAAGCCATCCGCAGCGAGCGGGGGCGCTACCTGATTAAACGCCAAGATGTAGACGCCTGCCTTGAATCGCTGGAAGAGCCAAAGCGGGAAAAGTAAAATTCCCCAGCAGTCTTTTCCGTATGCAATCGAAAAAAATCGAGCGACGCGCTCCGTATTGCGTTCTGTGGGCATGTGACGCGATCCGCTAAAAACGATTTCGAGAAGATGAGCACGGACAGGCGGAAACGATGTCGATGCCCGCTTTAGCATTGTGCCCGACCAGCTCGCTTGCTCCGTCAATCGTTTGCGGTCTGTCACTCAATTTTGCTTTGTCATCAAGTGAAACGGGTGCTTGTCCGTTCTATTTCTTCGTTTCGGCTTCCTGACGTTCCAGCTTTTCAATCTCTAGCAGCCTTAGTTCTTCTTGGAGCTGGGCAATACGCTCGTGCATTCTGTACCGCTGCCCAGCCGTGAACTTGCTCTTGCTGGCCAAGTCGCGCAAGAGAATTCGAATAGCGGTGCGGCACGCCTTCTCGTTTATGCGGCCTGCTGGGGGCAGCCATTGTTTACGCTTCGTTCCGGGGAATGGCATGGCTTCTCTTTCGCGTGTAATGTTCTTGGTTGTACTCACGACTCCACGTCATCATCTGCATGTCACTCGGGGTTTCAATATTTCGTCCGCGCAACACCCCGGTAAGGAATTTCCAGCTTACTTCATATAATTGGGATGGTGTGCCGCTGTATGGGTTATCCCACTCGTCGGGATTTCTGATTCTCATGGCAAGCCATCGCACACAGTCGGTCAGCGCCCGGTTCGCGTCATTTACAAGCTGCTCTTCGGCGGAATACGCATGACTGATGTCTAGCGTTTTTGGCTCGCCGGGATTTGGCCATTTCGGGGCGGGGAGCGCATGGAGATCACCGTATTCATCTCGATGACTGCCCACGACGAACGGCGTTTCCTCCAATGGATTCTCGGGCTGGACATTTAGTCGCTGCATCGCTTCCTTGTGCTTGGTTTCCCATACTTCGCGTGGCTGTGGTTCCCGTTCCCAATCTCTTTGGCTTTTGCAATAGCTGGCGTAATCGGCGTCCAGCTCGGGGTCAGGCGCAAATTCTAGCGCGGACCCAACAATCGGGGGATCGATTACTTCGCCCCGCAATCGAGCAAGCTGGCGTTGCCGTAGTTCGTCGTCATTCATTACGCCATCCTGTTTTTCTGGAAAGTGCTCGCCATCAGAATGTCGCGTCCAATATTCCTAACGAATCTCTCGAAGAAGTCCAAATCGCGTAATTTTCTGGCGGCGTCAGAACCCGGCGCGATCCGCAATCCAGAAAACTGCGTCGATTGCAATTCCACGCGGTCTTTATCGATCCATGTAAGAACTGTTCGCAAAAGGGACAGAATTGCCGCGTGCCTCTCGGGATGCTCACGAATAATTTCGCGGACGCGCCCTTTGACTTCGGCGCTTAAATAGTCAGCGTAACGCACCAAGGACTGGGCAGTGGGTTCGTCTACGCCACGAAGCTGCTCAACCGCGCTGCTCAACTCGTGGGATTGTTCGTTCGCAATCATTGTGTCGAGCACCTCTGCACGCTCTGTCTCGGTCATAACGGCTTCTGCCATTTGTTGGTCCATTCTCAAAAAAGTTGGCACCCGGATTACAGTTCCAGCAGCGTACGCAATTTTTCTTCGATCCTTCCCCGGTCATATTCACCGATACACTCTTGGGGACTCAGGAGACGGCCACGACAGACGTAGCGTATCTGTTCGCATTGTGCCGCAACGGTCGCGCCATTGTGAGGAAGGCGATGCCATGTCTTTTTCCATACATTCCATTTTTCTCCGCCGCGAGAATCCAAGGCGGAAGTCAACGGAACCACAACGCAATATCGGTTATCGAGGTCTGCTGACAAAATGATGCACGAATGGGGTCCATGAAGCTCGGTTCCATCTACGCTGAACGATCTGCCGTTTTCGCCGATCTGAGTCACAGCCTGAACGGGCAGATCGATTAGGAAAACATCCCACTTCTTAGGGTCATGTGGCGGCATTACTCTAGTCCCGCTGTCGCTGCTGATGCGGGCTGTACTACAACGTTTTCGGCGTACAAGCCCTTTGGCCCGTCCTTCACTTCAAACTCGACGCTTGCGCCTTCGTCCAAACTCTTGTAACCATCCATGACGATGGCAGAAAAGTGCACGAATATTTCTTCGCCGCTCTGGCGCTGGATGAAACCGTAGCCCTTTCCAGCGTTGAACCATTTCACTACGCCTTGCTCTTTCACTGCTTGTACCGCTGTTGCTTGTTCCACTTCGTTTTATCCTTTTCTCAAATCAATTTACTGCTCTTCGGGAATTTGCAAATTTTCTAGCCAGCGTTTTTCATGGCGTCGGCCCGACGCTCTTGCCTTTCCCGTGTTTCCTCTTGTTCTCGCGCTGCTTGTTGGTCCTCTTCACTTTTGCGTGCCATAGTCTCCTGTCAATTCGCTGCTGTCCCGCTGCTCGGCTCGATGGCTTGCATGCGCAGCGGCGGGTCTATCGGTAAATCCATCTGGACTTCGGCGTCGTTAATCTTCTGAACCAGGTGACGGACGTTCTCCACGTCTGACAGGTCAACTTTGATGCTCAACGTCGCCATCGCCTGAATCATTTTGGCTACGTCTGCTACCCACTGCGATACTCTCTCGCGCTTATCGTCCGAGATGTCTTGCTTGCCGTTCAACCACGCCGACAGATCGGGAAGGTGCAGGCCGGACAGACGGGCCACGATGCTCCTTGGGATGTTGAACTCTTTTATGATTTCGGCGGCTTGCTTGTGATCCATTAAATCCATTCTGTTTCCTCGTGTTGCGTCCGAAGTTTCGTTTAGCGCGGCGGGGCCAAAAAATAATCGGGCGTGTTGCCTTGCATCGAAATCACTTGCAATTTTTGTGTCGGCCCGCTTTGCTGCCTGCTCACATCCAGCGCACTTCCGGTCGTCTCGCCCCGTGAACGCTGGTAAGAATCGCACCGCTTCATCTCGCCGTGCTGCTGGTAAAACTAAGTTATCTGGCCCTATCGCCAATCCGTTTTGGCAGGCCGCGTTCCAGCACTCCCGTTTGGCTCTGACTCGCGGCTGCTTCGTAATCGGTGGATGCCATGCGCTGGCCTCATCGTGAAAGGCTGTGACCTGCAAACCATTCCAGCGTTCAAGTGTCTCTGGCGAAATCCCATTAGGCCGCAAGCAAGGGCGGCGCATAAAGGTTGGATGGATATTGGCGCGGACTTGCTTATCGGTGCGGTCCTTCAACCATCCTATCCACTTGGCCGCTTTATCCTTGGCGCGTACATATGTTCGGCTGATGGCGGAGTCGCTGGTGCCCCGTTCTTCCGCGAGTTCTTGCTCGGTCTCCCGGTTGGCCACAATGCCGTGCAGGACCGCGAACTCTTCGCCGGTCAATTGCTCGCGCAAATCCTCGAACTGGAAAGCTTGGAATGTTCCGTCCTCATCGGAAATGAGGTCAGCTTGCGTTCTCGTCTCGCCGTCTTCGTTGCGGATCGGCTCGTCCAGTCTTACAAAGCCGTTCTCGGGGTTTCGTGTTTCGGCGGCTTGGCGGCGTACTTCATCCACCAGGGTGAGATTGGCCACCGTGCGGACGAATTTCAAAAGCCTGTCCGGGTCGGGGTCAATCCATATTGTTTCGAGAATCGGGCGGATGGCCGGGCTGCATAATTTCAAAAGCACGTTGCCGGTCAAATCGTCGCGGTCGGGGCAAAGCCCGCCACTATGCCAAGTCGTGAGATTGCATGCTCGCTTGGTCGCCGCTAGGATCGCGTCATCGAGGGGATTAAAGTTTTCAATACTGTCGTTGGCCATGTCTTCGCTCGGATGAAAGGGGTGAGGAAGCGGCTGGCGACCGCTTCCCCGTGAGCGAAACCATTGAACATGGCTGAACAATGGAACTTGTGGCGGCTGGCAGAAATACGACCAGAATTGCCAAAACGATGCAAAGAAAATCTTTCATTGAAGCATGCCTATTCGGTTTCGCTTTTTGGAACTACCTCGCCAGAGGTTTACGGAGGGAATATCACTAAGTGAAAAGAACTGAGGGACCGCGACTTCTTTTCTTCCCCTACCATATATAACGTAATTGACCCCTCCGAATTCCCGCTCGAACTCAACTTTTTGAAATTTTTTTGCGGACCAGCGCCGGGACTTCTGGCCAGAAATAAACAGGCTCCCCATAAGACTTGGTGGCCAATCCGGCGCGGGACTTTCTGGCGGTGCGGCGTTCAGAACGGGCATCCTCTGCGGGACTGGATTTTGTCGCGGACGGCGATCATCGCGCCCAGCTCATCGCGTGGAGTGTCCCCGTCTAATGCACAATCCAAAAAGGGGACGGCCTCGTCCCAGCTCTGCGGCACGCCCTTGTATTTCGCAGTCTCCACCAACAGATCATTAAAGGGTTTCAACGGCTCTTCGTAACAATGGAGAGCACTAGCAGCATCCACGAGCACATCTTCAGCCGCGATATGGCCGAAAGGAGGCGATACGTACAGCTTAATCCTGGCGGGTCCACCATCTGCCCGCAGTGCTTTTAAGATGGGCAACCAACCTGCGGGAGCCTTGATGCTCTGGTCATCTAAAATTTCCATTGTCCGGCCCATTACTTTTGCGCAAGTCGTTCTGCCATCGAACGGCTGGTTCTGCATCTCCTCTATCGCTTCGCGGCAAGCATCGGCAAGCTCCCCCGTGTATTCATACGATTTCAGTGCAGCCAGATTGAACTCCCCGTCACTCACGGCCCGGATTACATCCTCACCGTATTGCCCCTGAAATCGGCCTACGGTCTCCTTCTTGGTCATAGTCATGTCATGTGAAGAAAAGGAGGGGGAGGGTTTGCTCCCGGTTTTCTCCCGCCGTTGGGGTTCCGGGTTGGTTTTTTCCTCAGCCTTTCCTTGGGCATCTATCGGGACACTATCCCGATACTGTCGGGAGCTATGTATATGTGACTGTGACTGTGAATGTCCATGTCTATTTCTATCTTGATATGACTGTGAATCTGGTAAAAGCGGCGTTTTTGGCTCTGAATCACCCGAGCCTGTCGGGAGTTCCTCGGGAGCAGACGTTTTTGCTTTTTTCCGCCCTTTTGGCCCGTCGCCATCGTCGAGCTTCTTTGCTCGCTTGTTCTTGCGTTTTGTATACTCGTCCAGCCGCTCGCCTATCAGGGGCGCGAAAATTACTTGCGTCTCACGCCACGGAGCTATCAGTCTAGCGTCTGCGAACACGTCAAACGTTTCTTCCACTTCCTGCTCGGATAGCTGGAACTTGCGTGACCAGAAACCAAGGTCCGTGGGCTTCGCAAGGGGCAATTGAAACATTCCCTCTCCGTCATTGACCACGAGCTTGGTGAGCGTTTCCAAGAGAGCGTGAGCGCGTCCATAGCCAGCCCATCCCAACCGGGCGATGATCTCCTGTCCCAAAGGCATTTCGTGTACATCATTGTCATGTGCAAACCACTTCACTAGAATTCCCTCAACTTCGTTTTCTTTCTCCCCCAACTTTGCCCCAACGAACTCCGTCTTTTATCCGTAGTCCGCGAATGACGAAAAAAAAGCAGGAACGCGGTTGAGGGTGCGCATTCCTGCCCTGGATCGACCCAAACTCTTTTACCGGGAACGTCGCCTTGGACGGCAAGCTTCCAAACAGCGAATGATGGCACTCTCCGGTATGCCCAGTTGCTTTGCCTGCTCCCGAATCTCTTGCAATGTCATTTTGCGCATTTCTGTTCTGCCTTTCGCGGCCCCAGTTCTATTTCGAATTTGCCGCTGAGAATATCAACCAAATCCTGAATGGCCCGCCGATATCCTGCCTCGTAACCCTCAGTGTGGGCTGTTCCGGCTAGGAAGCCATAGACAAAGCCGAAATCCCCAATGAGTGCTCGGCGAAGGACGATCCTTCCTGCATTTCGTACTGAGCTACCCCTGACAAATGTTTGCGCCACGACAAGGGGCAGCAATACGCGCTCGTATTTTTCTTGTTCCCGATGCAAGTCTTGTTTCGAATTCTTTTCCATCATTTTCCTCAATCGTTTTGGGCACACCCGTCCAATGTGTCCTTTTGCCGTGGGGGAGCGGAAGGAAGGGCCGACTAAAACCAGTCTACCACAGAATAGCTATAATGTCAACAGTAATCTAGTGGATATCATAAAGTGACAAACTTCTGTTCCTCCGTGTACTTTCTTCTCGATGGCCGCTGAAAAATTGTAATATTTCCCCGTGTATATTTTGCGAGACTTCAGCCATGAAGTCTCCTTCCACGGTCTTCTGGGCGCTTCTCCAACACAATACGACGAATATCCCGATGACATTTCCATTGCCAGCGTTCTAACTGCTCGTTGTAGATTGCAACGTGTTGGTGTACATAACAACCTCGACAGCGAGTGCATTCGTATTCCCAGATGCATCCACACGGCAATTCCATCACAGGAGGCATTCCCGAATGCCCCCATAACTTGTTTAGGCGTGCTTGGGCGTCCACCCTCTCTTGCATCGCTTCTATGAACTGGGTAGCCAGTTTCCTAGAGCCTGTTGATTGGTTTCGCAAGACCCACTCCTCGCAGATTTCTCATTCCATTTCCATCGTTTCAGCATCTAGGAGCCCGTCTGAAAATTGACGTTTTGAAGACTGATCCTTCGCGCGAAGCGCCCATATAGGGCTATCCGGTACTGTGCGCGTCCGCCGACGATGGGACCGCTCCTATGGTTAGCATTCTCGGGAGCATCCTTTT
>WNFT01004877.1_pt1 | contig 11710 bp, 15 predicted proteins | sample 5400191 | NCBI WGS metagenome assembly WNFT01 (sample SAMN13153359, study PRJNA577476) | soil metagenome | isolation source: 80 cm saprolite under Madrone tree | place: USA:California | collected 2016-06-14
GAGGGGTGAGGATCCGCGGCATCGGGATCGATCTGGTGCAGATCCCGCGCATCCGGCGGGTCGTGGAGCGCTGGCAGGACCGCTTCCTCGAGCGCGTCTTCACCGAGGAGGAGCTCGCCTACTGTCGGGCGCGCCGGGATCCCGTCCCGCACCTGGCCGCCCGGTTCGCGGCGAAGGAGGCGGGCCTCAAGGCGCTCGGCACCGGGCTCCGCCTCGGCGTCCGCTGGCGCGAGCTCGAAGTGCGGCGGGAGCGGGGCCAGCCGCCGGTCCTCGTGCTCTCCGGCCGGTCGCGCGCGATCGGCGAGGCGCGTGGGGGGGGGCGAATGCTGCTCACGCTGACGCACGATGGCGAGTACGCGTGCGCCCAGGCGATGCTGGTCGATGACGAGGCGAGCGCTCCGTAGCGTGGCCGCCCTCTCCCTCCTCCTGTCCGGCTGCGCGACCATTCAGGTCCGGCCCGAGTCCGGGGTCGAGGGGGGGCAGATCTGGACGAAGCCAGGCCGGGCGGGGGTCGTGGTGGCGGCGCCGCATGGCACCTCCGACCCCTACACGGGCGAGATCGCGGCCGAGCTGGCGCGGCGGACCGGGTTTGGGCTGGTGGTCGCGGGCGGATTCGGGCTCGAGGCCGACGCGAGCGGGCGGCCCGCGCGCCGGTACGAGGTGAACCGGCCGACCGAGGGCGTCCCCGGGCGACCGCCCGCCGAGGAGGTCGCGACCCCGAGCGCCGGGCGGGTCTACGCGGAGTTCGAACGCCGGGTGCTCGAGACCGCGGCGGCGCCGCTGGCCCTGTACGTGGAGATCCACGGCAACGGCAGCCGCGAGTCGGCCGGACGACTTGAAATCGCGACGGTCGGGATCGATCGCGACGACGCCTGGCGCCTCCGCACCCTCCTCGAGCTGACTCGGGACGCCCGGCTCCGCACGGAGCCGGCGGCGCCGCGGCTCGCCGTGCTCGTCGAGCCGCTCGATGAGCTTCGCTACACGGCCTCCGCGGCCAAGCAGTCGGGCGTGCTCCGGCTCCCACGACGGGCGCTCCACATCGAGATCCCACGGGCGGCGCGCGCGGACTGGCGCCCGCTCTACACCGCGATCCTGGCCGACTTTCTCGGGCAGGCGGCGGCCCTCCTCAACGCTCCGCCGCCGCCCGCGATCCCCGTCCGGGACAAGCCCTGAAGCCCGTCTTCACCGCCGCCGAGATGCGCGCCCTGGACCGGCGCGCGATCGCCGAGCTGGGCATTGCCGGCTCGACGCTCATGGAGAACGCCGGGCACGGCGCCGCCGCCGAGATCCGGTCCTTCCTCGCGGCGCGCAAGCGGCCGCTCCGTGGCCTCGGCATCGTCGTGGTGTGCGGCAAGGGCAACAACGGCGGTGACGGGTTCGTGGTGGCGCGGCGGCTCGCGGGCGGGGGAGCGCGCGTGCGCGTGTTCCTGATCGGCCGCGCCGCCGACGTCGGGGGGGACGCGGCGTCGAAGCTCGCGCGCCTCGTCGCCGCGCGGCTCCGGCCGGTGGAGGTCACGGATTCGGGCGGGATCGCCGGGCTCAAACAGGCGCTCGGCGCCTCCTGCGCGCTGGCCGTCGACGCCCTGCTCGGGACGGGAGCGAGCGGGGCGCCCGCGGGCCTCGTCGCGGACGCGATCGCTCGGATCAACGAGAGCGGTCTCCCCGTGGTCGCGCTCGACCTGCCCTCGGGGGTGTGCGCCGACACAGGCCAGGCGCCCGGCGCCGTCGTGGGTGCCACGCTCACGACGACGTTCGAGGGGCTCAAGCGTGGCCTCCTGCTGCCTCCGGGCCGCGACCTCGCGGGCGAGGTGCGCGTCGTGCCGATCGGCCTGCCCGCGGAGGAGACACGGCGCGCGGCCAGCGTCTTCGTCCTCGAGCTCGCCGACATCGCTCGCCACCTCCCGCCTCGGCGCCGGGAGTCCCACAAGGGTGACTTCGGTCATCTGCTGATCGTCGCCGGTTCGGTCGGCAAGACGGGCGCGGCCGCCCTCGCCGGCCGGGCGGCAATGCGCGCCGGCGCCGGCCTCGTCACGATCGCCGCGCCGCGCTCCCAGCAGCCGATCGTGGCGACGCTGGCCGTCGAATGCATGACCGAGCCGCTGCCGGAGACGGCAGCGCAGACGGTCGGTCTCGCCGCGAAGGAGCGGATCGCGACCTTGGCGGCCGCGCGCGGCGCGGTCGCGCTCGGCCCCGGGCTCGGGCTCGACGCCGAGACCCAGGCGCTCGTGCGGGATCTGGTCCGCGGCGTGCCGGCGCCGATGGTGATCGACGCCGACGCGCTCACCGCGCTCGCCGGGCACCTCGACACGCTCGCGCGGGCGGCGGGCGCCCGCTGCCTCACGCCCCACCCCGGCGAGATGGCGCGGATGCTCGGCCTCTCCGTGGGCGCGGTCCAGGCCGACCGAATCGAGACGGCCCAGCGCTTCGCCGCGACCTACGGGGCCCACGTCGTGCTGAAGGGCGCGCTGTCCGTGATCAGCGCGCCCGCGGGCCCGACCTTTCTCAACCCGACCGGGAATCCCGGCATGGCTAGCGGCGGCACCGGCGACGTCCTCACGGGCATCGTCGGCGCCCTCCTCGCGCGCGGCCTGGAGCCGCTCGGGGCGCTCTGCGCCGCGACCTATCTGCACGGCCTGGCCGGCGACCTCGTCGCTCGGGAGAAGGGAGAGGAGGGGCTCATTGCCGGCGACGTGGTCGAGGCGATCCCAGCCGCGATCCGAGAGGTGCAGCGGGATGCCCCCCGCGACTGAGCTCCAGAGTGCCAGCCCCGAGGAAACCGAGCGGGCGGGCGAGAGGCTGGCCGCTCGACTCGGGCCGGGGAGCGTGGTCGCGCTGGTCGGCGACCTCGGCGCGGGCAAGACCTGCTTCATCCGGGGCCTCGCCCGCGGCCTCGGCGTCAACCAGATCGTCTCGAGCCCGACCTTCGTGCTCGTCAACCAGTACCAGGGTCGCCTGCCGGTGTTTCACGTCGACGCCTACCGAACCGAGAGCCTGGCCGCGCTCCTCGACCTGGGGCTCGACGAGTATATCGGCGGCGACGGCGTCACCGTGGTCGAGTGGGCCGACAAGCTCCGCGCGCTCCTGCCCGCCACGACGATCTGGGTCCACCTCGTGGGGCTCGGCGACGAACCGCGGACGATCAAGGTCGAGGGCTCGCCGGGGCGTATCTGATCAGCGACGTTGACGGGCGCGCCGATCGCGCGTACTCAGGGAGCATGCCCGCGATCAGCCAGTGGCCCGTGGCGGAGCGCCCGCGCGAGCGCCTGTACTTCAGCGGCGGTCAGGCGCTCGCCGACGCGGAGCTGCTCGCCATCCAGCTCGGCTCCGGCGTGCGCGGCCGGACCGCAGTGGACCTCGCCCGCGAGATGCTCGTCGAGTACGGCTCGCTCGCCGGCCTCGCGGGCCGGGACGTGGCCGAGCTGGCGCGGATCAAGGGTGTCGGTCGCGCGAAGGCGGTCCGTCTCGCGGCCGCATTCGAGCTGACGCGTCGGCTGCGCGCGCGGGTGCCTGCCGCGCGCACGGTGCTCTCGAGCCCGAGCGACGTGCACGCGGCGTTCGGGCCGCTGATGGAAGAGCTGCGGCGGGAGGTGTTCCGGGTCGCGCTGCTGGATGCGCGGAACGGCCTCCTGCGCGACGTGGTCGTCTCCGAGGGCACCTTGTCGGCGAGCCTCGTGCATCCGCGCGAGGTCTTCAAGCCGGCGATCCTCGAGTCGGCCGCGTCGGTGATCCTCCTCCACAACCATCCGAGCGGCGACCCGACGCCGAGCCGAGAGGACGTGCGGCTCACGCGCCAGCTCGTGGAGTGTGCGAAGCTTCTCGACCTCCGGATCCATGACCATGTCATCATCGGCCGCGGGCACTTCACGAGCCTGGCCGAGCGGGGAGTGATCTGACGATGGCGATCTCCGTCAAGCACGTGGGACACGTGGTGCTCAAGGTGCGGGACCTCGACCGCGCCGCCACCTTCTACCGCGACGCCCTCGGACTGACCGAGGTGGCGCGCTACCGGGGCCGGATGGCCTTCTTCTCGGCGGGCACGAATCACCACGACCTCGCCGTGCTGGCGCTCGGGCCGGCCGCTCGGCCCGCGCCCCGGGACGCGGTCGGCCTCTATCACGTCGCGCTCAAGATCGGCGACCGCCTCGAGGAGCTGCGGGCCGCGAAGGCGCAGCTCGAGGCCCACGGCGTGCCGATCCGCGGGACCGCGGATCATCGCGTGAGTCAGTCGATCTACTGCGAGGATCCGGACGGGAACATGATCGAGCTGTACGTCGACGGCGATCCGGCGCTCTGGCAGGCGGATCCCTCCATCGTCGCGTCCGTCGAACCGCTGGATCTCTGAGACACGCTACGCCTTGGCGAGCTTCTCGATTTCCTTTTTCGACATCGTCTGCAGGCGCGAGAGCATCCCCTTGAGCTTCCCCTCGGAGACGACGTCGGCGAGGATCAGCTTCTTGGACTTTGTGCCGGTCGCGATGTAGGCCACCCAGTCGTCGAGCCTGGGCGTTCCGCGCCATGCGATCGTGAGGCCGCTCTGCCGCATTCGGCGCCGTCCTTCGACCTTCGCGAGCGGCCTTCGACTGGCTTCCATGCCGCGCCTTCCTCTGGGTGGACCGAGTTCACCGCGATGGCCGAGTTGAGCCCGTTCAGGACAGGTCTCGCCCACGGTAAGAACCGTTCGCGGGCGTGTCAAGGCCTCGTTTGCGCCCGTCAAATGTGCGATTGAGTCGAGCCCGGCCCCGGGCGCCCCTTGCCGATTGACGATCCGTGCAGGGATGCCCGCGGTGAATTGAAGGACCGTCGTTTTCGGGCACGACGGCCGCCAAACCGCACCAGACCGTCGCCTTTGGGCAGTCGTGGATAACTGTGGAAATGTGGACAGGCTGTGGGTATCGGCCGCAGCTCAGTTTCGCCGAAGCTCGTCCAGCGAGGCGCGGCCCGCCCGGTCGAGCTCCGCCGAGAGGCGGTCGAGGATCGCCCGGGCGAGGCCGGGCCCCCGGGTGATGAAGCCGGTGAAGTACGCGCAGGCGTTGGCGCCCGCCCGGAGCAGCGCCAGGGCCCGGTCCGGGGAGTCGACGCCGCCGGTCGCGATGATCTCGAGCGACTCGCCGAACTTCGCGCGGGTCCGGCGGAGGTTCGCGAGCGTCGCCGGGAAGAGCTCGGGGCCCGAGAGTCCGCCCGCACCCTGGGAGAGCCGGGGCTCGGCGATCCGTCGGGTATTGCCGTAGTTGACGATCGTCACGCCCGCGTCGAGAGCCGCCGGGATGATGGCGCCCTCGTTCGTGTCCGCGAAATCGGGGGAGAGCTTGACGATGAGCGGCCGCGCCGTCGCCGCGCGCACGCGCCGGAAGAGGGCGCGCAGCTCCGCCGGCTTCCGGCTCCACTCGTAGACGAGGGCGGTGTTGGGCGAAGAGATGTTGAACTCGACGAGGTCGGCAAAGGGGGCCAGGCCCTCGACGACCGCGACGTAGTCGTCGATCGACTCGCCAGCGACCGCGACGATCAGCGGGACCCGGTGGGGCAGCGCGGGCAGGGCGGCGCGGTAGGCGTCGAGTCCGGGGTTCTTGAAGCCGTTGCAGTTGACGAGGCCCGGTCCCTCGGCCGACCAGCGCCGCACGAGGTTCGGCTCCGGATGCCCCGGTCGGGGGGTGCGGGTGATGCTCTTCGTCGTGACGGCACCGAATCCGAGTCCCATCGCGCGGCGCAGGATGGCGGTGTCGTAGTACATGGAGGAGAGGATCAGCGGGTTACCGAGTCCCACGCCACCCAGCGTCACCGCCAGCCGAGGGTCCCGCGAGCGGAACGCGCCCAGACGATCAAGCGGCAGCAGGCGGAGCCCGGCCTGGCCGAGGGCGAGCGCGGTGGGCTCTGGGAGCCGGCTCAGGACGCCACCGTAGAGGACGCGGTAGAGCCAGTCGGCGGCGCTCCGCATACGCCTGGCAGGGTATCACGCGCCCATACGGTCGCCGTCCTCCTGCCGGCCGCTAATCCCTTCGAGAGGGACGTCAAGGAATTCGGGTGGTTCCCCGCGCTGTCGGCGCCGATGGCGGGCAATCCGGCCACCCAGCCGGGTGAGGGTCGGGCCATCCGTGATGACGGGGGACCGCTAGCACACCGATCGCCTCGGCGCGTCACTCAAACTCAGCCGCGCCGTTGCGAACGGCCACGGCGGGCGCTACACTGAAGGTCGGCTAACACTTGGAGGTGGAGATTGAAGCCAAGCCGCCGAGCGTACCCGCGCTGTCACGTGGCCTTGGACGTGCGAGTCACCGAAGCCTCCGGGAAGTCGTGGATCGCCGAGGCGGAGGACCTCAGCCCGTTCGGAATGAGGGTCCGCAACGGCCATGGCCGGCGTGATTCGGTCGTGCGCCTCGACTTCGACCTTCCCCGGGGCGGCCCACACGTCACCGTGAAGGCGCTTGCCGTCCGGACAGACCCCGACGGCGTTGCCTTTGCGTTCGTCGACGTCGACCGGGCAGAGTTTTGCCTCGTCAGGCAGTCAGTCGACGACCTCCTCCTGCGTCGGAAGCTCTGGATCATGATTGTCGAGGATGATCGGGAGGTGGCGAGCGTCTTGGCCGACTACGTGGAGCGCGAAGGCCATGCCGCCCTGATCATCGCCAGGGCGGAAGATGCCCTTGCCTATTTGAGCCACGATCGGCCCGACGCCATCCTACTCGACCTGCAATTGCCCGGCATGGGGGGGGTCGAGTTCCTGGAGGCGCTCGCCCGCCGCGAGATCCGGATCCCGGTCGTCGTGTGCGGGGCGGCCTCCGAAGCCGACGCAGCCCGCTGTCTCCAACTCGGCGCACTCGACGTCGCGGCACAGCCCCACGGCCACCAGTTCGAACTCGCCGTATCCGCGCTGGGCCTCAAAGGGCTCGAGGAGCGTTTGGCAGAGGTCGGCCCGGCGCAGCTGTAGGACCGCGTAGAACCACGCGCACGCCTTCCGCTGCCTTCTGGCGGGGCGGGACAAGGAAAGCGATGGGGAGCGCATTCAGCGCCAGCGCCCCCCCCCGGGCGCGACGCTGAGTAGGGCGGAGATGAAAAAAACGGTCGCGCTGCTCTTCTCAATCGTCGTACTCTTCTGCGAGCCTCTCTTTGCCGAGGCGGGGCGACACCATGGGTTCCACCACCGTTTCGGGCATCGTCGATTCCTCGTGGGCACGACCGTCTTCGTCGGCCCCGTCTGGGGCCCTTCGTGGTGGTGGGATCCCTACTGGGCCTATCCCCCGCCGATCGTGATTCAGGAGGAGCCGCTGGTGTACATCCAGCAGAGCGAGCCGGCGCCGCCGCCTCCCGTCGCCTACTGGTACTACTGCCCGGACTCGAAGGCCTACTACCCGTACGTGCAGCAGTGCCCGACAGCCTGGCTCAAAGTCGCCCCGCAGACCACCCCTCCGCACCAATAGCCTCCGGGAAGGACGCAACCTGAGCTCGTCGCGGCCGGGCGAGGCGTAGCCACGGAGGCAGTTGTCGTGAACCCCGCGGACCTGCGGCAAGTCGCCCGCACGCGGGACGCCGCTCAGCGGCGGGCACACTGTCTGGGCACACCCGGGGGGAAGGGCTTGAAACCCGTCCGGCAAGTCTATAGAATTCCTGCGACGGACGATTAGCTCAGTTGGCAGAGCGCTGGCCTCACATGCCAGAGGTCACTGGTTCGAGTCCAGTATCGTCCACCAGAGAAATTAGCTACTTAACTGCCGGGCACGTTGCTCCACCACCCGAAACTGTCCGTGAACTGTCCGTGTTCTCATTGAGTCCCGCCTTCCGCGGCCCGGCGTAGCGAGACCACGTTGTCGCTCGTGGGAAGGGTCGCCATGTACGCCGCGTACAGCTTCCCGGCCTCCTCCAGGTCTCGTTTGCTCTCAATGTTGTACCGGCGGTACATGTCATCAGTCTTGTGGCCGACCAGCTTCTTCGCGGCGTTCGGCCTGACGCCGGCCCGATCGTGATTCCGTACGGCCGTCCGCCGGAGATCGTGGAAGAGCAGGTGAGGGTAGCCAGCCTCACGGCAGGCGCGCTTCCACGCTTTGCGCCAGTCCCCGAGGTGCTTGCCATCCTTATGAAACACCAGCGGGCAGTCGAGCCGCCGCTTCGCGAGCCGGCGGAGGAGCACTTCACGAAGCGCCGGAGGGATGGGGATCACCCGGCCCTCGTTGGTCTTGGAGAACTCCGGGGTCAGCCGAAGTTCGTTGGCGTGGAGATCCACCATCGGCCGGGGGAGCGCCTGAATCTCCTTGTTCTTCCGCCAGCCGGACCAGTAGCCGAAGTCGAGGACATCCCGATAATCATCACCGCGGAGCTGCGCTCGGACGGCGAGATAGGCTGGGTGTTCGACGAACCCCTGGCGCGGTGGGTTCTCCTTGAGTGCGTCAGGAAACTCTGGGACCGCGGCGGGATACGCAGTGGGAAGTTACCCTTTTTCCGTGGCGGCGGGCGACTTCAATGGCGATGGCAAGGTCGATCTGGCGGTCGCCAACGAGGGGTCCAACTCCGTCTCGGTGCTGCTCGGCAACGGTGACGGGACGTTTGCAGCGGCACAGAACTTCGCTACGGGCGTCAATCCTTGGTCCGTGGCCGTGGGCGACTTCAATGGCGATGGGAAACTCGATCTGGCGGTCGCCAACGCAAATTCTAACGACGTCTCGGTCCTGCTCGGCAACGGTGACGGGACGTTCCAGGCGCAGCGCACTTTCGCGGCTGGTGTCATTGCTACTTCCGTGGCTGTGGGCGACTTCAATGGCGATGGCAAGCTCGACCTAGCGGTCGCCAACGAGCGCTCCAACAACGTCTCGGTCCTGCTCGGCAACGGTGACGGGACGTTCCAGACGCAGCGCACCTTCGCGACTGGTGTCAATCCTGAGGCTGTCACCGTGGGCGACTTCAATGGCGATGGGAAGGTCGACCTGGCGGTCGCCAATTGGTATGACGGCACCGTCTCGGTCCTGCTCGGCAACGGCGATGGAACCTTCCTGGCGGCGGTTACCTACGCTATTGGCGTTCGCCCCTTCTCTGTCACCGTGGGCGATTTCAATGGCGATGGGAAGCTCGACCTGGCGGCCGCCAACGAGGGCTCCGGCAACGTCTCGGTCCTGCTCGGCAACGGTGACGGAACGTTCCAGGCACAACGCACCTTCGCGACGGCTCCAGTTCCCGGGTTTGTCGCCGTGGGCGACTTCAATGGCGATGGGAAGCTCGACCTGGCGACGGCCAACCCGGGCTCCAACAACGTCTCGGTCCTGCTCGGCAACGGCGATGGGACGTTTGCAGCGGCACAGAACTTCGCTACGGGCGTCAATCCTTGGTCCGTGGCCGTGAGCGACTTCAATGGCGATGGGAAGCTCGACCTGGCGGTCGCCAATTATGGCTCCGGCACCGTCTCGGTGCTGCTGAACACGAGCCACTGACGCCGCGGATGGGACGCACACCACGACATTGCCGGATACATTGTGTTGCGGCTGAACTCCGAGCCGTGCGGACGCTCCTAGGGAGACCTCGAGTCTGAGGGGTGCGGGGTCGCCGGGGAACCCCTCGGTTCCCCGGCGATTCTGTACGCTCCCCGCAGCGTCCGGCTGAATCGAGGGAGTACCTCTGTCCGGCGAATAGTCGTCGGAGTACGAAGGGGATGGAGGGGGCCCAGCCCCGACTTCCAAAGCGGGGGCCGTCCAGGGCGAGATCGTCGACTTCTCGTGCACGCCGTGTTGTCCACGGCGTCTGTCGCAAGCCGGCGTTGTTTTGGCGGCGTCGGGCCCCCGAGAAGTGGGGACGTATGGGGACGCGAAACGGTTCCAGGGGACCCTCCAGTGCCGTCTGGCGCCGCGAGTTCTCGGCAAAATACGCGGAAAGTCGCGATGGCGAGGCTATGAATCCCTTACCCTCCACCATAGTCTTTACGCGAACTTAGCGCGCATTTTCGCCCCCCGGAACGTGGTCCGCGAAGGGTGAGCCGCCCCCCTTCAGGGCCAGCCTCCAGAGCATCAACGAGCTCACCGTGTCGTCTCAGATGATCTTCAGAGGGTGGGCCAGGATCCTCCGCGCCGACTCGATGATGATCGGCGCGCTCTCGGTGGGCGCCGCGGGGCCGAGCGACGTGGCGAGGCTCAGCGCCTCGGCACTGTGCGTCACCTCGTCGCCCGGCGTCCAGTGGGGCATCCGCTGACCGAGGGGATTCAGAAGGCGATCGCCCCGGGCCGGGTTGTAGAACTCGGGGGTGAACTCCTGCGTCCGCTCGTAGACGATGGCGGTCTCGCTGCGGCTCCGGATCTGCCTGAGCAGCTGCCGGACGATGGAGGCTATCCCCGGGATCCCGGCCGAAGAGTCGCGCTCCGGAGGCTCAAAGGATCGAGCGTCATGACGCCGACGCCATTCGCGCCGGTCCGTCGGTGAATGCGGCGCGCGTGACAAGCGCGCGCTCGCAGTTGACTGAGCCGACCCGGAGCGCCCGCCATATCACGGACGCGGGCAGACGACCCAGAGCCAGACGACCGCGGGGAGGGTGGCGCCGGCCAAGAGCGGCAGCTTCAGGAGATCCCACACGCCGGCGCCCTGATAGATCGCCTCGCGCAGCCAGGCGTGCACCTCGGGGTTCTCGGCGGCGGCATAGTGGTGCCATTCCAGACGGCGCTCGGCGCCGCCGGCGCGGCGCGCCTCCGGCGACAGCACGTACCGGTCGGATCCACCGGGCTCGGTCACCAGGAGGACGTCCTGGTCGAGCGCGGGCGTGCGGCCTCGCGACGACACCACCGTGAGGAAGGTATAACGGCTGTGGCCGGGAAGGCTGCCGCTCCAAAGGTACGCGCCCCCGTACTGCCGCTGCAGCGGCGTCCAGCGGAGCGCATAGTCGACGCCGAGCCCGCCCCACGGCAGCAGGAACGCGACCGCGACGACGAGCCAGGTCTGCTGGCTGATCCGCCGCGGCCCGCCGCCGGCCACGCCCCAATTCACGGCGACGCTCTCCCGTCCGGCGCCGGCGATGCCGGTGGTGGCGCACCAGACCGGATGCGTTCGAGAACCTCGATCGCCCGCGAGAGCTTGGTCGCGTCAGCTCGCTCGATGTAGGAGAGCATCTGCTCGCGCGCGACGCGCCCGTCGCTGGTGAACGCGAGGATGAGGTTGGCCACGATGGTCCGGAGTGCGAGCACCTCGGCGAGCAGGGCCTGCTCGACCGCGGTGCCGGCCGGATGCTGCGCGAGCGCGAGGAGCGCGTCGCGGGCCCACTCGCCGAGGACCTTGCCCCGCGCGTCGGCGAGCGCGTGCAGGCGCGCGAAGTCGTCCTCGGTGACGCGGACGCCGATGGACCGGGTGCGGAGACGTTCGGCGCGATCCTGCATCGACCGATCTCCTTCTGGAGGCCGACCATATCGGCGCGCGCGTACGGAAACAATGTCCAATGTTTGATACACCGGGGCGCTAACTGAGTTGCCGGAGGCTGACCTGCGCGAGCGCGCGCTTCCGTACGCCACCCCGCAAGGGATGACGTGTCAAATCCTAAAGCCGGCGCGACAGCGCCGCCGGGCCGATGAGCTGCAGCTGCCGATTACCGTGTGTCACTATCCGCCGGGGACGAGCAAATGGAACAAAGTCGAGCACCGTCTCTTCTCGTTCATCAGCCTGAACTGGAGGGGCCAACCCCTGCTCAATTTCGAGACGGTCGTGAAGCTGATCGGGGGCACCCGTACGCGGACGGGCTTGACCGTGAAAGCGCTGC
>WNFT01012885.1_pt1 | contig 11710 bp, 10 predicted proteins | sample 5400191 | NCBI WGS metagenome assembly WNFT01 (sample SAMN13153359, study PRJNA577476) | soil metagenome | isolation source: 80 cm saprolite under Madrone tree | place: USA:California | collected 2016-06-14
AAGTCGCTTGTAGCCGAAGCCGGCGCGCTAACCCGCAAGGGAGGCAGCCTTCTACGCTATGAGCGGTAACTGGGATGAAGTCGTAACAAGGTAGCCGTAGGGGAACCTGCGGCTGGATCACCTCCTTTCTAAGGAGAAAGCGCAAAGATTAGAATCGAGACCTCAGGTCGAAGATTCCAATTCTCTTGCGATAGGTCGACGGCTAACCCGTGAGTTCTTCGGAACTCACGACATGCCGTGAAGACCCCGGAATTGAAAGAAACCGGGGCTCAGAGAAACGACGGTAACGCACAATTCAGTCTTTGCTGCACATCGACTAAATGCCGGCCCCGAAAGCATTCGGGGCCGGCATTTTTCCTTTGCTGCGACTTCTGTCCCCTCGAGCAAGTCGGGACAGTTCATGCTGATCGTGAAGAAAACCTCCTTTCAGGACTTCGCACGGAGCGTCGCTTCGGATCTAATTCGGTTCGACATAGACGGAAAGAAAGATACGATTTCGACAGCTAGACAGCAAAACAGTCACAAGGAGATCACCACATGACCACGAAAGCGTTATTTGTTAGACTGGAGGCAAAACCGGGGAAAGAAAACGAAGTCGCGAAGTTTTTGCGCGATGGACAGGGTCTGGTGCAACAAGAGCCTGCAACAACCGCTTGGTTCGGGATTAAACTCGGGCCGACCACCTTTGCCATCTTCGATGCGTTTCCCGACGATGCCGGCCGCGACGCGCACCTTTCTGGAAAAGTTGCCAAGGCGTTGATGGAAAAAGCGCCGGATCTCCTGGCACAACCGCCCAAGATCGAGAAGGCAGACGTATTGGCCGACAGATTACCGGGGTAGAGTCGTTGCCGAGCCGCGCCGGTGCTTTGTTCCTTGCAATCGTCCATCGACAATCGACATTCGGCAACTCCGACATGGGTCGCGAGCACGTGATTTTTATCGGTGTCCTTAGTGCGGGGGCATAGCTCAGTTGGTAGAGCGCCAGCTTTGCAAGCTGGAAGTCAGGGGTTCGAATCCCCTTGCCTCCATTTCAAGAGAAATGGAGGCGGGGATGAGAACGCAGTTCGACCGGCGGGGCGCGGAGCGCAGGGTTCGAAGCGAAGCTCTAAAACCGGAGCCAAAGCACAGCTTTGGATAATCCCCTTGCCTCCAAAGCTGAAAGCGTGGAGGCAACGTCTACAAACCGGGAACACTTTCGGATCCCTAGCGAGAGCGTAATCCCCTGCCTCCAGTCTTCGCTCGCAGCGGTAGCGGAGAGCGAAGACTGTCGCGCGTAGCTTCAGCCAAGGCGGACGTTTTCACCTTGCAACCTCGGCGCAGCGAGCTACGACTCGGCGAGGCACGCCGCTAAAGATGACAAGTGATCAGTGAGCAGCACCGCGAGCGCTTCCGGTGTCGCTTGACCAATCACTGATCCCCGATCATTTTTCACTTCCGCGAAGCGGGCCTGTAGCTCAGTTGGTTAGAGCATGCGCTTGATAAGCGCAGGGTCACTGGTTCGAGCCCAGTCAGGCCCAATCAACGGATTTGCGATTGACGGTTGGTCGGCGGCCGAAGCGCGTGACTGATGAAACTCATCTGATGCAGCAACCAGTATCGAAACAACCGAAGCGGTCACGAACACTATCGACATCTTTGTTTTCAGATTGGTTCCACGGTAAACTGCCCTCCATAAAAGTGTCGCGAGAATCGCGTATTCTGTCAGATGCGCGAGCTTGCGCACGAAAAACTGGACCTTCGCAATCGCGTCCGCGGTAATCTCCGGCTTCAACCAGCGCAAAAGCGGAATGAGAAAGCGCGACGTATGTTCCGCCGACATCAAATCGCTCGAGCCGAGAAAAATCACGCCCAGCCAAATCAACGCCGGAAGCCAGTACTTTAGAAGATTTCGTACACCCATTTACGGAATCGCGAGCTCAGACGGAAACCGCTTCTACACAAATTCGAAACCGAAGCACCACCCTACCCGCTAGCTCCGAAAAACAATCCCTCCTTTTCGGGAATGGTTTTTTATGCTACTTGGGACAATTCTGCGATGACAATTTCTCTTACGAAATTTCTCCCAGTGCTTCTACTGTTCGGGTTGACAGCTTTGATGGCGTCGCCGGAAGAGGGAAGCAAGGAGGCAGCAACGACCGAGGAACAAATCGACTGGACCGCACACAAGGTGACCGTACTTTTTTTCATTCTGCACGACTGCCCAATCTGTAACCGTTACATGCCGGAGATGAACCAAATCGTTCAGGCATACCGCAGCCGGGGCTTCGGCTTTATCGCGGTTTATCCGGAGAGAGATTTCTCGCGAGAAGACGCGCAAAAACATGCGCAGGAATATCACTTTGATTTCCCGATTGTGATTGATTCCGATCATCGGTTTGCGGCGCGATTTGGGATCAAAGTCGTGCCTGAGGTCGCAGTGCTAAATCCGAAGCGCCAGCTCCTTTACCGTGGAAGGATTGATGATCTCTATGCGGACGTTGATAAACAGCGACCCGCAGCGATTCACCACGATTTGCGGGAGACCCTCGATGATATCGCGGTTGGAATTAAACCGCACCGTGCGTGGGTGCCAGCCGTAGGCTGCCCAATTAGCTACGATCAGCCCGGTTCATGACAAGCCGCGGGTGGATAGCCGCGGCTCTGGCGATTCTGTTCACAGCCGCGCTCGGGATTGCGTTGCTCAAACACAAGACACGCTCGTCAACTACGCGTGAAGGCCAGACGACAGCCTATCGTCCTTGGAAAAAGCGCAAGCTGGAATTTAACAAGCAGATCGCGCCAATCGTTTTCGAGAAATGTGCGAGATGTCATTATTCCGGTAGCGCCGCTCCCTTCCCTTTAACAAGCTATCGAGACGTGCGAAACCATGCGCGTGCAATTGCTCGTGCGTTGGATCATGGATTGATGCCTCCATGGAAGCCAGAGCATGGTTTCGATGAATTTGTAGGGGATTACTCATTAACGGATCAAGAAAAGGGGATGATCAAACAATGGCTGGCCGAGGGGTCCCGCGAAGGGAATCCATCAAAAGCCCCTGCGCCGCCGAAGCCTCCATTACAATGGCCCCTCGGACGACCCGATGACATTTTGCAGACTGCCGAGTCCTTTAAGATCCCGGCCGACGGTGAAGACATTTATCGCTGTTTCGTGATTCCCACCAACTATGCTGAAGACCGCTATGTGCGCGTGGCCGATGTCGTTCCGGGTAACCCCAGAGTGGTTCACCACGTAGTGAATTTTGTCGATACCTCGGGACGTGGTCGTGCTCGCGATGCGGCTGAACCAGGTCCAGGATTTACCGCGTTCGGCGCACTCGGATTTCCGACAGCAGGAGAACTCGGGGCGTGGGTTCCGGGGGCCGTTCCGAATCCGCTACCCGATGGGGTTGGCTACTTTCTGCCAAAAGGAGCCGATATTATCATGCAGGTCCACTACCATCCGACGGGGAAAGAGGAGACGGACCTCCCCCGAATTGGCCTTTACTTCTGCAAGCAACCCGTGAACAAACGGCTCCGCGTTATGACAGTGGGTGTCCCTCCAGGTTTCCTCCGGATTCCAGCCGGCGAGAACAATTGCGCGTTTTGGGCCGAGCAAAAAATGCCGGGTAACATCACCGTACATCAAATTTTCCCGCACATGCATCTCGTTGGCCGGGAAATGGTCGCAGCTGCGACTTTGCCCGATCACACTTCCGCACCGATAGTGCGAATTCGTGATTGGGATTTTCGCTGGCAGAATGTTTATACATTGAAGACTCCGCTGCATCTCTCGGCGGGCAGCCGGATCAGATTTGAGGCGCGGTTTGATAACTCATCGGGCAATCCGCGCAATCCGAACAGCCCTCCGAAGCTAGTAAAATTTGGCCTCACCGCGAAGGACGAAATGTGTATCCTCTGGGTTCTTTACACGGTTGATTCTGAGATGCTCACCCTCAACGAACCCGCGTCGTCCAATTATCCAGATAGTTGGACCGACGGAGTGTGGGGACACCCTTCTTGGGGCCGAAAACAAGGCGGCGAGCCAAATGCGGGCAACCAAGTCCCGATGTCTCGGCTCCATGGGCTTAGGTAAAGACCCTCAATCAGCATCTCGCTTACGGAATTTGTCGCGGTCATTCTGCTGTTCGGGTTAACAGTTTTGATGGCGTCGCCAGAGAGGAAGGGAGGGAGCAATAACGGCGACGGAATAAATCGACTGGACCGTCCACCATGTGATTGCGGCCGTTTCACGGAGTGAAACGATAGACGCGGTAACCTCCCGAATTGAATACGGAGCTTTCCCTGAACGAAGTCGGCCAAGCAACTTCCGATTCAGGCCGAAGGATATACCAACCAATATTGTGTTGCCCGATGAATTCCGCCAAACTCGCTTCGTCTCCCATTTTCTTGAAAGCGGCAAGTCCGCCCAGGCGCTCGCGTAGCTCGACGGGGTTGTGGGCTATATAGTTTAGTTAAACGCACGATAACTTTTGTAAGCTTCAAAAGTGGGAAAAGTTTGAATGTTGTGAGCATAAGCGGCAGGGACGGAAGAGCACAAAACTAGACATATCGCCGCGACAATGCGGGCACACTTGGTCCTCGGCGGACCATTCCCAACAAGAAACGCGTAAACGCCGGCGCCGGTCCAAGCGGCAAGAACAAAATATGCCCAGACGAACGGACGGTGCAAAAGCTCCTCCGGATGAGCATTTCCCTTGGCATCCAGCGCCAATCCAACAGACATGACAATATAGTTAACAATCACAAGGGGAGGGAAGAAAAACGCTGCTGCTCCAATTCTCCCTTTCAACAAGAAAGCAACGAAAAAGTAGACGATTGTCCAAACACCAAAGGTGGAGAGTAGAATCATAGTAGCCGCGGAGAGCCCGAAGATTGCGTTTGAGTGTTGGGCTAGAATTAGCGGTCCGTAAAACAAAGATTTAACAACTCCCGGCTCAGCGAGAAGCCATAGACCCTTCGCGTAAGGTCTGAGGGAACTCCCATCCAAACGCAACGTGGGAATGCCCTCCACATGTTGGGAAATCCCCACAACGAAACAGAATAAGCTCCCTAACAAAATAGCGCTAAGAATTCGCCATTGTTTCCTCAGTCCGGGAAAGAACACGCACGGATAAATCATGAGCAGGAAGGCGTTAGCTACAAAGAACTGCGCTTTGTAACTCAGGCTGATTAAGAGGACGGCATAACCGCCCAAAATCGATGCGAATCTTTTTGCTTTACAACCTTCGAGGATGAAGATCCACGCGATGGTGACACACGCGACGCCGTAAAGTCCGCCGGGAGCTACTTGCTGACAAAAGTTGTAACTGAAAACCTTGCTTCCAAATCCTTGCTGATAAGCATCAGGGAGTAGCATCACAGCCGCCATCCCTGCAAGCCCTGGCCACATACCCCAGATCGAGCTTGATAGCGAAAATGCGGCAAGTCCGGTAAGGAGGATCCCGAACGGCACGAGGAAGCTCACAAACGTCGCGTAAGCACTGGAGTTCGTGCAGGACATAAGGGCGGCCGGTATCACGTAGTGTGCGTAATGGTACAGCTGGGTGGGGCGTCCGGACATCCGGATATCGGAAATGGTTTTCAAGCCATGGGATTGCGCGAAACTGCTTAGTTGCCTGGAATGGAAGAAACTATCAGGAAAAGTTTGATAGACCGTGGCTGGCCCCTCCGTCACGACGGGACGCAATGAATCGGTACACCATAATGTGGCGGCGATTCCACTTAGGAGAAGACAGAGAAAATCCGGAAGGTAATCAATAGGCTTGCGAATACCGTTGGTGGCTCCGGGAGAGACAAACAGAAGTAGTAGTCCAGCTCCAGAGAGAATGAAAACATTGGTGACAAGCCCAAAGGGTGTGAAAAGCGCGAGTAGAAACAGAAGTGTGTTTAATAGTAGATATCCACAAAGAAACTGGATTGACAAGCCGTGGGTGGCCTTGAAGGAGAACGACGTAAGCTTAATGAAGAGGCGACCGTAGATCAAAGAAAGGCCGCAGAGGACTAGGAATACGGCAAACGCTCGTAGAGAGAATCGATGGATAACTCGAGAGTGCCACACCGATAAGAACAGCGCTGCCGATAATAGATACGAAAAGAACCATTTGCTGCCTGGCAGGCGTTCTCTAAGCAAAGTTAAAGGACGAGCATTCCCCTGGTGAAGCCACGAATTTACAAATAAGCTATCGCCGTTCTTGGGAAGGTCGGTCCGATTCATACCTCTCCACGCGTTTTAATCCGACTGAATGTTCATAGCAGCTTCGAATCCACCAATAGCGTTCGATCACATAGGTGTCTCTGTATCGAGAGCGGATTGCGGCGTCGCGCGCGTAGCTTCCATAGCTACGCTATACTTTAATCTCGCGGACAGCGTCGATCACCCGGGACTGTTCCGCCTCGCTCATCTTATTATAAAAGGGGAGTCGAACGAGGCGATCGCTCAATTCTTCAGTGACCGGGCAGTCACCGCGTGTGCCACCGTAACGCCGGCCCATGTCGGAAGTGTGCAACGGCACGTAGTGGAAAACGCTGAGAATCTGACGCTCTTTCAGATGCGAGATGAACCGACGCCGTTGTTCGAGCGAAGGCAGCAGCAAGTAAAACATGTGGTAGGTCTGATCGCAGTGCGGCGGGACGATAGGCGGGCGAACGCTGTTGAGCCCCGCCCACTCACTCAGTTCGCGATAATAGCATTCCCAAATTCGCTGTCGGGACTCCTGGATTTGTTCGCGTGCCTCGAGCTGAGCAAGAAGGAATGCGGCAAGCATGTCGGAAGGAAGATAGCTCGATCCCACATCAACCCAGGAGTATTTGTCCACCTCGCCCCGCAAAAAGCGGGTGCGATCGGTGCCTTTCTGCCGTATGATCTCGGCGCGCTCGATATAGCGACGGTCGTTGATGAGCAGCGCGCCGCCTTCGCCACAGGTAAAGTTCTTCGTCTCGTGGAAGCTCTGCGTCGCTAGGCAGCCGAACGTTCCAAGAAATGTTCCGCGATATTTTCCAAACAAACCGTGCGCGTTGTCTTCAATGACCGGAATTCCGCGACGTTGCGCGATCCTGCAAATGGCATCCATTTCGCAGCCCACGCCTGCGTAATGCACCAAAACAATGGCTCGCGTTCGTCCTGTTGTTTTTTCTTCAAGTAAATGTTCATTCAAATTCAATGTGTCTTCGCGGATGTCGACGAAAACCGGTTTTGCGCCGCGCAGAACAAAGGCGTTGACTGTCGAAACGAAGGCGAAGGGCGGAAAAATAACCTCGTCGCCGGGTTTTAAATCCAGCAACAGCGCGCACATTTCCAGCGCATGGGTGCAGGATGTGGTGAGCAACGCTTTGCGCGCGCCGATTTCTTTTTCCAGAAAGGCCTGGCATTTTCTCGTGAACAATCCGTCGCCCGAAATGTGGCCTTGCGCGACGGCTTCCGCGATGTAGCTCTGTTCGCGGCCCACAAAACACGGACGATTAAAAGGAATCCTGTAAATCATCGCTTTCGAAATACGAAAAGCTTTTGGGTGCCGTAATCGCCCCACCACGGCAGTTGCGAAAAGAAACGGTTCCACTCCATTTCTGGGTCAGCGACATTTATATTTCCACCAAGCGCCCGGGCCAGCAGCGGTTTGATCACGCGCGTGCCGACAAAATAAGTGCTGGAAAAATTTGAAAGTTCGGCCAGTTCAAGTTGCGGCGCGAGCGATTCGATGACTTGTCCTTCGTCCAGATAATTGTTGAACGGAGGCATCGGAATTTCCGGCAATCCCCATTCGCCGCGAAATTTGTTCATTTGACGCCAGCCTTGTAGTGTCGCTTCGGACATCAGCAGCAAACCGCCCTGTTTTAGAACGCGCGTGCTTTGGCGCAATGCTTTGAGTTGATTGCTCCATTCGCCGAGATTGATGACGACACGAATGACAATGACTTTGTCATATTTTTCGTCCGGTTCATTCAACGAAGTGATGTTGCCGACGCCGAACGTCGCGTTTCCGCGCAGTTTTTCTGAAAGACTTTCCAATCGCGTGCGAGCTTGGGCGATCATTTCGGGAATGTAATCGAGACCGCGAATATCGATCCGTTTTTGCGAAGCGAATTGAATCGTTGAAAATCCATTGCCGCAACCGATGTCCAAAACGTTGTCTCCGTCACGCAGCCGCGCGAGAATTTCGCGGATTTCCATTTCGATGACCATTCGGTCCGACCACGAAGCGGACGGCGAAAGCCCGTGTTCGCGCGCTTGCTGCGTCCAAAAATCCCGAATCTGCTCAAGGCTAAATGGCTCTGTCATGGTTTGCGTTAGACGATTCGCTCAGGAGTTTCATTTTTCTGCAGGTGCCGCGTTTCGGATTGCGCGCCCACGACATACGGCGGCTTGTCCATCGAACGAAAGTGCATTCGCGCCAGATATTGACCGAGCACGCCGAGGGCGAACAATTGCACGCCGGAAAAAATGGCAATGATCGACGCGAGAAATGGAAAGCCAGCAACAGTGCTACCGTAGAGAGCAAAGCGTACTAAAACATAAATCAGAACAACAAAGCCCCCGAAGGAGAAGGCGAAACCGACGATACTGGCCAGCTGCAACGGCAGAACAGAGAAACCCGTCATCATGTTTAACGCATGGCGAATGAGTTTACCCAGCGTGTAGCTCGAGCGGCCTAGTTGTCGCTCATCATGTCGGACTCGTACCGCTCCAAACTTTGTTGTTCCCCACGTCAGGAGAACATCTAAGGAAACGAAAGGGCTCTGGTAGCTTTCAAACGCCTCTCTTGTCTGCGTGCGCAACGCGCGAAAGGCGCTGAAATCCCGGGGGACTTTGGAGCCGAGAGCCGACCGCAGCGTCCATCGGGTTATGAGTGCGCCTAGATTCCTCCACACGGCATGCTGCCTCTTCTCGGGTATCCCATAAACGACGTCGTAACCTTCAGCAAGCTTATGCACGAGTTTGGGTATTTCCTCGGGCGGATGTTGCAGATCGTCGTCGACTGTTAGGACAATCTCATGCTTCGCCGCTCGAATGCCGCATAACAGGGCATTGTGCTGGCCGTAATTGCGCATCAGATCGATACCGTACGTCCAACGATGCTCGGCAGTAAGTCGAGTAATAGTTTCCCAGCTACCGTCCTCGCTTCCGTCGTTGACAAGGATTAGTTCGTACTTTTCGCATAACGTTTGGAGAACGGGTTGCAGGCGTGAAACCAACTCTGGAAGCGAACCGCTTCCATTAAATACAGGGACAACTACCGAGATGTTCATGCGGTCTGCGCTTTCATCGGAGCAGGCAGTCAAAGGCACTTCACTTACTGTGGAAACCGAGCCGAGCCTAATAGATCTTGACCAGGAAGAAAACGAAAATCCAGCGTTGCTGCATTTACTGAGTAAGCGGTCTGGGATGCAAGACGCAACGAACTTCCAGTCTAAAACTGGAAGTAAACGAACGGGATCTGACCTGTAACGGGAAACAGTTCGAGCGCCAGAAATACGCAGACGTATGCCGGGACTTGGATGCGTGCCGGAGCCAGGGCTAGCCGGTCAATAAATTGATTACGTTCTTGAGCAACCGCCAAGAACAAAGAAATGAAAAAGAGGGCGATAGTGCCGGTGGTAAACAAGAATTCGCCAGTTACATGTTGGAGACCGAACATCCCGCGCAGAATAAACCCGCTGTCCTGTAGAGTTCGGGCACGGAAGAAGGCGATACTTACAACGTAAGATAAAAACATCAGCCCGACGCTAAACGGCGCGAAGTAGCGACTTCTCATAACGCGAGCTACCGCTGTCTCCGCCGTTGCCCGATCGAAAAAACGGTAGCCAATTAATAGAATCCCGTGATAAGCGCCCCAAACAACAAACGTCCAGTTAGCGCCATGCCATAACCCTACCAGCACCATGACAAATATAAGGTTGCGGTATAAAGCGAATCGTCCTCTTCTCGCCCGACTAAGCGGCATGAACAAATAGTCCCGCAACCACAAAGAGAGCGTAATATGCCATCTCTGCCACAAGTCAGGTGGGTTCCTGGCCAAAGCTGGGCGAGCAAAATTAAGAGGGAACTCAAAGCCAAGCAATTTAGCGCAACCGCGAGCGATATCAGTATAACCAGAGAAATCGAAAAAAACCTGATTCGCAAAGGCAATACCGCCCGACCATGCGGCTAGCCAGCCGGGGTGCGCGCTCGGATCACTAAAGTAGCTGTCAGAAACAACAGCGAATCGATCGGCAAACACTATCTTTTTCAGAAGGCCACACAGGATAAGAACAATGCCGCTTTGGACAACGATCGCTGCCGGCCGGCGCCAGTATTGGATTTGAGAGATAAATTGCCGGGCACGGATGATCGGGCCTGCAATCAAGTGAGGGAAGAACGCGATAAAGAAGGCATAATCGATGAAGTTCCTGACGGCCTTCATCTTTCCCCAATAAACATCGATCGTATAAGAAAGGCTGGCAAAAGTGTAAAAGCTGATTCCAACAGGAAGAATAATTCGCAGAACGACCGATGACTGGGATAAATGGAGCAATGTAGCCAACGAGCCCGCGAAGAAGTTGTAATATTTGAAAAAGCCGAGAATTCCCAGGTTCACGACCAGGCTAACGACGAGCAAAAACTTTTTCCGACGATCGCTCGCCACCTCCAGCAGAATTCCCAGCCAATAGTCAACTACAGTGGAAGTAAGGATCAGTACGATAAATCGTGGATCCCACCACATGTAGAAGACATAGCTGGCACATAAGAGAAGAACTTTGCCGACGCGGAACGGCACACTGTAAAACAGCGCCAATACGATGAAGAAGAAAATCCAATATTGAAAACTGTTAAATAACATCAGGGATAGCCAGTTCGCAGCTACTCACGCTCGGAAGCAAAGCGCGTAGAATTAGTCAATTGTAAACGCTTGACTAATTCAGCCACCATTAGGTCGATCGGTCCAGCTAGATAGATCTTTTGGCTTTACCGAATAGCATTTCTTCCAGAGAGAATTTAACAACCATCGGCATTCGTTTTATCGTGTGTTTGTGCGGCAATATAGTCAACAATATCTTTAACTGTTTTGACACTGGAGAGCGCCTCATTCGGGATTTGAATCGCAAACTTCTCTTCTAGTTCAAAAGCGGTTTCCAATGCCCCAAAGGAGTCCAGTCGCAAATCTTCCGCCAATAACGCGTCGGCCTTTATATTGGCTACGTCCACTTTCGATTGTTTCGCCAGAACTTCTTTAACGGTTTGCTCAACCTGCGTGTAATGGTCCATTTGGGTCACTCCTTGAATTTTGAAAAGATCAGACAGGCATTGCAATTGCCGAATCCAAACGAATTAGATAAAACCGTGTTTAGCTTTGCCGGCCGGCCAACGCCCGGTACGTAATCGAGATCACATGCCGGATCTTTGTCTTTATAGTTTATCGTTGGTGGCACGAATTGGTCCTTGATAGCGAGCGCACATACTGCTGCTTCAATGGCTCCTGCCGCGCCAATTGTGTGACCGATCATGGACTTCGTCGACGAAACTGGAATGTCGTATGCGCGTTTGTCGAACACGGCCTTAATGGCTTTGGTCTCAGTGCGGTCGTTAACGCCAGTAGATGTGGCGTGGGCATTGATATAATCGATATCGTTAGCGCTGATTCCAGCGTCCGTAATAGCATCACCCATCGCCCGACTGGCATCGGTTCCTTCAGGGTCAGGTATGACGATATGATATCCACCAGAATTGCTGGCGTAAC
>WNFT01014555.1_pt1 | contig 11710 bp, 6 predicted proteins | sample 5400191 | NCBI WGS metagenome assembly WNFT01 (sample SAMN13153359, study PRJNA577476) | soil metagenome | isolation source: 80 cm saprolite under Madrone tree | place: USA:California | collected 2016-06-14
GTGACTCGAGCGGAGGCCGCCCGATTGAGAAATGAAAACCTCAATTTGCGCAAGGAATTGGAAGACCGTTCGTTGAAGGTGCGGAGCGCGCCGGATCAAACGCAATCGGGCGGTCCACCTCCAGAGAAAACTACTGCCGGGAAATCGAGCAGCCGAACCTATGTTGTTCAAACGGGCGACACGCTCGTATCGATTTCGAGAAAGTTTTACAAATCGCCGGCGCGCTGGAAAAAGATCCTCAACGCGAACAAGAAAAGCATCGATGATCCTGAAAAGTTGAGGATCGGTCAGCGCTTGATTATTCCCTAGCGTTTTCGGATTGCAACGAGCGGGCGCGAGACTCACGGCTACGAGGAGCGCTTTAAGGCCTGGAAAGACGATCAGGGACCGTTCTCGGAGTCGCCGAAGGCTGCGCCGCAGCCCTTTGATCGCGAGTGTCGAGGCCGGTCGGATCTTTCAGGTGGCTGCTCGGTGGCAAATTCTGTTGATTCTGTGCCTCGCGCAAAATGAGATTAAGACTTGGAAGCGAGGGGAACTTTGTGATTAGAAGCGAGGTCTTAATCAGCTCGGAAAGATCGACATTCTGGGGCTCCGGCAACTTCGTCGCAGCCGGGCGCACCATTATCATTTGCCCCGCGTGCAGTGCTCGAGTCTCGTCCGGATGATATTTAAGTGAGACGCTGCCGTGGCCTTCAAGGATCATGAATTTGATCCATGATTTGCGATGATACTCAGCCATCGCTGTAAAACTGGTACCTCCCATCGTCGCGACCGAAGCGCTGATTCTCGCGCCGCCGGAGCCCTTCGGGACGTAGAACAAAATGCTGCCACTCGCCAAATCGAAGTTTCGCGCGCGTTCGCCAAAACTGAAGAGAGTGTTCGCGCCGAGCCGCGCTAACGTTCGATCCGTGAAAGTAAGCTCGGCGCGCGAGTCGTTCCCCGTTCGCACGGCCGTGCCCGGGCGGACGTTGTCGTTTACCGATGCTAGACGCGGTGCGCCGTTCGATGCGAGCACTCGCACATCGTGAACCACTTGAGTGACACGAGCTTCTTCCTTGTCGGCCGCGATCGTGAATGTGGTAGATCCAATCGCAACAGCGAAGGCGAACGGGATCCCGACGGGAGGAATGCGATAATGAAGCCGTTTCTTCATACTCGGCGGAATCCTTAGAGAAAAATAACACCCTGTGTGCGCGATTGCGAAAACGCTTTGCCCAACCGTCGTGAACTGTGTCGGTTGGCCCGACAATTGCCGCTGTCCCCTGGGTAATCCCTCCTGAAGTCCATGCTCATTGTGACAAACGCCTCGCCGGCAACGAGGACGCGGTCCGGACATCCAACGCGCGACGACCTGCGTTCAGGCGACCAGCGGCATCGAGCCGACCGGAATTTCTCGAATTGCTCGTGACCTTCGAAGCGGGAATCATGATCTTCCCGCCAGAGCCGGGAGCAGCAGCATCGAGCAGAGAAAGCAACTGGTCTGTGCTACCGACGTTAATGGCGGTGCCAGTCGCCTTTCTGCTGGGGTGCTTGAAGTCGCTATCAACAACCTTACTTGACGATGTGATTTTGCTGCTCGAGGTGACAGTAGTGGAGGAGAGCGGAGGAATCCTGTGCCTGGTGGTGATGTTGCCGCCGGCCGTGACAGTGGCGGGCGAAGAGGGACCGAACGGAGGCGCTTGGGAGAGCGGCAGTGGATTGTTCGCGCCAGCGCCACCAAAGGTACCGGTGGTCGTGCCGTTGCCGCCGAAGCCCAGGTAATTGGCATTGTTGGTGTAAACATCGGCCGCATTTGGGCCGCCGATGGTGACCACGATGTTGTTAAAGATCGTGACTGAGTTAGCGGCTAGAATCTTCAGGCTGTTGCCGCCGAGCGTCACGTTGGAAACAAAATTAAGCTGACCGTTGCTGCCCGGGGCATAAAGCTTCAACTCGGAGTCAGCCGAGAGGATACCGCCGCCGACATTGAGCACGCCGTTCGCGCCGAACACGCCCGCTTTGAGCACATCCGCGTGAGCGGTGGCATTATTGAATGTGATCGTGCCGTTGCCGTCGATGTATGAAAGGAACGTCCCGCCAACATTGTAATTGCCGCCGTTAATATTGATCGCCGCGCCCCCGACCGCTCCGTCGCTCCCGTAGATCGCAACTGTGGCGTCATTGGTCACAGTAGCGCTGCCGGAAACATTCATGTTGATGGTCGCGCCACCCTCTGTACTCCCGCCAATACTGCCACCCGTGTTATCGATCTGAGCAACCAAAGAATTCGCAGTAATGCTTGCCGCACCCACATTGATCGTGGCATCTCCGCCGATTGTCGCGCTCCCGCCATCATTCGAATTGATGATTTCGAAGTCCGCGGTGCCCTGAACGTTGAGATCGCCAGTGAGATTGACGTCGATGAAGGCGTTCTGACCAATGCTTCCACTGCCCTGTGCAAGTCCGTAATTCCAAATGAAAAATTCTGCATCGCTCGCGGTAAGGTTTCCCCCAATATTGGTCGTTACGCCGGCATTGGAGCCGATGGTTCCGCCGCCGAAATTAAAGATGCCAAAGGCTGCGCTACCGGTAGTGAGATCACCCATGATGTTGGTGGTGATATCGGCATTGGAGCCAATGCTGCCTCCCGTGTTGAAAATAATGACATCGGAGAACTGACCGGCGGCCACGTTCCCTCCAATCGAAGCAAAAATATTTGCATCAGTGCCGATTGTTCCGGGCTGGTCCGAAATAAAAAGTTGGAGATTACCGCCTGAAGCTGTCGTGAGATTTCCTCCTAGCGTTAGGTTCACGCTAGCGCTAGTTGTGATATGGCCGCCGTCGTTATAGATTTCGGCATCAAAGACGCCGCCAGTAGAAATGTTGGCCGCTGTTACGCTAAGCGTGGCATCCCCACCAAAATTCCCGCCGCCGCTGCCGTCGTCGTAATTTAGGATTTGGAAGTTCGCGTCGCCCTGAGTGGTGAGATCGCCGGGATCACCAGTAAGATTAAAGGTGATTCTGGCGCTCCCGCCGATGCTGCCGCCCGTGTTATCAATCGCCGAATAAAGGGCCCCAGCAGTGGAAATGCTGTTGGCGGTCACGTCGATCGTGGCATTCGAGCCGATCGTTCCACCGTTGCTGTTATCGATGGTGAAGTTCGCGTCGCCACTTTGCGTAGTGAGATTTCCACTGAGATTGAGGTTGATCGTTGCGTTCCCGCCGATGGTGCCGCCGCCGTTGTTAGAGATGTAAGCGGAGAGAGAGCCATCGGTCGTACTGGCGGCGTTTACGTTGATCATCGCATCCCCGTCGATAGTTCCAGCTTTCGTTCCGCTACGGTTTTCGTTGGTTATGTAGAAAGTTGCGTACGAAACGTCAAGATTGCCGCCCGATGCCGTAAAATTGATGATTGCGTTTCCGCCGATGTCGCCGCTGTCGCCGCTGCCGGTAACAATAAGACCGTTAAAGATCGAAACCTGAAGGCCACCACCAGTCACCAAAATGTTGGTGGCGTTGACGTCGATCAAGGCATCTGATTTGATCGTTCCAGCAGCGAGGCCGTTGCGGCCAAAATTGGTGATAAGAAAGAGAGTGACGAAATCGCTTCTGCTAGTGATATCGCCGGAGATGGCCAGGCTGATGGCGGCGCTTCCGCCGATGCTGCCGTCCCTGTTAAAGATATTGGCAAGAAAGCCGCCGTCACCGGCAGAAAGATTGGCTGCGATGAGGTTAATTGTCGCATCCCCACCGATCGAGGAGCCACCGCTATGGTTATCCAGCTCGGCAAAAATGAAACCGGCGCTAAGATCTCCTGCCGCCGAGACAAGAACGTTTGCGCTGCCACCGATATGGCCACCGTCGTTGTTCAGGATTTGGAATGTCGCGTCGCCCGTGACGCCGATATCGCTGTGCGCGCCAACGCTCACGATCGCGTTCCCTCCGATGGTGCCGAGTCCGTGATTGTCGATCGTGGCATCAAGGGCGCCCCCAGTCGAAATGTTCGCCGCGCTTACGCCGATCATCGCATCCGAGCCGATTGTTCCCCCAGTGTTATCAGTCGTGAAGTTCGCGGAGCTCTGAGAGTTGAGATCCCCGGTAAGATTGAAGTTGAGGTTTGCGTTCCCGCCGATGTTGCCGCCATTGTTGTTATCGATCCGAGCAAGCAAAGAATTCGCAGTAATGTTTGCTGCGCTTACGTTGATCGTGGCATCACCACCAATTGTTCCACCGGGAGAGCCAGCAACGACGCTTTCGTTTAAGATTTCAAACGTCGCGGCGCCCCCGACCTGGAGAGTGTTGGTGATATTGAGATTAATTGCGGCATTTCCACCGATACTCCCACCCGTGCCGCTACCGGTGCCGTTGTTGCGGTTGTTGATCTCGTGGGTCCTGCGAAGCCGAAGGCGCGTTGATTTAAAATTCGGAAGCTTGCATCGCTCGAAGTTCTGAGATCGCCGCCGATGTTCAGACTAATCGTGGCCGCCGAATCGATGACTCCACCGTTTCTGTTATTGATGTCAACGTTCAACAGACCTGCAGTGACGCTGAGATTGGCCGCGCTGACCTGGATCGTCGCATTTCCATGGATTGTTCCAGAAATAGGGCTGGCAACATTGTCGTTCAAAATCTCCATGTCCGCGTCGCCTTGAATGGTGAAGTCGTGCACGACAGCGATGTTAAGGAGAACGTTACCGTCGATGGTGCCGCCTCTGTCGCTGATAAGCGCATTTAGGTTCCCGCCGATGTTGGCGCTATCTGCATATAACGCGAGAGTGGCGTCCCCTCCAATGGTTGACCCAAGGGTATCGTCGTAACGGCTCGAAATATAGAGCGACAAACTGGAGGGAAACCCGAAATAATCTGTTCCATCGTGCAGAGTGGTCAGAGCGCCGCTTATACCGAAAATGAGACTGACGCCCGAATCGATCGTGCCACCATTACGGTTATTAATTACCGCGCTGATGGAATCAGCGGTTAAGTCCCCTCCCGTCGTCAGAGAAATATTCCCGCCTGTGCCAATGTGGCCGGCGGGGTTGGCGATAAAATGGAAATTCTCAACCAGCAGACTAAGTTGGCCCTGAGTGGAAACGCTGCCGTCCACCGTGAGGGTGATATTGCCGCCGTTGTCGATTTGCCCATTTGTATTTTGAACAGCGAGCGCGAAGTCGCCACCAAGTCCGGTGGTGGTCAGATCACCACCGATCCTAACATTAATATTTCCACCTGTTCCGATGTGCGCGCCCTCGTTCGTGACGCGCAACAGAGAAAACTCAGTTGCCGAACTGTTCGTGTAATCGCCCGTGATATTGAGTGTGAGATTGGCGCCATTGGCGACTGTCGTGCCGGGCAAGACCAGTGTGTCTAGTCTCACCTTGCCATCGAGCAAGAGGGAACCGCCGATTTGCAGCGTCAGATTGTTTCCAGCGGTCGCCTCGAATTCGCCGACGCTCATCGTGCCTGGGTTGGTAAGCTGAACCGATCCTTCCGCGGCAAGCTTGAGAGTTCCGATGTTGGAAATTGGGGAATCAATGGTGAGGTCCGAACCGGCCCCGCGCGCGTACATGGCAAGCTCGTTGAGACCTTGGAACGAAACGTCCGACGTGAGATTGATCGAACCGTTCACAGTCGCCAGCACCAGCAGGTCAAGCCCCGTGAAAGTGAGTACGCCACCGGGCGGGCCCGAGGTAATTCCATCCACACCGATCAAGGCAAGCTTTGTAACGCCGTTGCTCGTGTCGATGGTCGGATTTCCGATGAGCGACAGATTCTGGAACTTAAAGGCGGCGATCGGCAGATGGCTCGGGTCCGCAAAAAACTCGGTGTCGATGTTGAGCGCAGTGTCAAAGGCTGACGTGGAACCGAATGCCCAGAGCGAGAAAGCTCCGTCATCCGCCGGTCCGCGATAGATTGTGCCAAAATTTGTCACGCCATTCGTGGTGATTGCGGGGTCGGTGGAAATAGTTGTCCCGCTCGTGATTAGATAAGGAACGGGAGAAGTAATCACTGTTGGCGTTCCGGTTTTGCTCGGAGTTGGGCTTGGAGTCGGGGTCGGGGTTGGAGTTGGCGTTGGTGTTGGTGTTGGGGTTGGGGTTGGGGTTGGAGTCGGCGTCGGAGTTGGAGTTGGAGTCGGCGTCGGTGTTGGAGTCGGAGTCCGTGGTGGTGGTTGAATGCTCCCTTGGGCGACCATTCCCTGATCGAGAACATCGACGATCCTCGTCAGATCGAGCGGATTCTGCGTAGTGGCGTTAACGAACCCGCCAGCCACTTGCTTTTGTTCTTCCAACACGATCAAATCCAGACTGGCGAGCGGCTTGTCGAAACCGGTGAAAAAGAGCGAGCTCTTTACTAATTGGCCGATGTCAAAACTCATCACTTTCGAAAAGCTCTTGCCATCCGTGGTGACCATTTTTCCGGGACCTACCTCCACAGACTGACCGTTGGGCAAAATTAGCTGGAACGTCCCTTCCAGGCAAAGCCACTTGCTGAAGGGCTGAGAGTTACTGCTGGTGGCGGGATGAAATTCACCAATGCCGGTGGTGCCGGTGATTGCGGCGGTGACCGCAGCCGTTTTGATTGTCGCGCCGCCGGAGCCTTTCGGCACCTGAAAAAGGATCGCACCATTGGTGAGATTCATCTCCCGCGTGCCTTCGTTGAAACTGAAGATCGTGTTCGCCCCGAGGCGAGTGATAGTTAGATCGGCGAAAGTCAATTCGCTGCGCGACCGCGTACCGGTCCGAATAGCAGTGCCATAGCGGACAAGATCGCTGACCGCGGCCGGGCGAGGCGCCGCTTGTTCCGGCAGCAGTTTAACGTCATTCACTACCTGCGTAACGCGCGCTTCTTTCAATTGCGCTGCGCCTGCCGAAGTGGCGATAGCAATCAGACAAGTAAAAGCCGACGCGACCGAGATGAATCTCGTGAGCGCGGTCTCTGCGAATAGTTTTTTAATGCTTACTGGAATGTTAGTCATAAGGAACGGCGCCGATGTCGGCGAGTTTATTGTCGGTTTGCGTCAGTTAAAATTAGCGTGCATGAAACTAGTTACGGGTTTTTGCTTGCGGTTTTGGGGTGGCGTCCGGTGTTGGATTAACAAGAGTGACGAGTGTGCCGCGTCCGAAGATGACGAGGTTCGACGGGACATATGTGCCCTTAGTTATGAGGTTTAGCTGCTTCTGTTCTTCGGATTCGATCCGCCGTTGACTGGATAGAGGTTGAAACTCGCGGACCAGCAGGCAAGTCTTCATTACTCGTGCGATGTCAAAATGCGCCGGATCCGGAAGGGCGGTCACGTCTGGCTTCAGAATGAGAATCTGCCCGGGCTCCACCAGAAGCGATTCGCCGATCTGATTTGCCAAATAACAGCGAACCGTCCCTTCCAGAACGAGGAGCTTGATGTAGAGGTTGGCATGACGTTCGATTATGCCAGTCGCGCCTGTGCTTGTGGCTGTGATCGCAGCGGTCTTGATCTTAACGCCCCCCGCGCCTTCCTGTATCTGGAAAAGCATCGCGCCTTCGCCCAAATCCATAGTGCGCATTCCGTCGTTGAAATTAACAATCGTTTTCGCGCCGAGACGCACGATCGTTTGGTCTGCGAAGGCCAATTCGCTGCGTGATGCGGCGCCGGTGCGGATCGCATCGCCATCGCGAACGCTGTTGCTCACGGCGGCTGGCCGCTGGGCCGCTAGCGGCGGAAGGAGCTTCACGTCGTTCACCACGTATGTAACGCGCGCTTCTTTCAACTGCGCGGCATTCAAACACGTGGCGGCCAGGAAAAAACAAACGAGCAAACCGCGCCCCAAGGTTTCTGCTCGTGGCGCCCAAAAAGCAGGTTGATTGTTCATGAGACGTTAGAATTTCAGCGTCAGCGCTATCCCGCCGCCGATGTTGGCGACGTTATAATCGAAGACGCTGTGATTTGACTGATTCCACGCGAAAGAGCTGAGTGCGCTCAGTATGAGCCAATCCCAAATCCGATAGTTCGCACTTAGGGAAATTATTTCGCTCACGTCGGTTCGGTCGCCGACATAATAATCGCGCACGGCCAGCCGAGCCGAGGCGTCGATCGAAAAAGAGCGGCTCAAAGCAACATCGTAGCCCACGTAGAAGGAATAGTCGTTTCGCCGCGGCGATTCGGGATTCGCGTAAAAGCTGAGGTTCAGAGCAACGCCGAGGAACAGCTGCTGGGCGCGGCGGATCCGAAACGGCAGTTCTGCGTCTAAGATGATGGAATGATTGATGAAGAACTCGTCGAAATGGTCAGTATCCGTGAGGCGGTTGTAGTCGTAACGCGCGCGGAGGCTAAGGTTGTGAAACTGCGGCAGGTAAAAAGCTACTCCGGCGATGGCATCGAAGCTGCCGAAATTCAATTCGCTTAAGCGGTCGTAGAGGAAGAATTGCTGAACGACCCCGAGTTCGACATAAAACGTATTGGTAATGCGCGGCTGGTACATCAACGTGATCCCCGGAGCTACCACGACATCATCCTCTTCACCGCGGCTAACAAGCGCGGCATTGGAGGTCCAGAAAAAGGGAGAATAAATGGAAACCGTGAACGGCTTGTACTCCTCACGCCGCTTCAAGATCTGCTGTTCGCCGATATCTTTCTCGTTCGGGCTCGCGACCGCGTAACCTTGAGCTTCGCCGCTGGGCGTAACCGTTGGGACCGTTGGATTGGCTTGGCCGCCCAGCAACTGCGCGCGCTCTTGGGCCGAGCCGGGCGGTGGTTGGCCTTGGGTTGATTGACTTGCGAGAATCAGCGCCGCCGAGCATACGAATGCGGGCCACGACCGAAGAAATTTCGGAAAACGTCGCGGGCTCATGAAATGTAGAGACTTTTCTGAGGCTTTGAATCTTCCGGGTCAAGCAGAATTAATGCTTTCTTGACCTCGGGGGACCGCCCAAGGAACGTTCAAGTGAAGATGGCTTCGCGATGCTGCACGAAGGCCACAACCCACACGAGAGTCGCCCGCTATCGCGTTTGGTTAGCTCTTGAGACAAGTTGGCTCGCAGAAAGCACTTTCGTCAGAGCGACTCACGTTAACTCGCAGAGGCCAAACCATGCACGCAACCCTGCCACTATACCTTCTTCGTGAACACCTCGACTGCGTTCCATGCTTCGTCTGGGGGTTCCTGCTCGTGCTCGAGGGCCCGGTCCAAATACATTTTCGCCAGCTTGTCGTCGGGATAAAATTCGAGAAACTGTGAGAAGAGAATTTTAGCCTGAGTAAAATCGCGCGCCTGAAATTTGCGGATGCCTTCTTCATAATTTTCCAGCCAGCGCACAAATTCAGGATCGACATCTTCATTTCGTGCCGCGACGAGCGCGCAAACTTCGACCGGCTCGACTTTGCCTTTCACATGCACGCGGCCGACGCTGCGTAGGTGAAATTCGTCCCGCAGTAAATCGCAGATGGTCGGACCGAGTAAAATATCGACCTGGTAAATCCGGGTCAGTCCTTCGAGACGCGAGGCAAGATTGACCGCATTGCCAATGACGGTGAAATCCATCTTTTCCTGCGAGCCGATATTCCCGACGAGCACTTCACCCCGATTGATGCCGATGCCAATCCTAAGTTCCTCGATCCCTTGCGCGCGCCATTGCTCGTTCAACTTGCGTAGTTCGCGCTGCATCGCCACGGCCGCGCGCGCCGCCAGTTTCGCGTCATGCCCTATACCGCGGCTGCGGACATTTCCCCAGACCGCCATCACCGCATCGCCAATAAACTTGTCGAGCGTACCGTCGTGCGCGAACACCACCGAAACCATGCGACTTAGATATTGATTGATCTGCTGAACGAGCGCCTCGGGATCGGCTCTTTCGGTCTTGGCTGTAAAATCGAGGATGTCGGAGAACAGGACGATCGCCTCTTTCCGCCTCCCGCGCAGCGTGTCATAATAGCCGGCGGGATTTTCAAGAATCTCTTTGACCAGATTCCTCGATACATAACGTTCCAGGGTGCGGCGCATGCGCAGTTTTTCGAGGCGTTCGAGGGCATATTGGAAGCCTAGCGAGGATGCTCCACTCAGCGAAAATGCGGCAAGCACCGGCACAGCGAGGATGAACAGGCCAAATCTGTCGTAGAAAAGTCGTGCCGCTCCCACATACGCGGCGCTGACTGCAAACAGCAGCAAAATGCAAAACAGCGGCCGACGCACAAACCCAACAATGCCCCACGCGAGTAAACCGGCCGCACAGACCAGCCCGTAGTCAGTCGAAAGCCGCGTGTTGCGCAGAAATTCGCGATCCATTGCAGCGGCCATTGCATACAGATGCATGACCGACCCAGGGATCTCCGGACCCAGCGGTGTCTCCACGATGTCATGTTGCACCTGCGCGGAAGAGCCAACCACCACGACCTTGTCCTTAAAAAACGAACCGTCCGCATAATTCTGATGCCAGAACTTCGGATCGAACACTTCGTAAAGAGGAAGCGGCTGATACGCATCAATCGCGCCAAAGCGAATCAAGTGCGCGCGTTGATCCCACGGCACGGCATCGGCTTGCCCCAATTCTTCGAGAGCGCGCGCGGAGAGCGATTGGAAAACTTCTTCGCTCGGGTGCGGCGTCAGGCCGGCCAATTGACGATCCGTAATTGTGAAACGTGCCGTGCGAATTCTTCCGTCGATCGTATCCGGCCAAAAATTCACATAGCCAATGCGAGCATCCGCGGTGGCCGACGGGATCAACGTTTCATTCGGCACAACGAGTTGATTCCGGTTTGTAGAATCGATATTAGAGCCGATGACCACGCGGTCGCGATATTTTTCCAGCGCGGCATGAAACGCCGCGTCGCCCTCATTTGGGAGATTGAAAACGAGATCGAACATTACAAGCCGAGCGCCGGCGCCCAGCAACCGGTCGAGCAACAACGCCCAAACTTCGCGCGACCACGGAAACGGTCGCTCGGTCATCAATTGGAAGGGTCGATTGTTTGCCAGCTCGTCAGGTGTTAACGGCGGCAATTGCAGCGTGCTTTGGTCGATGCCAAGAAAAACGAAATCCGGACGTGTGGCGGTTCTTCGACCTTCCCGCTGAAGTAAATCTTCGAAGGCTTGCTCACCCCGCCAAATCGTCGAAAAGAACGGAAGCCCTGGAGTAAAATGTACGGTCACTACGAGTGCGGTCCAAAACCCACAGATAGTCCCGAGGATTGATAAGCGGTGCCGACCAAGCCGATGCATTCGTAAAATCTTACCACGCTGGCACTTTGCGGCCAATCCGAAAGTTGGCCACGTCCTTTCTGAGATCGGAGATCAGAAGGCAGCGCGCAAAAGCGCGCGACCAAAGAATGGCATCGAAATCTCGGAACACCGGAAACTCGAAGCATGCGTGCCGTTCTTTCTGAAGCCGCACATTTCATTCGTCAAGCCGTTAATCCGACGGCGAGACGCGCGCCGGCTGCGCGCGCTTTGATATTGTTTTTGATCCTGCCGCCTTTCCTCCCAAATTTTCCGAGCCATAACTGGATTATGTTGAAAATTCGGGATAAACCTCGTTAGGCGATTTCCGGAACACTACTCGTGCAAAGCTTATGGAAAACGCAGCTGCTGCTCGTGGCCATCACCGCCGCGGCGCTCGCACCGTTCCTAAATAAGGCCTTTCACATTGACGACCCGCTCTTCATTTGGATGGCGCAGCAAATCGCCAAACATCCGTTCGACCCCTACGGCTTCTACGTGAATTGGGTCTCGTTCAGGCAACCCATGACGATCGTGATGCAAAATCCAC
>WNFT01019517.1_pt1 | contig 11710 bp, 12 predicted proteins | sample 5400191 | NCBI WGS metagenome assembly WNFT01 (sample SAMN13153359, study PRJNA577476) | soil metagenome | isolation source: 80 cm saprolite under Madrone tree | place: USA:California | collected 2016-06-14
CTCGTGGCTGGTGGTATTTGCCGCCGCGCCCGAGCGCGCGGCGGCGCAGACGCAGAATCGTCAATACAGCGCGACGGAGATCCAGGCCGGCTATCGCCTTTACGGCAGCCAGTGCGCGCTCTGCCACGGCGGGAACGGCGACGGCATCGCCGGCGTCAGCCTCTCGCGACAGCAGTTCCGCCGCGCTTCGTCGGACGACGACATCCGCAGAACCATCACCACCGGCGTGCCGGCCGCCGGTATGCCGCCGTTCAATCTGCAGCCGGCGGAGCTCGACAATCTCGTTGCTTATATCCGTTCGGGCTTCGATTTGAATGCGACGCCGTTCAAGGTGGGCACCGCGGCACGCGGCCAAGCGATCTTCGAGGGCAAGGGCGGCTGCGCCGGTTGTCACCGCGTCAACGGCAAGGGCGCGTTCGCGGCGCCCGACTTGAGCGACATCGGCATCGTGCGCCAGCCCGCGTCGATCCAGCGCTCGCTGACCGAGCCTACCAGCGGGATGATGCCGATCAACCGTCCGCTCCGCGTCGTCACGAAGGACGGGCGAACCATAAACGGCCGCCGGCTGAACGAAGACACCTTTACGATCCAAGTGACCGATTCCGACGGCCGTCTCTATTCGTTCGCGAAGTCCGATCTCAGTCAAGTCGAACTCGGGACGACGTCCGGCATGCCGTCTTTCGCCGGCAAGCTTTCCGATGACGAGCTCGCCGACCTGCTCGCTTATCTCATTTCGCTAAGGGGACAGTGATGCGCATCTCTCGCTCCATCTTGTTGCTGTTTGCCGCGTTCGGACTTTGTGCGCCGGTCTCCGCCGATGCGCAGGTCAGCCCGCAGCGCATCCTAGGCGCGGCCGGCGAGCCGCAGAATTGGCTCACTTACGGCGGCACCTACAACAGCCAGCGCTACAGCACGCTCAATCAGATCACGCCCGGCAATGTGCAGAACCTCGAGCAGAAATGGGTGCTCCAGGATCAGGTGTTCGGGGCCTGGGAATCGAACCCGCTCGTCGTCGACGGCATCATGTATGTCACCGAGCGGCCGAACGATGTGATCGCGCTCGATGCCAAGACCGGCAAGGTGTTCTGGCTCTACCGCTACACGCCATCGCCGGACGCGCGCGTCTGCTGCGGCGCCAACAATCGCGGCGTCGCCATGCTGGGCAACACGCTCTTCATGGGCACGCTGGATGCGCATCTGATCGCGATCGACGCGCGCAACGGCAAGCCGCTGTGGAACATCCCAGTCGCGGACACCAAGCTCGCCTATTCGATCACCATGGCGCCGCTGGTAGTGAAGGACAAAGTCATCATCGGCGTCGGCGGCGCGGAATTCGGCATTCGCGGCTTCATCGCGGCCTACGACGCAGCCACCGGCAAGGAGGCCTGGCGCTTCAACACCATTCCCGGTCCGGGCGAGCCGGGACACGAGACCTGGAGCGGAGACGATTGGAAGACGGGCGGCGCCTCGGCCTGGATCACCGGCTCATACGATCCCGCGCTGAATTCGATCTACTGGGGCATCGGCAATCCCGGACCGGATTGGAATCCCGATCAGCGGCCCGGCGACAATCTCTACGCCGATTGCGTGGTGGCGCTCGATGCCGACACCGGCAAGCTGAAGTGGTTTTTCCAGTTCACCCCGCACGACAGCTACGACTACGACTCGGTGCAGATCCCGGTGCTCGCCGATATGGACTGGCTGGGTCGGCCGACGAAGGTGATGTTGTGGGCGAACCGCAACGGTTTCTTCTATGTGCTCGATCGCACAAACGGGAAATTTCTCCTGGGTCAGCCCTTCGTGAAGGTGAACTGGGCAAGCGGTCTGGACGCGAACGGCCGTCCGATCCAGACGCCGCAGCCTAAGGGCTCACCGACATGGCCCGGCACTCAGGGCGGCACCAATTGGTATCCGCCGTCCTTCAGTCCGCGCACGGGACTGTTCTATGCCTCGGTGTGGGACAATTACGGCGCGGTGTTTCGCCCGGAGGAACAGGAATACGTTCCTGGCCGCAACTTCAGCGGCGGCGGATTCACTGTGGTCTCCCCGACACCGGGCGCGCCCACCATCGGCGTCGGCCGGCGCGGGCCGATCAACAACTGGACGAGCGAAGTCGGCAGCGGCGCAACCGTCGCGATCGATCCGAAGACCGGCAAGCGCGTCTGGACGTTCCCGCAGTTCGACGTGACCGACGCGGGCATGCTGACGACGGCGTCGGACATTTTATTCACCGGCGGCCGTGAAGGATATTTCTACGCGCTCGATGCCAAGACCGGGAAGGAGCTGTGGAAAACCAATCTCGGCGGCTCGATCGTGAATGCGCCGATCACCTATCAGATCGACGGCAAGCAATATGTGTCGGTGATCTCCGGGCACACGCTGGTCACCTTCGCGCTGCGCAATTAATTCGGTTTCAGATTGTGATGAAAACCCGTCATGACCTGCAGGATTCATTCGCCGCGCGGACGCGCGGCTGCTGGTTGGCCCGGACAACAAGCCGGGCCATGACAAGTGTGGGATTTGTCAGTCCAATCTGAAATCGCTCTACGCGTTGCTCTAAGTCGAATTTCCGTCACAGCAGCCGGCGCTCCGGGCAGCCTGGATCGGAGGGCATGGCGCTGAGCCGTAGGAGCAGAACACGCAGCAATCGCCTTGCTTGGGCCGAAGCAATACTCCGCAGCCGCTGCATTCGTAGAAGAACTGACACGCGTCGGTCGGCATGGTTTCGGTCTTGGCGGTCTTACAGTGAGGGCACGTGATGGTGGATTCGGTTATCATCGCGCCGCCGTCAGCTGTTCCATTAATCATATTGCCAGATTTTCTGCCGACTCGGACAGAGGCGCGTCTGCAAAGGTTGACATCTCAGTCCATGGCGGGAAGAAGGGGACGGAGCGGCCGGCTTCCGCGAAGCCTGAGCGCAATTTTCGAAATACTCGGTTTAAAGGAGGTATGAAGATGGGCGAAGTCATTCTTTTTGAACATCAGAACTTTCATGGTGCGCACAAGCACATCTTCGCAGACGAACCAAACTTGAACAACGGCGAGGATAGATTTCTTGTCGTAAGAGGCCAATTCATAGATGCCGATCGCCAAGGCACGAGCGACGTATTCCGGAATTTCAACGATGTGACATCCTCGATCGTCATCGTGAGCGGCACCTGGCAATTCTATGCCGACGCAAACTATCAACGCCCCATCGGCCCGCCGCTGACTGGACCGCAGCTCATCCGCTGGGTGGGAGACATCACGAACGACATCATTTCGTCGATCAAGAAAGTCGGTTAGGAGAGTGTTGTGTTCAGTTCTGGAATCCGCGCCGCCGCGTGACATAAGTGGAGTCTGACCCCAATTCTGGCTCTATGCGCGTGAGGGCGCTTGCCGCATGATTTCATCGAGCCAATTCTGCCATTCGAGGGCGCGGGCGGGCCAGGTGTAGTTCTGTTTGATATAGGCGATTTGCGCGTCGCGGCGGGCGAGGGCGGTGGCGGGATCGCGGCGGATTTCGTCTAGGCTCTCGATCGTGGCCTGGGCAAAATCCTTCGCGAGCTGCGCACGGTCGCTCTGACAATCGATCAATTTGGCAAAGCCGTTCGTCGTCTCTTCGAGCGCGCCGAGGCGCGTCGTGATGATCGTTGCACCGGCCGCCATCCCTTCCAGCACGGCGATGCAAGAGGTCTCGGCGAAGGTCGAGGGGTAGGCGAGCGCGGCGGCGCGGGAAAGTTCGCGCGCGAGATCGGGCTGCGCGATCGGTCCGACGTAATCGACGCCATCCGTCGCGGTGCAGCGCTCATAAAGCGCGCGATAGGGATCGTCTTCGAGCTTGGTGCCGTAGCTTGCGGCGAAACCGGAGAACACGCGCAGGCGCACATCGGGAACGGCAGCGCGGATCGTCGGGATCGCGTCGAGCAGCACGTCGAGGCCGCGATAGGGCGTGCTGGTGTAAAACAGCACCGGCGCATCGCCGCGCACGAACCAGGGCTCGGGCGGCTGCAAATCGGCGAAGGACGGCGAGACCGCGTTGCGCATGACGCGGCTTTTGTCTTCGGGCACCCAGAACTTGTCGACGAACTGCTCGCGCTGCCAGCGGCTGACGAAGGCGAAGGCGGACCAGAGCTTCCGCTCGCGAGAGGATTCCAGTCCGCCGACCGCGGGCTGGTCATGGGCGTGCTGAATCCAGAGCACGATGGGCCGCGCGACGCGGTATTGATCCTTGAGCAGGCGCCCAACGGCTTCGTTCGAAGCGACGACGATGTCGGCGCCTTGCAGCAGCGCCGCCGTGCCCGAATCGTGATGATTGCTGCACTCGACGCCGAGATAGCGGCCGGGCGCGGATGTGTTGCTGATCAGCGCGACGGAGTGCTGAAGGCGCGCGAGCTCGATGGCGAGATAGCAGAGCGCGGACTCGGAGCCGCCGAGGGCGCGGCTGAACGGCGTTTCGGCGGTGTAGTCGACGGGCGTGCGGTCATAGAAGACGATGCGCAATGCTTTCACCTTGAAGCCGGCCGCATGAGGCGCGCGCTCGCCTCGATAATGCGGCGCGTCTCGCTCCAGAGCGCGAACTTGCCGAGCTCCGCGAAGGGAACCCAGCGCGCTTCGCAAGCGTCGGTGCCCGCGCAAAGCTCGCCCGCAACGGCGCGCGCCGCGAAGTCGATCAGCACGTAATGGCGGGTGACCGCGCCCGCTTCGTCGCGGGAAAGCGAGTCGACCACATCGATCAAGCCGGCGAGCTCGATCGTAAGACCGGTTTCCTCGCGCGCTTCGCGCAAGGCCGCGTCCTTGACGGTCTCGCCCCATTCGAGGTGGCCGCCGGGGATGCTCCATTCGTCGAGGCGCGGCGGCTTGGCGCGCTTGATCAGCACGACCTCGGCCTTGGCATTCCAGATAACCGCACCGACGCCGATGATAGGCGATGGGGGAGAGGGAACGCGGGCGTCGGTCATGCGGCCATTGTGCCCGGCCGGAGGGCTGAAATCACCCGCCCTTTGGCGGGTCGCGGCGGCTTTCCTATTGGCGGCTTTACGGCTAAGAAGGTTTGGAACTGGCGAGGAGAACATCATGCGCTCAAGCGTAATCGTGGCCATTGCGGCACTCGGCATCGGCGGGCTCGCGCTCATGGGCTGCAACCAGCAGCAGGCCAGCAATACGCCGGCCAAAGCCCCGGAAGCAGCCGCGCCCCAGGCCGGCCAAACCCCAGCGACGCAGGCCGACATGTCCCCCGAAGGAAACACGAAATTTCTCGCCGACAACGCCAAGAAAGAGGGCGTGAAGGTCACGCAGTCCGGTCTGCAATACCGCGTGATCAAGGCCGGAACCGGCAAGTCGCCGACGGTCAGCGACGTGGTCAATGTGACCTACAAGGGCTGGCTGATCGACGGCACGGTGTTCGACATGACCGACCCCGGCCAGCAGGCGACATTCCCGGCCGGCGCGCTGATCCCGGGCTGGGTCGAGGCGCTGCAATTGATGAAGGAAGGCGATGAGTGGGAGATCGTGATCCCGTCGCAGCTCGGCTATGGCGCGTCGGGCGCGGGCGGAGTCATTCCGCCGAACCAGACGCTGGTCTTCAACATGGCGCTGATCTCGGTGCAGCAACAGCCGAAGGCACCGTAGGGTTCCGTAATACTATAGAGGCCGCCCCCCCCCTTCCGCCCCCACGCGGCCGCTTCGCAGCCGGGCGGCCCCTTCCCCCACGGGGGGGGGAGGGTAATTGCAGCTTCGCGGTCTGCTCGGCCACGATCAACTCGAGCGAAGCGCGCGCGGCCAAGAGAGCAGCGTCGTTGCCTGGCGCCTTGATGGCGTAATGCAGATTGCCGTCGCCGACGTGGCCGAAGGCGAAGGAGCGCGCAGTGGGCAATGCGGCGCGGATGGCCACATCGGTCGCGGCGAGAAATTCCGCGATTGCCGAGAGCGGCACGGAAATGTCGTTGGCGATCGTGGCGCCGTCCAGGCGATGCGCTTCGGGAAGGGTTTCGCGCAGGCGCCAGAAGGCCGCGCGGTCGCGCTCGGATTTGGCGAAGACGGCGTCCGCAACGAGGCCTTGGTCCATGGCTTGGGCGAGCGCTTCTTGCAGGGCATCGGTCGCGTCGAAGGCCGCCGGGTTCGAGACTTCGATCAACACCGTCCAGCCGCGCCAATCGGGCAGCGGGTTCATGGTGTCCACGATGTGCTTGGTCACGAGATCGAGGGACTCGCGCTGCATCAGCTCGAAGGCGGTGACTTGGCTGCCGGTCGCATGCTGCAGCCGGTTGAGCAATTCGACGGCGACGGAAACGTTGGAAATGGCCGCGACCGCAGTGGCGTAGCCGGCGGGCTTGGGGAACAATCTCAGCATCGCGGCGGTGACGATGCCGAGCGTGCCCTCGGCGCCGATGAAGAGCTGCTTCAGATCGTAGCCGGTGTTGTCCTTCTTCAGGCCGCGCAGGAGATCGAGCACGCGTCCGTCGGCGAGCATCACTTCGAGGCCGAGCACGAGATCGCGCATCATCCCGTAACGCAGCACGTTCACGCCGCCGGCATTGGTCGAGACATTGCCGCCGATGGTGCAGGAGCCTTCGGCGCCGAGGCTCAAGGGGAACAAGCGCTGCACGGCGTCGGCGGCGGCTTGCGCGTGTTTGAGCACGACGCCGGCTTCGGCGACGAGGAGGTTCTCCTCCGGGTTCACGCTGCGAATGCGGTTCATGCGTTCGAGCGAGAGCAGAACCTCGCCGCGGGTCGGGATTTGTCCGCCGACGAGCCCGGTGTTGCCGCCTTGGGGAACGATGGGCGTGCGCGTCTCATTGCAGAGCGCGAGTATCGCTGCGACCTCCGAGGTCGCGGACGGTTTCAAGAGCAGCGGCGTTTGTCCGAGCCAGCGTCCGCGCAACTCGGTGAGATGGGGCGCGATGGCGTTCGCGTCTTCGCTCCAGCCCTTGGGACCGACCGCGTCTTTCAGGCGCCGAGCGATGGCTGGATCGAGCGCGCTCATGAAATCTTCCGGGGCGCGGCGGCGCGCTGCAGCCGGTCGTTGATGGCTTCGCCCAAACCGCGGTTCGGTATCGGCATCACCGCGATGCCGTCCACGCCGGTTTTGTCGAGCTGCCTGAGCATGGCGAAAAAATTCGCCGCCGCTTCGGCGAGATCGCCGGCCGCGCTGAGATTGCGCACGGGGCCGGAGGTGTTAGGCACATCGGCGCCGAAGGCGAGCAGCGCTTCGTGCGGCTTCGCCTCGTGGGCATCGAGGCGCAGGTGAGCGCACGGCGCGTAATGGCTCGCCATCATGCCCGGGGCCTGGATCCTGTTGCCGGCATCGGCAAGCGGTCCGGCGATCTTCTCGATGGCGTCGCGCGAAATCGCACCCAAGCGCAGCAGCACGGGGGATTGTCCGGCAAAGCCGATGACCGTCGATTCAAGACCGATCGGGCAGGGGCCCGCATCGAGGATCAGCTCGACGCGCCCGTTCAGCTCTTCGGCGACATCGGCGGCCGTGGTCGGGCTGACGGCGCCGGCGCGATTGGCGCTGGGCGCGGCGATCGGAACGCCCGCGGCATCGATCAGCGCACGCGAAACAGGATGGGCGGGCGCGCGCAGCGCGACGGTGTCGAGCCCGGCGCTGACCAGGAACGCCAGGGGCGAGGGTTCGCGCCGCTTCAGCACCAGCGTCAGCGCGCCGGGCCAGAACGCTTGCACCAACTCGGCGGCGAGCGGATTGAAGGTGACAAGCTCGTCGGCCTCGGCGCGGTCGTGAACGTGAACGATCAGGGGATTGAAACGCGGCCGCTCCTTGGCCTCGAAAATCGCGCCGACCGCGCGCTCGTCGAGCGCGTTCGCGCCGAGGCCGTAGACCGTCTCGGTCGGAAAGGCGACGAGGCGGCCGTCGCGTAACAGGCGCGCGGCTTCGGCGATGCCGGAAGGATCGGCCGCTACGATGCGCGTCGCGTGAGGCGGTTTCGCGTGCATCCGTCAAGTTTATGGCATTTTTTTTGCTTAGGCTCATTCAACCAAATTAAGGAACTCCCCCACCCGGAGCGCGTGCCGCGCTCCGACCTCCCCACAAGGGGAGGTGGTTTGAGGCTTATGTCCCGGCGCTGTTCGACTGGTCAGTCGTCTAGGGTTTCTTGGTGGCGGTGAGGTCGATGGTGACTTTGACGGCGTGGGACACAGTGCGCTCGGACGACCAGTCGATGCCGAAGGTGCGCCCCAGACCAACGCCGAAATCGACGCGCGACAGGGTCAGCTCGCCGGTCATGTGCGCGGACGGGCCGACGATCGTCAACGTGAAGGGGAGCGTGACCTCCTTGGTGATGCCGCGAATGGAGAGATCGGCTGTCGCCTCGTAGCGATTGGGCGCGATCTCGCGAACGCTCTTGGTGACGAAGTGCGCTTGCGGAAAATGCATGACATCGAGGCCGTTCGGGCCGTTGCGGTATCTGTCGTTTCTCGGATCTTCCGAAGAGAGGCTCGCGATGTCGATGGCGACGTCGGCCTTGGCGTGAACGAGATCGGCCGGATCGAACTCGATCGCGGCGCTCCATTTCCTGAACGAGGCGCGGAACGGCTCGCGGTCCCAGGTCAGAACGAAGCCGAGCCTGCTTTTTGCGGCATCCACCTGCCATTGCGCCGCGTGCGCCGGCGCGGCGGCGAGCAGAAGTGCGGCGAGGATGGCGGTTCGCATCGTGCGAGTGTGGGTCATGGCAGAATGTGTTTCAACACGTCATCGCGGTCTTTGAAATGGTGCTTGAGCGCCGCGGCGATATGAACGACGACGAGCAACGCCATTGAAAAAGCGAGGGTCGCGTGAGTCGCCGCCAAGGGGTCCTCGACGATCTGCTTCTGCGCGCGCGGAAGATCGGCGAGAAAGGGAAGATGCGGCCATTCGAAGAGGCCGAACCACGTCGTCGGAACGGCGATGGGCGCCGCCGAAACGGTAGCCCAGCCGAAGAGCGGCACGACGATCATCAGAGCGTAAAACGCGTAATGGACGGCGCGCGCCGTCAAGCGCTCCCATGGCGGCATGCGGGCGGGGAGATCGGGGACCGGATTCAGCAGCCGCCATGCGAGCCGCGCGAGAGTGAGGACGAGGATGGTCAGGCCGATCGATTTGTGGAGCTGGAACAGCGGAAACTGGCGTGGGTCGGTTTCCGGCAAATTCGCCATGAAGGGGCCGAGCCAGAACATGAAGACGATCGCCGCCGCGATCAGCCAATGCAGACTCATCGCCACGGCGCCGTAACGCATGGTGCTGTTGCCCCACATCATCGGGCGGTCGCGATCACTTCTTATCCTGCTCGAATTCGGCCGCGATCATCAGCTTGACCTCGTCGCCGACGGTGGGCGACCAGATCATCTTGGTGAGGCCGAAATCGCTCCGCTTGAGCGTGGTCTCGGCGGAGAAGCCCAATTGGTAATTGTCCTGGCCGAGCGGGCCTTGCATGCCGCCGTGAAACGTCGCGTGCAGAGTCACGGGCTTGGTCACGCCCGCGAGCGTGAGGTCGCCGGTGATGTCGCCCGTGGTGTCGCCGCTGCGCTTGATGGCGGTCGACTTGAAGGCGATTTTGGGAAATTTGGCGCAGGCGAAAACGTCGTCGCCGCAGAGCTGGCGCGAGACGAGATCGCTCAGCGTCGAGGCGGTCTTGGGATCGATCTCGATCGCGAGGGTGCTTCTCGTGGGGTCGCGCGGGTTGAAAGTAAGCGTGCCGGTGGCACCGGCGAAGCGCCCGTAATAGGGGCTGAGCCCGAGATGCATGATCGAGAAAAAGACCTGCGTATGGTCGCGCACGACGGCGTAACGCCCCTGGGGCGCGAGGCCGGGATTGGTGGCGACGCCGGACTGGGCGAGCGCGGGCGCGGCCGCGAGATGAAGGGCGAGGAGAAGACAGGAAAGGCGGACGATGGAACCACGCATGAGCCTCTTCCTATGGGGTTTAGTAGCCCTCCCATGACGGCTGGGTGCTGTCATAAAGTCCGCTCCTGGCGTATAAACAAGTGGGTAACCATAACCTTTCAGCCAATATGGGGGAAACCATGGCAGCACAGGCACTGCAATCAAATGACGATCTGGGCAAGCTGATCATTCGCGTCGCGGTCGGGGTCCTGATCGTGTTCCACGGCTTGGCGGTCCTGACCGGCGATCCCGGCATCCCCAACCGCTTGGCGGCGTGGGGCCTACCGGAGCAATTGAAGTGGCTCGGGTTCTTCGCGGAATTCTTCGGCGGCTTGATGATGATAGCGGGCGCCTACGCCAGGGTCGGCGGCTTTCTCGTCGGGCTCTTCATGGTGATGGCGATCATCATGTCGCATATCGGCCTGATGGGGTCGCAGAATCATTTGTTCCTGGTGGCCATGAACCCGGCGGGCAACCATTGGGATCATTATTTCCTCGATACGCAGATGTTCTACCTGTTGGGCGGTTTCTCGGTGTTCTTCTTGGGCGCCGGCAAATACGGCCTCAACATGGGAGGGGAATGGAACTGACATAGCTTGCGGCCAGATTTTGAACACGAGGCTCCCCTAAAAGGGGGCCGCGCGAGCATGTTTATCCGGCCGCTTTAGGCAGCAAAGGACGAAGCCATGGCAATCACGATGTCGGAGGCCGAACGCTCGACCGAGTGGCTGATCGCCACGCGCGAGGATACCGCCAAGCTGATCGTGCGGGTTACCGTGTCGGTGCTGATCCTGCTGCACACCTGGGCCGTTATCAACGGCGAGGAGGCGATCCGCGACACGCTTGCGTCCTGGGGCTTGCCGGTCGCGCTTGCGTGGACCGCGGTGATCTTCGAGGGCATCGCGCCGATCATGGTGATCCTCGGCGCCTATGCGCGCGCCGGCGCCTGGATGATGACGTTCTGGATGGTGATGGCGTTCGCGCTGGCGCACATCCACACCGGGCATATTTTCCAGCTGGCGCAGAGCGGCGTCGGCTGGCGCGTCGAGGGGCCGTTCTTCTTCTTGGCGCTGAGCCTCGCCGTGGCGATGCAGGGCGCGGGCCGTTACGGGCTCAACATCGGCGGACGTTGGAACTGAAGACGCGATTTGCGCATTCGGGACTTGGTCGCGCTCTTGGATGGGGCGGCGGTTTCGTTTTGCTTGCGGCGCTGGTCCTACACGCGAGCGCATATGCGGCGAGCCGGAGCGCGCCGAAGGGTCCGCAATGTCCGACCGAAGGCACGCGCGTCGTGACGTTTGGGAAAATCGTCGACGGCGGCGGTTTTCTCACCGGTGAAGGCGAAGAGGTAAGGCTGTCGGGAATTCTCTTCCCCGGTGGCGGCGGAGAAACCGCGCGGCCGACTGCGTCAAAGGCTGCAGAGAAGGCGCTGGAAGACAGTTTGCGGAGCCGGTCGGTGGCGGTCGCGCCTTCCGCCGCGCCGCGCGACCGCTATGGCCGGATCGTCGCGCAGGTGTTCGCCGATGGCGAGTGGGTTGAAGCGACGCTGTTGAAAACGGGACAGGTGCGCGCCGCGCCTGATGGCGCCAGCGGCCCGTGCGCGAAGGCGCTACTCGCCGCGGAAGCGGAAGGGCGCACGAACCGGTTGGGACATTGGCGCGACGGGCTGTTTCGTTTGCGCAAGTCGGACGACGTGCGGGGCAATTCCGGCACGTTTGAAATCGTGGAAGGAACCGTCGTGACCGCGACCGTCAATCGCGGCCGGGGCTACATCAATTTCGGGCCCGATTATAAGACCGACTTTACGGTCACCGTCGCGCCGGACGGCATGAAGATTTTTCGCGCGGCAAA
>WNFT01004878.1_pt1 | contig 11709 bp, 10 predicted proteins | sample 5400191 | NCBI WGS metagenome assembly WNFT01 (sample SAMN13153359, study PRJNA577476) | soil metagenome | isolation source: 80 cm saprolite under Madrone tree | place: USA:California | collected 2016-06-14
GCGGGATTGACACTTCGCAAGGGACGCAAGCTAGACCTTCCCGCCGCATGAATACGTCGATCCCGCGCATCGCCGGCGCTGCCGCTCTCGTAGTGCTGGGGATTTGGGCTGGAGCATGGGTCTACTCGACTCGCGGTGCCGCGCCGAAGTCTCACGGGATGCCGGTACCTGCCGGCGTTGCCAGCGCCCCGAATCCCAGTGATTTGGCGCACGCGGACCCCAAGCCTGCGGGCGTGAGCCCGGACGGCGGATATCTGCCCGGCCCCCTGCCGGCCACCAAGATCCCGGATCGCCTGCCGCAGTTCGCCCTCGCGGACCGCGCCGGCAAAGCCACGCCCATCACCTCCTTCGGCGGCAAATCCTTGATCATCAACTTCTGGGCCACCTGGTGCGCCCCCTGCCGCAGTGAAATACCCCTGCTCGAGACCCTGCACTCCGAATGGGCGGGGCGCGAGGTGAGCGTGGTCGGCATCGCCGTCGACTACCGCGACAAGGTGCTGGAATTCGCCGACCGCTTCAAAATCGGCTATCCCCTGCTCATCGGCGAACAAGACGCCCTCGACGTCGCCGCCTCCTTTGGGGTTGAATCGCCCGTATTCCCTTTCACCGTGTTCACGGACCGGCGCGGGGAGGTAGTCGCCCTGTACATCGGGGAATTGCACCGGCCGCAGGCCGAGCTCATCTTGTCGGAGGTGCAAAACCTGAATAAGGACCTGGTGGAGCTCCCGGCGGCGCGAAGGGCCATCGCCGAGGGCCTGCGCGCCCTGGCCCCCAAAAACGCGGGGTAGACCCCTTCCGGCGACGTTCGCCGCCGAAGCTTGCCATTTCACCTCAATTTCTGGTTATTATCGCGGACCTTTGCAACGCGACGGCGCCGGACTTGATGCGAGATGGCTCGAATTCTGCTGCTCAATGGTCCGAACTTGAATCTTCTCGGGCTCCGTGAACCGGAGATTTACGGTTCCGCCAGTTTGCAAAGCATCGAGCTCAGGCTCGGGGAGCTCGCCGTCGCCCGCGGCCATACCCTGTCCGCTTTCCAGAGCAACGCGGAGCATGAGCTGATTGCGAAGATCCATGCCACGAAGCACGAGGGCATTGCGTTCGTGATCATCAATCCGGGCGGCTACTCGCACACCAGTATCGCCCTGCGCGACGCCTTCCTTGCCGTGGCCGTACCGTTCATCGAGGTGCATCTCAGCAACGTGTTCGCACGCGAAGCTTTTCGCCACCACTCTTATTTGTCCGACATCGCGGCCGGCTGCATCGTCGGATTGGGACCCATCGGCTATGAGCTCGCGCTCGATGCCGCATGCGCCCGCCTGACCAATACGTAAAACCAAAGATTCTTCAAGGGGTTCGCGGATGGATATTCGCAAGGTAAAGAAATTGATCGAGCTGCTGGAAGAATCCGGCATCTCGGAACTGGAGATTTCCGAGGGCGAGGAATCGGTGCGCATCAGCCGCCATCCGCGGATGGCCATGCAGGCGCCGATGGCGATGGCAAGCCCCATGCTTCAAGCGGCGCCGATCGCGCCGGCCATGCCGGCCACCTCGGCCGGCGAACATAAGCCGCGCAACGACGAGCACACGGTCACGTCGCCGATGGTGGGCACGTACTACTCCGCCGCATCCCCCGGCGCCAAGACGTTCGTCGAGATCGGCACCGAAATCAAAGTCGGCCAGATACTCTGCATCATCGAAGCCATGAAGATGATGAATCAAATCGAGTCCGACAAGGCGGGTCGGGTCACCGCCATACTCGCCAAGAACGGCGAGCCCGTCGAGTTCGGCCAGCCGCTGTTCATCATCGAATAATCGCGATGATCGAAAAAGTCGTCATCGCCAATCGCGGCGAGATCGCTCTCCGCATCTTGCGTGCCTGCCGCGAGCTCGGCATCAAGACCGTGGCCGTGCACTCGACCGCCGACTTCAATACGAAGCACGTGCTGCTCGCGGACGAGACCGTCTGTATCGGACCGCCGCAGTCGGCCCTGTCTTATTTGAATATGCCCGCCATCATCAGCGCCGCCGAGGTGACCGACTCGGTCGCGATTCATCCGGGCTACGGTTTCCTGTCGGAGAACGCGGACTTCGCCGAACGCGTCGAGAAGAGCGGCTTCATCTTCGTGGGTCCCCGTGCCGAGACCATCCGTTTGATGGGCGACAAAGTGTCCGCCATCAAGGTCATGAAGGCCTCGGGCGTCCCCTGCGTGCCCGGCTCGGATGGGCCGCTCGGCAATGACGTCGACGAAAACTTCCGCATCGCCAAGGACATCGGCTATCCGGTCATCATCAAGGCCTCCGGCGGCGGCGGCGGCCGCGGCATGCGTGTGGTGCACACCGACGCATCGCTGCTGAACGCCATCAGCGTCACCCAGACAGAGGCCCTCGCCGCCTTCGGCAACCCTCAGGTCTACATGGAGAAGTTCCTCGAGAAGCCGCGGCACATCGAGTTCCAGGTGCTCGCCGACAACTACGGCAATGTGGTTCACCTGGGAGAGCGCGACTGTTCCATGCAGCGCCGCCACCAGAAAGTCATCGAAGAAGCTCCCGCACCGGGCTTGACGGCCAAGCAGCGCAAGACCATGGGCGAACGCTGCGCCAGAGCGTGCCGGGAAGTCGGCTATCGCAACGCGGGCACGCTCGAGTTCCTGTTCCAGGACAACGAGTTCTACTTCATCGAAATGAACACGCGCGTGCAAGTCGAACATCCCGTGACCGAGCTCGTGACCGGTATCGACATCGTCAAAGCGCAGCTGCTCATCGCCGCGGGCGAGCCATTGCCCTACAGCCAGAACGACATCCAGATTCGCGGCCACGCGGTCGAATGCCGCATCAACGCCGAGGACCCCAAGACCTTCGCGCCCTCGCCGGGGCCCGTCCGTCTGTGGCACGCACCCGGCGGTCCCGGCATACGGGTCGACAGCCACGTCTACACCGGCTACAACGTGCCGCCGTTCTATGACTCCATGATCGGCAAGGTCATCTCCTACGGCGACACGCGCGACACGGCCATCGCGCGCATGCGCAACGCATTGGCGGAGATGGTCGTGGAAGGCATCAAGACCAATATTCCTCTGCACCAAGAGATATTCAATCACTCCGCTTTTCGTCAGGGCGGCACCGACATCCACTATCTAGAGCGGCGGCTGGGATTGAAGTAGCATCCAACGGGTGCATCGATGACCTTCTATGAAATTGAATTTCCGCTCGCGGCCTTGAGTCCGGAAGCGGTCGAAGCTGCACTTCTCGAGATCGGCGCGAGCTCGATCACCTTCGTCGATCGCGGCGATGAGCCCGTGCTCGAGCCCAAGCCCGGCGAGGTCAGACTGTGGAGCGACACGCTGGTTCGCGCCCTGTTCGAGGCATCCTGCGGCAGCGGGTCCGGATCCGCGGAGGCTGGATCTGCGGACGCCGCATCCGCGGAGTCCGCATCCACGGACGCGGCACGCAATCTCGGCCGACTCGCCGCCGTCTTGGGCCCGCACATCACGGAGACCGCGCGCGTAAGACGCGTCGAGAACCAAGAATGGGAGCGCGTGTGGCTCACCGACTGGAAATCGATGCGCTTCGGACGCAGGCTCTGGGTGTGCCCCACGGCCGCCGAGCCCCCTGACGACCCGAATGCCGTGGTCGTGCGGCTCGATCCGGGGCTTGCGTTCGGCACCGGCACGCATCCCACCACGGCGCTCTGTCTGCAGATTTTGGATTCGTTGCCCGTCGCGGGCCGCAGCGTGATCGATTACGGCTGCGGCTCCGGTATCTTGGGTGTTGCCGCCTTGAAGCTGGGCGCCGCCCACGTGTGCGCGGTCGATCTGGACCCCCAGGCGCTGCTCGCAACGCGCGACAACGCGATCCGAAACGGCGTTTCCTCGAGCATCGACGTGCAGGGCATCGAAGTCGGCTTGAGGCCGGCGTATTGTGTCATGGCCAATATTCTTGCGGGCCCGTTGGTCGAATTGGCGCCGACACTGACGGAAGCCTGCGAGCCGGGAGGATACTTGCTTCTGTCGGGACTGTTGAAGACACAGGCCTACGAGGTGAAAGCCGCCTACGGCCGCGCCTTTGATCGGGTGCAAGTCGTCGAACGCGATGACTGGTGCTGCATCTACGCTCGAAGAGGCGCTTGAGCGGTGTACACGCAATGCTCAAAATGCGAGACCGTCTTCAAATTGTCGGCGGAAGTGCTGCGCGTCGCGGGCGGCCAGGTCCGCTGCGGACGGTGCGGCGAGGTATTCAACGCCTTGGCGCGGCTTGCCGAAGATTCAGCCGGCTTCTCGACCGGAGAATCGCCGCTCGAACTGGAAACGCGCGCCGACAGCATTCTGGAGTCGGTAACCACCGTGCAGACGGTCCAAACGGCGGCGAAGGACAACGAGGAATTCGCTCCGCCCGGGGTCGAGATCGCGCACCTCGAAATTTTGGACTTCGAAGACGTCGAGGACACCGATCGCTCAGTCGAGGACGCCGACCGCTCGATGGAATTCACGCTTCCCCCCGGAGAACTGGATCGAATCTTCGTCGAATCCAAAAAACGCACACTGCCGCCGATGGCGCCGCCGGGACAACCGCAACAGCCGGCACAACCGCTCGCGCAAACGCCGGCACAACCGGGCGCCCAGAAGCCCGAGCATCAGCCGGCACAACCGGCGATGCGGCGCCCGCCACCGCCGCCCGCGCATCCGGAGGCCCGCACTGAGCCTGCGCCGGACGCCGAACCGGATGCGGAACTCCCGTCGCACCCGGAGAGTGCAGCAGCCGATGCCGCGGCCGTCAGCGGCCTCGAAGTGCCCGATGACGTGCGCCGCGAAATGCTGGAAGAATATGATCTACGCCCGCGGCCGCAGCGCGCGGCAAGAGACAGCGGACTCGGCGGCGCGCAGCGCCGATTCATCTTGTGGCTCGGCGCCGCCGTGGTCTCGGCGCTACTGCTGGTGGTCCAGGTCGTGCATCAGAATCGAGAATGGCTGGCACACGGACCCTTCGGCGCCGGCATGCGCGCGCTGTACGGAGCCATGGGAGCACCGCTGACCGCGCCCGCGACTCTGTCCGCCTATCAACTTCGCCAGTGGGGCGTGACCGGCGATCCGGATGCGAACGGCACATTGAAAGTGCGCGCCAGCATCCTCAACACGGCGGCTCAGCTGCAACCCTATCCGCTGCTCCGCGTGACGCTCGCGGATCGCTTCGGCAAAGGCATTGGCGCGCGCGATTTCGAGCCCAGCGAATATGTGGGCAAGCCGACCGCGCGGCTGCTCGCGCCCGGCGAGCGCGTCGATGCGACCTTGCAAATTTTGGACCCCGGCAAGAACGCAGAAGGGTTCGAAATCGATGTCTGCCTGCGCAGCGCCGATCACCGAATTACATGCGCCAACGATGTTGCGCCGCAGGCCAAGCGATGACGACCGTGCCCCCTCGCAGCGTCAAGATCGGCCCGTACAGCCTGCCGTCCAATGTGCTGCTCGCACCTATGGCGGGCGTTACCGACCGTCCCTTTCGCATTCTATGCCGGCGGTTTGGCGCGGGACTTGCTGCATCGGAAATGCTCAGCGCCGACGTGCGGTTGTGGGACACGCCGAAATCGCGGCGGCGCATGGACCATGCGGGCGAACCCAGCCCCCGCGTGGTGCAGATCGCCGGCTTCGATCCGGCGATGATGGCCGAGGCGGCCCGCCGCAACGTCGATGCCGGCGCGCAAATCATCGATATCAACATGGGTTGTCCCGCGAAGAAAGTCTGCAATCGAGCGGCGGGCTCCGCCCTGCTTCGGGATGAGGAGCTGGTTGCGCGAATTTTGCACAGCGTCGTGCGCGCCGTCGAAGTCCCGGTCACGCTGAAAACGCGCACCGGGTGGGATCCCGGCCACAAGAACGGCGTCCGCATTGCGGTGATCGCGGAAGACAACGGTATTCAAGCACTTGCGATCCATGGGCGCACGCGTTCCGATCTATATCAGGGTAATGCCGAGCACGAAACCGTGGCCGCCATTAAAGCGACGATCAAGATTCCTGTGTTTGCGAACGGCGACGTCGGTTCTCCGCAACACGCCAGGGCTGTTCTCGAAGCCACTGGATGCGACGGCATCATGATCGGCAGGGCGGCGCAAGGCCGGCCATGGATCTTCGACGAAGTCAATTTTTTTCTCTCGACGGGCGAATCGCGCGCGGCGCTGGCGCTGGAAAAAGTACGTGATATTATGCGCGCCCACCTCGAAGACCTGTATGCCTTTTACGGCGATGAGACGGGTGTTCGTGTGGCGCGTAAGCATTTGAGTTGGTATTTTCGGCAGCACCCCGGACAAGACGCTTTGCGGAATCGTCTCGTGCGAATCGACAGGCCGGAAGAGCAACTGTCGACGCTGCTGGAACATTACGGCACGGGTGTGTGTCGCGCTGCATGAGCGCACACTGACATAATAAAACGATCGACAGGGATTCGGACGGACCATGGTCGCTAAAAAGAAATCTAGATCACGCAAAGATATTTCGCCGGCCTTCAACGGCCGCGATCTCAAGGTGAATGGCAAGGGCGTGCCCTTGCGTTCGCAGGCCGAAGAGGCGTTGCAGTGTTATTTTGAGACACTGAACGGCCACAAGCCCGCGCATTTGTACGACCTCGTGATGCGCGAGGTGGAAGAGCCTTTGTTCAAGGTAGTCATGGGCCACGTGCAGGGCAATCAGAGCCGTGCGGCGACGATTCTCGGCATCAACCGCGGCACATTGCGCAAGAAACTCAAAGAGTTCGGCATCAGCGAGTAGGTCAGCCCTTGCTCACGTCCGTCCGCCGCGCGTTACTCAGCGTCTCCGATAAGACCGGCATCGTCGAGTTCGCACGCGAGTTGAAGGAACGCGGCATCGAGCTCCTCTCGACGGGCGGAACCGCCAAGCTCCTGGTGAGCCACGGCATTACGGTCAAGGAAGTGGCCGAACACACCGGCTTTCCGGAAATCATGGGCGGCCGCGTCAAGACACTGCATCCGAAGATTCACGGCGGCCTCCTGGGAAGGCGGGGCCTCGATGAAGCGGTGATGCGCGCGCACGGCATCGAACCCATCGACCTGTTGGCCGTCAATCTCTATCCGTTCGCCGCCACGGTGGCGCGGCCCGACTGCACCTATGACGACGCCGTCGACAATATCGATATCGGCGGTCCGGCCATGGTGCGCGCCGCCGCGAAGAACCATGCCTCGGTGACCGTGGTCGTCGATCCGGGCGATTACCGCGCATTGCTCGACGAGTTGGCCGCCAATCAGGGCGCCACGAATATCGCCATGCGCCAGAAGCTCGCCGCCAAGGCATTCGCGCACACGGCGCAGTACGATGCCATGGTGTCCGCCTACTTCACCGGCGCCATCGGCGGCGGGGCACCGACGTTCCCCGACGACCTGAATCTGTCGTTTCGCAAGCACTTGGATTTGCGCTACGGTGAAAATCCGCATCAGCAAGCCGCCTTCTACACGGACCCGCGCGCCATCGGCGCGTCCGTGACCCAAGCCAGGCGGATTCAGGGCAAGGAACTCTCGTACAACAACATCGCGGACAGCGACACGGCTCTAGAATGCGTGCGCCAATTCGATACGGCGGGATGCGTCATCGTCAAGCACGCCAATCCCTGCGGCGCGGCCCGCGCCCACACCGTGGCGGAAGCTTACGCGCGAGCCTATCGCACCGACCCCACCTCGGCCTATGGCGGCGTCATTGCCTTCAATCGCGAATTGGATGCGGTCACGGCGCGGGCGATCATGGATCAGCAATTCGTCGAAGTCATTCTCGCGCCGGGCGTGTCGGATGCCGCGAAGGCCCTGCTGTCACTCAAGGATGCGGTGCGCGTGCTGCAAGTCGGCGATTTGGGCTTGCCCGTAACCCAGCTGCTCGAATACAAAAGCGTTGCCGGCGGTCTCCTGGTGCAAACCCGCGACAGCGGTGCGATCCGGGCCCAGGAATTGCGTGCGGTGACCAAGCGCGTTCCCACTCTCGCGGAGCTCGACGATCTGATTTTCGCCTGGCGGGTTGCGAAATATGTCAAATCCAACGCCATCGTCTGCGTCAAGGACAAAGCGACGGTGGGCATCGGTGCCGGGCAGATGAGCCGGGTGGACAGCAGCAAAATCGCCGCCCTGAAGGCCAGGGATGCGGGGCTCGACATGCAATGCGCGAGCATTGCGTCCGACGCCTTCTTTCCGTTTCGCGATGGGCTCGACGCGGTCGCCGAGCTCGGCGTCAAATCGGTGATTCAGCCCGGCGGCTCGAAACGCGACGCGGAAGTCATCGCGGCGGCCGACGAGCATGGCATTGCGATGGTGTTCACGGGAATGCGGCACTTCCGCCACTAGTAGCACCGTGATGTTCAGCAGCGCGAAAGGCCTGGGGGGAGAGGGAGCCCGAAGGCAACTGCTCTCCTCGTTGCCTTCGGGCTCCCTCTCCCCCCAGGCCTTTCGCGCTGGGCCGCTGAGCATCACGATACCGGAGGACGAGTTTCGAGCGGTTATCCGCGCTCTGTGGCCTCACGCGCGCCCGTCGGCGCGAAAACCAGGTGCACAACCCCCGACCGTAGCATCAGCACCGAGTGCCGACCCAGCCCAGTGCTCGCCCGGTAGGGTAGGGAGCCAGCGGGCAACTGTCTTCTTCGTTGCCCGCCGGCTCCCTACCCTACCGGGCGAGCAGCACTCGAACCGCTCTCGGCGCCGAGATCCACTCGTATGAAAGTCCTGATCGTCGGCGGCGGCGGCCGCGAACACGCGCTAGCTTGGAAGTGCGCACAATCGCAACGCGTTCATGAAGTGTTCGTCGCGCCCGGCAACGCGGGCACCGCGCTCGAGCCCAAGGTCCGCAACGTCGCCATCCCCGCCGACGATATCGACGCCCTGCTTGCATTCGCCACGCGCGAGGACATCGGACTCACCATCATCGGCCCCGAAGGTCCGCTGGTCGCAGGCATCGTCGATCGTTTCGCCGCCGGAGGCCGCGCTTGCTTCGGCCCCTCCCGCGCCTCGGCGCGCCTGGAAGGGTCGAAGGCGTACACCAAGGACTTCCTGAAGCGCCACCGCATACCCACCGCGAGCTACGCCGCCTTTACCAAAGAGACCTTCGATCCCGACTATATCCGGGTACAGCGCCTGCCCGTGGTCGTCAAGGCCGACGGGCTCGCGGCCGGCAAGGGCGTCATCATCTGCGAGACCCACGAGTCGGCCATCGAAGCCGCCACCGGCATGCTCGGCGGCAGTTTCGGCAGCGCCGGTCAAACCATAGTCATCGAGGAATTTCTGACCGGCGAAGAAGTCAGCTTCATCGTCATCGCCAGCGATCAAAGCGTATTGCCGCTTGCAACCTCACAGGACCACAAGCGCCGCGACGACGGCGATCGCGGGCCCAATACCGGCGGCATGGGCGCCTACTCGCCCGCACCCATCGTCACGCCCGCGTTGCACGCGCGCATCATGCACGAAGTGATCGAGCCGACCTTGCGCGGACTGCGCGCGGACGGCAACCCCTACCTGGGATTTCTCTACGCAGGATTGATGATCGCTGCGGACGGCACGCCCAATGTGCTCGAGTTCAATTGTCGATTCGGCGATCCGGAAACCCAGCCGATTCTGATGCGGCTGCAAAGCGATCTGGTCGACCTCTGCAAGTCGGCGCTCTCCGGCACTCTGGTCCCCGCCCACGCCCGCTGGGACCCGCGCGCGGCGCTCGGCGTCGTGATGGCGGCGGGCGGCTACCCCGACCGTTACCGTCAAGGTGATCCGATCAGCGGCCTCGATGCCGCAGCGCGTCTGCCCGGAAAAGTATTTCACGCCGGCACCCGCAGCGAAGGCGCGCAAATCGTCACCGCCGGCGGGCGGGTACTCTGCGCAGTCGGTTTGGGCGACACCGTCGCCGCCGCGCAAACACAGGCGTATGAGCTCGTGCACGCGATTCACTGGAACTTGGTGCAATACCGCCGCGACATCGGCCATCGCGCCATCGCGCGCGAACAAAAATAGCTCGATCGCGGCAGCTATCGCTGGATCGCGGGCGGTTCGCCCAGCCTCCCCTGTCTCGCGCGGCGCCGCGCGCCGCGCGCCTCATCCAGGTTTTCCGCCAGCGTGTTCATTCGAGCGCATTCCGCCAACCGCAATCCCTGTGTTTCAGGAACCGGTTGGCCCGCGGCCCGCATCCCCGCCAAGCGCGCCCAGACCGCGCGCTTCTTGCGCACCTGGTGCGGTTGGAATTCATCGAAGTCGCGGAAGCTCACCTCCCGCGGTTCGATGACGATGGCGCCGGCCGCAACCGCCGCACGGTAGAGTTCGAGACCGCGCTGCGTGCGCACGATGATACCGTTGAATCCCGCGTCCTCTCCGGTGGGGCCGCCGCCCGGCCAGACGTCCGAGGCAGCGAGATCCGCGCTCTCGCCGATGGCATCGGGACATATCTTGCAGCGCGGCTGAATGCGCCACGTCGCCTCATCGTCCCACATCTCCTGATAGGTCAGCTCGAAGCTCCGCCCATCCTTGGTCTCCAAACGCGTGGGACCCGGACACCCGTTGCCGCGATAGCGAAATAGGGACAGCTCATCCGGCCGGATTCCCAATCCGCTCACGACCTCTTCCGACTTCGTGAGATCCGACGCGCCCCCGCAGACGAAGGTCAGCGCGTACCGCAGATATCGGTCCACCCGCGGATCGATCCGCGCCAGGTTGCGCACGGCGGCGATGTCGCAGGGCTTCGCGATCAGCGCGAACGGTTCGGCGCGGTCGAGCAGTGCCGTGAAATCGATGAGCGGCGCCGCGGGCCCGTAGCGCGAGCCCGCACCCTCGAGTATCGACGCCGCGTCGAAACTCAAGGCGCGCTCGCTGCGCATCGGCTCCTTGCGCGAAGCCGCCACGTGCAAAATGAATTTTGCACGGCCGCTCGCCAGCAAGAACTGCCCCAGCGCCGTCAACACCCCGCCCGTCGCGCCCCGGTAGCGCACCTCCGGGTCGCCCGCATAGCCGATGGACAAGAGTTCCGCGGGTCCCCACACAAGATCATGTATTGCAGGCGCGCGAGCACTCTCGGCCCCTTCGATCCGCGTTCCCGGGCAAATGGCGTTGATGCGCCCCAGAGTCGATTCGTCGAGAGGCTGGCGAGCCACGGGCCGCTCGCGGCCTTCGGGGGTCAGTACGATTTGGATCCGGTCCGCTCCGGCAACGCTCTTGCATAATCCGCAGCCGATGCAAAGTCCGCCTTCGACGATTTCCTCGAGCGATAACGGGCTGCGTCTACGTTTCACCATTGCAGCAAGGCGATCGCCACCGAACACATCGCCGTGACCCCGGTGCGCAGCGTGGCTTGGATCTTCATCTGCGATAAGGTACATGGAAGCCCTGAGGTGTGCGAGTTCTCCGCCGCGTGCACCGGTTCTCCATCGCGTGCAGAAGTTCTCCGCCGCGCGCACAATAGCCGCCGAACACCTCCTCGAGGAGTACCCGCATGCCCCACGTCCGTCCCAGCATTGCCGACAAGCGCCGCGCATTTCACAAATTGCACGAGGCAGGATGCTTCGTCATTCCCAACCCATGGGACGTGGGAAGCGCACGCTACCTGCAGGGCCTCGGCTTCAAGGCGCTCGCCACCACCAGCTCCGGATTCGCGTGGTCGCATGGCCACCGGGACGGCGGCATGTCGCGCGACCGGGTGCTCGATCATCTGACCGACATGGTCGAGGCGACCGATCTGCCGATCAACGCCG
>WNFT01005377.1_pt1 | contig 11709 bp, 11 predicted proteins | sample 5400191 | NCBI WGS metagenome assembly WNFT01 (sample SAMN13153359, study PRJNA577476) | soil metagenome | isolation source: 80 cm saprolite under Madrone tree | place: USA:California | collected 2016-06-14
CCTGCCTGCTTTCAACGGTGATGCGCGGCTGCGCGCGAGAGATTGTTCTCGTCAATCGAAATCGCAAGCGGGCAAAGGCCGTTGTGTCCGACATGCAATACGGCACCGCCTTGTCCCCGACCACCGATCTTTATGACGGTGAGTACGCCGACCTGGCGGGTGCCGCCCTCGTCATGATTACCTCGGGTGTGAATGAGAAGGCCGGAGGCGCGACGGACCGCAACGATCCAGCCGGCCGGCTCAAGCTGCTCGACATGAATGTCGGCGTCTACGAGGAGATCCTGCCCGAGCTCTTCAAAGCTGCACCGGACACGGTGGTGCTGGTTGTCACCGATCCGCCGGATCCATTGGCCGATTTCGTTCGCCGGTTCGGATCCAGCTGCGTCTTGAGCACCGGCACTTATCTCGACAGCCTCCGCTTCCGATTTCATCTGGCTCGGCGATGGAATCTCGATCCGAGATCTGTCGAGGCCCAGGTGCTGGGGGAGCATGGGACGTCTGAAATTTTCCTATGGTCGTCGGCCCGCGTGGCAGGCGTTCCGGTGCTCGATGCCTTGCAGCGCACGGGTGGTGGCGACGCGAATCTTCAACAAAGCATCGAGCGCGCGGTGCGCTACGCCAACATCGCGATCATCGAAGGCAATTTAGCCAGCCAATATGGCATCGGCATGGTGTCGGCGCGCATTGCCGAAATCGTGTTGCGCGACGAGCGCGCTGTCGTTCCGATCGGTTCGTACAACCCGCGCTACGGCGTCACGCTTTCGATGCCCAGCGTTCTCGGACGCGACGGCGTCGTCCAGATTCTCGAGCCCGAGATGTCCCAAGATGAGCGTCAGGCTCTGGAGCGCAGTGCCGAGACGCTGAGAAACGCGAACTCGCGGCTGACGCCGAGACCGCGCACGGGACAGACGACGTGAGCGCCGACACGCGCGGTGGCAGCGCCGTGGCCGCGAGCGAGCGAGGCGGGAACGACGATCGAGAGCTGGCATCGGCGTTCGTCGGCTACACCGTAACGGCCACGTTCTGGTTGCTGTTTGCCACGGCGGTCGGCGTGCTGCTCTCGTACAAGTTCGGCGCGCCGGATTTTGCTCCCGGTGAATGGCTGACCTTCGGGCGCCTGCGCCCGATTCATACCAACGCCACATTCTTCGGTTGGGCGAGCCTAGCTCTGGTCGGACTCGCCTATTACGTCGCCGCGCGCAGCTCCGGCACGCGCCTGTACAGCGTCAAGCTGGCGTGGATCGGGCTGGTCCTGTTCAACGTGGCCGCGCTGGCCGGTACGGTCGCACTGGATCTTGGCTACAACGACGGCAATCTGGAGTATCGCGAGTGGCCGGGGCCGATCCGGCTGATTTTCCTGGCCGCGCTGGCGATCACTGCGTGGAATCTGATCGCCACCGTCGCACGCCGCGGCACCGACGATATCTATATTTCCAACTGGTACACTATCGGCGGCGTGCTCTGGACTTGCATCCTCGCGTTGGTGGCGATTCTACCTTGGTACCAATACGGCCTGGGCCAAGTATCCGTTTCCGGCTTCTACATGCACAACGCCGTGGGCATTTGGTTTTCGCCGCTAGCGCTGGGCATGTTCTACTACGCGCTGCCAAAATTGCTGGGCCGCCCGATCTATTCCTACGCGCTCGGCGTGTTTGCGTTCTGGACCAACCTGGTGTTCTACCCGATCATCGGCGCGCACCATTTCTTGTTCAGTCCGTTGCCGTGGTGGTTGCAAACCACGGCGATCGTCTTCAGCGTGGCGATGCTGGTGCCTGTGTGGGGCGGCAGCGCCAATTTTCTGCTGACGATGCGCGGGCGATTACGTGATCTGGTGCATTCTTACCCGCTGATGTTCATCTTCGTCGGCGTGATCGGCTATCTGGTCGGCTCCACCCAGGGCACCTTCGAGGCGTTCCGCTCGCTGCAGGAGGTGTGGCATCTCACCAATTTCACGGTCGGCCATTCGCACCTGACCATGTACGGCTTTATCACCTTCGCGACCTGGGGTGGGGTGTACGCGCTGCTGCCGCTGGCGACCGGCAAGGCGCCCAGCCAGCTCGGCCTGAGCCTGCATTTCTGGATGGCCTTGGTGGGCAGCTTCATCTATGTCGTTTCGTTGTCGATCGGCGGCACCATTCAAGGCCTGGATTGGATTCATGGCCTGCCGTTCATCCAGTCAGTGGCGGACATCCAGGCGTACTGGGTATGGCGCGGCGTCGGTGGCGTGCTGATGTTCTTCAGCCACATCGTGTTCGCGTGGAACGTGTGGCGCATGAGCTTTGGCCCATCCGCCAAGGCTGCGCCAGTGGCGCCTCTGCACGCCGGCGAGGTCACCGCATGAACAAAGTGGTTCTAATCGCGGGCGGCTCAACGCTGGTCTTCACGTGCCTGGCCTTGTTGATGGGCGTGTTGCCGGGCATCGAACTATCCAGAACGCCACCTGGGCCGGGGGTCGTGCCGCTGACCGCGTTGCAGGCCGAAGGCCGCGAAGTCTACGTCGCCAACGGCTGCAGTTATTGTCACACTCAGCAGGTCCGGCCGCTACCCCAGGACAAGATTTTCGGCCGTCCGTCGGCGCCAGGAGACTTTGCCTACCAGACACCCGAGCTGCTCGGCTCCGAGCGTACCGGGCCCGATCTCACCAACGCAGGTGTGCGCGAGCCGAGCACGGTGTGGCAGTATATCCACCTGTACAACCCGCGCGCAGTGGTGCCGGAATCAATCATGCCGGCGTTCGACTGGATGTTTAACGTGGTCGATCAGGCACCACCGGGGGCGACACCGGTGCCGCTGCCCAAGGCGTACTCGCCGGGGCACGGTGTCGTGGTACCCGACCATCAGGCCGAGGTACTGGTGGCCTATCTGCTGTCGCTCAAGCAGCCCGCATTGCCAGGCGTGAGCAGTGATGAGAGCGCAACACCGATGCCGGGGGTCAGCAGCACAACATTCGCCAGCACGTCGACCGCCGCTAGCACTGCGGTGAACGCGCCTGCCAGCGGTTCCGTGTCCGCGGCACGCGGTTACGATGCGGCCAAGGGCAATGCGCTGTTCACCGCCAATTGCGCGGCCTGCCATCAGGCCAATGGTGAAGGCCTGCCCGGTGCATTCCCATCGCTCAAGGGCAATGCGACAATCAACGACGCCGATCCGACAACGCACATCCGTGCGGTGCTGCACGGCTTGCAGGGCCGCAATGTAGGCGGCGTCGTTTACTCAAGCCCGATGCCCGCGTTCGGCGACACGCTCAGCGACGCCGACATTGCCAACATCATTGACTATGAACGCAGTTCCTGGGGCAACCATGGAACACCGGTGACCGCTGAGCGGGTGGCTGCCGAACGCGCCAAGGGCAAGTGAAACGGAGACCGCCATGCATGATCATTTGATAGGTCCTCTATGGGGCAATGTCGTTGTCATCGCCACGGCTGGGGTCATTACCGCGGCCTGTTTCGTGGCGATGTTCTGGATGCTGATCCGCCCTGGCGAAACTGACCGGCGTCACGCCAAGTACGCCATTCTGCGTGACGATCGCTGATTCAAGGTGCAGTCGTGGACAAGCCGCGTGTTCGTGTTTACCTGGATGACAACCCCAAGCCGATCATCGATCAGGCGTTACCGACCGACGTCACTCTCGACACCCGCAGTCTCGACGATGGGCCGCACCGGTTGCTGATCCGTGCGCAGGGTCAGAGCGGGCGCGAAGGCATCGAGGAGATTCCGTTCCATGTCCATAACGGGCCGGGCATCATCGTGTCTGGCCTGCGCCCGAACTCCACCCGGCGGGGTGAGGTGCGCTTCACCATCGATGCGTTCAGCTCGGACGATCCGTTCGATCCGCGTCGCGCCGAGGCGCGCTCATCAATACCGGTCTGGGTATGGGTGATGTCGCTGTTCGTGGTGGCCTGGGCTGTGTGGTACGCCGCACGCATGTGGGACGTCCCAGAGCAATACGCAAAGACACCGACCTACCGCAGCGAGGCAACCACACCGCCCAAGTAACGAAAGCGGCGCCGCAAACCTGTTCATTCGAACCAACAATCGGTCCGCGATTTCTCAAACGCGCAACCGACCTCAAACCCTAAGAAAGGAAAACAATCATGAGAGTGCTCGTTTATAAAGGACCTGGGCAGAAGGCCGTCGAAGATCGTCCGGTGCCGAAGATCACGGAGCCGACGGACGCGATCATTAAGATCGTCAAGACGACGATCTGCGGCACGGATCTGCACATCTTGAAGGGCGATGTACCTACCGTCACGCCGGGACGAATTCTTGGCCATGAAGGTGTGGGCGTGATTCAAGAGGTTGGCGCCGCAGTCGCAACGTTTCGCCCCGGCGATCGGGTGATCGTTTCCTGCATCTCCTCGTGCGGGAAATGCGAGTATTGCCGCAAGGGCATGTACTCGCATTGTACTACGGGCGGCTGGATTCTCGGCAATACGATCGATGGCACGCAGGCTGAATATGTCCGTATTCCGTATGCCGACACGAGCCTCTATCACGTTCCCACGGGCGTGGATGAAGACTCGCTCGTCATGCTGAGCGACATCTTGCCGACGGGCTTTGAGTGCGGCGTGCTCAACGGCAAGGTTCAGCCTGGATCGACAATTGCCATTGTCGGCGCCGGCCCCGTCGGATTGGCAGCACTGCTGACGGCGCAGTTCTACTCGCCGGCTGAAAGCATCATGATCGATCTCGACGACAACCGTCTCGAGGTGTCGACGCGCTTCGGTGCTACGGCGACGATCAACAATAAGGACGGCAAAGCGACCGAGAAGCTGATGCGGATCACAGGCGGGCGCGGAGTCGATACGGCGATAGAAGCCGTCGGCGTGCCAGCCAGTTTCTTGCTGTGCCAGGATATTGTTGCCCCAGGCGGAGTCATCGCCAACATCGGTGTTCACGGCATGAAGGCCGATCTGCATCTAGAACGCCTGTGGGACAGGAACATCGCCATCACCACACGGCTCGTAGATACCGTGACCACGCCGATGCTGCTCAAGACGGTGCAATCGCGCAAAGTCGACCCGAAGCGGCTGATCACGCATCGCTTCAAACGCGACATGATCCTGGACGCTTACGAGACGTTTGGTCACGCAGCAAAAACCAACGCTCTCAAAGTCATCATTGAAGATTAGCGTGTGACATATTCGAGGACGCAGACGAAGAGGGACGGTTCCTCGAAGCATTTTTGGTGAACTCATGGCTGGAACATCTTCGCCAGCACGAACGCGTCACGAACGCCGACCGGGTGCTGGAAGATACGATCGATCGCTTTCAAACCGAAGGTGCACCAAGGGTCACGCATCTGATCGCCGCCGCTCCGGCCGATCCAACTGCAAAGTGACCGAGGGGCATCACGACTCAAATTCGGTGCGACGGGTGCACGGGTACTCAGCCACGGCCTATAGGAGGCGCCTATGATGCTCGATTGGAACGCATATCGCGATCAGATCAATGCCGCGGTCAAAGAAATGGCCGCAGCTAATCCGGACATTGTAAAGGCCAACGCCGGGTTGCATCACGCCAATTCAAAGTCGACACAAATCGACGCGAAGACGCGCGAACTGATCGCGCTCGGTGTCGAAGCCGACAACGATCTCATCTGGTCGCGGCTGATGGCAAGTGCCCAGGACGGCGATCGCGCGGCCTATGAGCGGCTGCTGCGCGAGGTCGTGGCGTTCATCGAGGCGCTGGTGTCACGCGAGCAGCGGTCGAACGATCGCGTCGATGAGGTCGTCCAAGACGTGCTGTTGACCGTCCACCGCATACGGCACACCTACGATCCGTCGCGGCCGTTCAAGCCGTGGTTGTCTGCGATCGCGCGCAGGCGCTCGATCGACCTGCTTCGTCGGAGAGGCCGCAGGGAGTCGCTCGAAGTGTCTGGCGACAAAGCCTATGAAACCTTTGCCGACCCTCAGGCGAATAGAACCATGGAATCTACGCGACGACCGAGGGTTTGAATGAAGCGATTGCGAGCTTTCCCCAGCAGCAGCGGGGGGCCGTGGAATTGCTGAAGTTTAAGGAACGGTCCCTGGCAGAGGCCTCGCAGGTGATCGGCCGGTCCGTCGCGGCGCTGAAAGTTAATGTGCATCGGGCGATCAAAACGCTTCGGCTCCGACAGGGGGGAGGGTGAACGATTGGCCCACACCTCGGCCCTGATCAAACGTCTGGTCGCCGAAGGAACGCCTGTGAAGCGGCTCCGTCCGCCTGGCGTCCGCGCAGCGCTGTGGCTGCTCGTCGTGGGTGCGGTCGGCACCGCGGCGATTCTTCATCTTCGCAAATTTCGCCGTGTTCTCGGATCGGATCGACGATACAGCACTTGCCATCGAATGGCTCGCCACCTTGGTCACGGGCATCGCGGAAGGTGCCACCAAGGGTCACGCATCTGTTCGCCGCCGTTCCGGCCGATCCAACTGCAAAGTAAGCGAGGGGCATCATGACTTCAAATTCGGTGCGACGGGTGCACGGATACTCAGCCAAACGATCAAAGAAATGGTGGAACTGCCACGTGGTAGCCGGGCAATTGTGCGTATCTGCGCCGACGGCGGACAGGGCTCCGTGGCATTGTTGGAACGCGCGTAGTCAGAGCGAGATTTTCGCCGCAACAGACGGCCTGTAGGAGGCGCCTATGATGCTCGATTGGAACGCATATCGCGATCAGATCAACGCCGCGGTCAAAGAAATGGCCGCAGCTAATCCGGACATTGTAAAGGCCTACGCCGGCTTGAGTTACGCCAATGCAAAGTCGACTCGCATCGATGCGAAGACGCGCGAGCTGATCGCGCTCGGTGTTGCGATCACGTTGCGCTGCGACGGATGCATCAATGCCCACACCGACGCCGCAATCAAAGCCGGTGCGACCAAGGAAGAGGTTGTCGATGCTCTGGGTGTTGCGATTATGGTCAACGCCGGCGCGGCGATGATGTATTCGGCGCGAACCATCGACGCATTCGACGCGAAAACCAGTTGACCCGCGCTAGCGACTATCGAGGATCCGTCAAGCAGTATGACGAGAGATCTCTGCGATTCCGATTAGAGGCAGGCTGCGCGATCTCGCAAGCGGCAAAGTGATGGAACCGATCACTCGATTGGTCTGCTCGATTTTGAACGGCACCGAGTTCCTCGTTGGGCACCGTACTGTCTCGCGTCAAAGCACTTGGAGCGCACCGAACAGCATGTCCACGGTCGTTCCATAGTTCGACAGCGGCGCGACCATCGCCTCGAAACGATAGAATTCCTTGCTCACCCACGATGCGTTCCGTTCGTATCGGCGCGGCAGGCGCGTATTGACAACGGCCCGGTAGTCATCGAAGGCCGCTTTCCAATTTAGGTCGCCTTCCTGCGCGCTGAACGTGAAGCCGGTATAGTCCCTTCCAGCCCATTGTGTTATCTCCGTGCCCACGAGCCGGAACGTGAACTGCAACGGTTCCTGCCCAACGTCAACGAGAAATACATAAGGCAGAAGACCGCTCAGCTCGTGCGGCCTGATGTCGGACCGACTTGGCAAAACCCCAGCGGCGGACTTGCGCAACCAATACTCGTAGACCTTCCTCACCTTGGGGCTTTTAAACGCGGCCAGGTTGATCATCGTGCGAATTTTGAATCGCGCGTAGTTCGGCCGGCAAGGGGGAACTTCGCCGGCGGCGCCTTGGCTGACGACGGCCCACTAGAATGAGGGTCGGGCGCGACCTCGTGAATCATCGCATTGCCGCAATTGGAGTTCTGGGTCGTCCATGAAGAGTCGAATCGAGCCCAGTTTGGCAGGTGATGGCATGCCCGTAGGAACCCCAGCCGTCCAGATGCAAATTGTATCGTTTGTTTCCCGTGGGCCGGTCCGGCTCATCCGCTATTAACGCTTAAGCAGCAAGGAAGCGCGACTGATCAAGGATGAAAACACGGCCGTAGGTAACATCCACAATGCCGAGGCGTCTAAGTTCTTTGACCGTCCGGCTGACATGAACAGGGACCATGCCGAGTGCCTCAGACACATCATCTCGTGAGAGCGGAAAAGGAAACTCATGACCGCTGATCCCAACACGCGAGTTCAGCTGGGAATAAATATGAGACAGAAAGAAAAGCAGCCTTTTGGCTGCCGGCGCAGCGCTCAGATCGAATAGCGCTCCATACTGATCTCTGCTGTGCTGCGACCAAAGTCGCAGCAGGCTCGGCACGTACGGACTCGGATTTGTTGTAAGCGCATTCAAGAACTTCTTGCTGTCCAACGCGCATGCAAGAAGAGGCGTTAATGATCTGACCTGAAACGGCCAAGTTTGTTGACTGACGGCTTCAAACGCGATCAGATCACCGGGCAGAAGCAGGCGCATGAATTGGCCCTTACGCGATGCGCGGTAAGCCCCAGCCCATCCAGAGCGAATGACGTAGTACGATTTGACGCGATCACCCTCGTTGGCGATGGATTGGTGCCGGTCAAAACGAACATGCGAAGTTCGGAAGGCATCCCTGCCCAGGTCGGCAAGCTCGCATAGCTGAGGCTTGCCTCCGCCATTGATGTGGCAAAGTGGACATTGTGCCGGCAGCAACTCCTCTACTAATCGAGCCTGCTTAGTTCTTGACGTGCGCCCGGCTTCTAATCTTTGGCGCGTTACCCGCTTTTTCTTCATGAACCATGTGCTTTAGAACGCGAACATTGACACCACCAACTTAGAGATGCTCCGGTCGTTACAGAGTCCCCAAAATCGCACCAGACCGTTGCTTCCGGAGGAACAGAGCCGTGCTAGAGCTTGATGACTTGAGAAGCTTGGTCGAAGTCATCGAGAGCGGTGGATTCGGCCGGGCCGCCAAACGGCTTGGCATCGCAAAGTCCCTCATCAGCAGGCGAATCGCCCGGATGGAAGCGGATTTGGGCACCCCGCTCCTGAGTCGCACGACCCGCGGTATCAACCCGACAGAGGCAGGACTTGAACTCAAGGTACGCGGCGAACGCATTCTCGCTGAGATTGAGGACGCCCGGGAAGCACTCGGGCGGAGCCGGGGTGTGCTCGGCCGCTTGCGCCTGTCAGTTCCGCTGTTCTTCGGTATCCGCTATGTGGCGCCCGTGCTGGTGGATCTGGCCAGGCGGCATCCTAAGCTCGAAATGGACGTCTCCTACAGCAACCGCCTCGTGGATCTCATCGGAGAGCGGTTCGATGCCGCGATCCGTATCGGAGTGCTCGAGGACTCCAGCCTCGTGGCGCGCCGGATCGCACCGGTCCACCCGGTGCTGGTCGCCAGCCCCGAGTACCTCAAGCGCCACGGGCGGCCAAGGAGCCCCGACGACCTCGCGTCACACGAGTGCTTGACGAACTTACTCGCGCCCAACTGGGTGTTCCAGGCAGGCAAGCGGTTGATCTCGATCAGACCCCAAGGCCGACTGCAATCGGACAGCGGCCAAGCGATCGTTCATTGGGCCATCGAAGGCCTCGGCATCGGAGCCGCGCCTTCTTTCGTCGTATCGGATGCGATCGAGAGCGGCAGGCTCGAGCCGCTCTTGCTCGACTACACGATGCCCGGCGGGGGAGTTCACGTCGTGCGCGCCCCGGGCCGCTATGTGTCGGGCAAGGTGCGAGTCCTGACCGACGCTCTGGTGGAACGGTTCGGCGGCGAGCCGGTATGGGAGCAATGGAGGTCAATGCGCGGCTGATACCCACGGCCATCTCTACCTGCCCCATTGGGCGGTGCCGATCACCATGCCGAGAAGACATCGCAGCCCTCACGTGTGTCTGCTCTTGGCGATCAACTGCCCTTCCCGACCGTCGCCCGGAACGGCAATGATGGTGCACATAGCAGACCTTCCAGGTCGCGCCAGGCGGCATGCCGGACATCGTTGGAACCCCCGCGCCAGATCCCGCACGGCGCCGGAAATTGGCGCGGAGAATCGCTCAAATCTCTGTCTGCTCGGAGATCGTCAAGGCATCGTCAACTTCGATGCCAAGATAACGGACCGTGCTTTCAATCTTGGTGTGGCCGAGAAGAATCTGAACCGCTCGCAGATTCCCGGTGCGCTTATAGATCAGGGCGGCCTTCGTCCTGCGCAGGGAGTGGGTGCCGTAAGCGCAAGGGTCCAAACCAATCAAACTCGTCCAACGATCGACAAGCCGGGCATACTGGCGTGTGCTGACGTGTCCGGAATGATCGACCCAGCTCGGGAAGAGATATTCGGGGGCGGGATCGCTCAGGACCTGCAGCCAGGCACGAACCGAGCCCCGTGTTTGCTCCGTGAGTTCGAATTGAACCGGACGACCGGTTTTGCGTTGGATCACCGTCGCGCGGCTCTGCACCGCCCCGTGCAACGCGATGTCGTCGATTTTCAAACGCACGAGGTCGCAGCCCCGCAGTTTGCTATCGAGGGCGAGATCGAAGAGGGCAAGATCGCGTATTCGCTTTGCCATCTGAAGGCGAACCCGAATGGCCCATATTTGCTTCGGTTTGAACGGTGGCTTTGGACCGGTAAAACGGGATTTGTTCCAAGGGATTTTCTTCGGAGGAATCTGTTCCGACTCATGTGTCATTGGCTGATCTCCTCGCTGCTGCGCCAGCCCGACATGGGGTTGGCTTGGGCTGCGAGGCTACGGCGAGGGACAATTGCCGCCGAATGATGCCCGGTACAGGCTTCGCTACAGAAGGCGCGCGTTCCTAATCCCGTTTCGTCAGCGAACTCGGGACTTCAAACATTTTGCCACCGGAATTGCCACCGGACGGGTTAGCACAGGCCGGGATTGCCCGTCACAACGCCGAGACGCGCGGGCTATTTTCCTAGGAAAATCCCGTCGATAAGGTATACGGCAATACACGCCGGGACAGGGCAAAGCGCATTTCGAGTGCGGTGCTTTCGACCACTCAGCCACCTGTCCGGCCCAAACTCAGATACTCAAGACTGCTTCCAAGCGCAACGTGGCTGCAGGCCCGATCACCCTTCGCCGGCGAGCCGTTCGAGCAAGAACCGCGCACCCGGTCCGCGTCCCAGAATTTGCGTCAGAATCGGGAGAATCGTTTTCATCTCGTTCTCGAATCCAAACGGCGGGTTGACGACAAGAAGGCCTGCTGCCGACAAGGGCGGTCCTCGGTTCTCGTCCTTCGGCGCTTGCGAACCATCGACGTCGAGTTCGACCCGGAGAAGCGAATTTATGCCCGCGTTCAAAAGCTCGCCGGCGCTGGCCGCGACTTGGGCGCTCTGTTTTGCGGGGTACCAGAGCAGGAAAATGCCGGTCGGGTACCAGAGCAGGAAAATGCCGGTCGCAAATCTGCGATTCGATTCGATAAGAATGCGCACCACCTCTTGGAGTTCGTTGTCGGCTTCGTAGGGCGGGTCGATCAGGATGACGCCGCGGCGTTCCGGCGGCGGAAGCAAACCTTTCAGCTTGCGGCGAAAGTCTCCTTCGATCACGCGTGCGCGCGGTTCGCCCTTGAGCGCGGCAACGAGAGCTTCGTATTCCTCGGGATGCTTCTCGACCGCGACAAGGCGATCTTTCGCCCGCAGCAGCCTTGCCGCGATCAAGGGCGAGCCGGGATACGCCGCATCGCCGAAACTTCGGACGATATCGGCATAGAGCTGCAAAACGCCCGGCATGCTGTCCGACGCAAGCACGCGGCCTATACCTTCGCGCGCCTCGCCGGTTTTTTTCGCTTCTTCTCCCGCTAGATCGTAGAGACCGCCGCCGCCATGGGCATCGATCACGGCGAAAGGACCTTGCTTCTTGCGCAGATGCATCA
>WNFT01004880.1_pt1 | contig 11707 bp, 8 predicted proteins | sample 5400191 | NCBI WGS metagenome assembly WNFT01 (sample SAMN13153359, study PRJNA577476) | soil metagenome | isolation source: 80 cm saprolite under Madrone tree | place: USA:California | collected 2016-06-14
AGCTGCACCCCACTGGGAGAACGTCACGCTCGCCACCGGCCACAATAGCATCGGCGTTCTCCTGAGTGCTATTACGGGTCAAACCATCGCTGAGTAGCTCGGCACCTCATCTGGTTGCCGCCACAGCACGTCAGACACTCGATCTCATTGCGCATTCACAAGTAAGGATCGATATTACCGATATTCTGCCATTGGAGCAGGCCGGCGAGGCACATCGTCGCCTGGAGTCCAGGGAGACGACAGGAAAGCTTCTGCTACGCGTGCAGTAGGAAGTGAAAAAGAAGGGACAGTGTCTGGTGGTCAGCTTCCCTCATTTCATCCCTCCTGGTGTGGGGTCTATGGCTACAAAGCGTCCTTTGGCCGTGTTCCTTTTGTCACCAGGCCGAACGCTTTTGGCGCTGATACCCTTTTATGGGGAAGGTCATTTCTTTTTCATCGTATTATCCTACCTGGAGAGCGTGGTGGATAGGAGATATGATTAGTATTCTCATACTCACTCCGTTTCTCCTCACATGGAGACAATGGCCTCATGAGAACGTCTCAAGAAAACGAATGGCTGAAATTGGAATGCTCACGGTGTTCGTCCTTGCAATTGGCCTGATTGTCTTTCTAGGACTTCATATGGATCATGGAGGTTACCCAATGACGTATCTGGTGTTCCCTCCACTCATTTGGGCTGCACTGCGATTTGGCCCGCGTGGAGCAACATCTGCCATCTTTGCATTATCCATTTTCGCAATTGTAGGGACAATACAAGGCTTAGCCTCTTTCCCAACTGGCAGACTCAGTGAGAGTCTTTTATTATTACAGAGTTTTATGGGAATAATTGTGGTAACATCTCTGATTTTGGCAGCTGTTATGGCTGAACGGAGAGAACTTGAGCAACGCAAACAGGAGCGCATTTTGGCCCTGGCGACGACCGATCCGGTCACCGAGTTGCCCAATCATCGCGCACTGATGGCCCGGCTCGATCAGGAACTGGAACATGCTCAACGGTACGACCGTGCTTGCTCTCTCCTGTTCCTCGATCTTGATCATTTCAAAGCGCTCAATGATGGCTACGGGCATGCGGCTGGTGATGCGGTGCTGTGTGAGTTTGCTAGCCTTATCCGGGCACAGCTGCGGCACGGGGATACGGTGGGACGCTGGGGCGGAGAGGAATTTGTGGCGATCCTGCCGGAGACGCGGGCAGACGAAGCCCTGACATTGGCAGAGGCCGTGCGAGCTGCGGTGGCAGCCTATACCTTCAGTGTCGGCGGCGGCATCCATCTGACGTGTTCCATAGGCATGGCGAGCTGTCCCACCCATACCCAGGAGCGCGAAGGACTCCTCACCGCCGCCGATCAGGCCATGTATGGGGCCAAGCGCTTTGGCCGCAACCAGGTGCGTGCGGCCAACGATCCCGCAGTACTCGCACTTTTCATAGAGAGCCATCCGGAAGAAGCCGCGCTGGTGGGCATGGTGGAAGCCCTGGTGACCCTGGTGGAGGCACGAGATTACTCGACTGGGCGCCATTCCCAACAGGTCGCTGACCTCGTGCTCCGGCTGGCCCTGGCCCTTGGCTTGCCTACTGCGGAAGCGCAGATGATCGCGCTGGCGGGTCGGCTGCATGATGTCGGCAAGGTGGCGATCCCCGATGGAGTGCTCCAGAAACCGGGTCGTCTGACAGAGGAGGAGTGGGAACTAATGCGGACGCATCCGGTGGTCGGAGCAGACGTCGTCAGCCATATCCCGGCGTTGCGGCCCCTGGCTCCCGTGATTCGGGCGCACCATGAACGATGGGACGGCCAGGGCTATCCTGACCAGCTGGCGGGCGAGGCGATTCCCTTTGGGGCACGTATCCTGATGGTCGTGGATGCGTATCTGGCCATAATCGTGGATCGGCCCTATCGACAAGCGCGTGCGCCAGCCATTGCCTTGGCGGAACTGCGGCGCTGTACAAGGTCGCAGTTTGATCCACAGGTGGTTGAAGCTCTGACGCGCCTCCTGCAATACCGGGAAGAAGAGGTGGAGTGACACGTGACCTCTCTTTATTATTTTGCCTTCACAGCAACAACCCCCGCCGTGTTAGGGCCGGTATAGGTGCCGATGACCGCGCCAAGTTTATAGGTAGCAATCGTACCGTGATAGGTCGTCTTCAACGCCTGCGCGAGTTGTCGACCCACCTCTTCATCAGACTCAACAACGATCGCTTGCTCCAGCTTGCCCATGTCGCTGACCAATTGCGCGATGCGTTCAAACGCCTTGGTGCGCGTTCGCGGTCGCTCCACCGCTACTACCTCGCCGTCTTTCAACGAAAGGATGGGCTTGAAACTGAGCATACCCCCCAGCAGTGCCCTGGCCGCACCAATACGCCCGCCACGCCGCAAATATTCCAGCGTATCCAGGACGAACAAAATATGGCTGCGCGAAATCTGATCGAGCAGGTGTGCCTTGATCTCCTCAAGCCCCACACCTTCCCGCACCTCCTCTGCCGCCCGCATGATCGCTGCTGACATACCTAAACTCACACTCTGTGAGTCCACAACCTCTATCGGTATTTTTCTCAAGTCACCTGGCAGCGAATCGCGCGCCGTGCAGGCTGACTGGTAGGTGCCACTGAGTTTCGCAGACAGATGCACCGACAGGATCGCCTCGGCTCCTTCATTGATGAGCCGCGTAAACGCCTCCTGAAACGCGCCGGGCGGAGGTTGGGATGTACGGGGTGATACCTTGCTTGTCTGTAGTTTGCGGTAGAAACTGGCGTTGTCCAATTCTATCCCGTCAAGATAGGCCTCTTCACCGAAAAATACGGTCAGTGGGACGACGGTGATACCCAAAGCCCGCGCCTGCTCTGGCGGTATATCTGCTGTACTGTCTGTGACGATACGAATGTCCATAGCTCACCTACCTTTTAACATCGGGTTATTCCGCCGAGAGAATATAAGCGTAGTAAGGCTGCCCGCCATCTACCACATCTATCTCCAGATGCGAGTGCCGCCCTTTGATGCGCTTGGCGGTTTCCTGCGCTTCCTGCAACGTCACATCTTCGCCGTAGTACAATGTCACCATCTCGTAGCGATCAATATCGATGCGTTGCAAGGTATCATCGATCACACGTTGCATCACCTGCCCTGCAACGGTCAGATTGCCGTTAATCAAGCCAATGTAATCGCCTTCGCGCACACGCACATTGCCAATTTGTACCGAGCGCACAGCCGTCGTGATCTCCACCGTTTGAATCTTCGTAGCCGCCTCGGTCATCGCTTTACAATTGGTCTCGAAATCGGCATCAAAATTAAAGCCAAGCAGAGCGGCAATACCCTGGGGCATGGTAGCGGTCGGGACGACACAGACTTCTTTATTCGTCAAGCCTGGTACCTGACGTGCGCTTAAAATAACATTGCTGTTGTTAGGCAGGATCACCACCTGATTGGCTTCCACATTGTTCACGGCTGCCAGCAATTCCTCAGTGCTAGGATTCATCGTCTGTCCACCCGACACAATGGCACTGACTCCCAGTTCGCGGAAGACTTTTTCAAAGCCTGCACCTGCAACCACGGCGACAGTAGCAATCTGGTGGGCCATCGGCAGCGCGCTCGCAGCCTCCGTTGCATGCTCAGCTTCACTCTCGGCTGCATAGGCCAGACTTTGCTCTTGTAGATTCTCGATATTGATATCCAGCAGACTGCCCAGGCTCACCCCGTAGTCGAGAATCTTGCCAGGCGTCGGGGTGTGTGTATGTACCTTCAACAACTTCTCATCGCCCGCCACCACGGTAGAAACGCCACCCATATCAATGATCGCCTGGCGGATCTTCTCAACATCGAGTCCCTCCCCGCGCAGCAAGAAAACCACCTCATAGCCGAACTCCTCCTCAATCGTCACCCGCCCTCTTTTCGTCTGCGTACCAGACTGCAGTGTAGTGGCAACCTGTTCCCCAGACAGGGTGTCCCTTGCGGGTGCCAGGGAGCCAGGTGCAGACGCCGGAGAAGTGAGAGCAGGAACTGAGGCCGCATCCGGGCTTTCTGTCTCTCCACGCACGTAGTGCCAGATACCTTCAAGAATGGTGCAGAAGCCCTGGCCGCCGGCATCCACGACCCCCGCTTGTTTGAGTAAGGGAAGAAGATTGGGCGTGTTTGCCACTGATTGCCGGGCAGTAGTGACAACCTCTTGCATCATGGCTACCAGATCATCGCCACGCTGAGCGCTCATCTTCGCGGCCTCGGCGCTTTCTCGCACAACAGTGAGGATGGTTCCCTCCACCGGCTTGATGACGGCACGATAGGCCAGACGTGAGGCTTCTTCCAGTGCAGCGGCAAGATCAGAGGCGACAAAGGTCTCCTTCTTGTCCAGCCCTTGTGCCAGGCCGCGCAGCGTCTGCGATAGGATAACGCCGGAGTTGCCACGCGCCCCCATCAGTGCCCCATGGGCCAATTTGCTGGCGATTACGCCCGCCGAGGTCTCGTTACTGTTCGCAATCGGGCGTATCGCGGCTTGCATGGTGGCGGACATATTGGAGCCAGTGTCTCCATCGGGGACGGGAAAGACGTTGAGGGCATTAATGGCATCGCGATGGTCCTCTAACCATGCGGCCCCTGCCAACATCGCCTTCTTGAGGTCCTGCCCATCAAAAACGCTGATCCGTCGCGGGCGTTGTATCCGCACGGTGGTACGTGGCGAGTGTTCCTGCATAATAGCTCCCCTGCTACTTCTCTTTCGCTTCGAGGGATGCGCTATGGGCCAATCCCTGAATGTTCACATTGACCTGTGCTACAGGAATGTCCAGCATTTTCTCAATAGAAAACTTGACACTGCTCATGATATTGTGTGCGATTTCCGACATGCGTAGTCCATATTCCAGGATAACGTATACCTCAATGATGATCTGATCATTGACCACTCGTACCTGGACTCCCTTGCTACACTGCTCCCCGGGCAGCAGGATCGCTTGCCCATTATGCAAGCGAGGAGCTGCAATGCCAACGACACCGTAGCACTCGCTGGTTGCCTGTGTCGCGATCGTATGAATGGCGTTGGGCAGGATAGCAATCTTGCCGCGGGGACGTGTTCCTTGTTGTGGTCGGATAGCAGATGTTTTTGTCATATAGCTTATTTTCTCTCGCTCTTGCCAAAACGGGTAACGCCATGGTATACTCGCATGGCATGCTCAGGCTCTCTCTCTGAAGTAGTCCCAACAATGGGACTGACGCATACGCATAGAGATTGAAATGAGTATATCAAAGCCTCTGAGGATAATCAAGAGAACCAGGCCGCTAACAGATATTTGGAGATAAGGTCTGTCATTCTGAGCGAGAGCGAAGAATCTCTCGTTCGGCGAGCCAGATTCTTCGCTCTCGCTCAGAATGACAGCTAGGACACCTCTCAAGTCCGTTCACGGGAGGCCTTATCTCCAAATGTCTAGGCCGCTAATCTAAAACCAATATCGACGCCTGTTGAAATAGAGAGGAGATCAATCATGTTAGGTCGTTGTGATGTATGCCACCGCAAGCCACTGCACGGCAATAATGTGAGCCATTCGCAGCGCCGTACGCGCCGTCGCTTTGTATTAAATGTCCAGCATCGTCGCATCCAGATTAATGGCCAGATGCGCACGCTGAATATCTGCACCCGTTGCATGAGAACCCTGAACAAGTTGCCCAAGGAAAGCTAGAGCTTGTTTATGCTGCGGACATGATTGCCGCAGCATAAACAACTCTGGCGAACTCTGGAGCCGTCATGCTCACGGTCTTACGCCAGCGTAATTTTGCCTTGCTGTGGTTTGGGCAACTCATCTCGCTCACCGGTGACTTTGTACTGCTAACTGCCCTGCCATTCTACATATACCAGATTACCGGCTCAGCCCTTGCCACCGGTACCATGTTTCTTGTGCAAGCCTTGCCCAGGCTCTTCTTTGGCTCCTTAGCAGGTGTATTCGCGGACCGCTGGAACCGTCGCCGGACCATGATCGCCTCCGACCTGTTGCGCGCAGGTATACTCCTGCCGTTGCTCTTCGTTCACTCTCGCGACCTCATCTGGGTTGTCTACGTGGTCGCCTTCACTGAGCAGCTCATCTCACAGTTCTTTATCCCTGCTAAAGGTGCTATCATCCCGAACCTTGTTGAAGAGCAGCACTTGCTGTCTGCCAACTCCCTGAACTCTACTAGTGACGCCATCACGCGCCTGATTGGACCACCGCTAGGCGGGGTATTACTTGCACTGTTAAGCCTGAATAGCGTAGTATTGATTGACTCTGCCTCCTACCTCGTCTCCGGCATCATGATCCTGCTCATCCTCATGCCACCCCGCCCGGTACCCATGGAAGAGGCCATTGCAGACACCCGGAAAGAGCAAGCGGCAAAGACCGCTACGGCCCTGGCCAATGTCTGGCGTGAATGGTTCGCCGGCTTGCGGCTGGTGGCACGAGAACGCCTTTTAACGGCTCTTTTCATCACAAGCGGCCTCATTGGATTGAGCCAGGGTATCATCAACGCATTGATTGTTGTCTTTGTGAGACTCGTCTTGCATGGCGATGCATCGACATTCGGTCTGCTCATCACCTTTCAGGGTATTGGTACATTGCTGGGTTCAGTCCTCCTGGGGCAAATCGGGAAACGTTTGAAGCCCGTCTACCTCATCGTTATGGGCACCACACCTGCGGGCCTCATCTTGCTTGTCATCCTCTACTTCCCCAATCTCTACCTGGCATTCGCACTGATTACTGTGATAGGTCTGCTGGTTGTTGGCTTCTTCGTCACCGAGCAGACCTTGCTCCAAAGCAGTGTTGCCGATGAATACCGTGGCCGCGTTCTTGGGGCATATAGCACCACCAGCTCGCTGCTGTACATCGTCGGCATCGCTAGTGGTGGTATTCTGGGAGACCATCTTGGTGTGGTGGGAGCACTGGACATCGCTGCTGGACTTTTCGCCCTTGCCGGAATCGTTGCTTTTGCAATGCTGCGCGAGGTTGCGATTAGCTCAACGAGCAGAACAGGTGAGGAGAAAGATGCGAGTGTGGAGCAGGTATAGCCTCCATCCCCCTTTTTTACTACTCATTTGACATATTCCTCAGTTTCCTCTAAGATCAAGCTAGAGCAGTATCATCCATCGCCCACAAAACACAGAGTTACCCCTCACAGGCCCGCACCTCCGGGGGAAGGTGAAGCGTGCCCAGGGGCAGTTTGCTCGGAAAGAGGCAACGAAGATGGCGGACCGTGTGGGACAACAGTTTGGGAACTATCGCCTGAACCGCCTGTTGGGGCAAGGTGGCTTCGCTGATGTCTACCTCGGTCAGCATATCTACCTGAACACCCAGAGCGCCATTAAAGTGCTGCAGACGCACTTGATCGATGACGACTTTGAGGCTTTTCTCAATGAGGCGCGTACCATCGCCGGTTTAACGCATCCCCATATCATACGCGTGTTGGACTTTGGCATAGAGGGCGATATCCCTTTTCTCGTGATGGAATATGCCCCCAATGGAAACTTGCGCCAACGCCATCCCAAAGGCGTGCCACTGCCACTAGATGCGATTGTTTCCTACACGAGTCAAGTCGCCGCTGCCTTGCAATATGCCCATGATCGCAAGCTGATCCATCGTGATGTCAAGCCAGAGAATATGCTCCTGGGGGTCAACGACGCAGTCTTACTCAGTGATTTTGGCCTTGTGCTGGCCGTCCAGAGTTCGCGCCAGCAGAACACCCAGGATGCCATCGGTACCCTGGCGTATATGGCACCTGAGCAGTTGCAAGGCAAGCCGCGCCCGGCCAGTGACCAGTATGCGCTTGCCGTGGTCGTCTACGAATGGTTAAGCGGCGACCGTCCCTTTCATGGGAATTTTACTGAGGTAGCGAGTCAGCATATGCTGGTTGCCCCTCCATCTTTGCGTGAGAAGCTTCCTACCATCTCTCCACACATCGAGTACGTCGTGCAAAAGGCCCTGGCGAAAGACCCGCACCAGCGCTTCGCCGGTGTGCAGATGTTTGCCAAGGCGTTAGAACAAGCAAGTCTCTCACCTACATCACATCATGGGATAACTCCCTTCCTGGGCCAGCCATCTGCTGTATCTCTCCCACTGGAGCAAATGCCTACCTCGATAACTCCCCTATCGGGCCAACAACCTGCAATAGTTCCTGGTCAGTCGTCGCAATTCTCCCCTATGCCTCCACTGCCCGGTCACTCACTGCGCACGCCCGTTCTCACACCGCCCGGTCAGCCCACTCAGACGATGCTCGACCAATCGCCCTTGCCTGCAACATCCTTGATGCCCCCGCCGACGCAAACGCCTTTCAGCGTGCAGGGGCACCCTTCGTTGACTCCTTTGCCTGCATCCGGTCAATCCTCGTCGCTATCGTCATCATTGCTGCCCCTGCAGCATGAGCTTCCTAAAAAAAACACCTCACGACGTAGCGTGATTTGGGGATTAGTCGGTCTGGTAGCACTTGCTGCTGCCGGTAGCGGTGTGGCCCTGCTCGTACAGGAATCACAAGTACCCAGCAGATTTGTGCCTCCCACAGCCAACCCTACTGAACCTCCTACTAGCGACTCGACCCGGGTGGCTATTGCTCCCCAGGCTACTCAGGCTCCCACCTCCATACCGACGCCTACAGCTCAGCCTACAGCCACGCTCACGCCAACACTGGCTCCTACTGCCACACCAACGCAAGCTCCTGCAGCTACGCCGACACCGACGGCTAAACCCACACCCACACCGACGGCTAAACCCACACCCACACCGACGCCCACGCCTAAACCCACGCCCACGCCCACACCTAAACCCACGCCCACGCCTGTTCCTATTGTTTCGTCAGGGGATGCCATCCTCCAGGCCACCAAGGGATTCAACTTTGACACCGGCAGCGAGGTCAACAGTGGAGGTGATGTCTACTGGCACATCCACAGCAGCACCCTTCGCACCCTGGATCCCCGAGGCATTGCAGCGCTTGTCAATATAGGCCTTGTTGACTTCGCCAGGATCACTCTGGCGGATCTTCGGAAGTTCGTTTACTCCAACGTGCCAATCAATGGCAGTCCCAACTCCAACAATCAGCTCCCCACCGGCGATGTCTTTGCGGTGCTTACCAATAAAGGCAACAACGCCAAAGTCAAAATCATCGCCTATGGTTCCAACCTCAGCATCAGGTGGGTCACCTATAAAGGGTGAACTAGCAGCCGAATATCTGCTTTCTACAGCGTTGTATACTTGGGGCAGTATTCTTCCTCATCATTGAGGAACCAGGGTCAATTGTTCAGAAAGAAGTATGTACATGGCAGATCGTGTCGGTCAACAGTTCGGCAACTATCGCCTGACCCGCTTGCTCGGACACGGAGGTTTCGCCGAGGTCTATCTGGGCGAGCATGTCTACCTGAGCACCCAGGCTGCTGTCAAAATCTTACAAACACAACTCGCAAGAGACCAGAAAGAACAGTTTCGTGCTGAGGCACGTACCATTGCCCACCTGGAGCACCCGCATATCGTACGTGTGCTCGAATTTGGCATAGAAAACGACATCCCTTTTCTCGTCATGACCTACGCCCCCAATGGCACCGTGCGCGAACATTACCCGAGAGGTACACATGTTCCCTTGCCCGTCATTGTCCAATACGTTCAACAGCTTGCTGACGCCTTGCAATACGCACACGATCAAAAACTGATCCACCGCGACATCAAGCCCGAAAACATCTTGCTGGGACGCCGTGGCGAAATTCTGCTCAGCGACTTCGGCATCGCCACGCTTGCCCAGAGTTCACGTCCGGATATGCAGGAGGTCGTTGGCACCGTATCCTATATGGCTCCAGAGCAACTGCAGGGCAAGCCTCGGCCCGCCAGCGACCAGTATGCCCTTGGCATCGTCGTGTACGAGTGGTTAGGCGGTACACCTCCCTTTCAAGGCACCTTCACGGAAGTCGCGAGCCAGCACATGTTTGTGTCTCCTCCGCCATTGCGCGACAAAGCCCCCGTCATCTCGCCCGAGCTTGAACAGGTCGTCATGACCGCCCTGGCAAAAGACCCGCAGCAGCGCTTTGCCAACGTATGGGCGTTTGCCAGGGCCCTGGAGCAAGCTGCTCAACCAATTCTGCCGCCTGCTGGTATGCCCATGACTCCAGGTCCCTCAACATCTTCACCCACCAGGTCAGATCCATACGCACATGCCTTTGTGGACCAGGACGAAGCCATGTTGCCCACCATCATCTCTTCCCGGCCCGCTCATACACCGTTGCCACCCACACCCATAGGAACACCCGCATCTCTCGTAGGTACTCGCACTCCACCAGCTCAACTGCCGCAGTCGCCTCGGCCAGGTACTACAGAGTTTCAGCCAGTGCCGCAAGGCATCTCGCGGCGTACCGTCGTCATGGGAATCGCAGGACTGTTCGTAGCGGCGGGTGTAGGCGGAGGTGTGGCCTGGTTCGCACTTTCCCACAAATCTGGCATTGCCGGTGCCCCAACTCCTACTGCTACATCAGCTCCCAACACCCCTACAGTTGCCCCCACTACTCCCACTACTCCCACTACTCCTACTACTGCTGCTTCTTCTCCTTCGCCTACGCCCACTTCTCCTCCTGCACCGTCCCTGGGAACGACTCTCACCACCTATCGTGGTCATTCCAGCTACGTCTATGGTGTAGCGTGGGTAACCCTTGATGGGCAGCGCATTGCCTCCGCGGGTTACGACCAAACAGTGCAGGAGTGGAACGCGATCTCGGGTAACAAGTACTTCAGCTACAACCACACAAAGCCGGTTAACGATGTGAAGGCATCCCGTACTGGCACGCTTCTCGCCTCCGCTGGCGAAGATGCTGTTGCCCAGATCAGAGATGCAGTTACAGGCAAGCAACTCCTCAGCTATAGTGGGCATAAAGGCGCAGTGAACACTGCCCGATGGTCGCCTGATGGCACACGCATCGTCACCAGCTCGGCAGATACGACCGCGCAGGTCTGGAACGCCTCCAGCGGTCAGACACTCATCACCTATCAAGGTCATACCGATGAAGTGTGGGCCGCCGCGTGGTCGCCTGATGGGCAGCGCATCGTCTCCGTTGGGAAGGATGGTACGGCCCAAGTCTGGGATGCTAACAGCGGCAGTCTGATTACCGTCTATCGTGGTCACAGCGCCACGGTCAGGTCCGTCAGTTGGTCGCCCGACGGGCAGCGCATAGCTACTGCAAGCGAGGACCGAACAGTCCAGATATGGAATAGCTCCACTGCCGCTGCCATCCTCACCTATCGTGGCCATACCGATCTCTTGCGCACGGTTGAGTGGTCCCATGATGGCACACGTATCGTCTCCGGCGGCAGGGACATGACGGCGCGAATCTGGGATGCCAACACAGGAAATACCCTGTTTGTCTATCGCGGTCATTCCGCGACCGTCTTCGATGCACAGTGGTCCTTCGATGATATGCGCATCGCCTCCGGCAGCACGGATACAACAGTGCAGGTGTGGCAGGCCAGGTGAACCTACAACTCTGGGTGCAGTTCATTTTTTTGCATGGCTGGGGCAAGCCCAGCCACTACTATAGACGGCCACGAGGGCCTTTGCGTGGTATAGTAGTGGCTGGGCTTGCCCCAGCCATGCTCAGCACCTCGTGTACTGTTTTCCGTCATCGTGACCCCTATGTACTCTCATCGTGTCCACAGCCTCCAAGCCCTTGAGAGGCTATCTCAGCCATCTAGTCACGATGATGGTAAACCGGGTGACGATGACGGAAAACAGTACACCTTGTG
>WNFT01004881.1_pt1 | contig 11706 bp, 14 predicted proteins | sample 5400191 | NCBI WGS metagenome assembly WNFT01 (sample SAMN13153359, study PRJNA577476) | soil metagenome | isolation source: 80 cm saprolite under Madrone tree | place: USA:California | collected 2016-06-14
CGACGGTGGCCGACCTCAGGGTCGACCCGGTTTGCCACACTTACAGCCACGTGGTCGACTCTTCGATCACCTCGGCCCTCGACAGGTCCCAACACTAATATGCGTGTGCTCGGTGTCTCAAAGTCATTGACACGTTCCGAGGCGATGACGGTACGTGGACGGCAGGCCTTCTCAGGTGCGTCAATCAGCCTCCCGCCGCCGACGACGTGCAGGGACTCTACGCGGAGCCTGAGTGGTCTCTCGAGTGCGCGGCTTCGAACCGTCTGTCAACAGTGGCCGCGTCATGAACACGCAGTCGCCAGTCGGGGGCAAGCCCTGAGGCGGTGGCGTTGATCGGACTAGCACCGGCGTCCCCCTCCAGGCGCACCGCCCGCAGGCCGCCCGCTCGTAGGTGCTCCCCGGGTGCTCCGGGTCGCTCGCCCTCGCGGGAGACAACTTCTGTGACCCGCACTCGGGGCATCGTTCGGGGACTCCACGAACCCGGCGAATGACGGCGGTTGTGAAGATGCCCACAGCCAGGGCCGTCACCTCGATAGCTTGGTCTGCGTCGTCGACCCTCGCTCCACGGGCGTGCGCGAGCCAGTTCGTGAAACTCCACGCGTGCTCCACAGCGCCCTTCGCCAGCGCTCGACGTTCCTTGTGGCCTTCACCCGGAAAGAGGAGGTTGCCAAGTGCCTCGGCCCAAGCCCGAACGTCCGACCTCTTGGGGTGCGGTCCTTGAACCTCCAAGGCGAGAACGCTCTGAGCTGCGTGCACCAGCGTCACGAGAATCTCTCGAGCCCTCACGCCCACAGCCTGGCAATCTTCTACCTCGTGTGCCTTGGCGCAGGCTCGCCTCGCGTCATCGAGCCCCCGCGCGCAGGCCATGAAGGGCTCCGCCCAGAGCCCGTCAAGTTTGTCGTGCCCCGGTCGCGGGGTACGGAGACAGAGGCCAACATGGAAGGTCAGGGCAAGGTCCAGATCTGGAAACTGTTTCTGCGAGTACAGGTTCGTGGGGTTGGTAATGACCCACCACCGGGCCTTGTTGGTATGGACGTCCCACACGTCGTGGATGATGGAGCCTAGGCGCTCGGTGTGAACCTTCTGTGCGACCTTGACCTTCTCGTCCGCTGCTTGAGACGCCATGTAGCCCAGGACGCCGTCGCGTTCCATGTCGCTGCCCATCAGCATCGCTCCCCGAGGGGCCTCTTGTTAGGAGGCCCCGTGTTTCTTCAGGGCCTCTCTTGCCTTCAGAAAGAACTGGTCGTCCGCTCGATACTGATCGACCATCCACTCAGCAAAGGCTTCGCTGTACTGTGGCGAGGAGAACTGGGGCTTGTAGAAGAAATTCGGTTGAGTGTCGATGCTGTGCGTCTTGCGGACACAGTGCACGTCGTGGGGAGTCACGTTGGGACCAGCGAGTAACGCCTTGACCCGAGTGACGAGCTCCTTCTGCCGATACGGATACAGAAGGTCCGTGCGATACGCCTTAAAGGCAGGGGCGCTCTCATCATTCACGAGGCGAACCCCCGTGGCGCCTTCCGCACCAGTAAGTTTGACCTCGCCGGGGAGCACGCTGATGGTCGCACCAATCGGGGCGGTTACGACCTTGGCGATTCCATCAAGCCAGGAACTTCGGACGCGGTCGAGTTCTTTGTTCAAGGCTCCTCGAAGATCGTCGGTGGTGCCAGGCTCGCTTTTTGCGCCATGGCGGAAATAGACCGTGCCTCTTGCGAAGGCAGTCTTCTGCTTGCCGCCGCCGATGTCGTAGGTGCCCGGGTCGGTGAACACGATGGGCAGGAAGGCTGCCCCCACCACCAGAACCGCCACAGGCTCGCCGCGCCTCAGGGAAAGGCTCAGCGAAAATGCATCGAAGTGTTGGTCGGTGTACCTTCGGATCTTGTCGGCGATTTTCGCCGGGTCTACAGCCAGGAGCGGCTGCAAGTTCCCCTTCGCAGGGGTTCCATCATCGTTGACACCGAATATTACGAAGCCACCGCCGGAGTTCGCCATCGCCACTATGTCCTTGACTAGCTCGCACCAGTCTTGGGCGGCCGCCGGATCGAACCCGGCCTTGAAGTCGAGGTCTGCGCTCTCCTTGTCGCTCTCCTCGATCTTGGTCGCCGGGGCCGGGTCCATAAAGGGGGATCCAGAGCTGGATTCAACTCCGTATCGGTGAATCGTCGCTACCAGCCCGCGTGGAATGACGAGGAGCTAGGTCATGGACTCGGTGCAGCATCCTCTCAAGCGCCTGACAAAGTCGACCGAATCGCTTCCACCCGAATCCCGAACGTGAATGCAGGACAGCCCGATGTGGAACAGGCTCAGCGTGATGACCAGCAGCACGTGATGCGCCTTCAACCAACCCACCACACGACCGAGCGACCGCTTCCCTGAATTGCCCATAGGCACCTCCTTCAAGGGCGCCCCACAGACAAGTTCGGAAGTCACCAGACCCTCGCACGGCAAGGCCATGCACGGTTCGGGAATCGAGTGCAAGCGACTCCTCCCGACTTATGACCCTGGGGACCATAGGACCTCACGCTCGCCTCCATTGCGACGCGCGACCTGGAGCGTGAACTCATGGATCCTTGGAACGGCACCTTCGACTGCTACCTCGACCACCACGTCGCGCCCGGAGCGACGCTTGCTCCAGTCCTCGAAAGGATAGTCGGAAAAGGGCAGGAATGTGCTGCTGCCTCTCGGGGCCGCGGCAGGCTTGGTCGCTCCGCTGTTGATCGGAGAGAGGGTGACGAGAGGCATATGTCTTCGCAGTAGCTCTTCCGTGCGCACCGTCAGAACGATGTGCTGATAGTCCCTGTATGCCCTCGCGTTCAAGAGACGCTCCAGGCGCGCCTCGGCAACCCAGAAGAACACCTTACTGTTTAGCAGCCGATACCATTGCTCCGGTGTCAACTCTCCTCGCAAAGCCTTTCGGAGGCCTCCATCGCTCATCGGCTTTTGGTCGCGAATCACGGCGTTGCCATGAACGGGGTGAGAGATGGAGATACTCTCCGGCCGATGGCGCGACTCGATCGCTGTCCTCTCAGACTGGGGAACCTCGAACAGGTCAAGCAGTGCCGAGGTGCTCAGCAAGCCATGCCGCTGGATCGACGGCCAACTATTGACCTCGGCCATGTGGAAGAGGACCGGATACTGAGCCACAAAGGCTTCCGAATTCACGCGCCTACCACCGCCGCCGGTCGATGATGCTCCGGAAGTCGAAACGCGTTGCGATGAGGGAGACTGGAGCTCGTGCCACACGCTCTACCTCTTCGACGAACCAGATTGTCTCCTTGGTCAGCTGCTCGAAGCGGCGCGCACGCTTGTTCTTGACCGACAGATAGTCGACGAAGGTCAACGCCACGTCCGTCGGACCGTTCAGCGAGGCGGCTTTTCGGAGGAGCGGCCATTCGAACTCGCCGACACGACGCCTCTTGTGCGTAGTCGATGTTTTCTCCTTTTCCTCGAGCTCGTTCACTGGGATGCCGGACCGCCGCGAGACTTCCTTCCACGTGATCTCCTGTTGCATAGGTCCTGAATCGCCGCTCTTCGGGCTCTCAACGCGAATCGGGTACGTCCGGCAGACCATCACCACACGACGCACTCGAATTGGGCTGATGCCCGCCTCCGAAAGGCAGCCACTCACCGTCGTGTCTCTGGAGGTCACGTGGGGGTAAGGCCCGTGATGAAGGCTGAGGCCGGTGCCTTGCGTGCCTTCCAGCAGGATGCGTCGCCCCTTGGCGAAAGCGTCATCGAAGACACGGACAGCTTCACGAATGTACGGGCGCAGCTCGGGTGCGTCCTTGGCCAGCCGGACTGCTGGTGACGCGGCAGTCCGGAGGATCTTGCGGGCAGTGGCAAAGCCGACTCCTTGTGCCGTAGAGCCAATAGTGTCCCGCAGCCCGGCTTCCGCCTGGCGGTCTGATTCGTCGATGATCATGGCCTGAGGGTCAATTGTCAGGCGCTCGACAGAGACCGAGTTGTCTCGGATCTCCTTCATTAGTGTCGGCGTTGCGATCACTGCGCCCGGGCCGAGAACGAGGCGTCCGTCCTCGCACCGGCGCGTACCAGAAGGCAGCGTATGAAACGTGTAAGGCGGCTCTCCGTACACCTTGTGTCCAGCGTTCGGGCCGCCCACCCGGACGAGTACGTCGTACTCGGGAGCGAGGTATGCGGCGATGTTCCCCTTGCCTTCACTCCCAAACTCGCCGCCAACCAAGACGTCGACCAGGCGCTGGTCGCGGTGGCCATAGAGCCCTAGCCTGCTCGCGACGCGCACAAACACGTCGTCGGTCGTGTTCCGTGCGGTGTCGATCTCGATGTCGGCACTCGCGCGCAGCGTCTCGAGTTGAGCTTCCGTGGGATCCTCGCAGGCCGCGCGGTAAGACGACAGCTCCGCGATACGGCTGTTGCGACGGCGACTGCGGTAACGAGTCTCAAGAACCTCTTGGGGTGCCGAAAGGTGGAGATGCGTGACACGGCGACCGAAACCAACTCGGATAGCGTCTATCTGAGCCTTTGTTCGGACCGCATCGACAATCACGTCTACGTTCGGACCGATCTTCTGGGTGAATCGACCCAGGGCGTCCCGCACCCACGTTCCCTTGGTCGACTGGTCTAACTGATTGCCGCCCCGCTGCAATGGTCGCCGGGACGCGGGGACGCGAAGTCGCTGGGCGATCACCTGACGCGTCTTCAAGCACTGGAAGCCGTATTCGTTTACGAGTTTTGTGGCAAGAGTGCTCTTTCCGCAGCCTATAGGGCCCGAGACAAGGATGATGCGACGAGGCACAGGCGCGGACTAGGCCCGTGAATCGCGAGCTAGCGCCAGGAGGGACGTCTGCTGGCCTCCGCTAGAGGCGTTCGAGCCGGGGAGATCATAGACCGTGACTGGCACACCGGCCGCAACGAGGGTGGTACGAACGAGATCCTCTACCACGGCCCACGAACCGCCCGCCTGACCGCTGCCAATCCGAGGCATGTGAACGGTGGCGCGCAGGTCTCGTGCGCGACCTACGAGTTCGCCCAGGCAGGCATGGAGTGCACCATAACGAAGGCGGGGGACCCGCGCCGGGCCGTACCCCTTCTGAGCCACCAGACTAGCGAGGTAGGTTCGGCCTTCGGTAGCGGCCACATGAACGGCCCCCAGATGTCGCTCTCCTTTCGTGGCCCACGCACGAAACTCGGCTTGCGCAGCCGGCCATCGGCGACGGGCAGCAGCGGCAAACCCGCTGCCGCCCCACGTCATCGCCTTGTCGTTCACCACTTGGGCGACTATCCGGGATCCCGAGCCAACTGGTCGAAGCGCGTCGCCCTTGAGAAACGTGATGCCGGCACGGGCGCGATCGTTCACGTGCTCCTGGGGAAGTGCCATCCCCGCAAATCTCGGAGCTGCGGTACCCGGGTAGGGAGGCAAGCCAACGACCTCAAGCCAGAGGCGAGCGCCCTTCCACTCTTCGACGCCCTTGGCAGTGTGCCCGATCGCTCCACACGCCTGGAGGACCGCTGAAGACCGGAGCATTTGGCCTGCTTCGACCAGCGGGGGCATCGCAACCGATCTCACGACGTAATCGATCCTGAAGCCAGAATCCGCGCCCCGACCCTCGACCTGCGACGCTACGAACATCGCAACCGGGTCATCCGCCAAGCGCACCACTCGGTTTAGGAGTGCCTCCATCGAGAGCTCGAACCTTGGCCGCAGTTCGAGGAGCTTGTCGATAGTGAGACCCGCTCCTTTCAGTTCGGGCAGGCTGCCGATTGGTGCTAGGAACTCGGAAGCGGCGAGGTTGCAAAGCACTTCAATCTGCCATCCGTCCGCGGTGGTGTACTCATGCCAGCTACGGTGCCGCGCCTGCTGCGAGCAGTCGGGAAAGAGCGTGTGCGCAACCTCATGCGCGATCGAATAGCGCGTTCGTGCTCGAGGCCGGTTCGGATTGAACTCGATGCGGAGCGCTGAGCGCCCAACGGGAACGATTCGAGCGTCTGGCACGTCCTCTCGAGGGACGACCTCGAGCTTCAGGAAGTCCGCTAGAAACAACGGATCGAACGGAGGGCCCGACCATCCGGCATCAAGGGCGTCGGCGACCAACGCGCGCGCTTTCGTGGTAATAACCGCGACGGGATCCTCACCGCCGGCGAGACGGCGCACCGACGGGTTTGTCCATCTCATGGCGAGGCCTCCGTCAGCAAGTGATTCGCTTGAGGTTACTGTACCCTGGAGATTCGCAGCAATAGGTCAAAATGCGGAACCGCCATGACCAACGGATTCTCGGGGCTGAGAATGCAATGAGGTTCGGGCATCGCGAAGACGGCCAGAAGCCGGGCCTGATTCCCGGAAGACCGCTCTGGGCCGTGGATGGCCTGTTCCGCACCGTGTGGAACGCGTCTCTTGCAGGAACGGAAGCCGAGACTTGGTGTGGCTTCTCAGTTCTGGTAACCGGCGTGGCCCGCTCTCAGCGCTGAGAACGGTTCGGCCACGACCGTCCTTGATCCGACTCGACTTGCGGGTGTACTACATCAGACGGGCCGTGGTCCGGGGCTTGCAGCTCGGGCGGCGTGGGCCGATATTGGCTCAGAGCCCAAGGGTGGACCGGCCTTGTCCGAGCTGGACGATATCCTGACGACCGAGGAGGCGGCGAAGCTGCTCAAGGTGTCGGAGAGGACGCTGGAGCGGTGGCGGGTTCGCCGGCGGATTCCCTACCTGGAGTATCCCAGGCAGGGGACCTGGGCGCCCGTCCGGTTTCGCCGGGCGGACATCCTCGAGTGGCTGAGGCAGCACGTCGTGAAGCAGAATCGGAACGGAGACCAGGTGGCATGAAGGATCGTCGGCGATCGCGCGGGATTTATCGCCGCGGCGACGTGCTTTGGATCCGGTTCAAGAATGCGGACGGGAAGCTGACTCGCGAGAGCACGGGCCAGGGTGACGTGAAGGTGGCCGAGTCGATCCTGGCGAAGCGTCGGTCCGCGGTGGCCATGCTCAGTCACTTCCCGACGCGGAAGTTCGAGCAGCTCACCTTCGATGACCTGCGCGAAGCGTGGGAGCCGGCGCACCTGAAGAAGACGCCGAGCTTCCGCTACCTCCTGCCGCGAGTGCTCGCCGCGTTCGGGGGAGCGAAGGCTCGCGAGATGACGACGGAGAGGGTTCAGGAGTTCCTGGATCGCCTTCGGGATCACGATGGGCTGTCGGCCTCGTCGGTGAACCATTACCGGACGATCCTCAACTCGATTTTCAACGAGGCGATCCGGCACGGGCGGTACGACGTGAACCCGATCCGGGCGATCCATCAGTTCCGAGAGCCACCAGGGCGGGACCGCTTCCTGAGCGTCGAGGAGTTCCAGCTCCTGTTGGCCAAGTGCAAGGACCCGGAGCTGCGGACGGCGATCCTCGTGCTGTGCATGACGACGCTCCGGCTGCGAGAGCTGTTGAACCGGCGGTGGAGCGAGATGCACCTCGAGGGGCCGGCGCCATACGTCTCGGTGCCCCACACGAAGACCGGAGTGCCCAAGAAGGCTCCGCTGCCCCGGGTGGCCGTCGAGGCGCTCAAGTCGCTCCCGAGCTACGGCCTGGACGACTACGTGTTTCCGTCCAAGTCGTCGGCGAGATGGCCGAGCCCGATGAAGCCCCACCGGTGGGATCTCGGGAAGGAATTCCGGGCGCTCGTGCGTTCGCTAGGAATGGCGGACGTCCGCATCCACGACCTCCGGCATACCGGACCGTCCGTGCTCTTGATGCAGGGCATTCCTGGCGACGTAGTGCGGAAGATAACGGGACACCGATCCCGCGAGCTGGAGCGCTACCAGCACCTGTCGCCGGTGTTCAGGGCACAGACGGTCGACCTCATCGCCCAGGTGCTGTTCAGTGACACACGTAGTGGCACACCGGCTCCCGAGGAAGAAGACGAGGACGCTAACTTGTTGAAAAATGGCGGGGTGGACGGGACTCGAACCCGCGACCTCCGACGTGACAGGCCGGCGTTCTAACCAACTGAACTACCACCCCGCTCGGGTGGGTGCCGGGAGATTCCGAGGAACCTGGTGGGCGGTGAAGGATTCGAACCTTCGACCCCCGGCGTGTAAGACCAGTGCTCTACCGCTGAGCTAACCGCCCAACGGGACAAGCGAGGAGAGTATCGGAAAGCGCCGCGAGGGTCAACCGGCGAGGGACGCCGCGAGCGCGTCCGCCCAGGGTCGAAGCGCCGGCAGGCCCAGGGATTGATAACGGCCCGTGTCGAGCACGGAATAGGCGGGGCGTGCGGCCGCGAGGTTCAGCTCGGCGGCCGTGATCGCCGCCACCGGCGCCTCGACCCCCGCCAGGGCCAGCCCCTTCGTGGCCAGCTCGTGCCAGCTGCACGAGCCCTCGTTGGCGACGTGATAGAGCCCGCGGCCACCCGCGCGCACGAGGGCGACCGCGGCCGCGGCGAGGTCCGGGGCATAGGTCGGCGAGAACCTCTGGTCCGAGACCACGCGGAGGGGCCGCCCGGCGCGCGCCTGCTCGAGGATCCGCTCGAGGAACGAGCCGCCCTTCTGGCGGTTCCCACCCCGGCCGAAGACCGAGCTCGTCCGCACGATCAAGCGCTCGGAGGGTGAGGCGAGGACGAGCTGCTCCCCCGCGAGCTTGGACACGCCGTAGGCGCCCAGCGGCCGGGGGCAATCGTCCTCGCGGTAGGGGTGCTTCGACCGGCCGTCGAAGACGTAGTCGGTGGAGAAGTGGACGAGGAGCGCGCCCACCTCGCGGGCGGCCCCGGCCAGCAGGCTCGGAGCGAGCGCGTTCACCTCCAGGGCCCGCCCCGCCTCGGTCTCCGCCCCGTCGACCTTGTTGTAGGCGGCGCCGTTGAAGATCACGTCGGGGCGCACGCGGGCCACCACCGACCACACGGCCTCCCAGTCGGTGACGTCCAGCTCGGCTCGGCCGCCCGCCCACGCGACCTCGCTCCCCAGCAGGACCACCAGGTCGCGGCCGAGCTGGCCCTGGGCCCCCGCGACCAGCGCCTTCACGCGTCGATCTGGCCCGCGAGGCGGAAGTCGCGCTCGGTGAGGCCGCCCGCGTCGTGGCTGCTCAGGGTCAGCGTCACCCGCGAGTAGTTGATGAGGATGTCGGGGTGGTGGTCCATCTTGTCCGCGAGGGCGGCCACGCGGTTCACGAAGGCCATCGAGGCCTTGAAGTCGGGGAACGTGTAGACCTTGCGGATCTCCCGGCCGGCGCGCTCCCATCCGGGGAGTGAGGCGAGGCGCTTTTGGATCTCGTCATCGGACAGGGTGGACATCGGTTTCCCTCGAGCGACCCGGACTATCCCTGGACCGGGCCCGGCGCGTCAAGTCGGGGACGGCGGCGGCGGCGGCGACGACGGCGGCGGGGTCGCCGCTCCTCGGGTAGAGGCTCGGCGGCGGCTCCGCCCTCGGCCGCCGCTTCGGGAGGCGTCGCCTCGCCGACGGGAGCGAGGCCGCGCCAGTGAATCGCGAGCGCCTGGCCCTCGGGCCCCCCGTGGATCTCGAGCCAACGCAGGGTCTCCTCGAAATAGCTCCGGCCCACCACGGCCTGGCGCGCGCTCGCGGGGCTGCCCGCCTCCCGGAGCCGCCGCTGCGCGAGCAGGATCAGGCGGAGCCGGTCGAGGTCGCGCCGGGCGAAGGGCAGGATGAGGTTCGCGGGGCCGGAGGGCGCGTCCTCCTCCTCGGCCCCGCCCAGGGCCGCGATCTCGGCGGCCACGTCCTCGGGAGCGTCCTCCGGTGTCGACGCCTCCTCACGGCGTCTTGGGGCGGGCGGGACCGCGACCCGCCGCAGGGGGACGCCGAGGGGCACCAGCAGCGAGCCCATCAGCAACGGATTGGTGAGCTGCTCGGGCGTGGCGCCGCCCGCGTTGCGGTATTCGTCGAGTCGGGCGAGGCTGCCCAGCAGGCGCTCGCCGCCATTGGAGATGGCCTGGTCGGCTTCGGGCAGGATGTAGGCGAGCAGGCCCAGGTCGTGGAGCTTCTGGAAGGTCTCCCGCGAGCGGCCCTGGCGCAGGATCTTGTAGAACTCCTCGAGGATGCGGGCGGGGCTGCTGCGCACGATCTCGCCGCGCAGGGCGCGGATCGCCTCGGCGGTGTCCCGATCGATCCTGAAGTCGAGGCGGGCGGCCAGGGCAACCGCGCGGAGCATGCGGACCGGGTCCTCGCGCAAGCGCACGCCCGGGTCCCCGATGGTGCGGATCACACGCTCGTTCAGGTCCTCGAGCCCGCCCACCCAGTCGATCACGGAGAAGGTCGCGATGTCGTAGAAGAGCGCGTTCACTGTGAAGTCCCGGCGGAAAGCGTCTTCCTCGGGGCTGCCGAAGGTGTTGTCGCGGCGGATGAGGGTGTCGCCTTCCTCGGGCTCCGCCTGGCGGCGGAAGGTGGAGACCTCGATCACCTTCTTCCCGAACCGCACGTGGCACAGGCGGAACCGGCGCCCCACGATGAAGCAGTTCCGGAACAGCTTCTTCACCTGCTGGGGATGGGCCGAGGTGCCGATGTCGAAGTCCTTGGGCCGGCGCTCGAGCAGCAGGTCGCGGACGCCTCCCCCCACCAGGTAGGCCACGTAGCCGTGGTTCTTCAGCCGGTAGAGGACCTTGAGGGCGTCGGGGTCGATGTTCTTGCGGGAGACGGCGTGCTCGGCGCGGGAGAGGATGCGCGGAGCGACGTTGCCGGGCGACGCTTCCACGACTCGATTATAACGATCAGGGACCGGCCCGGCGAACGACCACCCGCCCCCCCTCGCGAGCCACGCGGAAGCGCACCCCCTCCGGGAAGAGGTCGGGCCGACGAAAGGGCGGAAGGGGGCGCGCGGGATCGCGCACGAAGGCCGCGCCGTCGCTGCGCAGGGCCCCGATGAACAGCAGCTCCCGCCACTTCAGCTCGGGCAGGGAGAAGCCGTCCTCGAGCAGGACCACGTCCGCGAAGGGCTGCTGCTCGTCCGCCATCAGGCGCGCGACAGCTTGCGGGCCAGGTGCTCGAGCAGGCGGACCTCCTTCGGGGTCAGGTCGGCCCTCTGGAACAGGGCCCGCCACTCGCTGAAATACCCCTCGGTGTTCACTCCCGGCAAGGCCTCGATGCGAAGGAGGCCCTCGCGCAACAGGGCGAGCATGCGCTCCTTCTCGTCGTGGGTGGCCCGGCGCGGAGGCGTCTCGGGGCGGCGGGGCGCCCGGAACACCTCGCAAGCCGCCACCGCCACCGCGTGCGAGAGGTTGAGCGAGGGCTGGTCCGCGTGCGACGGGATGGTGGCGAGCCGGCTGCAGAGGGCCAGCTCGTCGCGGGTGAGGCCGGCGGTCTCGGGGCCGAACACGAGGGAGGCGGCTTCGTCGGGCCCGAGGGAGCAGAGCTCGGCCGCGGCCTCCCGCACGTCGAGGACGGGAGCGCCCGCGGGTCGGCGTCCCGTGAGGGCGACCGCGAGCGACGCGCCCGCGAGGGCGGGAGCGAGATCCGGGAACTCCCGCGCCTCCTCGAGGACGTCCTGCGCCCCCCAGGCCGTCCGCCAGCACTCGACGGTCCGCCAGTCCCCCGGCGAGACGAGGTCGAGGCCGGAGAGGCCCGTGTTCCGGACGACCCGGGCGGTGGCGCCGACGTTGGCGGGAGTGTCCGGTCGAACCAGGACGACCCGGACCCGAGCCACTCCTAGGCCCGACCGCTCCCGGGGGGCACGTAGTGGATGTACGCGTTCAGCAGGCGGATCTCCTCGTCCTTCTCCGAGAGGTCCACCTGCAGCAGGTCGCG
>WNFT01018109.1_pt1 | contig 11703 bp, 9 predicted proteins | sample 5400191 | NCBI WGS metagenome assembly WNFT01 (sample SAMN13153359, study PRJNA577476) | soil metagenome | isolation source: 80 cm saprolite under Madrone tree | place: USA:California | collected 2016-06-14
TCCATCAAGGCCGGCGAGCATGCCTCGATCGCGGGCGCGATCCTCGTGGTGGTGTTCATGCTGGCGACCTATGCGCTGTTCGGCCTGTTCGCCAACATCGCGGTCGCCGTCAACGTGGCGATGATCCTCGGCATTCTATCGTTCCTCAGCGCGACGCTGACATTGCCCGGCATCGCCGGCATCGTGCTGACCGTCGGCATCGCGGTCGACTCCAACGTGCTGATCTACGAGCGCATTCGCGAGGAGGTGCGCAACGGGCGCAGCGCCATCACGGCGATCGATGCCGGATTCACCCGCGCTCTCGCCACTATTCTCGACTCCAACATCACGACCTTCATTGCCGCCGCGGTGCTGTTCTTCATCGGCACCGGGCCGGTTCGTGGCTTCGCCGTGACGCTCGGGATCGGCATCATCACCACCCTGTTCACGGCCTTCACCATGACGCGGCTGATCATGGCGGGGTGGGTGCGCATGGTGCGCCCGCAGACGGTGCCGATTTAGGAGATCGATTTCATGAAGTCGATCAGTAGGGTGGGCAAAGGCGGCCGAGGCGTTGCGGTGTTAGCAGGATTTTGCTTTCCGCCTTTGCCCACGCGGTCCGTCGGTGCGGTTGCTGGACGACCGGCGACGCCCAACGGCGTGGGCAAAGGCGCGCGAGGCCGGTGCACCATGCCATCCGCTGCACCGGGCGCCTTTGCCCACCCTACAATCTGCTAGACCGTTAGGAACCAAGAACGTGCGCCTCCTTCGCATCGTACCCGACAATACCAATTTCGATTTCATCCGCTTCCGCCGCGTGAGCTTCCCGATCTCGGCGGTGCTGTCCATTCTCGCTATCGTGCTCTACTTCACGCATGGCCTGAATTTCGGCATCGATTTCATGGGCGGCACGCTCATCGAGGTGCAGAGCAAGGCCGGTCCGGCCGATATCGCCAAAATGCGGGCGACGCTCACCGAACTGGGCCTCGGCGAGGTCCAGCTCCAGGAATTCGGAGGTCCCGAAAATGTGCTGATCCGGCTCGCCCAGCAGCCGGGCGGCGAGCAGGCGCAGCAGGCGGCGGTGCTGAAAGTGCAGGGGGCGCTCGGCGACAGCGTCGACTACCGGCGCGTCGAGGTGGTGGGGCCGCGCGTGTCCGGCGAGCTGCTGCATTGGGGCATCCTCGGGATATTCGTCGCCATCGGGGCGATCCTGATCTATCTGTGGTTCCGGTTCGAGTGGCAGTTCGCTCTCGGCGCCATGATCGCCAACGTCCACGACATCGTGCTGACCCTTGGATTCATGTCGATCACCCAGATCGATTTCGACCTTACCAGCATCGCGGCGCTGCTCACCATTCTCGGCTACTCGCTCAATGACACCGTCGTCATCTACGACCGTATCCGAGAAATGCTGCGCCGCTACAAGAAGATGCCGATGCCGGAATTGCTCAATGTGTCGATCAACGCGACGCTGTCGCGCTCGGTCATCACCCATGTCACGGTGCTGTTGGCGTTGATGGCGCTGCTTCTGTTCGGCGGCCAGGCGATCCACTCGTTCACGGCCACGATGATGTTCGGTGCCGCGCTGGTCGGCACCTACACGTCGGTGTTCATCGCCTCGCCGATCCTGATCTACCTCGGCGTCGGCACCGGGCGGCAATATGTGCCCGACGCGCCCGAGGAGGTCGCTGTGGAGTCGCCGCCGACCGTGCCGACCCGCACACCGGCGCACGCGCGGGCACGCCGCTGACGGCGGATGGATCGGCGGCGAACCCTATGAACGGGCTAGGCCCCCACCTTCCCAATCCGGCTCCGATCGACGCTTACGGCAACGGCGGCTTCCGCTTCGCCGGTATGTCCCACCGGGGCTCGCTGCTATGCCTGCCGAACGGCGTCTGGGCAAGCCCGGTGGCGTCAGCCGGCGAGATTGACGAAGCCGTGTTGGCGCTCGCGCTCGAACCCGCGACGCCGGACGCCGCGGTCGGTCATTTCCTGATTGGCACCGGCAAGGATTTTATCGCCGTGTCGCCCGCGTTGCGCGAAGCCTTCCGGGCGCGGCGCATCGTCGTGGAATCCATGTCCACCGGCGCCGCGGTGCGCACGTATAACATTTTGCTCGGGGAACGCAGGCGGATCGGCGCGCTGCTGGTGGCGGTGGATTGAAAGCGCGCGCTCGAGCCTCAAGTGCTGCGGAAGGCGCGAAACGCAGCCTCGACCTCTTCCTCACTCGCGACGCCGCTCAGCTCCGCTTCGTCTAACGCCCGCAGCTCGTCCGGCGTTGGGTGATAGACTTGGGACCCAAGTTCGGCCTCGATTTCCAGAGCGATCTTACAATCTCTCATGCAGGACACCTACGCCCACTGCGACGCGCTGGTTCGCGCCACCGATAAGGACCGTTACCTCGCGAGTTTATTCGTGCCGGCGGTGGTGCGCCAGCATCTCAATGCGCTCTATGCCTTCGCCAGCGAGATCGCCCGCGTGCGCGAGGCGGCGCGCGAGCCGCTGCCGGGCGAAATCCGGCTGCAGTGGTGGCGTGACGTGCTCAACGGAGAGGGCAGGGGCGAGGTGTCGGCCAACCCGGTCGCGGCCGCGCTTCTCGATACGGTCGCGCGGTGCACCCTGCCTCGGGAGCGCCTGATCGCGCTGATCGATGCCCATGCCTTCGACCTCTACGATGACGCCATGCCGAGCCTTGCCGATCTTGACACCTATGCGGAGCATACCTGCGGCACCTTGTTTGCTCTTGCGGCGCAGATTCTTGGCGGCACCGACCGAGCGGATGCAATCGTTGCCGCAGCAGCGCCGCCGGCCGGGATCGCATATGGCGTGGCGCAGCGCCTGCGCACCTTTCCACGCGATCTGGCCCGGCGGCAATTGTTCGTGCCGGTCGATTTGCTGGCGCAGCACGGCATCACGCGCGAGGAGATCGAGGCGCGTCAAAACGCTGCCGGCCTGCGCGGCGCGCTTGCCGCTTTGCGCGATCATGCGCGCGCGGCATTTGGCCGGTTTCGCGCGGCCGCGCCCGGCATCCCGGAATCCTGCGCGCCGGCATTTCTGGTGACCGCGCTGGTGCCGCCGTTGCTCGCTCGGCTTGAGGCGGCACGCGACCCCTTCGAGCTGGTGGAGGTGCCGCAGTGGCGCCGTCAGTGGGTGCTGTGGCGTGCGGCGCGCCGGTGGCCGAGGGTGTAGAAGGCTCGGTCTTGTTAGCATCGCCGGGTGGGCAGAAGTCGCCTGCCGCAGCCGATGACATGGCCGATGGTCTTCTTTCACAGATGCCGAAGCCACCCGCCATGGGCGCCAGACGGCGCCCATATCGGATTTTTCATTTGTCAGAACGGCCGGTCAGCGCAGGATCTCTTCAAGCACCCGGCCGTCGACATCGTCTCCGGGTCGCACGCCGAGCAGGTGCATGATGGTCGGAGCGACGTCGATGTTATGCACCCGGAAGACTGTCTTGTGGTGCCGAATCATCGGCCCTGCCGCCAGGAAGGTTGCACTCATCGACTTCAACTCCGAGTCGTAGCCGTGGGCGCCGTAGAAATTCGGCACCGAGAGCGCGGTCGTGGCGGCGTTGAACGGCGGGTCGCCCAAGCGGGCCACGCCCGGGGTTTGAATGCCATCGAAATTGTAGCCCTCGGCAAGCTGGGCGAAGACATCACCGAAATCCTGTCCAATGGTCTTGCTGGTGCACAGGCCGGTGCCCTCGTTGCAAGCGAGCGGCCGACTCTCGACGACGGGGAAGAGCCGCCCGTGGTTCAGGGAGAAGTTGAAGGTGGGGCTGGGATCGGTGGCGTTCTTCAGCGCAGTCACGACCTGCGTCACGAGATTGCGGTATGTAGTCATATCGACCGCGCCGCCGGACTCCCGTCCCTGCAGATTGACGTAGATATTCGCCGCGGGGCCTGAGGTGCGAATCGCAAGCTGGCTGGTGTCGATCCCCGCGTCGCGCAGGATGTTGATCATGCTGACCGCCGTGTGGAATATTGCGAATCCGTGGTCGGAAACCACGAAGATGTTGCTGGAAGGGCCCGCGGCGTCCGCGATCCGCGCCACCGCCGCATCAGCCTGCTGATAGGCGAACGCGACATAGGACTGGTAGCGGGCGATCTTGGCCGCGTCCTGGTTGTCGCCGATCGAGTTGGCGTCGCGGGGGTTGGTCGCTTGCCGGTGGTCAGTCAGCAGATATTGATGCTCGGAACCGTCCGGCTGCTCGATGTAGACCATCACCAAATCGGCGTCGGGGTTCTGCCGGATGGCCCGCTCGGCGATATCAGACTGATACCGGACGAACGTCTTGACCTGATCATGGTATGCGGCCTCGACCTCGACGTCGGGGAAATTGGTGAAGCCGGGGCTCAGCCGTTCCGGAATGCGGAAGTCGGCCTGCGGCCGCCAGAAGCCGACATTGTTGTTGATGTCATCGACCGCGGCGATCGCAGCCGCGTTGCGCGGGATGAAGTTAGCGCCATATCGCACGAAGCGAACCGTGGATAGATCCCCGGCCAGCGCTGTCACGAAATATTCTGCGCCGACCTTGTTGCCGGTGCCCTCGAAGTAGAACGGCGCGGACGGCCCGCCGACCTTTACATAGGCTGGTCCGGTGGACGGGGCCTGGAATGGTCCCGGCTTGATCCCTTGCGTCCTCTCGAAGAACACCAGGGTATCGTAATTGACGACGCCGTCGTTGGTGGTGTCGAGGGCGGCAACGCGCATTTCGAATTTGAGATCGAGCGTCGCGGCTGTTGTGCAGGTAGCCGGGGCTGCCGACGAGCAGGAGAAGGTCTCGAAGGGAGCCGTTGCAAGGATCGGGCTGAACGAGAAGTGGCCGGCCAGTTGCAGCTGGGCCGTCACCGCGGCGTCAACAGCGAAGTTGGCTGAGTTCATGGAGAATCCGACGGCGCCCAGCCCGCCGAATGCACCGAACGGCACCGCATAGTCGGTGACGCGGGTCGGCTGTGCCGGCTGAACCACGACACCGTTGATCGCGATATCGGCGCCGTCCGCGCCGGGCCACGTCGCCGCGACCACCTTCTTGCCGTGCCGGCGCAGCTTGACCCACAAGGGCTCGGCGGTCGGATCGGGCGAGGGCCCCAGCGGGGTGATCTGATAGCCGCCGATGGCGGCGGCAAATCCGCTGACGGAGCTGGTGATTGGGGCGGCGACCGCTTGGAATGTGTTGGATGGAATGTCGTTGTGAACCGCTGTCGAGCCGGTGGCAATGGCAATGTGCGATACGGCGGTGAGCGACGGATTGGCCGTCATGTTCTGACGCGCAATAACGCCGCGGCTCACCCTGGCGAGGCCGCCGTCCCGCGGCAATACGCCAAGCTCCAGATATCGGTCGATAAAGTCGGGCTTGGCGCCGTCGAGAGAGATCAGGACGACCTTCGGCGATCTGGAACCATGCCGCGGGATACCATCATGGTCGTGATCTTCATCGGCGAGCGCCGGCACCGACCAACCAAGTGCCAATAACGGCAGCCTACGTGGTCAATCAGAACAGAGCATTTCTATCCACATTTACCTGACGCGGCTGTGACACACGCGAGAAATGGAACTCGCACATCTTGCGTGGCGCCTGGGGCGATTTAAAAATGGGACGAGAAAGTCAATTCCTCAGCCATAAAAAGCCCGGCCCTGACGCCAAAGCTTCACCGGGGAGCGGTTTATGTCGATGATCGGGTTTTCGTGGACGACGGTCGTACGGCGAGGTCAAGATGGCCAGGTCACAGCGTTAGGCAAAGGTGGATGAGAGGCTGTACAAAATTGCGCGGCCTGCGATGCGCCTTTGCCAACCCCGACCTCGCTACAACACGAACCTGTCCCGCATGTTGTGGCGCGCATTGAGGATGCGATCGACCATCGCGCGCTCGGCTTCCGACGTGATGAGCGGATCGATGCTGTCGACCTGGTTGGTGGCGATCAGCTGCAGGATATCGGTGCGAACCTGGCCCGCGGCATTCCGCGGCAGGGCCGGCACTACCTGGACATATTTCGGCGCGTTGTCGCGGCCAACCGCGCCGGCCACATAGGTGGCGAGTTCCTCTTCACCGCAGTTCTGCGCGTCGCCGACCGCCACGAACGCGTAAAGGCCCGTACCCGTGAGCCGGTCCGGATAGGCAAGCACTGCGGCGTCGCGCACGCCGGGGTGCGCCATCAGGGCCGCCGCGATGGCCGGCGCGCCGTAGAGGTTCTTGCGCGCCGCCACGAGGCGGTCGGTGATCTGCCGTTCCTCCTTCGCGGCGATGAGGGGCTCGATCAGGTCGACTTGATTGGTGCTGATGAGCCGCAGAATGTCGCGCCGGACGATGCCATCCGTCCGGCGCGGCAGAGCCTCTGCGATGTGGATGAATTCCGGCAGCTTGTCGGCGCCGACGACCGCCGTCAATTGCTTGCGGACGTCGTCCTCCCGCAAGGGGGCATCGGCCTCGACAAAAGCGTAAAGCCCGGTGGCGCTCTTGCGATCGGGAAAATCGAGGACGGCGGCGTCGCGCACGTGCGCAAAGGTCTTACACGCGGCCTCGATCGCCGGCGCGTCGTAGGCGAGCCGCGCCCCGCCGCCTTCGGAATCGATAAAGCCAAGCAGGCCGCGCGTGACCACCATGTAGATTTTCTTGCCGGTCATCATCCAGATACGGGTCGGCAGGCTCTTGCGCGCCAGCACGCGGCGCTCGGCCGGCGTCACCGCGTCCGGAACATAGCGCCGCTTGTGTTTGAGGAAGTGGCGCAGGTCCTCGTAGGCCGCCATGCGAAACAGCCAGCTGCGCCGCCAGAATACGGAGGCGAGCTGGAAGTCGAGCAGATAGGCGCGGCCATCGGGGCTGCGCAGCCAGTTCTGCTCCTTGGCGAGATCGTTGTGGGAGATGCCGGCGCGATGAAGCGCGCGCAACGCCGCGCGAGCTGAGCGAAAATAGGCGTGGTCGCCATAAGGCCGCGCAATCTTCAGCGCGCTACCCGCGATGTAGCCGCGCACCAGCCTGCGGTCGTCGGCATAGATGAGCGGCGGCGCGATGCCGAGCGGCGTCGCCAAGGCAAGGGCGCGGCGTTCGCGATTGAACAGATGACGGGCGAGGGGCCGCGACCACCACGGCACCTGATCGAGCCGTCGCAGCACGCCGGGCACCTGGCCGCCGTCGCCACGGAAGGTGCCGCGCTCGACCGTCGAGAACACATCGCGCTTGAGCACGACCGCGGTCTGCCACCGTCCGGCGAGGGCATCCGGGGTGGTCATCGCGGATGCGGCTCTGGCAAATGTGGGGCAGGTGAAGGGGGCTCTCTCCAAGTTTGATCCTGTGGATGTGCCCCCTCACCCCGACCCTCTCCCCGCAAGCGGGGAGAGGGAGCAGCGGCGCCGCTGGCCCAGGCATCGAGGTCGTGAAGGGCCCGAGTGGTCAATGCCCGCCGTTTTGCCATCGCCTTTGCGGCGCCGCGCAGCCGTTCTCCATCGGCGCGGCGGCTTGGCGATTTGTCGAGCGGCGGAAACAGGCCGAAATTGACGTTCATGGGCTGGAACGAACGCGGCCCCGCGTCGATCGTCTCCATATGGCCGCCGGTGATGTGCGCCAGCAGCGCCCCGTGGGCGGTGGTGAGGGGCGGCAGGTCCGGCGTTTCACCGCGCCGTTCGGCCGCCGCGAAGCGGCCGGCGAGGAGGCCGATGGCGGCCGACTCCACATAGCCCTCGCAGCCGGTGATCTGCCCGGCAAAGCGCAGCCGCGGCATCGCCTTGAGGCGCAGCGTCCCGTCCAGGAGCTGCGGCGAATTGAGGAAGGTGTTGCGATGCAGCCCGCCGAGCCGTGCGAACTCGGCGTGTTCGAGGCCGGGGATCATGCGGAATATCCGCACCTGTTCGGCGTGCTTGAGCTTGGTCTGAAAGCCTACCATGTTGAACAGCGTGCCGAGCCGGTTGTCCTGGCGCAGTTGCACGACGGCATGGGGTTTTACGCCGGGCCGATGGGGATCGGTGAGCCCGACCGGCTTCATCGGACCGAACCGCAAGGTTTCGCGGCCGCGTCCGGCCATCACCTCGATCGGCAGGCAGCCGTCGAAATAGGGCGTCGAGGCTTCCCATTCGTGGAACGAGACGCGATCGCCGGCCACAAGGGCGTCAAGGAAGGCCTCGTATTGCGACCGGTCGAGCGGGCAGTTGATGTAGTCGGCCCCGGTGCCGCCCGGCCCCGTGTAGTCGTAGCGGGATTGGAACCAGGCCACCGACATGTCGATCGATTCGCGATGGACGATCGGCGCGATGGCGTCGAAGAAGGCGAGGGCGTCTTCGCCCGTCACGGCGCGTATCGCGGCGGCGAGGGCCGCCGAGGTGAGGGGACCGGTCGCGACGATGACGCTGTCCCATGACACGGGCGGCAGCGCCGTGACCTCGCCGCGATCGATCTCGACCAGCGGATGGGACGTGAGCGCCTCCGTCACGGCCTGCGAAAAGGCGTCCCGGTCGACCGCGAGCGCGCCGCCGGCCGGCACCTGGTTAGCGTTGCCCGCGCGCATCACCAGCGAGCCCAGCCGCCGCATTTCCTCATGCAAGAGGCCGACCGCATTGTGCTCGCGATCATCGGAGCGGAACGAGTTCGAACAAACCAGCTCGGCCAGCCCGCCGGTCTTGTGCGCCGCCGTGGTCCGGTTCGGGCGCATCTCGTGAAGCACGACCGGAACTCCGCGGTTGGCGATCTGCCAAGCCGCTTCGCTGCCCGCGAGCCCGCCGCCTATGACATGAATGGGTTGCATTGCCTGTGTGGATATTGGAAATACACGTCAAGTCAACCATGCCGCGTGGCGGCCGCGGCGCGGCCGTGACGATCACGAACCAAGGAGGCTCTTATGGCTGATCTGACACTTTACCACATCGCGCCGTCGCGCTCGTCGGTCGCGCTGTGGATGCTGGAGGAAATCGGCGAGCCCTATGACATCCACCTGCTCAGCATGAGGAAGGGCACCAATCGGGAACCCGCCTATCTGGCGGTCAACCCGATGGGAAAGGTGCCGGCGCTGCGGCACCGCGATATCGTCATCACCGAGCGCGCCGCCATCTGCACCTATCTGGCCGACGCGTTTCCGAAAGCCGGCCTCAACATCCCGCTCGATGATCCGCAGCGCGGCCCCTACCTCAAATGGCTGTTCTTCGGGCCCTGCGTACTCGAGGGCGCCATGATGGACCGCGCCTTTCCGCGCGCCGGTGAGGTGCGGCGCGAGGCTCTTGGGCACGGCGATTTCGACACCGTGATGGACATTGTCGCAAAAGCCGTGACGCCCGGGCCGTTCCTGATGGGCGACAAGTTTACCGCCGCCGACCTCATCATCGGATCGAACCTGCGGTTTGGGATGATGTTCAAGACGATTCCCGAGCGCAAGGAGTTCACGGACTACGTCGCGCGCTTCGTGGATCGGCCCGCTGTGAAGCGGGCGGAGGCGAAGGATCAGGAGCTTGCGAAGGTGTGAGTCTCATCGCGCCAACAAGAGGAGCCGCACCAATGCATTTCGTCATTTCCACCACATGGGGTCCTACCGACCCGACCCGCGCCATGCTGCCCTTCATCTTTGCCGCTTCCGCCGTGCAGGCGGGCGACGAGGTGACGCTGATGCTGTTCCATGATGCTGTCTACATGGCGGTGGAAGGGGCGGGCGCGAAGCTGGTGCCGGTCGGGCCGCCGAACCGCTACGAGGAGGTCGCCGCTCATCCCAAGGCGACGCTGTGGGCCTGCAAGCCCTGCGTCGAGGTCCGCGGGCTTGCCGGCGCCACGCTCGATCGCCGCATCAAGCTCGGCGGCATGAACGATTTCCACGCCGCCACGAAGGGGGCGGATGCGCGGGTGATTAACTACTGAAAGGGCGGGCACCGCGTGCCCGTCACTTGCCTTCGCGCTGCACCTCCCGCATTGTCTCGGCGACAATGACTGGCAGGCTCCTGGCAAGGTCCTTTACCGTCCGATCCAGGAGATCGATCTTCCGGTCAAGGCCGTCGACTTTTTCCTCCACCCGCTCAAGTCGCGACTTGACGGCTGCGAGATCATCGCCGTTGCGGCGCGTCTGTTCGAGGATATGTCGCGTCACCAGCTTCTCGCCCTCGACCCTCACGCTCAAGTACCCCGACGCCCAGATCGAATTCTTCTCTTGTCACGTATGTCGGCATGAAACCGCCCCGCCGATATTTACAAATCACTTTAGCATAAGTTGAAGTCACGTCCAGTTGCTACTTTAACGCCTCGCATCTCCAAAGCGACGATATGGCTTTCACTCCGCCGCCACCACCCGCTTCTTCCCCTTCGCCTCCCGCCGTCGCAGCACCGGGGCCAGGAACTTCCCCGTATAGCTCCGCTCCACTTTGACAATGTCGTCCGGCGTGCCGGCCGCGATGATCTCGCCGCCGCCGTCGCCGCCTTCGGGGCCCAGGTCGATGATCCAGTCGGCGGTCTTGATCACTTCGAGATTGTGCTCGATGACGACGACGGTGTTGCCCTGGTCGGTCAGTTCGTGGAGCACCTCGAGCAGCTTCCTCACATCGTGGAAGTGCAGGCCGGTGGTGGGCTCGTCCAATATGTAGAGCGTACGGCCGGTGGCGCGCTTACTGAGCTCCTTGGCGAGCTTGACGCGCTGCGCCTCGCCGCCCGACAGCGTGGTCGCCTGCTGGCCCACATGGATGTAGTCGAGGCCGACCCGGTGCAGCAGCGCCAGGGGTTCGCGCACCCGCGGCACCGCCTTGAAGAAATCGAGCGCCTCCTCGACCGTCATGTCGAGCACATCGGCGATGGATTTCCCCTTGAACAGCACATCAAGCGTTTCGCGGTTGTAGCGCTTGCCCTTGCAGACGTCGCAGGTGACGTAGACATCCGGCAAGAAGTGCATCTCGATCTTGATGACGCCGTCGCCCTGGCAGGCTTCGCAGCGGCCGCCCTTGACGTTGAACGAGAAGCGGCCCGGCTCGTAGCCGCGGGCTTTGGACTCCGGCAGGCCCGCGAACCACTCGCGGATCGGCGTGAAAGCGCCCGTGTAGGTCGCCGGGTTCGAGCGCGGCGTGCGGCCGATCGGCGACTGGTCGATGTCGATGATCTTGTCGATATGCTCCAGGCCCTCGATGCGGTCGTGCGGGGCAGGGGCGTCGCTTGCATTGTTGAGCTTTCGCGCCACGGCCTTGTAGAGCGTGTCGATGAGGAGCGTCGACTTGCCGCCGCCCGACACTCCGGTGATGCAGGTGAATACGCCGAGCGGGATTTCGGCGGTGACGCTTTTCAGGTTGTTGCCGCGCGCATTAATGACCGCGAGCAGCCGGCGCGGATTGACCGGCCTCCGCTCCGGGACATCGATGATAAGCGCGCCGGTGAGATAGCGGCCGGTCAGCGAATGCTTGCTCGCCATGATATCGGCGGGCGTGCCTTCCGCCACGATCCGGCCGCCGTGGATGCCGGCGCCCGGACCGACATCGACCACGTGGTCGGCGATGCGAATCGCGTCCTCGTCATGCTCGACCACGATCACCGTGTTGCCGAGGTCGCGCAGCCGCTTGAGGGTTTCGAGCAGCCGCGCATTGTCGCGCTGGTGCAGGCCGATCGACGGCTCGTCCAGCACGTAGAGCACGCCGGTGAGTCCGGACCCGATCTGTGAGGCGAGCCGAATACGCTGGCTCTCGCCGCCCGACAACGTGCCGGAGGCGCGGGCAAGCGTGAGATATTCGAGCCCGACATCGACCAGAAACTTCAGCCTTTCGCGGATTTCCTTGAG
>WNFT01010682.1_pt1 | contig 11702 bp, 14 predicted proteins | sample 5400191 | NCBI WGS metagenome assembly WNFT01 (sample SAMN13153359, study PRJNA577476) | soil metagenome | isolation source: 80 cm saprolite under Madrone tree | place: USA:California | collected 2016-06-14
CGCTTTTATCCGCGGCGACGGCCCGGTCGAATTTGGTGTGGTGGCCAAAGTGATCGACGTCATGCACACCTCGGGGATTGCGTCAGTCGGCCTGCTGACGCCGGATTTGGATAGGGGCCTCTGAACTGTTTCGAATTGCCCTTCGCAGGGTGGACGTGAATATCCTGGCGCTCCCCCGGTATTCTCGGGGTCACGCTCAGCAGGGATGGATGCTTCGATGACTTATGCATCGTCGGTGACAGGTGCCACTTCAGCTCGGTCGGGTTTCTCCCGGATGGCTCGCCGGGCTTCCGCCTTCGCGGCGCTCTTTATTCTTGCCGCGGGTCTCTCCGGCTGCAACAAGCTGAAGGCCCGCGACCTCCTCAATAAGGGTGTCGCTGAGTTCAAGGGCGGACAGTACGACAAGGCCATTGAGTATTTCAAACAGTCCAAAGATCTTGATCCCGGCCTGATGAACGCACGCCTTTATCTGGCCACCGCCTACGCCAGCCAGTACATTCCCGGCGCGCCCTCCGAGCAGAACATCCGCCTCGGCACGCAAGCCGTAAACGAGTTCAAGGAAGTCCTGGAGGTCGATCCGAACAATTTGAGCGCCATTGACGGTATCGGCTCCATTATTTTCCAGATGGCGGGCACGCCGTACGACCCCAAGAAATTCGAAGAGTCGAAGTCCTACCATAAGAGACACATCGACCGGAAGCCCAACGATCCCGAGCCCTACTACTGGATCGGCGTCATCGATTGGACACTCGCCTTCCGTACCAACGGCGAATTGCGCGCCGAATACAACAAGAACAACATCAAAAAGCAGTTGAAGGACGCCGATCCGCTGCCCCCCGCTCTTCGCGCGGAGTACGCCGCGAAATACGGCCCGCTCGTGGATGAAGGCATCGCCGCCTTGCAAAAAGCCATTCAGCTCCGGCCCGATTACGACGACGCCATGGCCTACCTGAACCTCCTCTATCGCCGCAAGGCCGATATGGTGGAGTCCGCCGAAGAGCGCGCCAACCTGCAAAAACAAGCTGACGACCTCATCGACAAGGTCAAGGAGATCAAGCAGAAGCGCGCCGAGCAGGTCCAGCCAAGCTCCTGACCCGCCATCTTAAATAGCCTTTAATCAATCGATTTATCTCAGGGCGTCCTTCCCGGACGCCCTCTTACTTTGTGGCACGGCCATTCCTGTTCACCCTGAGCTACGAAGGGGCTGTGCTCTTTTCTCTTCCCCAATGCCATTTCTTTCCTTGGTTGTGTTTCGGTTGTGCTTCGGTTGTGTAGAGGCCGGGCTTCAGCCCGGCAGTAACTTCTCTCGCTTCTGGTGTGTTCTCCGATTTTTTTCCTCCGCCCTGCCCGTCTCCGGACCGTCTGCCATGCGAAGCCGTCGAGTTCGCATAACGCGAAGTTTCTCTTGACAAATTCGCAATCTGCGAATCCAATGGAGAGGAGGCCAGCCGTGCACGTTATCAGCCGGAAGAAGCTCCTGGAAGCGGCAAAAGAGCACGGCAACCTCGGCGGGCCTTTAGACGTTTGGTATCGCATCGCCAGGAAAGGGCGATGGAAGAATCTGACGGAGGTGCGGCAGTCGTTCCCCTCCGCGGATGCCGTGGACGAATTCACGGTATTCAACATTAAGGGAAACGCCTATCGGCTCATCACGGAGATCAACTACCGGACGGGAAGAATTTTTCTTCGCCATGTCTTGACTCACGCTGAGTATACCAAGGAAGGATGGAAGAAATGGGCACTCTGACTGTCAGCGCGGAATACAGCGCGCTATTGAAGAAGTTTCCTCCCAAAGTGATTCGCACCGAGAAAGAGAATGAAGCGTACACCGAACTTCTTTATGAATTGGACCAGCGCGGCAACTTGACCGCCGCGGAAAAGGAACTCTCCCGGCTCCTGACCTTGCTCATCGAGGATTTCGAGGCCCGCAACTATCCTCTCCCGCAGGCCAAGCCCCTCGAAGTCCTTCAATTCCTCATGGACCAGCACGGCCTGCTTCAGAAGGACCTCGCGGATGTCTTCGGCACGCCGAGCATCGTCTCCGAGGTTTTGAGCGGCAAACGCGAACTCAACAAAGACCACATCAAACGCCTCAGCCGCCGCTTTAACGTTTCCCCGGAGCTGTTTTTCTAGGCCGCTTTTGGACCGCAGCGCTGTTTAGCGCTAAGCAGAGGATGGTTTGTTCTCGCTTCCCCATTCATGCCCGCACGCATGGCATTTCCCGCCCTTGCGGTTGACGGGAATTGGAAGATTCAGGAAAAGGCCTGCATAGGCAATTTGTTTGTCCAGCTCATCAAAGGAAACATCCATCGACCCGCATTGGGGGCACCACGGCTGCGCGTACTCTCCCAGTCATTCCACATCGAATTTCTCCGGAATATTCTCCTCCAGCAGTTTCCTCGCCGTCTCCGCGTCCTCTTCGCGAACCATCAGCTTGATTCCGCCAATTAGGTTGGAGTAGAACCAATCTAACCGCACAAGATTTTCATCGCCCAAAAAGGACTCGATCCCTGCCGAATCCAGGATGCTCTTGGCGATCATCGCTTCGCCTGAGTCTCTGTATCGGCCAACCATGACGGGTCCTGGGGCTTCCCTCCCGCTTCGAGGTGTATCTGAGGCTCCTCTCTCTGCCGGCGCCGCTTGCATCCCGCGGCGCAGCATCTCCGACCGCAGTGCCTCTCTTGCCAGGTCGGTCAGCGAGCCCGCGTCTCCTGCAATCTCTTCCAGCTCCCCTTCTTCCAGGCTCGCGTACCATTCTGCCAGCCGTCGCCGTTCTTTTTGTTCATCGCTCTGTCCCATGATGGCCGCATCATACGCCCAACCGCCTAATGCCGCATCCCTGGTACTTGAGGGCCCGAATTCTCTCCTTTCCCGCCGGCGACTCCGTAACCAGCTCCTTCTTAGCTTCAGCGTTTCGACGTTCAGGCGTTCAAACGATACTATCTCTTTTGTTTTCACACTCTTGTGTGCCGTCTTCGTGGACGGCGAATGCCCCTGACTGCGTCGGCGTGCTAATTTCGATTTTTTGTTTCGACTTTCAACTTTTGACTTTCAACTTTCAACCTCGCCACCAGTCACCCATCATCCCCTCCTCGCCGGAGGTGCCCCTCCGGGCGTAAACTAAGCCATGCCTTCCCCGAGCAATCTTCCGCTCCAATTCAACCGCGACCGCGCCGCGCGCCAGCTCGACGCGCGCCTCGAAGAACTGCTCGAAAAGCTGCGCATCAACCGCCCCTCCGAAGATCCCTGGATGGTGCGCCGCGCCTACGAGATTGCCGCCGAGCGCCATCATGACCAGTTCCGCAGCTCCGGCGATCCCTACCTTACTCATCTCCTGGAAGTTGCGCACATCCTTGCGGACATGCGTCTGGATGCGACCACTCTGACCGCCGCGCTTCTCCACGACGCCATCGAAGACACGGAATACCCTGTTGCTCGCATCGAAGAGCGCTTTGGCGCCGACGTGGCCCACCTCGTCGAAGGCGTCACAAAAATCAGCCGCCTCAACATGCTGGCCCCGGAAACGCGCCAGGCGGAAAACGTTCGCAAGATGCTCCTCGCCATGGTCAACGACGTGCGCGTCGTCCTGGTCAAGCTGGCGGACCGCCTGCACAACATGCGCACGCTCGAGTACCTCGAACCGGAGAAGCAGCAGCGCATCTCGCGCGAGACGCTGGACCTGTACGCTCCGATTGCGCACCGTTTGGGAATGGGCGTCGTCCGCGGCGAACTCGAGGACCTCGCGTTCCGCTTTCTCGAGCCCGAATCTTTTCTCGCGCTGCAAAAAGAAGTCAGCGACAAGGCGCCCCTGCACAAGAAATTTCTCGAAGAAGTGCAGACCACTATCCAGACGAAGCTGGTCGAAAATGGCATCCCCGCGGAGCTCGAAGCGCGCGTGAAAAGCCTGTACTCGCTCCATCGCAAAATGCTCCGCCAGGAAACCGGCCTGGAGCAGGTGTACGACCTGCTTGCCGTCCGCGTCATCACCGATTCGGAGCGCAATTGCTACGCAGCGCTCGGCGTGGTCCATCACATCTGGCGCCCCGTGCCCGGCCGCTTCAAGGACTACATCGCGATGGTTCGGCCCAATTTGTACCAGTCGCTGCATACCACGGTCTTGCACAGCGGGCAGTCTTTTGAAGTGCAAATTCGCACCCAGGATATGCACCGCATTGCGGAAGAGGGCGTTGCCGCGCACTGGAAATACAAGAGCGGCAAGCCCGGCTCGGAAGACGACGACAAGCGCATCACCTGGATGCGGCAACTGATTGAATGGTCGCAGGAGCTTCAGGAGCCCGGAGAATTCCTTTCCACGCTCAAAGTCGATCTTGCGCCCGTCGAGGTCTATGCCTTCACGCCAAAAGGCCGCGTGCTCGAGCTTGTTCGCGGCGCCACGCCGGTGGATTTTGCTTACCTGGTGCATACCGAAGTCGGGCATCAGTGTGTGGGCGCAAAAGTGAACGGGCAGATGGTTTCGCTGCGCCACGAGATCACCAGCGGCGACGTCGTGGAGATTCTCACCCAAAAAGGCCATCACCCAAGTCGCGATTGGCTGAGCTTCGTCAAGTCCTCGCATGCGAAGAGCAAAATCCGCCACTGGATCAACGAGCAGGAACGCGAAGAAGCCAAGGAAATGGGGAAGAAGCTGCTCGAAACTGAAGCGCGGCACTTCGGACGCAGCTTGAAGAAAATACCGGAAGCGGATCTGCTTAAATTTGCTTCGGACCACGGGCTATCAAAGATCGAAGATCTGTACGCGTCGGTGGGTTTCGGAAAATTCTCGGCGCGCCAGATTTTGGCGCGCGTGCTCGGCGAAAACGCGAAGGAAGAAGAGTCCGAGATTGCGGATTCGACGCCCACAATCGTCAAGACCGTCAAGCGCATGCTGGGCTTCGGCGAGGCCCCGCTCATCGTTAAGGGCTACGACGATCTTCTGGTCTACCGCGCGAAGTGCTGCAACCCCATCCCCGGCGATGAAATTGTCGGCTACATCACCCGTGGCCGCGGCGTGGCTGTCCACACGCGGCTTTGTCCCAACGTGCAGAATTTGATGTATCAGACCGAGCGGCGCATTGCCGTCGAGTGGGGCGGCGCAGGTTCCGCGACCTTCCCCGTGCAACTTTTGATTCGCGCCAAGGATCGCGCCGGCTTGCTCGCGGAAATCACCGCCGTGATCAGCGGCGCCGGCTCAAACATTCACAACCTGGAAAGCCGCCCCGACCGCAGCAACGCGCGCGTCGACGCTAATCTGGAAATCGTGGATAAACGCCAGCTCGAGACGATCGTTGCGAATATTCGAAAAATTTCCGGCGTCTACGGCGTGGAACGCGTGTATCAAGCCAGCGGGTAAGTTTTTCGCGTACGTCCCGACGCATAGCGGTTCGTACCTGTCCTTTCGCCGGGTATCACCTGCAGCACATGGCGCAGCCCTTCCGCTTGCGGCCGCTAGAATGAAAGTATGCGCTACAAACTCTTTCTTCTCGGCGCTCTTGCTCTTCTGCGAGTAGGCGGATGCGATAAGCATCTGCTCACCGACTATCGTCCGCTCGATCAGGCGGGCATGTGGTCCAGCAGCGTCGAAGAACTGAAAAAACTGAACACCTCGGACGCGGAAGTCGCGCAACTCGTAAAGATGAAGCAAGCCAGGGTGAGCGACGATGCCTGCGTGGCGCTAATTAGCAACGCGCACGAACGCAAGTACTTGTTTACGAGCGCGGATTCGGCGGTTAACCTTTCGCGCGCGGGCTACAGCGACGCTGTGATTCTGGAGATTGCGAAAAACGATCAGCTCGACATCATCAGCGGGGACGCGGTCATGCTGCGGTTGATCGGACTTTCCGACGGGGCTGTGGATAAGATTTTGCACCGGCGGCTGGCGGGGCAGCGGACGATGGGAAGCGCGCAAATCGGCCGCCTGAAAAATACCGGGCTGACGGAAAAGCTAATTCTCGAGCGCATCAATCAGGGCATGACCGACGCGCAAGCCGACCGGGAAGCCACCGTCCGCGAAGTGACGCGCAATCATTCCGGAACTGGTTTCACGCGGGTGCGCGGGCGCCGCTCGCGATAATTGTTTCGAATAAATGTTTTGCGCGCCCAGGAAGAATGCGCGCCGCTCCGGTCGGCATTTTTTTGTCGCGCATTTGGAGAACGATGCGCGACTACGGCCGGCAATTGTTCACGCGCCGCTTTTTCTTCGAACCGTTCCTCGTTACAATCAAATTGTTTTGAAACTGCCGCCGCATTCACGTTTTCTGCTCGCATCGCTTCACACGGCCGCTGCCTTCTGGGTCGCGTCGTGTGTTGCGCCGCTGGGGCCCGGCTACACGATTGAGAGGCAGCAAATCCGCGTGCAGTTTGTCCCGGCGCCGGCGTTACGCATTCGAATCGAAGCGAGCTATCAACTGAAGAACACCGGCAACCAGCCGCTCACAGAACTCGAGATCCGATTGCCGGGGCGGCGGCGGTTTCACTATGGCGAACCTCGCGCGACCTGGGACGGCGCAGCACTAGCGATTACGACTTCTGCGGACAATCCCAGGAACTCTCTCGCCAGTTTTTCGCAGGCGTGGACGGTTTCGGCGCGCCGCACGCTCCATGTTTCTTACGAATTTGCACCGGCTGAGCCGGGCGAGACGGCTTTGGGTTTTGCGGAGGACGCGTTTTTCTTGCCCGCACAAGGCTGGAGTCCGGAATTGCTGCCGGCCCGGGGAGGCTTTGCCACCGGCGGAGTGCCGCCGAAGAAATGGGAATTGAGCGCACGTGTCCCGGAAGGTTTCCTGATTCATATGAGCGGGGTGCAAGCAAAGACTTCGCGCAAAAGCGGAGAATGGACGGTCAGGGCAACACAGGGAGAGAAGGATCAGCACCCCTTCCTGATTGCAGGGCGGTTCACCTCCGCGCAGATCGGCGCGGGAAATGAGAAAGTTTTTTTGTGGACGCGGAAGCCGCAGAACGTTGCGAGCCTCCGCCCGGTGAGCGATGCGCTCGTGCGAACCATACAGGTGTACGACTCTGAATTTGGGAACCGCAGCAAGGAATCTTTCCCGACGTGGATCGTGGAGTGTCCGGTCGCGGCAGGATGCTTCACGAGTTTGAATGCACCAATGGTAAGGCTCCTGGAGGAAGAGGGCGAGGGGAAAGAGGCTACTTCGGCAGAAATGGTTTCGTTGGACACCCTGGTTGTGGATCTCAGCGGCGGTACGCCGAAACTCGCGGCTGCTGTGGCGCCGTCGCTGGCATCGAGCTGGCTGGGCTACGCGCAAAACCCTGGATTTTACGGACAGGAGCCGCCCCTTTCCGCCTTCCCGGCCTTTGCAGCCTCCATCGGAAGAGAGGCCGCGGAAGGCGCGGACTTACGCTCGGAAACGATTCGCCGCGTCCTCCGCCTCATTCCGGAAAAGACCGCGCCGCATCATCCGGAAGATCGGACCGTTCTTCGAGCGAAAAGTTTTCTTTTTTTCTATGCATTGCAAGACCGTTACGGGCGCGAAGTGTTTCGCAGGGCAGTGCGCCACATGCTGTATGCTCGCAGGGAGCGCGGACTGGAACTGAGCGACTTGATCGCCGCTTTCGAACAGGAAACGCAGCAGAATGTCGCCGAGTTTGTGCGTTTGTGGATGAAGCGCCCGGGCGTGCCCGACGAATTTCGCGCCCGGTACGGTGAAACCGCCGGGACGACTCATACTTCCAAGGAGACCACGCCATGAGAGATGTCGTTTTGACCGACCGGGGACCGAAACCCATCGGACCTTACTCGCAGGCCATCCGCGCGAATGGCCTCTTGTTTGTCTCGGGACAGGTGGCGCTGGATCCGAAAACCGGTGAGATGACAGAGGCCGATATCCGCAAGCAAACGGAGCGGGTCTTGGAGAATGTGCGGGGCATCGTGGAGGCGGCCGGCTCGAAGATGACTCACGTGGTCAAGACGACGGTTTTCTTGAAGGACATGAACGATTTCGGAACGATGAATGAAGTGTACGCGGGCTATTTCACGTCAACGCCTCCCGCGCGCTCGACAGTGCAAGTCTCGCGTCTCCCGAAGGACGCGCTCGTGGAAATCGAAGTGATCGCCATGCTTTAGTAGCGGCAGGAAGAAAAGAGTTAACAGTCGACAGCGGATTCCGCCCCCAAACCCTATTGGGTCCGCGCCAGTAAACCTGGGACGCTCGCGTCGTAGTATCTGGCGCGGTAGTAATAAAGCCCAGTTTCGGAGTCCGACTCCCTGGCCGTGTACTGGAATGGATTCGCGAGCGAGCCAGTCGAAGCCGTCAGTTTGCCGAAGGAGTCGTAGGTGTAGGTGTTCGCAATGGCTCCAGCGGAGCTACGCAGCGAAGTGACCGAGCCGAGGCCGTCGGCGTGGTAGTAGCTCGCTGCGCCGCACGGCGAGCGGCTCATCAATGTTCTGGGTCTGCGAATAGCGGGCAACGACGGCTCCCGCAGCGTTGGTCTCTTCCACCAGATTATCCCCGTCGTAGCCGAATACCGATGTCCCTGCGGAAGACGACTTGTAGATGCGGCGGCCAAAGGGGTCGTATTTGAAGCTGACCGTGCCGCCGCTGGCAGGCAGCGTCACGCTCGTCATGCGGTTCTCGAAGTCCCACGCGTAGCTCGTCGTATCTGATCCCACTACCTTGGTCAGCGTGTTGCCGTTGGAGTCAAACGTGAACCGAGGCTCGATCACGTGGGGAACGCTATTCACCGTTAAGCTGCAGAATAACTGCAAACGCGATCATTGATAGCAACAGTGCAAGAAGCGCATACCTCAATTGTCGGCCCCATTTCCACGCGCGCAACTCATCAGTGTCCTCAGGGCGCGGCCCTAATAAGTGGGTAGCTGAAGAAGGTCCGTTCCCCAAGGCTCGGAAGCTGCGGAACCATCCCAAGGTCGACACCATCGTCCATCCAAACGAAATGCAGAACAGCATCTTGATTATTGCCTCCGCCAGGGTTGAATGATGGGTCCAAGCAAACCAAAGCGTTAAGGGTATGACGACAGCAAAGCCCAGAAACGCACCAACGGCGAACGAAATTCTTATGAATCTGTCGATAGCTGTCCTGAATTTAACGTCTGCCCTCATTATTCGTCTTCCTTATTTGCTCGCTGCACATTTTTTGCAATTACTTCCACCCCACTTCGACTTGCAGCCGCCTCCGAGGACAACCATGCCTCCACCTCCGCCGAGGCCGGGACCGGCACCAGCAAAGACTGTGGCTGTACGCATCCCTATGGACGCGCCGCCGCCCCCACCCCAACCCCCTCCTGCTCCGCCGAATCCGTGAACCTGAGCAAATCCTCCCTCCATGTCACATATCGTGTCGCAGTTAGGACAAACGACGCTCGTTGGCTGTGCGCTCACTCCGCCTCCTCTCACCAATCCGCCCCCTCCGGCGGCACAGCAGGGCAAGCCTGAATTCCCTTTCAGGTCTCCAACCGCGTAGCAACCAGCTTCGCCTCCGTACCCACCGTTGAAGAGACCGAACATTCCTGAAAAGTTGATTCCACCACCCCATGCCAAATGGCCGGTCGGGTCGCGGAGACTAACAGGTGAGTTTTTGACGTACGAATAGAAGTTGGCGCCGGTATTGAATCTCAGCGCGTCTTCGCTCAGGAACCTCCCGATTTGTAGGTCGTAGTATCTGGCGCGATAGTACGGTGCGCTAACATGCATGGTTTGCTCGACCATTTGGCTATAGCGGCCCGACCTCGACCACTTGGCCGGGCTGGATAGAAAGAAAGGCTTGAGCACAGGCGGGCATCAGCGGCAACAAATCCTTCATGCGATTCGTTTTCGCACAAAGGATCACGATGGACACACTCCGCCCCATCATGTTCTGCTGGTATTTGATATTCCGGTCGCTAGTGAGCAAAACATTCCATCGACCCTCAGCAAGCGTAAGGAGCTCGCCATTCTTCTTGGATCCATAACCTGCTTGCCGCACCGTTTGGCACTCGTGGCCCATCGCGGTGATGCTCCCCCTGAGTGCAGCTGGAAGGCACTCATTCGATCAGGATATTCATTTCCCGAAGCGTGCCAGGACAAGCGCCTTTGCTTCTTCCAGTGCGGCGATGGCGTTCTCCCGACTAACACCAGGGTATTGCTCCAGGAATTCATCCAGCGTTTCTCCTCCTTCCAAGTAGTCCAGCAACGTTTGGAAAGGGACGCGCGTGCCGCGGAAAACAGGTTCCCCGCTGTGGATTTCAGGATCTTGGACAATTACGCTATCAGAGACAGTAGCCATGGCGGCCCTCCTGCGCGCGTCCTGATTATCTCATCCATCCACAAGAACTGCTCTGCAAATCGCCCGGCATGCAGTTGACTCTAAACCCGGACACGCAAAACCGGCGTATGCGGCACCCAGAATCGTCTTAGGATTATCGTCTGTGCCACCCGCCTGCTCCCCGGCACCTGCGCAGAGCGCAGATTTCTGATTGAATGAACAAAACCACAAGGATTGATTACCGTCAAGCGGGTCAAAAGAAGTTTTTAGATCTAAAATCGATTTACGGGCGGTCGTCGCTTACGAGGGCTTCGTGAACGGCCCACACGGTGACGAGCGTTGTGATGCCGATGGCGTACCAGATGAACCGGCTCCTGGCGGCTTTGATCGGTGGGCCGCCACTACCCCTGCCGCCTGCGCCGCGCGGGCCCTGCTGGGCAGATGCAGAGCCTGGTGAATCAAGAACGATGCGGTAGGAAGTACCCTCTGCAATTACGCGCACATCATCCTCGACGGCGACGGTGAGCGAGCCACGCGTGCTCTTCACCACGAGTTCCTTGGGGCCCAAGACGGTAACCTGTCCGATCGTCGGCTGATCCGTGTCGGGACGAATTGTAGCCGAGGCAACATGCAGCGCAAAAGCCTTCGAATTGGCGGCGCTGCTTGCGCCGGAAAGAAGCAGACGCGCGGCGCCGGCGCGGACTTGAATGCTGCCGGACTGCTCGGTGCTCAACCGATCGCCGCCGAAAACGGTAGCACCGGCGGACGCCGGCGCTGCGCCCATGTGTGCGCGATCCGCATAGACAATCGTACCAAGCGAAGATGAGGGAGCGGCCCAGACAGGCGTAATCAGGAGAGAGATAGATACCAATGTAGCGAGAGTTTCGCGCAAGCGCGACATTACGTCTCCAAGAGGGCTATGAAAGAATACTGACATAGTTTTGCGCCGTCAATCAATAAACAAATCTGTTGCCGAAAGTGTGCTGTCCTTGCTGTGTAGGGACGATCTGTGGAGGAACGGTGCTGGTCGACATCGTATTCCGCTGTTACAATGCAAGCCAACACATGGCTGACTGGAAACAGATTACCGCACGCATCCGGCGCGCGCGCACCAGCAAGGATCCCGCGGGACAACTTTTGAATCTCTACGAAAAGACGCGGGACGCCATGGTGGCGTTCGAACTGGCGAAGTATTTCGAAACCTCCGGTCAGAATGCCGATGCGGCGAAATGGTATTCTGCTGCCGCGGAACGCTTCCGGCGAGCCGATTGGAAGACGAAGGCGCAAGAAGCGGCGGTCCGGCTGGGCGGCGTACCTGGAGAGATTCCATTGGAAACAGCCACGCTGAGCGGCGGTGACTTTGCTTTGACGTCACCTCCGGTCACGACATCTGAACCACCTCTGCCATTCGAACAGGATGCAGCCGCGCTCGAATCCATGGTGGCCGTGAGCAGCGAGGTCCAGCAAGCCACCGACCCTGC
>WNFT01004884.1_pt1 | contig 11701 bp, 6 predicted proteins | sample 5400191 | NCBI WGS metagenome assembly WNFT01 (sample SAMN13153359, study PRJNA577476) | soil metagenome | isolation source: 80 cm saprolite under Madrone tree | place: USA:California | collected 2016-06-14
GACCGCTTCAGCCTGGCCATCGACGCCATCGACCGGATGCCCCGGTTCCATGTGACGGGCGCCGGCGTGCGCGAAACCCTCCTCAACCAACGGATCGCGTGCAAACAACATGCTCACCAGTTCGGCATAGATTCTCGTGAGATCACGGATTGGAGATGGCCGTTTTAACTCGAACCTTGTTAGGCAGCCATGACACCCACAAATCACACGGTTTCGGAATCAGAAGTCCAGGCGGACGCAGACAATAAACTTCTGCGTCCGCAAACTGAAGGCGCGGCAGGAATGGCGGTGGAAGCGCAAAACAGGTTCGCTTCGGAAAGCCCATCCACATCAAGCGAGCGAGCGAAGCTCATTGAGCAATACGGCTGCGGCCCGGTTCGATTCACCGGGACGAATGACGCTCTGTATGAGCGGCACCTGGTCTTTGACAACGTTATGGACGCGACCGCGATCGGCGAACGCGAGCGTTTCGAAGCAGTGGCGCATTCCGTGCGAGATATCCTTTCGCAACGATGGATTCGGACTGAGCAGACTTACGACCGCAGCAATCCCAAGCGGGTTTACTACCTGTCGCTGGAATTTCTCATCGGTCGTTCGCTGGCTAACAACGTCACTAACCTTCTTCTCAACAACGTTACCGCGAACGCTGTTCGCGAAAAGAAGCTCGATTGGTATGAGTTGCTGGAGCAGGAGTCCGACGCCGGCCTGGGCAATGGAGGGCTCGGGCGCCTAGCCGCCTGTTTTCTCGATTCGATGGCAACGATGGAAATTCCGGCCATGGGCTATGGCCTCCGCTACGAATACGGCATCTTCAGGCAAACCATTCAGGACGGGTGGCAACACGAAGTGCCGGACAACTGGCTTCGCTATCCTGATCCCTGGGAAGTTCGTCGCCAACACGAGACCGTGGAAGTGCCGCTCAATTGTTCGTTCGAGCTGCGTGGGGGGAGCTTGCGAGCCGTCACCGGGAAACCATCTGCTTTAATCGGTATCCCATTCGATCGTCCGGTGGTGGGCTACGGCGGCAAAACTATCAATACCCTCCGGCTCTGGGCCGCGGCGGCTCACGATTATTTTAATTTTCAAGAATTCAGCAGCGGCGATTTCGTCGGAGCACTGGCCGAGACACTCGAAGCCGAGTCGGTAACCCGGGTGCTCTATCCTGATGACCACACAACCCAGGGGCAGGGATTGCGCTTTGTGCAGGAGTATTTTCTGGTGGCCTGCTCGCTCGCCGACCTCGTGCGCCGCTTCCGAAAAACCAATAACGACTGGCGTTTATTGCCCGAGAAAGTTGCCATTCAACTCAACGACACGCATCCCACGATGGCGGTTCCGGAGTTGATGCGGATCCTGCTCGATCAAGCATATCTCGGTTGGGACCAGGCCTGGGATCTTACCCAAAAGACTCTGGCTTACACCAATCACACGCTGTTGCCGGAAGCTCTCGAGAAATGGCCGCTCGCCTGGTTCGAGCGCATGCTGCCCCGTCATCTTGAGATCATTTTCGAAATCAATCGCCGGCTGATTGATGACGTCCGGAAACGGTCTCCTGGCGATGAAGGGCGGGTGCAACGCGTCAGTCTTGTCGAAGAAGGCGCCCAGCAAAAGATTCGAATGGCTAACCTTGCCATCGTCGGATCACACAGCACCAACGGTGTCGCAGCAATTCATTCCCAGCTCCTGCGCACCATAACGGTGAAAGACCTGGCCGAACTCTTTCCTCAGCGTTTCAACAACAAAACCAATGGCGTTACGCCCCGCCGCTGGCTGCTGATGTCAAATCCTAGGCTTTCGAAAACGATTACTGACGCAATCGGCGACGAGTGGGTGACCGATCTGAGTCAGTTGAAGAAACTCAAACCACTGGCGAACGACCGGTCGTTAGGTGAGGCATTTCTAAAAGCTAAGTGCGCAGCCAAGCTGCAGTTCATTGATTGGCTCAAGCGGACCACAGGTCAAACGGTAGACGCCGACAGTATCTTCGATTGCCAGATTAAGCGTATACATGAATACAAGCGCCAGTTGCTGAATGCGCTTCGGATCGTGGTTCTTCACAATCGCCTGCGCAAGAACCCCAATTTCGAAATGGTGCCGCGGACTTTCTTCTTCGCAGGCAAGGCAGCGCCCGCCTACCAACTGGCCAAGGTAATTATCAAGTTCATCAACAATCTCGCCGACACCATCGACAATGACCCGACCATTCGCGGACGGCTCAAGGTTCTATTCCTGCCCGACTACTCTGTTTCAATGGCAGAGCGCTTGATTCCCGCAGCTGATGTATCCAATCAGATTTCCACCGCCGGCTATGAAGCCAGTGGCACGAGCAACATGAAGTTCATGATGAACGGAGCGCTGACCATCGGCACGCGGGATGGCGCGACCATCGAGATGGCAGAAGAGGCGGGCGAAGAAAATTTCTTCCTCTTCGGTCTGACTGCGGAACAGGTAGCGGGCAGTCGCGGCTGGTACAAGCCGCAATGGCACTACGACAATGACCCCGAAGCTCGCGGGGCATTGGACCTGATCTTCTCTGATTATTTCAGCCGCGATGAGCCGGGCGTCTTTGCTCCGCTGCGGGACGCGCTTTTGACCAACGGCGACTATTACCTGCACCTGGCGGATCTCAATTCCTATCTAAAGGCGGACCAGCAGCTATGCGACCTGTATGCTGATTCGGCCGGATGGTCTCGCAAGGCGATTTTGAATGTCGCTAGCTCCGGAAAATTCTCGAGTGACCGAACCATTGCCGAATATGCAGCCGACATCTGGAATGCAAAGGCGTGTCCCGTTTCCTAGTTACGAATGGCAGAGAGAGGACTGAGACATGCCAATTTCCCCACTTGCAGGCAAGCCGGCCCCAAAAGAGCTGCTGGTGGATCTGACTCGGCTGGAACAGGAATATTATGAGCGCCGCCCCGACTTAGGAAACCCGAACCAGCTGGTAAGCTTCGGCACGAGCGGCCATCGAGGCTCGCCGCTGCATGGGTCATTTACCGAAGCGCACATTCTGGCCATTACTCAGGCGATTTGTGATTACCGGCGCAGCCGCGGGTACAATGGCCCGGTTTACATGGGTAAGGACACGCATGCAGTCTCCGGACCGGCCCAACGCACCGCATTAGAGGTACTGGTGGCCAACAACGTGGAGACGATCATCCAGAGAGACGATGGCTTCACACCGACGCCAGTCATCTCGCGAGCCATCCTTGTTTATAACCGAAATCGTAAAGAGGACTTCGCCGACGGCATTGTTATCACGCCTTCGCACAACCCGCCGGCGGACGGAGGCTTCAAGTACAATCCGCCCAATGGGGGGCCAGCTGACACTGACGTAACACGATGGGTTGAGCGCCGGGCCAATGAGCTATTACGCGATGGGACCGGCATCAAGCGCGTTCCGTTTGCTGCGGCGATCAAGGCTAACACAACACACCAGGAGGATTTCGCGCTGCCTTATGTCGAGGATCTAAGAAACGTCATCGATATGGACGCGATCCGCGGCGCTGGCCTAAAGCTGGGTGTAGACCCACTTGGTGGTGCCGCCGCGCCGTACTGGCAGCCAATCAACTCTATCTATCACTTAGACATCGCCGTCGCGAACCCAACAATCGATCCGACTTTCTCGTTCATGACTGTCGATCACGACGGCCAGATACGTATGGACCCATCGAGTCCGTATGCGATGGCGCGTCTCGTGAACCTCAAAAACCAGTATGACGTCGCCTTCGCCAACGATCCAGACTCGGACCGGCACGGAATCGTTACTCCCTCCTTCGGGCTGATGAATCCCAATCATTTCCTGGCTGTGGCCATTCGCTATCTGTTGACGCATCGGCCTAACTGGTCAGCTCACGTTGCGGTCGGAAAAACCCTGGTCAGCAGCAACATGATTGATCGTGTAGTTGAAAAGCTGGGGCGCTCGCTTTGTGAGGTGCCGGTGGGTTTCAAGTGGTTCGTGCCGGGATTATTCGACGGCTCGCTCTGTTTTGGCGGCGAGGAAAGCGCGGGAGCAAGCTTCCTCAGGAAGGACGGCACTGTTTGGACGACTGACAAGGACGGCCCGATCATGGACTTGCTGGCAGCGGAGATCACCGCGCGTGCCGGCAAGGACCCCGGCGAGCTATATCAAGAACTAACAGCGGAGTTTGGTACGCCATACTATATGCGTATCGATGCGCCAGCGACGCCGGACCAGAAAGCGAGGCTGCAAAAGTTATCTCCCGAAGCGGTTGCTACTGATACCCTCGCTGGCGAGGCGATCACAGCCAAACTGACTACCGCCCCGGGTAACGGCGCGCCGATCGGCGGCCTCAAGGTTGTGACCGACAACGGTTGGTTCGCGGCCCGGCCCTCCGGCACGGAGAATATCTACAAGATCTACGCGGAGAGCTTTAAAGATGAAAATCATTTGGCCGCGATCGTGGAGGAAGCTCAAGAAATTGTGACCAATGCACTCGGATCGTCTGATCCAGCTCTTCAGGAGCAGGAGGTGCGCTGATGAGCAACGACCCGTGTCCCGGTGTTCCTCCATTTCCACCGAGTTACCGTGCCTCTGGCTTGCTTCTGCACGTCACATCGTTGCCCACGCCCTACGGAATTGGCGACGTGGGACCGACTGCGATCGCGTGGATCGATCAACTTTGCGACGCGGGACAAAGTTGGTGGCAAGCGTTGCCCCTGGGCCCAACGGGTTACGGCAATTCTCCTTATCAATCGCTCTCGTCGTTTGCCGGCAACGTTCTTCTCATCAGCCCAGACTGGCTGATCGAGGATGGCTTGTTAGACCTCGCTGACTGCGCGCTACCTGCATTCTCTCCATCCGCCATCGATTACAACGCGGTCATCCCTTTCAAATATGGATTGCTCGCGAAAGCTTGGATCAATTTTAATAAAGCGAAACCCGCGGAGTTACAGGTTGCCTTCGAAAAATTCTGCCACGAGCAATCGCACTGGTTGGAAGATTACGCACTCTTTCGAGCGCTGAAAATCCGGTACAATGGCGCTTACTACCTTGAGTGGCCGACGGATTTGGTCCAGCGTGCGCCAAAAGCTTTGGGCCCGGCCCGGCGTGATCTAGCGAATCAAGTCGATCAAGTTCGTTTTGCTCAATTCCTGTTGTTTCGCCAAGGGGCCCGGCTTGAAAAGCAGGCCAGAGCTAAAGGCGTGCGCCTGATTGGCGATCTACCGTTTTTTGTTTCTCCGGATTCGAGTGACGTTTGGGCCAATCCGGAACTATTCCTGTTGGACGACCAATTCAGGCCACGCTTCCGGGCGGGCGTGCCCCCGGATTATTTCAGCTCGCAGGGACAGCTCTGGGGCAACCCGATCTACAACTGGGACGCGTTGCGACAAACTGGGTATCGCTGGTGCATCGATCGCCTGCGCGCTCTGCTCGCGCACGTGAATGTGATTCGTCTGGATCATTTCCGCGCGTTCGCAGCGGCGTGGCATATTCCGGCCGGGGCGCCGACGGCCCAGACCGGTCAGTGGGTGCAGGGTTCGGGCGCGGATTTCTTCAACGCGGTGAAAAAGGAGCTAGGTGGATTACCATTCATTGCCGAGGATTTAGGGGTGATTACTGCGGACGTTAATGCGCTCCGCGATCAGTTTCACATACCTGGGACCCGTGTCCTGCAATTTGCCTTTGACGGCAGTTCGAATAACCCATTCCTCCCTCACAACTATCCCTCAAACGCGGTCGTATATACCGGGACGCATGACAATCCCACAAGTCGTGAGTGGTACGAAGAGCTGTCACCGTCTCCGCAGCAGAACTTTTGGCACTACCTTAATTCGCCCCCCGGCGATAGCCGCGACGTAGCTTGGGATTTAATGCGTCTGGCGTGGTCGTCTCCGGCTGCGCTCGCGATCGCTCCTCTCCAAGATCTTCTCAATCTCGGGATAGAGGGTCGAATGAATGTCCCTGGCCGCGCGGAAGGCAACTGGAACTGGCGCCCTACCGAAGAATTGTTGTCAGCTGCTGATTTCCACTGGCTGCGGGACCTGACAAGAAGCTCGAACCGCGTGCGCTGGGTTCCGGATCCGACGCTCGAAATGGCAGAGGCTGTGTCATGATTCCGAGCCCAATTCTGTTTCAGTCGGTCGCAACGGATGGAAAGCTCGATGAAGGTGCTGGTCGTCGATGTTGGCGGAACCCGCCTGAAGATTCTCGCGACGGCAACGCCAATGCATTCGTGGGAGGATTTCGCTATGGCAGAAAACCAAGCGACGCGATCGCTCCACATCCCGAGAGAGCGCTCCAAGATAGGATCCTCTTGGCACACAAAATACCAATCGAAAATTAAAGGAGTTACTATGAGATCTCTGGACCTAAACCGAGAACAACTGCAGAAGATGAAGTCGCATCCTGGCTTCATTGCGGCGCTGGATCAAAGTGGCGGCAGCACGCCCAAAGCGCTGGCTCTTTACGGCATCAAAGAAGGAGCCTGGTCTAACGAAGACGAGATGTTTGATATCGTGCATCAGATGCGCACCCGCATGATCACCAGCCCCGCGTTCAACGGCGACCGGATTATTGGCGCCATCCTGTTCGAGAACACCATGGAAAGGGACATCGAGGGGCAACCTACCGCGGACTACCTTTGGAACGTAAAACGGGTGGTGCCGTTTCTGAAAGTGGACAAAGGCCTGGCCGTCGAGAAGGACGGAGTCCAGTTGATGAAACCGATTCCTAACCTGGCTGCGCTGCTCGCGAAAGCCAAGGCGAAGCGCATTTTTGGAACCAAGGAGCGCTCTTTCATCAAGCAAGCCAATGAAGCCGGCATCAACAGCATCGTCGACCAGCAGTTCGATCTGGCTGATCAGATTCTTGCCGCCGACCTGGTGCCGATTATCGAGCCGGAAGTTGACATTCACTGCCCGGAAAAGGCCAGGGCCGAAGCGTTACTCAAAGCGGCTGTTCTCGACAAGCTCAATCAACTGCCGGCGGGTCAGGTCGTCATTCTCAAGTTCACGCTCCCGGAGGAAGGCAACTTCTGGGCCGATTTCGTCAAACATCCCAAAGTCTTGCGGGTAGTTGCATTATCGGGCGGTTATTCGCTGGAAGAAGCCAACAACCGCTTGCGACGGAACCACGGCGTCATCGCGAGCTTTTCACGCGCCCTTGCCGAAGGGCTCTCGGTCCAGCAATCCGATGCTGAGTTCAATGTCGTGCTCGATAAATCCATCCAGAGCATCTTTGACGCGTCCAATACCTGAGCCTTATCGAAGCTTCGATGGAACGGTCCACAAATCGACCGGCCTAACGGGACCGGCAACTGGCCTTCGAGATGAGACCGGCAACCAAAGAAGGACGAAGTTCCCCTCTGGGAGCAACCCTTTGTGCCGAAGGGACAAATTTTAGCGTCTATTCAAAGCACGCAATGGGGGTTGAACTCCTTCTCTTCGATTCCATTGATGATGCTCGGCCCACGCGGGTGATCCGCATTGATCCCTCAAACCGCACGTATCACTACTGGCACATCTTCGTGCCGGGGGTTAAAGCTGGGCAGATTTACGCTTATCGGGTTAAGGGACCATTTGATCCTCCGAGCGGAATGCGGTTCGATCCTGCCAAGGTCCTCATTGATCCCTATGGACGCGGCACCGTTGTTCCGAAGAACTACAGTCGCGAAGCTGCATTCATGGAAGGTGATAATGCGGCCGTGGCGATGAAGAACGTGGTGGTGAATCCGCGCGCGTACGATTGGGAAGGTGATACGCCGCTCAACCGGCCTTCCGAGCGAACCATCATCTACGAACTGCATGTGCGCGGTTTCACCCGCCATCCAAGTTCCGGCGTCGCTGCACAAAGACGCGGCACGTTTGCGGGTTTGATCGAGAAGGTCCCCTACCTTCAGAAACTGGGCGTGACGGCAGTCGAGTTGATGCCGATATTCCAGTTTGATCCTCAGGATGCTCCCCGTGGGCAGGTCAACTACTGGGGTTATGCGCCGGTTTCATTCTTTGCGCCACACCAGGCGTACAGTTCACGTCAGGACCCGCTCGGTCCCTTGGACGAGTTTCGCGATATGGTTAAAGCGCTCCACCAGGCAGGAATCGAGGTCATTATCGACGTGGTGTTCAACCATACTGCCGAAGGCAATCACGACGGGCCGACGCTGAGTTTTCGCGGTTTCGATAACCTGACCTACTACATTCTCGATCAGGATCGCGCCCGCTATGCCAATTATAGCGGCACCGGAAACACTCTGAACGCCAACCATGAGATCGTCCGCCGGATGATCATCGATAGCCTTCGGTATTGGGTCGAGGAGACGCACGTGGACGGGTTCCGGTTCGATCTGGCAGCGATCCTCGGGCGTGATGAGTCCGGACAAGCAATGCCCAATCCACCCCTGTTGTGGGACATTGAATCAGACCCTTGCCTCGCCGGGACCAAACTCATTGCCGAGGCATGGGACGCGGCCGGTCTTTATCAAGTCGGCAGTTTCATCGGGGACGGTTGGAAGGAGTGGAACGGGCGGTTCCGGGATGACGTGCGGAGCTTTTTTCGTGGCGAAGAAGGATCCGTCACCCGGTTTGCCGACCGTTTGGTTGGGAGCCCTGCAATTTACGGTCATAAAGAGCGCGAGGCTGAGCAGAGTGTTAACTTTGTGACTTGCCATGATGGCTTCACACTCAACGACCTCGTTTCGTACAACCACAAGCACAACGAGGAAAACGGCGAAGACAACCGGGACGGGGCAAACGATAACCGAAGCTGGAACTGTGGCGTTGAAGGTCCGAGTGACGATCCCGGCGTTGAGAAACTCAGAAACCGCCAGCTAAAGAACTTTCTGACCGTCACAATGCTTTCGATTGGGATGCCCATGCTTCTCATGGGTGATGAAGCGCGACGTACCCAAGGCGGGAACAATAATGCGTATTGTCAGGATAACGAAACCAGCAGGTTCGATTGGACGCTACTCGCGAAGCATGCAGATATTCATCGGTTCGTGACTTTGCTCAACGCGCGACGGCGTTTGCGAGAGTTCGAACCCGAAAACCAGCGCGTTAGCCTGAATCAGCTCCTCCGGGGGGCGACGTCGGCATGGCAAGGCGTCAAACTCGGACAGCCGGACTGGGGTGCAACTTCGCACAGCATCGCCTTGACGGTGGAGATCCGAAGAGAAAAGACGCTTGTTCACCTGATATTGAACGCCTACTGGGAGCCACTCGATTTCGAGCTGCCGCGAATAGATAGCACAGGTGAAAATCCATGGCGCCGCTGGATCGACACCGGTCTCGGTTCCCCGCACGATATCGTTGAGTGGGACAAAACAGAATCCGTTCCCAGCTGTGCCTATCGGGCTGAACCGCGCTCGGTGGTTATGCTTTTCGGGTACTTAATATAACCCGAATTCCAAAACCGACCCATCGCGGAATGTTCGTGCCGTACGATGCCTAAAACGCCGTCAGAGAATCTCGAATTTCCTGAAATGTCGGCCTTCCAAAGCGTGAGAAAGGGTTGGAGGAGAACAACGAAAGAAACCACCTATGAAGAAAAAATCCACCGCTGAAGCCTCAGGCAGGGACGTCTCCTTCTTGTTCGCTGTCTCGAGTCCGTTGCTCGGTGTTCTGCTCGCCCTCCTGGCTTTGGCAATTTTTTACCGGTGACCGAACAAAGTATGAGCGTAACCCCGATAATATTCCTGCTGATCATCTTACTGTTCCGTTTTGATTCGGCCCTCCAAGTCAAGAGCCCTCGAAACTGAGTAAGTTGATCGAATCGCCCGGCTTAGTGTCACCCATCCCTTAGTCGACCTTGATTTCGGATCCCCTCGCGGCTCCGCAGAGCGTCGCCCTACCGAAAGATATCGCGCGCATTGGTAGGGCGAGACTCTGTCGAGCCAGTCAATCCGTCGGTGGCTCTGCAGCGCGCCGCAGGCTAATCCTTTCCTGGAATCGCTGCGAAAAGATCCGCGCTTTCAAGCGCTCATGAAGCGGCTCGCGCCTGTCGCCGTCCACAGAAAGCAAACAGCCGCGGATCGCGCGGATTTAGACGGATCACAAAATGCGTCTGAATCCATTCGTGCATGCCCTTTACCCGCGCGGTCCAACCGATTTCGACAATTTGTGAAATATCGTTCTTCGAAAGCTTGAGAAAGGAATGACAACTATGAAAGCGGCTACGGTAATTGACTATATCGTCCAGCGAATTGCGGATGAGGGCGTCGAACACTGTTTCGGCGTACCGGGTGACTACGCGTTTCCCGTCGGTGATGCAGTCGATAGCAATCCAAACATCAAGTGGATCGGCTGCTCGAATGAATTGAATGCCGCCTATGCTGCCGATGGCTACGCGCGCGCTCGGGGCGCGGCAATGCTGTCGACGACTTATGCAGTGGGTGAGCTATCTGCAATCAACGGAGTGATGGGCGCGAAGGCCGAGCGCTCGCTCGTTTACCACGTCGTCGGCATGCCGTCCTATCAGAACCAGCGTTTGCGCAAAACCATGCATCACACTTTTGGAGACGGAGATTTCGGGAACTTCATCGGAATTTCCGCTCAAGCGGCTTGCTGTCACGCCGTGATTAACCCCGATAACTGCATGCTTGAAATGGAACGCGTGATCGCGGAGGCGCGTCGGAATAATCAACCTGCCTATATCGTCGTTCCCTCGGACTATGCGCTGGCACCAGTGACACCGATTGAGCTGCAGCCTGCGACGCTTACGTCTAACGAATCGTCCCTCAAGAAAGCCGTCGCCGCTATAACCGAGCGGATAAGTCGCGCCAAATCAATTGTCGTCTTGCCGGCGTTTGCGATCTCGCGGCTCGGCTTACAGAAGGAAGCCCGGCAGGCAATAGAAGCGCTTGGGTGTCCATTTGCTACTACATCGATGGAAAAGTGCATCATTGATGAAAGCCATCCGCAATTTGCCGGCATGTATGCGGGAGTACTGTCTCCCAAAGACACGAGGGAGATCGTCGAAGGCGCCGAAGTCGTAATTGATCTCGGAGGGATTAGCCTTAACGACGAAACCACCACTGGTTTTACTACACGACTTGATCCTGCGCGGTTCATCTCGATCGGGCTAAATGATGTTCGTATCGGAGGACAAGTATTTGGAAATGTGCGCCTGGCTGATATCCTCGCCGCGCTCGCAAAACTGAAATCGCCCGCGCCTCCGTACAAGCGAACACCAGAGGACAATCCGCCGATAAATGGAAAACCGTCGGACAAGATCACGATGGACGCTCTCTATTCGCGCTACGCGAAGTTTATTCAGTCCGGTGACAACGTTGTGCTGGAAAGCGGAAGTTCGAGCTTCGGAGTTCCGCCAATGACGCTGTCGGATGATGTGCAGGTGCACATCCAAATGCTATGGGGCTCGATTGGATGGGCCACGGGAGCGGCCTTCGGGATAGCGCTCGCCGATCCCAAACGAAAAACAATTCTCGTCACTGGCGAAGGTTCTCACCAATTGACCGCTAATGAGATCGGAAATATGGGCCGATTCGGCGCCAATCCCATTATCCTTTGTCTCAACAACGACGGCTATATGGTGGAACGGGCGCTGGAGCCAAACCCAGATTGGTCCTACAACGATTTGGCAAAATGGCGTTATGCAGATTTGCCGCACGCTCTCGGATGCACCGATTGGTTTACCGCGCGCGTGGAAACGCTCGGCGAACTCGATGCCGCACTGAAAGCAGCCCGCGAAAGTAAATCGGGCGCATACATCGAAGTCATC
>WNFT01004885.1_pt1 | contig 11701 bp, 8 predicted proteins | sample 5400191 | NCBI WGS metagenome assembly WNFT01 (sample SAMN13153359, study PRJNA577476) | soil metagenome | isolation source: 80 cm saprolite under Madrone tree | place: USA:California | collected 2016-06-14
TTAAGGACGACTTATCGAAGTACCTACACCTGGCAGCTGTTGAAGAAATCGTCATCACTCGGCACGGCCGACCGGCCGGTGTCCTGATCGGCTTCGAATCGGAGGACGATTGGTTCGATTACCGGATCGAGAACCATCCAGAGTTTTTGCGGCAAATCGCCGCGTCGCGCTTGGCCCTGCAAAAAGGCCTCGGTATTCGATTGGAGGATCTGGACGCTGGACGGCCCAACAAAACGTTGCAGCCACCAAGCCGCGCGCGACGGTAATCCGGAATTGTAACAATTTGCTGTCCTTGTCGATAGTCTGTGCCAATTCGTGCCCTGAGGCAGCCTGAAACCAGCTGCGAGCAGAGCCGCTGATTCGCCGCCGTCCTGGTCGAGTGGTTAAACCGAGTTGCCAAATCGACCCGCTGCTCAATATCGTGGCGAATGAAACCATCAGCGATCAGAATTGGATCTGGAAATACTTATGACTGAACACACTGGGCAGGAGACGATCGAAGGGGAAGACGGGCAGCTGGTGAAGAAGGTCGAAGAAACGACCACTGTACAAGAAGCGCTTGGAACCACTTTGTCAGAAACCGCCACCGCTAAGACCACCGATCCTGTCGAATCTGTCGAGGCCGACACCAGGCCTTCGACGCCGCTTGAACGCGGCATGCGCCGGATGCTGGCGGCTTTCGCCTATCGAGACTTCCGCGTCCAGTGGATCGGCGCCTGCAGCTCGGCGATCGGCACGTGGATGCAGATCGTCGCGCAGAACTGGCTGGTCCTCTCGCTGACCAATTCCCCGTTCTACCTCGGCCTCGACGCGTTCCTGCAGCAGCTCCCGATCATCCTGTTCACGCTCGTCGGCGGCGTGTTCGCCGATCGCTACGACCGGCGCAAGACGCTGCTGGCGTCGCAGTACGTCCAGATGTTCACGTCGGGCGCGCTCGCCGTCCTGATGTACCTGCACGTCGTCCAGGTCTGGCACATCATGGCACTGTCGTTCATGACGGGCGTCGCGCAGTCGTTCGGCGGCCCGGCCTATCAGTCGCTGCTGCCCTCGCTCGTGGACAAGAAAGATCTGCCGAACGCCGTCGCGCTCAACTCGATCCAGTTCAACCTGGCGCGGGTGCTCGGACCGCTGCTGTTCGCCGCGACGCTCGCCACGTTCCTCAAATGGGGGTACAACGAACCGCAGGCGATGAACGCGGCCTTTTTCCTCAATGCGCTGTCGTTCTTCGTCGTGATCGGCACGTTGATGTCGCTGCACGTGAAGCACGTCCCGACGACGCATACCCGGCGCATGCGAGACGAGTTGCAGGGCGGCCTCCACTACGTGCGCCACCACAACAGCCTCCTCGCCCTCATCGTCCTCGCGGCGGCCACGACGTTTCTCGGGTTTGCGATCCTGACGTTTCTGCCGGTGTTCGCGCAGCGCGTGTTTCATGGAAGCGCCAGCACGTACAGCCGCCTGATGGCGTTTTCCGGCGCCGGCTCGATCGTCGGTGCGCTCGTCGTGGCGTGGCTCGGAAAATTCAGGCGGATGGGGTTGACGGCGCTGCTGATGCAGGCGATCTACGGTGTCCTGATTCTGGCATTCGCCATGTCGCGCGTGATGTGGCTGAGCCAAATCCTGCTCTTCTTCACCGGCGCGGCGCTGATGATGGTGTTTTCGACCGTCACCTCGCTCGTACAGCTCATCGCGCCTAACGAGATGCGCGGCCGCGTAATGAGCATCTACATGGTGGCGTTCCGCGGCGGCATGCCGCTCGGCAGCCTCGCCGGCGGCTACCTGGCGACGATCATCGGGGCGCCGAGAGTCATCGCAATCAACGGCGCCCTCCTGGTCCTGGTGGCCGCCTATTTCCTCCTCGTCCGCAGCCACGGAGTAAGAGAAGCGTAGACCATTGAGCTTGCAGGTCCTTCGTCCTCAAAACATATACTTCAGCGCGACTTGTATCTCGCGCATGCTGGTGCGCGTACTATTGATCCTGCCGAAGGTCGAGGAGGTGATGCTCGCGTCGGGATTACCCCAGTTCGGATGGTTCGGAAAGTTGAACGCCTCCAGCCGGAATTGGAGCGCTTGATTCTCGACGACCCGGAACTGCTTATGTACTGAGAAATCCCACTGAATACTTCCGGGTGTGACGATCGTGTTCCGCCCCGCCGTGCCGAAGGTCCCAAAGGGCTGAAGCGCAAAAGCGGCGGTGTTGAACCAGCGACCGGGATTGCGTACATCCCGGGGGAGGACCGCGCTCTGGCCAGTCGCATTTGGCCTGTCGTAGGTTATGCCTGTATTGGACTGGTCTTTGTTGTCAACTGCAGTCTGGGGAAAACCGCTCTGGACGCTGAAAATGGATCCAAGTTCCCAGCCTCCGATAATCGCGTCGGCAACGCCACCCTGATTTAGAAACCGTCGTCCTTTACCCACGGGCAGATCATAAAGTACGGATGTCACGGCCCGGTGCGCTTGGTTGAAACTCGACAACCCGCGTTCGGCGCGGAGGTTAAAGCTGCTTTGAGGAAACAGCACATCCGTGTCGTGAACTCGGATGGCGCTCCCGTAATCGATCGATCGCGACCAGGTGTATCCAAACAGATACGTCAGCCCCTGCGAGAACCGGCGCTGCAATTTCACACTCAGCGCGTTGTAGTTCGCCTTGCCGCTGCCGTCGACCTCCTGGATCCGGCCGAGCTCCGGATAGGGCGAGCGAGACGCTACAGACAGCGTCGGATCTGCCGTGGGGTATGCCTCGTTGAAAGCCCGAAGCGATTCGAGCCTTCGGCTCACGGAACCCATATAACCGACCTCGAGCGCCGTGTCGCCACCCAGCTCGCGCTCGACATTGAGCAGGTATTGGATGGAGTAAGGTGTCCGCCGGTTATAGATATTGGCGAGGACATAGGGCTGCGGGATTACAAACGTTGTTCCACTCAAGCCGCGGAATGGCGCATTCCACGTCAAGTCCGTGATCGCGGGCGTCGCAATGTCGCGGCGGCGGCCCGCAAGGTTGCGAGCCATGTCAAAGCGCGGATTGCCGGTATCCTGAGCAAAGAAGAGCCCTGCGCCCGTGCGGATCACCCACTTGGAACTCGGATTCCAGGCAATGCCGAGCCGCGGCGCAAAATTCTTCTTGTCAGGGGCAACCAGCCTCTCGCCGAGCCGGCCATCCCGCGCGACCTTGACTGTAGACTCGAATCTTACTGGAAAACCTTCATAGAAGTCTCCGCTCCCCTGGCGCACCAACGTCGGGTGGCGGCTCATGTCCGTGATGTTCGGAGTCATATCGACAAACGGGACTTGCATGTTGACCAAATTTCCTGTCAGGTCCAGGAATGGCGGCGTGAACTCGTATCGCAGCCCGTAGTTCATCGACACTTTCGGGTGGATCTTCCACGTGTCATCGATGTAGTAGGCCTGGCTCATTGCCCGGAACTTGACCTGAGCAAGCGATCCTGAGCCCTGCGACTGCTTGGCGTAGCCGAGCAAAAAGTCGGCGAATCCGTCCCCGGTGCCGGCGGCTCCAAGATTTGAAGTTGCGTTCGACTGGAAATTGAACTGACCGCGGGGAAACTGATTACCCAACTGGTTATATTGATCCCATCGCAATTCGCCGCCAATGCGGAATGAATGAGTGCCCCTCGTCCAACTGAAGTTATCAATCGCCTGGTAGGTGCGGTTCGTGTTCAAGTATGGACCATTGGAGTTGTCACCGAATGTGGTGCCGGTGCCCGCTGCATTCACTATATAGCCCAAGATGACGATCTGCGGAGTTCCCCAGGCGATCCCGGGCAGCTGCGATATTCCGGGAAGCTTCAGCTCCGACGTGACGTCACGCACATTGGCCAGTTGGCCCGCCTTCAGGTTGTAGAAGTAGTTGAAGCCGAGCCGGAATTCATTGACCGTCGACGTCGAGAGGATACGGGTGTTCGACAGCATGGCCTGATGCACATGTGTCTGCACGTTGCTTCCGTTACGATAGAACTCCGGCTGGACCTCGGTTTCGCCGCTCCAACTGTATCGGCCGAACCAATTGGACTTCGACGACTGCGTGAAGTCGATTCGTTGAATGAACTGGTCTTTGTCGGCCATGCGCTGCTTCGTTGCCTCGTAGTTGTAAGGAACCAATCCCAGATTGAGATTGAGATTGGGCGGCGGATAAAATTCGAGAAGCTTATTCGAAATCGGGCTGATCCGATCACTCGTGATCAAATTGCCGGGAAATGGGTCCCGCAGGAAAGCACCCGGTCTACTCGGATCCGGACGCGTTGTGGCAGGGTCGTAGATCTTTGTATTCGTCGATGAAAGAATTTCCGAGAAGTCCCCCGCGCGCATCTTCATCGAAGGCACGCTATAGAGCGTGCGGCTCAATCTGCGCTCCCGGAATCCCTCGAAGTTCGACATGAAGAAAAGCCGGTCGGTGCCCTTATACAGCTTGGGCAGCGTTACGGGGCCTCCCAGAGTGAAACCATACTGATTCCACTTGAACGCATCCTTCGGGCGCTCGCCGGCAAAGGCGTACTGTTTCGCGTCGAGCTTGTCATTCCGCAAAAATTCGAACAGCGTTCCGTGGAATTGGTTGGTTCCCGGCTTGGTCGAAGCATTGATCTGAGTCGTAGCGCGCCCGAACTCGGCCGGGAAGATTCCCGTTTGCACTTTGAACTCTTGCAGAGCTTCAATCGATGGCAGGATCACGTAGGTGTTGAAGTTGACATCGGTGTTCTCCACGCCATCCAGCGTGAAGTGGTTGAACGCGCTCCGCTGGCCTGCGACAGAGATGTTCTGCGCTGCGCGCGACCCACCCTGGCGCTGGTCCTCTTGTCCAGCCGTGCTGAACCCATAGCTCACGTTAGGACTGAGCGAGGCAAGCTGCAGGAAGTTGCGTCCGTTGAGCGGCATCTCGATAATGCGCTTGTTCTCGATGACGGTCCCGACCGTCGCGTTCTCCGTCGCGATTAGAGCTGCCGCACCGGAGACCTCGACCGTCTGGCTCAGTTCTCCAACCTGGAGAGTGAAGTCGAGACGCGCCGACTGCTGGATCTGCAGTTCGACATCGTTCTGCGTGATCGTGCGGAAACCCGGCAGCTCGACCTTGATGTTGTATCTGCCCGGCTGCAAAACGGGGAAGTTGTAGACGCCGGCCTCGTTGCTGATCGCAGAACGAACGAAGTTCGTGGCCGGATTGGTCACCGTAACTGTAACGCCTGGAATGACTGCACCGCTCGGATCGTGAATCACACCGCTGATACCGGCCTGCGTTTGGGCGACAGCCGGTAATACGCTCAAAACCACCATACACAACACGCACAAGAAACTCCGCTTGCTCATACGCTCCTCCATAGAAGGTGGGGGTTTGGGGTCGAGGGAAGTCTAGCAAAGGTGTAAGAACGTATCAAATTTGGATTTCCCGTTGTTCGTTCCGAAGTTGCGGATTTTTGTGTTTAGCAGTAGAAAAGTTGTAACAAATCGGGGGGCTGCGGCATCTTCTTATTGAGGAGCATATGTTGACGCCAACGGTTAACAAAAGCAGTGGCCAGATCGTTGCTTCGCCGAAGACGTCTCATAAGAGCTGCTTTGAGATTGGCCGTTATTCGCACTGCTCCCTGAGCAGACAGAAGCGTAGCCGGTTACACGGCGAGTGAAGGTACAACGAGCCGACGTATTATCAATAGACTACTGCCGGCACCACATTTGTGAAGGCTGCGTGGTCGAATAGCAGCGCCGTGATATTGAAATTACCCGAGCCAACCGACCCATTGGCGAAAATCTCAAAAGTTCCCGAACCTTCTGCGGGTACGCTGAAAAGTTCGTCTACAAATGCGACGTAGTGAGACCTGGCCGGCACCTGAAGGGTCCGTAATACGGTCGTCCCGTTGGACGTGAAGCTCAAACTGACGGCCAGCAGCGCATCATTATTATTGGCCATCGCAATGCCATAACGGTACCGGCCGTTTAGCACCATCGGAATCAAGGCATTCGAAGCCACTGGAGCCCCTGGGACCGTCGCGATTCCAAGTGGCGTGCCATTTGCAGACTGGAGGGAATAAGTAAGCGACGCAAACACAGGTTGCGAGCAATCCAGACGCGCATATCCGGCGGCTATAACGCCTTGTCCGCGCGTTGAGATGGTCTCCCACGAAGCTGGCTGTACTAACACGCTCGCGCTTGCGGTGAGACGCTCAGGACCGATGCCAAAAAGCGATATGTTGCACGCCGCAGGAAACCCGCCAATGCTGGCTATCAGGAATCGAGACGTGAATGCAGACCCGTCACTCCACACGCCGTCCACGATCTGAGGAAAAACATGCGTCGTGCCGGCGTTCTGCGCGTGAACAACGGATGCGGTCAGGAAAAACAGTATGAAGAAAAATGTCGTTCTCAGCCTTGATGTCATGGACGCTCCTTCCTTCTGTTACGCGAAATCTCGATTAAGTTGCTCCGAAGGACAACTTTGAAACAATCGATCCGCCAGGGCAATCTTCCGGCAGATCATGACCGAAGACTAAAGTGGCGAGAACCGATGAGTCATAACGGAGCGGTAACGTTTGAGTAATTTGTGTAAGGACGAGGCGGCTAACGAATACCTTCACTGCGCGAGGATCCGTCGATAGATCAACGTGCGACTGCAGCCGAAGCTGTACGGACACGCCTGATAACTGGATAGTCGACTTTCATTGCCAGGTTCCGGCCCAGAACTACAAAATGCTTCGTCCACTCCTGGGCTGCAGCATCTCCGTGCAATGCGCGCTCGACCTGCTCGGGAAAAACGTTTTGCAGCATTGTGTAGTAGTAATTCTGACTTCTCCAAACACTCACATCGAAAGGAAGACTTCGCCGCACTTCCGCGAATTCTTCAACTGTTTTCATCAGTTCGAGATCGAGCGGATTCCTGAGAAGCTGTTCCGAAAGCTGGCAGATGGTATCTCTGTAGGTGAAGGCTAATGTGTCGGCCTCCAGTGGGGTATTGTTTGCCAGCGCTTCTCGGATCAGCGTACGGATGTGCGCGAGGTCCAAAGTTGCGGGGTTAGCGAGCGCGCTGCGCAGGTTGGTATTGAGGACGATTTCCGATGCAATTGAGAATACGCGCGGAAGGGGCGCACCGAGATCGGACACGAGGCGCATCATCGAACCATGCCTTTCATAAAGCTGCCGGTACATGGTCTCGGTTTCGGTGAGTGCGGATTTCATGATCATGTCCAAAATCGTTCGCTTATCATCCTGGAATATGGATCGCAATGAGTATGTGGATTCACTGAAGTGCCGATCCAGTGTACGTATCAGCTCCGAGAAATCCCCCCGGTTGAAGGCATCGGCGAGATCTCTTTTGAGCATCATATAGGCTCGCTCGCCCATGGATTCTCTCACGCCGGCATTTATGAACTGTTCTCCGATATGCACGGCACCGAAACTGAACATTTCGGATTCGTGGGTTATGCGGGAAGTTACGCGGATGCGGCCCGCGGCAAATTTCGAGCGGCCCGCTTCGCCCAGGTGGAAATCCAGACGCCGGACCTCGTAGCAATACACCCTTCCTTCATCTGCATATCTCTTGAAGAGTGAGCTCAGAGCATAATGAGCGGCCACTTTTCTCCGATCGACCATTGCAGGCCGGATGACATTTTCGTAGATCACTTGCGCGTCTTTATGCTCCGGGATGTTGCTCTTCGCGAGGCTCAGCCGGCTGAGGAAGGACGTCTCGAGCGAGCAGCCGGAAGTCTCTTCATACAATTGGAGCGTTCGAGCGGCGTACTGAATAACCTGCGTCGTTTCCAGCCCGGAAAGTTCGTCGAAGAACCATCCACAGCTTGTGTACATGAGCATCGCGTGCCGTTGCATCTCCATAAGCTTGAGCACCGTGACGCTTTCCTCCGAGGTCAACCTGCGATTCGAATGTTTTTTGAAGAACCGATCGACGTTCTCCGGGGTACGGTCGAGGATCACGCTGATATAGTCATTTCGTGCCTTCCAGGGATCCTTGAGTAGAGTCCGGGACAGCGCCTCAAAGGGCGCCGCAATGGTGTCACGGAGCCAATCGAACGCTGCGCGCAGCGGAGCACGCCAGTGCTGGTTCCAGTCCGGATGACCGCCGGAATTGCAGCCACAATTGCTGTTCCACCGTCCCAGGCCATGAGCACAGCTCCACGCCGTGCGCTCGCGGATTTCGGCTTCCATCACCGGCGGATGCTTTTGCAGGTACTCGGAGTAGTTCGTAAGCTTCGCGACATTGTTACTCTCGATATGACGGAGCGCATAGGCGAGAGCCATCTCGCCATATTTATGATGATGGCCGTAAATCTCACCGTCCGTTGCGACGTGCACAATTTGAGGCCACCCGCGGCCTTCGGAAAATGCCGAAGCGAGACGGGCGGAGAGCTGCTCACCGCGGTTCAGCAGTCGCTCGAATGCGATCGCATGCGAGATCGGTCCATCGTAAAAGAAAACCGCGATCCGGCGTTTCGAAGGCAAGCGCACGACGTACGGCGTCGAAGGGTCAACGCCGCCACTGCTCGCGTCGCGCCACACGCGGCTTCGTAACCGGCGCGTTCGTTTAGCCTGGTGCGGCGACAGAATCGTGAATCGAATGCCGAACTTCGCCATAATGTCGAGCACCTCGAGATCGACAGCAGTTTCAGGGAGCCACATCCCTTCAGGCTTGCGGCCGAAACGGTGCTCGAAATCGCGGATGCCCCACAGGATCTGACTGTATTTATCCCGCGCCGTCGAGAGCGGAAGGATCGTGTGGTTAAATGCCTGTGCTATCGCCGAACCATGTCCGGAAAACCGTCGCTGGCTCTCCTTGTCTGCATCCAGAATGGATCGATACGTGGCGGGTTCCTTGTCCTGTAGCCACGCCAGCAGCGTCGGGCCAAAGTTGAAACTGATGTGCGCGTAGTTGTTGGTGATCTTTTCGACGTTACCTTCGCCATCAAGGATGCGCGAGGTGCCGTTTGGCATATAGCATTCGGCCGCGATCCGCTCATTCCAGTCATGGAACGGATACGCAGAATCCTGCGGTTCTATGTGCTCGAGCCACGCGTTTTCACGCGGCGGTTGATAAAAATGCCCATGAATGCAGATATACCGTTCCATCACTTCCTCACGTGCCCTACATTATGACGACTCCCTGCGTCCTCGTAAATGCGGGGCATCCGCTGTGGGCTGTTACACTATGGAGCATCGTGCCGGAACTGCCCGAAGTTGAAACCGTGAAGCGTGGGCTTCGATCAACCATAGAAGGACGCAAGTTTACCTACGTGGAAACACGGCGCGGCGATCTACGCATCCCGTTTCCTGAGGATTTTGAGAATCGCCTGACCGGCCGGCGCGTAGAGAGGCTATGGCGTCGAGCGAAGTACATCATGGCAGACCTGGATGCCGGAGAGACGCTGGTAATTCACCTGGGTATGAGCGGCCGCATCGCCGTTTACACCAGGAAAAAGAGACGCGGACCTGGATCATTTCATTACGAGACGGCTGAAGGCGAAATCGGACGCGGAAAGCACGACCACGTCGTCTTTGACACCGATGCGCCCGCTCGTATCGTCTTCACCGATCACCGCCGCTTCGGGTTGATGACGATCGTAGAGACGGCATCGCTGCAATCACACAAGCTGTTTAAGGATCTTGGCGTCGAGCCACTCTCGAAGCAATTCGATGCGGAATACCTGAAGAAAGCCCTGAAAGGAAAAAAGACGCCAATTAAGTCCGCATTGCTGGATCAGCGGGTGATCGCCGGCCTCGGCAACATCTATGTATGCGAAGCATTGTGGCGTTCCCGCATTTCGCCGAAACGGCGCGCGACGAAGCTCAGAGCTGCTCAGATTGAGGTTCTCGTCCCGGCCATCAAAGAAGTATTGCACGAAGCGGTTAGAGCAGGCGGTTCGTCGCTACGCGACCACCGGCAGACGAATGGCGAACTCGGCTATTTTCAGAAAGTGTTTGCCGCCTACGATCGCGAGGGTGAACCCTGTACCAGGCGGGGCTGCCACGGCAGAATAAAGCGCGTCGTTCAAAGTGGACGCTCGACATTCTATTGTCCAGCGTGCCAGGTGTACTAATCGATCCAGCAATCGAAACAGAGCGGCGCGACGTTCAAGGGCTGATACACTGCTTTAAAATGGCACGCTAGAGGGACAATTATGGGGACTTCTTTTCTGACGCGGTCCGCGTCAGACCGCTACGCCCAAGCCGCCGGGCCCCTTCACACGATCTTCGTGCTCGCCGCGTTGACAGTTTGGGCGTTCCTGGGAAAGATTCTGGCGGATCAATTGAGCGCGGCGGTGAACCCGCAACGCGTTCGGTTTTATGCTCTCACCCTTCTCTTCGAATGGTTCCTGTTCGTTTTCGTGGTCGCAGGCGTGCGGCGCAGTGGCGCGTCTATCCTCATCGTTCTGGGGGATCATTGGCACTCCGTCCGCCAGGTGTTGCGGGATTTTGGAATCGCCGCCGGGTTCTGGATCGTTTCGGCGATCTTCCTTTCAATCCTGGTGTGGCTGCTAAACAGCACCGCGCTGAGTCGCAATGTGCAATCCATACTTCCGCATGGAACTGCGGAACTAACGATATGGATTGCGCTCTCGGTTACGGCGGGTATTTGCGAGGAGAGTGTCTTTCGAGGCTACCTGCAGCGGCAATTCATAGCCCTGACGAAGAGCGTTCCTTCCGGAATTCTCCTTTCTGCCGCGGTCTTCGGCGCCGCTCACGCCTACCAGGGCTTCCGGCTCGTTGTTCTGATCAGCCTGTACGGCGCGATGTTCGGGATTCTCGCGCATTGGCGCAAAAGCGTTCGTCCTGGAATGATCGCCCATGCCTGGCAGGATTCTTTGAACGGCGTGACAGCCATTTTGATGAGCCGCTAGAGTATGCGTGCAATAGGAAAAGGAGAAATTTCAATGCCCGAAACCGCTGAACAGTATCGCAACCGAATGTACAGCCATGTCCACGGCCGCGATCCGCTCGCGCTACTTGCCGCTGCCCCAGGAAAGCTTGAAGGTTTGATCAAACGCATCTCGGCGGCGAAACTGCGTCAGCGTCCTGCGCCGGGGAAATGGTCGATTTGTGAAATCGTCGCTCACCTGGGAGACACGGAACTCGTCGGTGGGTATCGCATCCGCACGATCCTGGGCGCTCCGGGCGCGCAGATACAGGCGTTTGACCAGGACAAATGGGCAGCCGCGATGCAATATCAGAAGCGAAACGTTCACAAGTCCCTCGACCAGTTCCGTGCCCTCCGCCATGCGAATCTTTCGCTCCTGAAGTCGCTAACCCCCCAGCAATGGAAGCAACATGGAGTGCATGCCGAACGCGGCGAGGAGAGCGTCGAAACGATCGTACGGATGTTTGCTGGCCACGACATCAATCACATGGAGCAGATCAACCGGATTCTGGCGGTGAAGAAGTAGCTCCGCGTTCGGGTCGAAGAAGCTGATTCTCTGGCTCCGATCCGTGATGGGAATCGGCTGCATCGGCTGCACCGGTACCGGCGTCGGAATTGCGGCGTTAGCTAAGGATAATCCCATGACCCGCGCGGAAGTCGTTGCGAAAGCGCATGACCTCATCAGACTTCGCGGCCGAAAAAAAGGGCCGCCGTTTCCGGCGGCCTTTTCTTGGCGATGACTACCGCGGGTCAGAAGTCCAAACGCAACTGGCCCTGGAACACTCGGCTTCCGGTCTTCGAAGTGAGCTGACCCCACGGAATGGCAGCGCCCGTAGT
>WNFT01004887.1_pt1 | contig 11700 bp, 8 predicted proteins | sample 5400191 | NCBI WGS metagenome assembly WNFT01 (sample SAMN13153359, study PRJNA577476) | soil metagenome | isolation source: 80 cm saprolite under Madrone tree | place: USA:California | collected 2016-06-14
GCCGCCGTTGCGGCCACGAGCGCCTTGGCGCAACAGGCGGCGGCACCCCCGGCGAGGACCTTCATGAACAACAAAGAGATCATGGGCCTCATCGACAAGGCCAAGGCCGACCGCAAGGGCGACGCTCCGCTGGTGGCCGAACCGATCCTGTCGCTTGCGCCCTATCGGGCCCAGCTCGAATACCGTCCCGGTACGTCGCCGGCCGCCGTCCATGAAAAAGATGCCGAGCTGATGGTCGTGCTCGAAGGCACGGGCGATATCGTGACGGGCGGCAAACTCGTCGACGAGAAGCGCAACAATGCGAACAATCTGGGCGGCTCATCGATCACGGGCGGCAACTCCCAGGCCGTCGTCAAGGGCGATATGCTCATCGTACCGGCGAACACGCCGCACCAGGTCATTCCGACCGGGGGCGCTCCGATCGTCCTCATGACGCTGCATGTGCCGCATCCGCCCATGAATTGGCCGCCGGCGAATTAGGCGGATTTCGATCGCTTTGAATCACTTGACCATCGTCGTCGCCGGGCTTGTCCCGGCGCCCTCGCATTTGAAGAACAATCGAGGTGGCCGGAAGCCATGATGCGGAGAGAGGGGCTGGTGTACGCAAAGCGACAGGGCCCTTCGCGACCTTCCTGGAGATGGCTGGAGGTGCTTGAATTTGTGTACTTTTCTAGGGGTATTTCGTTTTGCCAAAATGCCGGTGGGCCCGCCGCGCGCCGCTTCGCCCCGGGGAGAAGGCCGCAGCAAGTTCTCAAGGCTCAAGCCTCACCGGAACCTGGTCCAGGACCTGCTGTAGGCCTCTTGTCGCAGGGGTCCGCGCCCCCCGGTGCCCGCTTGATCTTATGATATAAGCCGCGCCGATCTCTTTCTTCCTGCGATTCGGACCGCATTCATGAATCGGATTGGCACGCACCTCTGCATCGCCTCTGCTTTCGCGGCGGCCCTGTCGATGGCAACCGCCGCTGCCGCGGCAACCGACTGCCGCACCGCCGGCAGCTTCGAAACCTGGCTCGGCCGCTTCAAGGCTGAGGCGGCAGCTCAGGGCATCGCGAAGAGCGCCATCGATGCGGCCTCGCCTTACCTCGTTTACGATCAGCGGATCGTCAACATCGACCGCGGTCAGCGCATCTTCGCCCAGAGCTTCCTCGAATTCTCCGGCAAGATGCTGCCGTCCTACCGGCTGCAGCAGGGCACGGCCGAAATCCATAAATACCAGGCGATCTTCGATCGCGCCGAGAAGCAGTACGGCGTTCCGGCCGCGGTGACCACTGCCTTCTGGGGGCTCGAAAGCGATTTCGGCTCCAACATGGGCAAGGATAACTCGATCCGTTCGCTGGTGTCGCTCGCCTATGATTGCCGGCGCGCCGAGATGTTCCGCGGCCATCTGTTCGACTCGCTCCGGCTCATACAACGCGGCGATCTCAACCCCGCAGAAATGCTGGGCTCGTGGGCGGGTGAACTCGGCCAGACCCAGATGATGCCCTCTGAATATATCAAATACGCGGTCGACTATGACGGCGACGGCAGGCGCAACCTGCTACGCAGCGTGCCGGACGTGATCGGGTCGACCGCGAACTACCTCGTCAGTCTCGGCTGGAAGCGTGGCGAGCGGTGGCTCCGGGAAGTGCGCGTACCCGAGAATATGCCGTGGGAACAGGCGGACCTTTCCATTCAGCACCCGCTCGAAAAGTGGATCGAGTGGGGCGTCACGCTGCCCGACGGCCGCCCCTTGCAGCACGAAAATCTCAAGGCCTCGCTGTTGCTGCCCATGGGCCGGTTCGGCCCGTCCTTCCTTGTGTTCGACAACTTCCAGGCCTACCTCAAGTGGAACTCATCGCTCGTCTATTCCACCACGGCGGCCTACTACGCGACGCGCCTCGCCGGCGCGTCGCCGATGCGGCGCGGCAACGGTACGCCGCCGCCACCGCTCCCGTTCGCGCAGGCGCGCGAATTGCAGCAGCTTCTGATCAAGGCCGGCTACGACGTGGGGGGCGTCGACGGTAAGCTCGGCATCTCGTCCCGGCAGGCCACACGCGCCATGCAAATCAAGCTCGGCCTGCCGGCGGACTCTTATCCGACCGTGGAACTCCTGGCACGGATGCGCGGGGGGCGGTGAGCGCGCAAGCGCCAGTCACCGGGTAGTACCTGACGATATAAAAGCGTATCAGTCAGCTTCTACGTGCTCTTTAATCATTTCCAATTGGAGGGGGATCATCTAACAATAGATAGTCTTGTAAAGCTACCTGTACAGTTCCAACTTGGAGCCAGACGGTCTACTTAAGCCTCTAACTCGGTCATAGAATACTGCGCACCAAAATGGCTCAAGGCTTCTTCTAATGCCGCAGCGAACTGACCTTTTATTAAGATGGTCAGCTGATTGCCAGAATGGCGTGATTGTACAATTGGTATGTTTTTTAGTTTCGTCTCTAACGCTTCGCGGTCCGATATACTTTCTGGAAAAGCAATGTGATACTGACGTTCGTCAAAATTACTGTGCGGCGCGATTGGCTGGGAGCTGTGCGGCGATTTCGAGCGTTCAATAGTATCGACACGGCGGCTCAGAGTCTCTCTAATTCGCGGAGAGTTCGAGCGTTCAATAGAAGAAACACGACGGCTCAGACTTTCTATCTCGTCGATTAACGCGGTGCTTGGTTTTGGTGTGGAGTACTCGTTGAGCTTTGCAATCAGGCTGTCTATCTGATCGATTAACACCTTTTCTTTTGGTGTGGCATGCTCCTCAAGCTTTACAATTCCGCGCGCATTGGTGACTGGATTTTCTATTTGGTATCCATCAGCGTCTATGGCCTCTATGCTCCGCTGCAATGCCTCACGAGCGGCGCGGATGTCCTTGGGCCATTCAAAGGAGAATTTGATCGCACGGTATAGGCTTAGATCGAAGGGTATTTTTTCGTCGGCAAGTTGCATGTGTATTATAGGTTTCTGTGCCATGTGGCGAATGCCGATCTCATAGAAAGCGTTGGGGTTGAGACCAGACAGATCAGCGATGACTAGGTCCGCAGTAAGCAGATCATTGATAAGCTGAGCGTCAATGAGACCTGGTCGATGATCCTGGTCGGCCCTCTTTGGCTCGTCATATTCTAGAAAAGTCGCCATAACTGGCTGAATGATCTCTTCTAGGAGCCAATCAGCGTGTATGCGTACATCGCTGTCTTCAGAGCCAATAGGACCGATCACGAAGCAAAGCTTCCTCTTTAGGGCTTTGGGAGGCTTTAGAGAGCTATCAGCCATGGAATATCCGCCAAGCTATTGCAGTGAGGATCAATCCTACAGGCAATGCCAATAAGAGAGCTATTACCGGCGACTATGTACTTGACAACGGAATTATCTTGGATCATCCCCAAAGCCGACAGGCTAGCGCAGAGGTTCGGTCGGCGGCCGATGGGTCGATATTTCCGATTCCAGAGGGATTGACACTCACAGATTTGCAAGAGTGCGTTCGGCTTTTGGACGATCGCGATCTTGTTCTATATGACCATCAGGCACGCGACGAAAGTGATCCGCAAAACGACTGCGAGCTAATCGCTAGAATTTACGAGCGTCTGCGGGCGGCGGCCGAACGGAATTCAAGAGATTCGTGAATTCCGTCATCTTGTAATTGAGCCGATTGGCTTCCGTGATCCCGAGCCTAAGAAGTGTCAGGGAAATATGATAGTCGCTGACATCGACGATTTTAACATTTTCCTTTCCCCTTCTTGGTCTGACACGTCTCGCTTTAATAGTTGGTTCGGCGGCATCAGCAACAAATTCACCCCAAATCGCGTGAGCAACCAAGTTCCTATCTTCTGCCGCCGCAATAATCTCTTGCAGGAAGGCGACGGCGCGCTCTTTGTGAACCCGGAGCGATGGCACCTTACCGAAAGCCCGCTTCCATAAATCGAGCCGTTTTTCCCATGCGAGCGGGAGCGGTTCGATGTCTCCCGATGCGTTCATGAGGGTCAACAAATTGCCGATCACATGCCCCTCTAAGCGCCCCCATGCCACGTTCAACATCCCAAGCGCAGCGTAAAACTCGTGCGCATTCGGCGGGTCCGATTGATGGGGAGTGCTATGCGCCGTGATTTGCAGTAACGTTGGGGGCGATGCCATGGAGCAGATTCCCTATAATGGCGAAGGCACGCAAACCGGACCTGGACGAAGCGACGCGGCGGATTGCTGAACGCATCCTGAGCACGCCACCAAAGCGGCACGAAGAAATGAAGCTCGGGAAGGCTAAGTCGAAGCCGACGAAGAGTCCCGCGAAGCGAAAGCCGCCGCGTCAAGGGCTGTAGCGTCTTACACTGAGGCTTGGTGGCGATGACGGCGGCTTTGGAATTCTAATTTGACCGCTGCATTCTTGGCATTTGTGATAGACGAACGAGGCGTCGCTATGATGCGCTTGCAGAAGACGTGGCTTACGATTCTGATAGCAATTTGCGCAAAACCGAGCATTTTGCTCGGCGCCGCTCATGGGTTCCTTGAGAACTTGAACAAAAGCACCGGAAGCCACTTCCTTAAGTTCATAGCGCTGTTTCTCTGTTTCCCATGCTTCAAAGCTAGCCACTTCTTTTTCAAGCTCGCTTATTCGCTCCAACAACGTCGTTTGATGCTCGCGTGCGGCGAGGATTTTTTCTTGAAGTTCTATGACCGCCCCATTGCGAATGGTAGCGTCGTTGATGTCCTTCAAAGCCTTCGCCATATCGTACATGGACTTGAAAGCGCTCAGGCCAGCAAGCATTTCACCAACCATACTGTTTCCTCCAACGCAGAAAGCGCTTCGCCTTCTGCTTAATCGTTGTTGGCTTAGTGAGTCGGCCGGTACGTGAGACGCTTGCCTTCGATACCCTTGGCAATGAGCGCCGCACGTTCCCCGTCTTTGGTCTTGCGGGTGTTCCACTTGAAATCCCATTCGGTCAGATAGCGGTGAAGATGCGCCTCGCTGACAGAATGGTGCGTGCCGTACACCGCGCGCTTCATGAGGCTGAAACGGCACTCTGCGGTGTTGATATGCAGGAAGCCGCCGAGCCGCACGTATTCGTCGGCGCTGTGGTTGACGGTGCCGTGGCCTGAGAATTCCTTGCCGATCGACTCGTAGCTCGCGAGTTCGTCGGTCGCGAGATACGACTTGCGGCTGACCGTGGTGACGATCTTCTCTCGCAAGCTCTTTGCAGAGACATCGGCGACGTGAAACGAACGGCTCTCGCCATCGCGATCGACAAGCGCAAGAACCACGTGCTTCTTGGGTTCGACTTTGGCAAAGGCGCGGTTCTTTTTCTTGCCGCCGATAAAGGTTTCGTCGGCTTCAACGACCTTGTTCTGTCCGCCGATCGGACTCGGCTTTGTTGGGTTCATCGCTTCGCGGATGCGATGGCACATGAACCAAGCTGACTTGTATGTGATGTCGAGCATGCGGGAGAGTTGAAGGGCGCTCATTCCCTTCTTGCTCGCGCCCATCAGGTGCATTGCCAAGAGCCACTTGGAAAGCGGAATGTGGCTGCGCTCCATCACAGTGCCGACCGTGACGGTGAACTGGCCATTGCATGCGGCGCAATAGTAGAGGCCAGGACGATGGGCCTTGCCATGGCCAAGGGCGATCTGTGACGGATCGCAGCATCCGCACTGCGGGCAGATCGGGCCCTCGGGCCAGCGTATTGCCTCAAGGGCTTCGCGGGCCTTGTCGTCATCGGTGAAGGCAGGATTTTGAAGATCGGACATGGCCAGCTCCTATGCCCGACATCATACCGACCTGGTATCCGTTGTCAAGTATATAGTTGCCCTATTACCCCCTTAGCTGAAAGCTTGAAGGTCAGAAAGCTAAATAGCAATTCCGGACGGCGATTGGGCATGACGGGCTTCTCCTTTAGGAAAAGCAACGTCATTCCCTGGAAAGGATTGCAAGCTCCCGGATTCCTCCCAATCCACACACGCGGAGACGAAATTGGATGCTTAATCAAATCAAATAGATGGAACAAAGAGTACTCCCTTTCATAGGGAGGGGGAGGGATAGCTGTTTTTTGTCGGTATGCAATAAGCGGTTGATTTTATTTATAATCTCACGCTCGATTCGGTCTCAAGAGACACCGTTAGCCGGGTGGTCTTCCCGGAGGTCCTTCTTCGATCTTCCAGTTAGTTGTTTCTAATTCGTGGACGATTGTCTCTGCTACCTGCTTTTGTTGGTCCTCAGTTAGAGATCGCTTCATACCTCGGATCATAGCCAGACCCTTAGACAAGTCCCATACGGGCCATGAAGACGAAGGTCTTGCGCTCGGTAGGGTCTCTCCACATAGCGGTGAAGACTGGAGAGCAGAACAAGAACGTATGCAAGAGGCAACGTTGCTGCTGTGACTATTCTTTAATGATAAAGTAGATAGACAATATATGCGACAATAGGAGCTAGAAGGACTAGTAGTAACAAGGTTACTGCAAGTAGATGTTTAGTTCCGCCTTTAGTGGATATCTCAAGCTTAAACTTGAACTCAGGAGTATTAGACATAGTTGCCGGAGCCTTCCCTGTTTTGGGAAGCATCCTGAAGGCTCAGAGTAAAAATCGGCTTAAGGCGTCAACCATTTATTAACAGGTTTGTGGATCGCAAAGAGCGTAGGAAGGCCGCTGGTGCGTTTTTCCAGAGCTAGGTCCGTCGCTCCGTCGCTAAGGGCGTTTTGAGCGGCTTAGGAGGTCGGCCGTTTCTTATCCCACTCTGTATCGAAATGCGTCAAATTGCGCTAACCCGCTGTGACGTTGAAATCATTTGCTTTAAGCGAAAATTGACGCCATTCGATTGACTGAGAAATAGAAATTAATTCAACGGCTTACGCGTGAGCGCTTCCAATTCCGGGAAGCGCTTGTACTCAGCCGCGCCGCACAGCTCTTTCACGAAGGCCGTCTGATTTGCCTCGTTCGCCGGTCCGGACTGGGCGGAGTCGATAAACTGGTCGAAGCGGCCGGCGGCGAAGACCGCCAGCACGTCCCTGCTGCCGACGTAGCGGCCGTCGCTGTTGCGGGCGTTGAAGCGCACGCACGCGGCATAGCGGTTCTGCCTGCCGATGGGACTGACCGTCGGATCCGAAACATAAGCGTCGCGGATACCGGTGGGATCGCTCACATAGGTGTGCAATGCGGCGAGAATGTCAGCCCGGTAGTGGTCCGGATAGATGTTGACACGCGCCTCACGTTCCTCGCGCGACCGCCCCGAACCGCAACCCACGAGCGGCACCACAAGGCCGATGGTCAGCAGAACGCCGAGCGGCCAGCACCGGACCCACGTCATTGCATGACCCCAACCCGTCGCGGGTTCCCGCCCGTCGCATCGACGGCCGCGCGGCTTCCTCGACCGCGCCTTATAGCGGCGTCTCACGGCCCCGTCATCCGCCCCCACCCTTTGCCCGCGCCATCGTGAATGGTAATTCGGGGCGAGGGATGTTAGGTCCGGCATTCGTTACCAACGTCATTGCCGGGCTTGACCCGGCAATCCATCTTCATGCCAAGAAAGATGGATCGCGGGTCAAGCCCGTAGGTGACGGCAAAGGGTGAGTCGCTCGGGTGCTGGCTATGCTCAGGAAACTCCAGGTCTGGCGAGACCGCCGCGGAAACGTGTCCTGGCTGCGCGTGGCGGCCCTGGCGTTCCTGCTGACGCCGGTGGGCATCGCGCTATGGAACGCCGACGCCATCATGCACGGCGCGCGGCCGCTCAACGACGTCATCCACCGCGCCGGCTTCTGGATGCTGATGTTCATCCTGGCGACGCTCGCCGCTACGCCGCTGCGCCGCATCACCCGCTTCGGCCAGCTCATCGACGTGCGCCGCATGCTCGGGGTCGGGGCATTCGTTTACGGCGCTGCGCACATTTCGCTCTACACCGCCGACCAGATGTTCGATCTCGTCAAGGTGGCGAGCGAAATTGTCCAGCGGGTCTATCTCACCATCGGGTTCACGGCCCTCATTGGCCTTGTGACGCTCGCCGCCACCTCGACCGACGCAATGGTGCGCCGCCTGGGCGCCCTGCGCTGGCAGAGGCTCCACTATGCGGTCTATGGGATCGGGGTGCTGGCGCTCATCCACTACTTCCAGCAGACCAAGGCCGACGTCAGCGTCCCGACGTTCACGGCGGGCGTGTTCGCCTGGCTGATAGGCTATCGAATCGTCGTCAAGCTGTGGAAGGTGCGGGGCGAATTGTCGACGCCGGCACTGGTCGGATTGAGCCTTGCGGTGGCCGCCCTGACATTCATCGCGGAGGGGATCGGGATCGCGATCGTCTTCAACGCACCGCCGTTGCTGGTGCTGCAGGCTAATCTCGATTTCGATGTACCTCTCGACATGATCCGGCCCGGCTGGCTGGTGCTTGCCGCCGGCCTTGCGGTCTCGGCGCTCAATTTCGTGTGCGCGCGCCTGGTGAAGCCGCGGCGCACGCGCGGCGCACCCGGCAGGGACCGCGCCGGCGAGCCCGCGCGCGAACGCGCGCTGGCGTCAGCGAATTGAGGCGGATCGGATCGAGTGCGTGTCACTTGTAGGGGTGGTGACTCTCCTGGTGTCATCGCCCGGCTTGACCGGGCAATCCAGTATCCCCGGCTGATGGTTACTAGATCGCCCGGTCAAGCCGGGCGATGACAGCACAGAAGTAAGTCCACCTTAATCGAAAAATCCTTTAGTGTGCGCCGGAATTTGCCGCCAGCGCGCCGCGCCCGGCGGCTGGCGCCGCTACGCGGGAGCAACGTCCGGCTCTCGCCTTGCGCGGGTCAACGGGGCAGGAGAAGGGCATGCAGTTTGGCGACTTGCGCGGGTGGATCGCGCATCTGAGGCGAGAGGGCGAGCTTCACGAGGTCAGCGCCGAGGTGGACTGGGATCGCGAGCTCGGCACCATCACGCGGCGCGCCTTCGGCAACGGCCACGGACCGGCGTTGCTGTTCAGCAATATCAAGGACTACCAGCACAACGCGCGCTGCACGCAACTGTTCACCGGCGGCCTGTCGAACTATTCGCGCGTTGCCCTGATGTTCGGCCTGCCCAAGACCGCCCCGATCACCGACCTGGTGAAGGCGGCCCGCAAGGCGTTTTCGGGCCGCGTCCCGCCCGTTCGTGTCGCCACCGGCCCGGTCAAGGAAAACATCGTCACGGGCGACGACATCAATCTGTTCGACTTCCCGGTGCCGCAATGGCATCGCCGCGACGGCGGGCGCTACATCAACACCATGCAGGGCACGGTGACACGCGATCCGGCCACGGGCCGCATGAACGTCGGCATCTATCGCGGCATGATCGGCCACAAGAACACCATCCCTGTGCTGTTGTGGCGGCCGCAGAACTGGGGCCAGGATTTTGCCAAGTACACCGGGAAGGGCGAGGAGATGCCGGTCGCTTTCATCTACGGGTGGGAGCCGTGTCTGCCGTTCTGCGCCGCCTCGCCGGTACCGCCGGACGTGTCCGAATATGACGTGATGGGCGCGCTGCGCGGCGCCCCGGTGGAGCTGGTCGATTGCGAGACGGTGCCGCTCCAGGTGCCGGCCGCGGCCGAGATCGTGATCGAGGGTTGGATCTCGCCCGATCCGGCGACATTCGAAATGGAGGGACCGTTCGGCGAATACACCGGCTATTTCGGCGGCGATCAGAGCCTCAAGCACAAGGTGCGGGTGACCGCCATCACCCATCGCGACCAGCCGATCTTCCGCGGCACGCTCGAAGGCACGCTGCCGAAGATGCTCAACGAGAACAGCATCATGAGCTCGGTGCAACGCGCCGCGCTGGCGTGGAACATTCTCGAACGCTCGGGCGTGCCCGGCGTCACCGACGTGCACTGCCCGCCGGCCAACAACGGCACCACCCTGATGATCCAGTTGAAGCAGACCTACCGCGGCCAGGCCAAGCAGGCGGCCGCGGCGATCTGGGGGTCGAACGCCGCCCATCTGCGTTACAAGCACATCTGGGTCGTCAACGACGATATCGACATCCACGACTACGGCGCGATCGATTGGGCTTTCGCGTACCGGGTCAACGCCGCCGAGGACGACATCGTTTTCTTTCCCGGCACCTTCGGCTCGGCGCTCGATCCGTCGACGCGCCTGAAATTCCGCGATACCAATCTCTACGGCACCGGCAAGTGGGCGCGCGTGTTGATCGACGCCACCATCAATCTCGATTTCGAGCCGGAAGCGAACTACGACGGCGACCGCTACCCGCCAATGGTCAGGCCCGATGAGCGCGACTGGGAGCACGTCGACCGCCGCTGGCACGAATATGGCTTCAAGCGCGATTGAACGCCATGCTGCAACGCGTGCCGACCACTTTCGACGACCGTATCTATGGTCCGGACTGGCGCGCGTGGGTCGATCCGCAGGTGCCGGACGAAATCGCCCCGACGGCGCTGTTGCTCGATCGCCATCTGGGCACGCCGGTCGAGCACAAGACGGCCCTGATCGTCGACGGTGAGGCGATCACCTATGGGGCGCTCGCACGACTCGTCGCTGCAGTGTCGGCCGGACTCGCAGCCCGTGGCGTTGTGCCGGAAGACCGCATCCTGTTGTTCGGCAGCGACAGCCTCGACTATGTGGCGATGTGGCTCGGTGCCGTGCGGGCCGGCGCCGTTCCGGCAGTGGTGTCCGACCTCTACAAGGCGCGCGAGCTTCTCTATTTTCTCCGCGACACCGCCGCGCGGCTCTGCCTCATCGACGCCGAGCAGTTGGGCAAGCTCATTGAGACTGCCGACGGGCTGCCGCCCTCCCTGCAGATCGTCATCGTCCGCGGCGAATTTGATGCGAGCGTCGCGGGCAGGCTCGCGGGCCGCAAGGTGGTACCGTTCGCCGTCATCTGCGACGGACGCGCGCCCGTAACCCCACCGCGCCCGCGCCACCGCAACGATGTCGCCTATATGTTCTTTTCCGGCGGTACCACCGGCACCGCCAAGGGCATCACCCACCTCGCCCATGACTTTGTGCTTGTTCCCGAGCGGCATGGCCGTTTCTGGCAATACAGCGAAACCGACGTCGTGTTTGCGACCTCGAAAAAATATTTCACCCACGGACTGTGGCCGGGGCTTCTGATCCCGCTTTATTGGGGCGCGACGGCCGTTTTGACGCGCGGTCCGCCGCTTTCCGAGCCGGTGCTGCGAACGATGGCGGGCGCCAAGGTGACGAAGCTCATCACCGTACCTACTGTGCTGAAAAATATCCTCGAGCATTTCCGGCAATCCGGCACGAAGCCGGATTTTCCCGCGCTCGATTTCGTCGCCAGCGCCTCGGAAAAAATCCCGCCGGAAATCTTTTCCCGCTTCCACGAGCAGTTTGGCGTCGAGCTGTTCGACTCGATCGGAAGCTCCGAGATCACCTATGAGTGGATCGCCAATCGCCAGAAGGAATTCAGGCGCGGCAGCCTCGGCAAGCCGATATTCGGCTACGAGGTCCGCCTCGTCTCGCCTGACCACGGCGACGTGACCGCGCCCAACGTGCCGGGCGAAGCCTGGATCAAGAGCAAGACCGCGTGCTTCTTCTACTGGCGCAAGTACGACAAGTCGCGCGAGACCTTCATCGGCGAATGGACGCGAACCGGCGACAATCTCTATTTCGACGAGGACGGCTTCTTCTGGTTCTCGGGTCGCAACGACGACATGTTCAAGGTCAAGGGTCTGTGGGTTGCGCCGATCGAGATCGAGGCGGCGCTCACCGGCCACCCCGCCGTGCGCGAGGCCGCCTTCGTGTCGTTCACCGACCGCGACG
>WNFT01004891.1_pt1 | contig 11696 bp, 8 predicted proteins | sample 5400191 | NCBI WGS metagenome assembly WNFT01 (sample SAMN13153359, study PRJNA577476) | soil metagenome | isolation source: 80 cm saprolite under Madrone tree | place: USA:California | collected 2016-06-14
ACCTGCTCAATGTCGGCTTTGACGTCCTCCGCGGTGAAATCCGCCCCGTCGTGGAACTGGACCCCCTGGCGTAAGAAGAACGTATAGGTCTTGGTGTCAGGCGCGATCTCCCAGTGGTATGCCAGGTCGGGAATGATCGTCTGGCCATCGCGGGGGTCCCGTCGGATCAAGTTATCGTACATCGGGCCTTGGGGGGCCATGTTGGAGATGGTACCGGACTGATGCACGTCGAAGTGGGCCGGAGCGCTCAGCACACCGTAGCGTAAGGTCCCACCATATTTGGGATTGGACTCAGGGGCACTGAGCTTAAAGTCTGCCCCGGCGGGCTGGCCGGCCCATACCTGTAGGCTGGCGAACGGGGTGCCTAGCACCACACTGCCAGCGGCGATTCCCATCGTCGCCAGGAACGCACGCCGGCTCATCGCAGAGGCGAGGCTCTCACGGATCTGTTGATCTGACATGGATACTCCTCATATCACAGCGCGCCTTGCGCAGTCCGCCGCGCCATCCAGTGCGGCTCTGCTGCTCCTGCTCGCTGGCCGACGTTCATGCATCGACTGCAGAGTATATCGCCCCCCACAGCTGCGTCAGAGATAGCATCATACTAAAATTGCGCGAAGAACGATGTCAAGGACAATGGTGAGCAGTGAGCGATGTGCTGCTTGCGGCCAGAGGCGGTGGCGGCTGGGGCGACGCGGCCGCGGCGCGCGCTGGACAGGCTCCCCAGGACAGGATATGCTAGGCCCAACCCGAAGTGAAGGAAGCGCTGTGATGGCCACTCATACCAAACATCATTCTATCAAACCCCTTGTCGACCTGGAACACGGCCTTATCAGCCGCGAGCTCTTTGTCAACGAGGACATCTACCAGCAGGAACAGGAGCAGATCTTTGCCCGCGCCTGGCTGTTTGTAGGCCATGAGAGCCAGGTGCCCAGGCCGGGCGACTACTTTGTCTCGGGCATGGGCGAGGAGTCAGTCATTCTCACCCGGGACAGCCAGGGCCAACTCCAGGTGTTCTTGAACACATGCCGGCACCGTGGCATGAAGGTCTGCCGGTACGATGCGGGCAACACCACCGCTTTTACCTGTCCCTACCACGGCTGGAGCTACGCCACCGATGGCCGCCTGGTGGGCGTGCCATACTATAAGGAGGCCTATCATGGGCAACTCGACACCTCGCAATGGGGACTGATAACAGTCGCCCAACTCGCCAACTACAAGGGCTCCATCTGGGCCACTTGGGACGCGGCGGCGCCATCGTTTCTGGACTACCTGGGGGGTATGGTGGTCTATCTCGACGAACTCCTGGACTGCCGGGACGGCCGTGAGGGCGGTTCAGAGGTGTTGGGCGGCATCCAGAAATGGTATATCCCCTGTAACTGGAAGTTTGCCGCCGAGAATTTTCAGGGAGACGGCTACCACAACATCAGTCACCGCTCGGTAGACCTCGTTGGTATTGGCCCCAGTGGCAAAGGGCGCCGCGATAATGAGCGGATGCGCGCCCGCCGCTTTAATGTCTCGTTCCCCGACCTCGGCCATGGCGCGCACCCCGTCTTGCAGCTCGACGACGTGCCGTATATCCCAACATACCAGAACACGCCCGCCGTGGAGGCATACTTCAAGCATGTCTATGAAGAGCGTCAGCGGCACCTGGGAACGCGAGCGCGCCTCATGGGCAGCACTGGAACCGTGTTTCCCAATATGTCGCTGCTGTCGCGACAGCCCCGCTCTATTGCCGTCTGGCAGCCGCGCAGCGCGCTGCAGACGGAAGCATGGCGCTGGTTTCTGGTGGACAAGGACGCCCCGCAGGAAGTCAAGGACGTCTTGCGTCACTATTATATGCGCTATTCCGGTCCCGCCGGGATGACCGAGCAAGACGATATGGAGAACTGGAACTATGCCACCGCCGCCAGCAAGGGGGTGATTGCCCGGCGCTACCCCTATAACTACCAGATGGCCATGGGCTATGAAAACTCCCATGATGTGGTGCCAGGGTTAGTCACGGACGATTTTAACGAGCAAAACCAACGGGGTATGTACAAGCGCTGGGCCGAGTTCATGGAGGCCGGGAGCTGGAACGATCTCGTTCCCAAGCGGGGCAGCTAAACGGGTCCTCACGAGATTGGCACACGAGCTACACGTTGTGCAGCACCCTGTGGGGCACCATCGCAAACCGGGTGTGCCAATGTCGTGTACCGGTGGCACGGGTCGCCTACGACGAGGCCACACCCACGAGAGGCTCGGGGTGCTGGCGCGCGTAGCTGACCGTCAGCACTTCCCAGATGTGCCCGTCGCTGTCGTTCCAGTAGAAATTGCGCCCACCCAGTCGCGTGTTGAGCTGCAGGTCATCGGGACCCTGAGGGGTGCTGCGATATGTAATGCCCGCAGCGCACACGCGCGCAAAAATACCGTCGAACTCCTCATCGCTCACATGAAAGCAGTAGTGGTGGCTGGCGAACTGCTCGCGCTGGGCAAAGTCGATGGTCAGGGTCGCATTGACATACACCGGCGTGAAGTGGCCGCGCTCTGCTTCCCATGGCACGCCCAGGATGCCGGCCAGGGACTGTGCAGAAGGGACAGGATTGTGAGACGGAACGATAAGATGGTCCAGTAGGATTGCCATCACATACCTCCTAAATCGCACCACATGACATTGGCACACCCGATTAGCGATAGTGCCCTACGGGGTGCTGCACAACGTGCAACAGGGCGCCAATCTCGTGTGGACCCGTTTAGATTGAATCCCACCCCGCCAATGGGCCAGAGTATGCTCTTGGGAGCTATGAGTGTCAAGTAAGCACCTGGTGCAGGGACCGGACACGGGGAAAAAGCCCATAAGTAGCTATCCTTTCACAGTCCCATCATGGTTATACAACACGCGCACTAAGAATAAGCCATGGGCTGGGGCTGTAGGGCCAGCGTCTTGCCGCCTGCCAGATTGCAGAATGATTGGCATCGCGTCGGCGGGGAGTTGCGCCCGGCCAATGGCCACGAGTGTGCCAACAATGTTGCGAGCCATGTGATGCAGAAAACCATCCGCACACAGCACAAAGACCAGGCGCTCAGCATGTCGGGCAATCCGCAGGCAGAAGAGACAGCGCCCTGGGTGGCGCGCCGTGCAGGCGGCGGCCCGGAATGCAGAAAAATCATGACGCCCCAGGAGGACACGGGCCGCCGCACGCATGGCGGGCAGCGCCAGCGGTTGTGGCACATGCCAGGCATAGGGAGCACGTAGGGCCGAGGGAATGGTGTGATTGTGGACAATGTAGGAATAGGTCTTGCGGCGGGCAGAGTAGCGGGCATGAAAATCCATAGACACCTCCTCCGCTTGACGCACTACAATATCGCTGGGAAGCAAACTGTTAGCACCGCGCACTAACGCCGGGATAGCAAGCGTTGAGGCAGTATCAAAATGCACCACCTGGCCGAGGGCATGCACGCCAGCGTCAGTCCGCCCTGCCGCGTGCAGACGCACTGGACCGTTCGTCAGACGCGCCAGACAGGCTTCGAGCGTGCCCTGGATGGTGACTGCATTGGGCTGGAACTGCCAGCCGTGATAGCGCGTGCCGCTGTATTCGAGGAGCAGCTTAAGGCGACGCGGAGCTAAGGGCAGCGCTGGCATGCAGCACCTCACGCAGGAAACGACCAGTGTACGATGCCTCGACCTGGGCCACCCTCTCGGGGGGGCCCGTCGCGACAATGCGCCCGCCGGCGTCGCCACCATCTGGCCCCAGGTCGATGATATAGTCAGCGGTTTTGATGACCTCAAGATTGTGCTCGATGACGAGCACAGTATTCCCTCCTTCCACCAGGCGTGTCAGGACCTCGAGCAGGTGCTGGATATCGGCAAAATGCAGGCCCGTCGTGGGCTCATCGAGCATATACAGGGCGCGACCCGTACTACGCCGACTGAGTTCACGGCTCAGTTTGACACGCTGCGCCTCGCCTCCAGAAAGGGTGGTGGCAGCCTGCCCCAGGCGAATGTAACCCAGGCCGACCTCCTGCAGGGTTTTGAGTTTCTGGTACAGCACCGGGACGTTAGCGAAAAACTCTACCCCCTCGTCGACCGTGAGCTCGAGCACTTCGGCAATGTGTTTGCCCTTGTAGCGAATGTCAAGGGTATCGCGGTTGAAGCGCTGGCCCTTACAGGTATCACATTTCACGTACACATCGGGCAGAAAGTGCATCTCGATTTTCAGGGTGCCATGTCCCTGGCAGGCTTCGCAACGTCCCCCTTTCACGTTGAAGCTGAAGCGACCAGGCTTGTAGCCGCGCACCCGCGCTTCAGGCACCTGCGCAAACAGCTCCCGGATGCCGTCGAACATCCCCGTATAGGTCGCTGGGTTCGAGCGCGGTGTACGCCCAATAGGGGCCTGATCAATATGGATCACCTTATCGAGATACTCTACCCCCTCTAGAGCGTGAAAAGATCCGGGCTGCTCATGTGCACGGTGCAGGCGCTGCGCCAATGCTTTGTACAGAATCTCCATGATGAGCGTGCTTTTGCCAGAACCTGACACGCCGGTGACGCAGACCAGCAAGCCCAGGGGAATGTCGACGTCCAGACGTTGTAAATTGTTGGCGCTGGCTCCCAGGAGGCGCAGGCGGCGCTGGCTCGGCGAGCGCCGGGGACAGGGCAGCGGTATGGCCAGGGCGCCGCTGAGATATTGGCCGGTAAGCGATTCCGGATGCCGGGCAATCTCGCTCGGTGTCCCAGCAGCAACGAGATGGCCACCGTGTTCTCCCGCTCCCGGTCCCAGGTCGAGGACGTAGTCGGCGGCGAGAATGGTGTCCCGATCATGCTCAACGACCAGGACCGTATTCCCCAAGTCACGCAGGCGGTGGAGACTCTCGAGTAAGCGCTGATTGTCGCGCTGGTGCAGACCAATGCTCGGTTCATCGAGCACATACAGCACCCCCACCAGCCCAGAGCCAATTTGCGTCGCCAGGCGAATACGCTGGCCTTCCCCACCGGAGAGCGTCGCCGCAGTGCGGTCCAACGTCAGATAGTCCAATCCCACACTGCTCAAGAAGCGCAGACGCGCGCAAATTTCCTGGAGGATCTTACCAGCCACCTGCCGTTCAAAGTCGTTCAGCGTCAGCGTAGCACAAAAGGCCTGCGCCTGCTGCACCGGCATGGCTGTGATCTCGCTAATGCGTCGGCCCTGGATGAGCACTGCCAGCGCCTCCGAGCGCAGGCGTGTGCCTTGACAGGTGGTACACACATGCGGACGCATATAGCGCTCGAGTTCCTCGCGGACCCCCAGGGAGGCCGTATCTTGATAGCGCCGCTGCAAGAGCGGGATGACCCCCTCGTACACGCGTTGGAGAACGCGCGTACGGCCATTCGTGGTATGCGGCACTGGCACCGGTGTACGACCGGTACCATAGAGGACCACGTGCTGTTGCGCCTCTGCAAGTGCCCCAAACGACTGCCGGAGGTCGATCTGGTGCTGCGCTGCCAGCCCTTCCAGGAGCGGCTGCATGAAGGTGAGTTGCTGCGGTCCCCACACGGTTATAGCGCCATCGAGGAGCGAACGTTCAGGGTCAGGAACAAGGAGATCGGGGGCAAACTCCATGTGCATCCCCAGCCCATCGCAGGCGGGGCAGGCTCCTTGCGGACTATTGAAGGAGAACAGACGTGGCGTCAGCTCTGGGCAACTCGTCCCACAGTCAGGACAGGCGAGGCGCTCGCTAAACACGAGCTGCTCACCGTCGACGAGCTGGACGCCTACCACGCCTTCTGTGTGGGCGAGAGCGGTCTCAATTGAATCGGTCAGACGAGAGGCCATGTCTGGCCGTACCACCAGACGATCGACGACGATTTCAATGGTGTGATTCAGGTTCTTATCCAGCTGCGGTATCGCCTCGAGCAGGACAATCTCGCCATCGATCCGCACGCGCAAAAATCCCTGGCGTTTGATCTGCTCAAGTTCCTTGCGGTATTCGCCTTTACGATGGCGCACAATAGGTGCCAGAATGAGCAAGCGACTCCCCTCTGGCAGGCGCAGCACCTGATCCACGATCTGCTGCACGCTCTGGGCGCGCACCGGTTGACCACAGCGGGGGCAATGCGGCACACCCAGGCGTGCAAAGAGCAAACGGAGATAATCGTAGATCTCTGTCACGGTCCCCACGGTCGAGCGCGGATTGCGACTCACAGTCTTTTGCTCAATGGCAATCGCCGGCGACAGACCTTCGATGGCATCGACATCGGGCTTTTCGAGTTGTTCGAGAAATTGGCGAGCGTAGGCCGAGAGAGATTCTACATACCGACGCTGACCCTCAGCATAGATAGTATCGAACGCCAGGGATGATTTGCCTGAGCCACTCAGGCCCGTGATAACCACCAGGCGTTCACGTGGAATGTCCACAGAGAGGTTTTTCAGGTTATGTTGGCGCGCACCACGGACGGCGATAACATTGCTCACAGAGGCGCTTTCCAGACAGTTTCTCAGCAGGCAACGGCCAGCTTGCAGCCCAAACCGGAACTCAGCTGGCGGCGGTGAGCTGCCAGCTGAGCGCTCCTATTTAGAGTCCAAGGACTTGGCGCAGTTTGGCTGGGCTGGGATTGGTGAGAATCATGCCATCAATATCGATAGTTGGGACGGTACGATTACCTTGATTCCATTGCTCGACGCGCAGCGCAGCATCCTCGTCTGCTTCGATGTCAATCTCAGCGTAGGGGATGTGATTCTCGTCCAAGAACCTCTTGGCAACGCGGCAGTATCCGCACCATGAGGTAGAATAAACCATTACTGATGCAGCCATACTGTCTCCTTCATTTGATGGCATATTGTATCATGCCCGTAACCTGATCGAGCTGGCCTAAGGCCTCATTATAATCACTCAGCGCACGGATTTCATCACTACGTGCAGCCGTGAGCTGATTCTGGAGTTGCAACACATTAAAACTGGTTGAAAGGCCGAGACGAAATTTTTCTTGCTCGGCCTCGAGCTGCGTGCGGGCGAGGACTGTGGCAGCCCGGGTTACTTCCACACGTTTACTGGCGGTTTCGAGATTGCGGACCGTCTGGAAAATCTGACGCGACACCGTCCGCTGGACCTTACGCTGGTCGATGCGCGCCTGTTGGAGCAACAAATTCTGTTGCTGCAGCGCGTTGTTCGCGGCACGGTTGCCTAAGGGATAGGTGAAAGTGAGCGAGACACCCCAATTATAGCCGTCGGCAGTCCCGACGTCAGCCATGGAACTGCCGAGGTTACCACCAAAACCATTGACACTCGCCGCGCCTCCGAGGTCGAGTTGTGGTAAACGCTGATTGCTCGCCGCATCACGGGCAATCTCCTGCGAAGCAACCGTCAATTGTGCTTGCACGACGTCCGGGCGGTGCTGCAGGGCAAACGCGACCTTTTCGTCGATAGAGATATCTGCTATGGGCACAAAAGGTGGCGTATCCGTCGGCAGCAAACGAATCCGCCACGTCCCGATGCTCTCCGGAATGTTGAGGATTTCCTTCAGCACATCTTCCGCTTCACGCACCGCGGCTTCCGCCGTAATCACGTCACCCTCACGTTGCTTCACCTGGGTCTCGGACTGTACTAACTCGACTGGGGCCAAGGCACCCAATTCTACACGGAGTTTATTTTCCGCCAGGAAATCCTCCGCGAGCTTTTGTGCCTCGCGTTTGACGCCCAAATCCTCGATGCGAAACACCAGCTCCCAATACCCCTGCTGCACCGCATAGACGGTATTGAGGATCGTCTGCAGCAGCTGTTGCCGGGCAATTTCCTCGGCATTTTGCGCTTGCCGGATGGGCGCCGTGTTGACTGCAATACCGAAATTTCTGAGCAATGGTTGCGTGAAGGTCAGCAGGAGCGACCCCTCATAGCGTGGATTTTCAATACGCCTGGTCGGCCCAGAACTCTCCGGTGCAAATTTGTTCCATGTATTGATAAAGCGCAGCTCGTAGTTGGCTCCCGTCACAATCTGTTGTTTGAAGCTTGGGGTCACTGCCACATCCTTGGAAAATGGCCGGATGATTGACGCGCCTATCACTGCGCCTGTCTGGGGGTCGAATGTAAGTGTCTGGTTTTGGGGCAGGGTCTTGGTCTGGGCTAGGTTCGCGGTGAGCCCCACGGTCGGGTCAAAAACAGCGCGTGCCTGCTCCACCAGTGTATGCTGCACCTGTGGATCAAGGCGTCCGCGTTCGATGTCGAGGTTATGCTGCAGCGCCAGCTGAACGGCCTGCTCAAGCGACAACGCCAGGACTCGCTCAGTCACTGACGCAGGCAACGCAGGAGGTGGTGAGCCAGCTGGTGCACTTTGCTGGGCTAAGCGCTGGCGGGCTCGGGAGGCCGGCGCGCTAGAGAGGACTGGTACGCAGCACACACTCAGTACACACCAGACAACAACCCCTCTCCTCCACCAGAGCCTCTGCCGCTTGCAGCTTCTGTGGGCATCCTCCCACCAACACCGCATGCGCCCTCTCTGCAGCCCCCTCTCTGGGGCCTTGAAAGTCTTCATGGTTGTGCGTTGCACGTTGATGTCAACGGTAATTCACGGTCGCGGCGACTTGCATAAGGTCATCACGCTGGACGTCTCCCACCATAGAATACACCACCCCATCGCGTTGCCACATAGCCACAGGACGGCCAGAGACAGACCGCACGTGCACGGGAGTCTGCCCGTTCGGGTGAGCGGTATTTTGGCTAGGCAGTGACATGTGATCCCCATGGAAAGCGAAGAGTATGATAGGCACCCCATGACGTTGATACATCACCGCCACGCTCTTCCGATCCAAGAAGCGACAGAGACGTCCACCGAGGAGGTGTGTGGCCGTGTCGGTAATACACGGCATCTTGATGTGGTACCCCATATGCGCGTTGAGCCACTGGGTCACCGTGGAGTCATCGGCGCTGACGACTTCCAGCGGCATGTGTTGCGTCGTATAGGTGCCATAGGCAAGCGATGCCTCACGCACCACTTTTTGGAGGTCAGGGTCCGACGAGAGGTCAGGAAAGGAGCCATACATCACCAACGCCAAGAGCGCCGCCGTAGCCATCCCCATGGCGAAGTCGCACAATCGGGCGGGAGCAGGCAGGTACGCCCACCACCCAGGCTGACGTTCAGCCTGCATAGCACGGAGAATCATGGCGCGTTTGAACTCATCTGGCGGGGGAGGCACATCGAGATACTGGCGTACAAATGTGCGGAGACACCGTTCACTCTCGGCACGGTCGGCACATGAGGGGCAGCTCTGCAGGTGGGCCTGCACGTCCAGACTCTCTTTGACTTCTAGGGCGTGATCGAGAAAGACCGGTAAATAGCGCTCACACTCATGACAGGATAACATGGCCTATCCTTTAACATATCCACCCTTGCGTGCAAACTCTTGTAAACTTTTCCGCAGTAGCCGTCGCCCACGAAAGAGCCGGCTCATCACAGTGCCCTCTGGGCATCCGACAATTGTGGCAATATCTTTATAGGAAAGGTCGGCCATATCGGCCAATAACACCACCAGGCGGTATGCTTCCGGTAGAGCATCCAGCGCCCGCTTGACATCGTCCTGTACGACATGATGCAGCATGTTTTCGAGCGACTTCTGGTCTAGCCACTCCGTGTCGTTCGCCGGGTCGGCATAAAAGGGCTCAATGCGATCAAAATCCACCTGTTCTTGCTGGCGGACAGTTTTACGATAGGTGTTGATATACGTATTCCGCAAAATAGTAAACAACCACGCCTTGACATTTGTTCCCGGTTCGAAACGATCAAAGAAACGATAGGCTTTGAGCAGCGTCTCCTGCACCAGATCCTGGGCCTCGCTGGCATTACGTGTCAGACGCAAGGCGGTGCTATACAGCGTGTTAAAATGCTCGAGTGCCACAGCTTCGAATTCTGCTTGTTTGCTTCTTGGCTCCCAAGGCTCGGGCACGCCATGTCCCTTCAGCCTCCTGCAGAGGCAGCAAAACGGGCTAACGCCACCTCCGCACTCTGGCGCACCTGCTGATTCGTGTCCTGTAAGACGTCTTGGAGCGCCGGGATGGCACGCCGATCAGCGAGTTGCCCGAGTGCCAAGATAGCACTTTCGCGCAACAGGGGATAGCTCTCACGTATGGCAGCAATGAGATGGGGGACGGCGCGGCGGTCACCTTGTCGACCCAGCCCTTCCGCAGCGATACGTCCCACTTCTTTATCCTCGTCGGTGAGCATCGGAATCAAGGCGTCAACCGCCGTCATGCCTGGCATCTGCCCCAACGCCCGCGTGGCAATCCAGCGCACATCGCTATTGCTGTCTTGGAGGGCTTCGAGCAACACCGGTACCGCTTCCTCACGTGCGAGATCAGCCAGGGATTGTACCGCACTACTGCGTACTTGGCCATCTTCATCGTGGACCAGGAAGCGGACGAGATCCACAGCCAGGGCGGACGGAAACCCACCGAGGGTGTGGGCCATACGTTGCCGTTCCTCTTTGGTACAGGTGGGCAGGAGACGACGGAAGGGCATCACGACCAACGGCGCGAGGAGTGCACGTGCGGCAGCGCCATAAGCCTCCTCGACGTGTTGGGCAAGTGCCGCGAGCCCAGGACGTTCTCCCTGCTGCACATGGTGCAAGAGAGCCGCAGCAAGGCGTCGCTGACGTGCCACCTGCAGACGCGCCCTCGGGTCAGGATATGCCAGACATTGCAAGGCGTCCTGGATCGCACTATACCCTAGCGTATACCGTGAGGCGTAGGGGTCGTAACGCAGGAGACTGTAGCGTGCACATTGGCCAAGCAGCATTTCGAGGTGCGTACGCCCAGCCACAGGGTCCAAGCCGAGTCCAGCGATATCGCATAACGGCATGAGGTCGTCCACGATAAACTGCTTGCCCGGCGGCATAAAGGCACAGGCTTCCAGAAGCTGGGAGAACAAGGCAGCCTGGTCTGGGTAGCGCTGACGTATATCCTCGACGAGTTGCTGCACAAGTGCAGTCGTATCAGCATGTACGAGCGCTGCGATGCTGTGCACGTCGGCGCGAGCAACCGTGGCAGCCGCACAGGTCGTGGCGAGGAGGAGCCGGCCAGGTGTGGAGATGACGTCTCCGGCTGCCGCCAGCGCTTGGGACCAGGAAGTCTGCAGTACGCGCGGCAGACCACGGACCGCTTGACGTACGAAGCGTTGGTGCTCTTCGTCCACGAGCGGCTCTAGCTGATACTCTGCGAACGGCAGCGCTCCTTGCAACACCTGGTGTACAGGCTGGAGACCCTCTGCAGCACCAGCCCAAATGAGCAGAAGTGGGAGTGGCTCAGCCGCAGTGACCGTCGTAAACGTTTGCCAGTCTCGGGTAGCTCCTGTCTCCGCGGGCGCCAAGTCTGGAGCGTTGGGTGGCACTTGATCGATCACCAAGACGATCACGGCTTCCCCAGGCCGATAGCGGGCATGCAGAGCCCGCAAGAACATCACCCAGCGTTGCGCCCACACCCGCTGTGCGGTGCTGCCCACCACACCACGCCCCACGACTCCCAGGAGCGCCGCTGCCCCAATCGCCCAGGGATGCTCTTGGATGCTGGCCAGCAACGGCGCTAAGGAGGTGGCGACACGCCCTGGCATACGGCGCACACTGGGCGGCCCCTCATACAGTTGCGCCCAGTCTGTGGACGCCAGCACTTGCCGAAATTCTGCTTCGCCCCATTGCAGTGCCAAGGTCTTGCGCACCCCCTTCGTGGCGTTATACACCTTTTGCAGAATCTGCTCG
>WNFT01013779.1_pt1 | contig 11696 bp, 7 predicted proteins | sample 5400191 | NCBI WGS metagenome assembly WNFT01 (sample SAMN13153359, study PRJNA577476) | soil metagenome | isolation source: 80 cm saprolite under Madrone tree | place: USA:California | collected 2016-06-14
AATTTGACGCGGCGAAGAAATATCCCCTCCTGGTGCTGCTCCACGGCGGGCCGCAGACGATGTGGTCGAATGCCTGGGGCTATCGTTGGAACGCGCAGGTGTTCTCCGCGGCGGGTTATGTGACGCTGATGATCAACCGGCGCGGGTCGACTGGTTACGGCCAAAAGTTCACCGACGAAATCACCAACGACTGGGGTGGCAAAGCCTATGTCGACGTGATGAATGGCATCGACTATGCGCTGAAAAAATATTCTTACATCGATGGAACGCGCATGGCCGCCGGGGGTGGTTCTTACGGCGGATACATGGCCGACTGGATCGCCACGCATACGGGACGGTTCAAGGCCATCGTGAGCCACGCGAGCGTCTACGACAAAACGGCGATGTGGGCCACGGAAGAACTTTGGTTCGAAGAGCACGACATGCAAGGCGCGCCCTGGACAAGCCCGGAGAATTACAAGAAGTGGTCGCCATCCACATATGCTGGCGAACTCGGAAAATTCAAGACGCCGACGTTGGTGATCGCCGGAGAGCGCGATTACCGCGTGCCATACACGCAATCGCTAGAATTTTTCAGCGCCTTGCAGCGCCAGGGCGTGCCATCGAAGCTGGTAGTTTTCCCCGACGAGGGCCACTGGGTGCTGAAGCCGCAGAACAGCCAGTTCTGGTACAAAACGTTTTTGGATTGGCTCGCGGCATATCTGAAATAGGCTGCGTTCAATTTGACCATCGAGGCAGTTACTCCTGAAAACCCTGGTTTGAGGTTCCGTTTGACCGGGCCGTGAAGGCAAGCGATTCTGTTCGCAGGCGGTCATTCATGTTTGGTCTGAGCTACCTCTTCTATCCGTGGGGCTTCATCTTGCAGGGCCTGGCGATTTTGCACTTCGTGCGGCGCCGGCCGGAGAACTATTGGTTCTACGTTATCTTTTTCGGTGGCTTCCTGGGAGCGAGCGTTTACATCCTCGCGGAAGTGCTCCCGGACCTCGGGCTGCTTCGCGGTGTGTTTCAGGGATTCGGGCGGCGTTCGCGCATCCAAAAGGTTGAGACCGCTATTATCGACAATCCCTCGCCAGCCAATTACGAGGAGCTGGGCGAGCTCTACAAAGATCAAGGCCAGTTTGAGAAGGCCCGCGAGGCGTTCAATCATGCCATCACCGGGCGCGGCGATTCGCTCTACACGTTCTATTCGCGGGCGCATTCTTCGCTGGGGCTGAACGATTTTCCAGGTGCCATTCCGGACCTGGAACACGTGGTCGCCGGCGACCGCAAATTCGATTATTACCGGGCCGGGGGTTTGCTGGCGAATGCGTACGCGCAAACGGGACAACTGGAACGCGCGGATCAACTTTTTGCCGAAGTCACGCAGATTTCGACCACTCCCGAGACACTCTATAACTACGCAAGTTTTCTGAAAACGGCCAATCGCCGCGAAGAGTCGCGCGAGTGGTTGCAGAGGCTGGAGGCCAAGAAGCGCACGCTACCGCGCTACATGCAGAGGCGCGAGCGCCCGTGGTTCCGCAAGGGCAAGACACTGTTGAAGGAACTTTCGAACGCGTAGCGGCTTCGGACTATACCCATTCGCGCATAAGACTTCCGCGCCATAGTGCTCCGCTTCTCTTGCATGGAATCGCCGGAAAACGTACTATTCCCTTGCGATGACGCTCATTCCCATCAAGACATCCTCAGAAACGGGCTACTGCGATTGCATCTGCGGCTGCTACGAATTGGCTAGCCTTCGCGACGAAGATACCGGCAAAGGCTACTGCCCCGCCTGCGCTAGAGATCACATCGATTGGAATGTCGGCGCCGGCATTCCGCAGCCCGCCCCGGTAAAGGTCTCTCCAAACTCCCCGGGCCCCCGTGACGCCGCCGCCATGCCCTCCCCCGCCGATCCTCCCGGCCGCCTGCGCTGAACCGAAACAAACAGAGCAGCGCAGTCCGATTGTAACTTCCCCGGCTGACGAGTAAGCCCCTGTGCAATTGGATCTTGTTTTTCGGTGATGGAGGAAAAAAGGGAGGAGCACTGCTCCTCCCCGGTCATTATGAATTAAGAAAAGAGCCTAGAAATCCAGCCGCAACGCCAACTGGGTAACTCTTGGTCCTCCGAATTCGGAAGTTGACATCCCGAACTGACCTGAGCCGAACACGTTGCCAACTGGCACTCCGAAGTTCGTATGGTTGAAGATATTAAAGAAGTTAGCTTCAAATCTGAGTTTCCACCGCTCTGCGAGTCTCACGGACTTACTCACTCCGAAGTCCGTGTTTACGAAGCCGGGACCGATGAGCGTATTGCGGCCCGTCGGACTGTCGCACCACAGTCCAAAATTGACCGTGGCCGGGCAGGTCGCCAAGCTAAACGCGGCCGGATTCAAAAATCCATCTGCAGGGCTCTTGCCTGACAGATGGGGATTCCCGGTGATGATGGGCCGATCCGTATTATATCCATCACGATTTGTATCCCCAGCCGTTGTGCCGTCAAAGATCGCAATCGGCACTCCCTTTTGGAGCGTCACGATCCCGCTTGCCGACCAGCCGCCAATCCATCGGTGTTGCTTCAAGAACGGCAAGTCGTAGGATAGGCTGGTGACAAAGCGATGCCGTATGTCGAAGTCGGCATTGCCCTTATCAGCGCTAATGTTGAAATTGTCCGATGGCCGCAAAATCAGCGCGCGTCCGCCATTAAACGCATCGCTCAGCGTGTCAATCGCATGACTCCAAGTGTAGTTCGAGTTGAACTGGAGACCACTGGAGAATCGGCGGATCACCACCAGCTGCAGGCCATAATAGCTGGAAGTGAAATTGTTGCTGCGGAAGTTGTCACCCGCAAACGTAGTATTAACCCGCCGCGAGGAGAATGTACCTGAGGCCGGAATCTGGCCCGCCGCGGCAGCTGCCAAGCACGCCTGCCCTTGCGCCGTGGCTGGGTCGGCGCTGGTGCAGGCTGTTCGGCCGTTATAAGTATTTATATCGGTAATGCCTGTCAGCTCGCGCCCACCCGTGTAGGTGCCATTTACTTCGAGAACGAAGTTCCTGGCAAAGCCCCACTGGATTCCGAGGTTGCCCTGCTGCGTGTAGGGAGTTACGAGACTCTGGTCCATGTGCCGCGGCGCAGGCTTTCCAGCGAACGCCTGGAAAGGCTGTGGGCTGTTGAACGGGACTCCATATAGCCCGGGAGTGATGATCGGACCTACCGGTGGAGCACCGGCCTGCGAGCCAAGCGTCGAAACCGCGAAGAAGGGAGGATTGAAGCGAATGTTCTCGAACAGATTGTTCCAGATTCTGTCGTAGTAGAATCCGCCGCCACCCCGAAGGACGAATTTTTGATTCCCGAAAACATCCCATGCGAAGCCAAGACGGGGCCCGAAATTATTAGTGTCTTTGTGCCAGATATCGTGGTTGACCTGAATGGCCTGCTCTCCAAATACTTGAGCGGCGAGGGGGCTATTCTTTGGGTAGAACACATTCGATGTGGTTACCGGTATTGGCGTGATCGGATTTCCAAAGAAAACGTTCGAGTCGAGGCCCGGCCGGAAGTTGTGGGGCGGTCCAAAATACTCCCATCTCAGACCCAGGTTCAAGGTCAACCGGGGCGAGACTTTCCAATCGTCCTGGGTGTACAGAGCGACCTCATTGGCCCGATATCCGCGATAGTATTCCGGGAAGTTCCCAGTCAAAGGGTTAATCGACGCTTGAGCGACCCCAAATGCTCCATCGACGAAGTTGCCGGTTCCGTGTCGTAGCTGGTCCGCTTCATCTCCGAAGAACCCGTCGGTGAGAAGCTCCTCGATGCCGTACGGCTCGAAGAACCCATTTTTTACGGATTGGAACGACGACGCGTTGCGCGTCCGGCGATACTCGCCGCCAGACTTCACAGAATGCTTGCCATGAACGATGGACAAGTCATCTTTGTACTGGAATAGACCGTCCGTAAAAAACTGCGGAAGGGCGCTGGAGTTTCCGAACCCGATTGTAAGCGGGTCCGTAAAGGTCACGATGTCGGGAATTCCTTGCGATCCTGGGGCATTGGGAAAATCAGATCGGTGGCGCAGATAGGATGCGCGGAATTGATTGAGTGAGTTGGGGGTCAGATTCCTTGTGTACGTTAGTCCCAACAGCACGGAAACCGCAGGATTAGTGAACGATGGACCAATCGTCGCGCAACCGCCTGCGAACTGGTCTACGGTGTTCTCATTTGTGTAAAGAAATGTGCCGCTGAGGCTGTCTTTGTTCGAGAGCTTGTAGTCGGACTTAAAAGAGACGCGGTGCTGGTTGAAGCTCACCGGATCGGACAAAGTTACGTTGCCGTAGACAGGAACAGGATAGGTTAAATTAGCCGTGCCCACTCCGTTTTTGGAAGTATAGAAACCTTGTGCGGTGTTCGAGAGGCCGCTTTGCGCCAGCGGGAAAGGCTGTGTCTGGAGCAATTTCTGCGCGATCGGGCCCAGCGTCGATGACTGCGCGAATGCCCCGGGACAAGCGGCTCCCTTATTGACGACGCAGAAGCCTTTTGGATCGGACTCCATAAAAGTCTCGAACGCTCCGCTTTTTACAAAATCGATGAACTGTTGCGTTGTACCTGTTGCCACAGGCAACGGTGACGTTTGGCGACGTCGGTGCCCCTCATAGCTGCCGTAAAAGAACCATTTGTCCTTTAGGATCGGGCCCCCAATGGATCCCCCGAACTGGTTACGTACGAGTGAGTCTTTTAAGCCCGCGGCATTGGAAAAGAAATCGTTGGCAGCCAATGCCTGCACTCGGTTGTATTCGAACAGTGAGCCGTGGAGGCTGTCTGTCCCAGACTTTAATACGGTATCGGTCACAAAAGCGCCACCTTTTCCGTACTCCGCAGAAAAGGAATGGGTAATGACGCGATATTCCTCAATGGCCTCCGGTGAAATGGATGTAATCGCGCCGCCCCCTTCCGACCCGCGGCCGCCCTGTCCCTGATCGTTGTTGTCATAGCCTTCTAGGATAAAGTTTCCCATTCCCGGGCGAGCGCCGTTGACGGCGGCACCGCGGGTAGTTCCGGTGAAGTCCGTGCCACGGTCGCCCGTGTTTCCGGGCACAACTCCCGCTACCAAGTTAATGAAGGTGTTCTGATTCCGAACTTCTAGTGGTAAGGTCTCCCACACGCGGCGATCAATGAGCTCGGAGATTTGAGACTCGGATGGGTTCACAAGTTCTGCCCCGGCGTCCACGGTTACAGTATCGGAAAGAGCTCCGACTTCCAGTCGCACATCCACCGTCGCTGTAGTGCCAACGCTAATGACGATGTCTGCGACGTTTGCTTTGCGAAAACCTGCGTGCTCCACAGTAACCGCGTAAGCCCCCACCACCGGAAGAGCCGTAAACCGATAGACTCCGCCCGCGCCAGTAGTCATTTCGCGCGAGAATCCAGTTCCGGCGTTTGTCAGACTCACCTTCGCATCCGATACCGTCGCACCGCTTGGGTCGGACACGGTACCCGTAAGCTCGCCCGTCCCACCCTGGCCATAAGCCACGTTTTGGACCACGAGTGTTAGAAACAGAACAGAGAGAGATGAGATGATCAGACTACGATTAAATCGGAACTTCCAGTTCATAGAATCCTCCGCGAAGCAACACCAATTGGTCTTTTTCCAGTGTCGGGTCGAAAAACACAATTTAACCGTTTGGAATGTTGCAAGACGCTTTCCACTTTATGATTTACGTTCTGCTGAAACTGGCTTGTGTTAACTTCTTTGTTTAGTGCGGTGGGACAGGAACGAAAGTGAAAAATTTAGAAATAATTTATATTAGAGACCGTGCGCCAATACCAAAGTATGTACCGAAATATAAAAAACAGCAGGCGCACGCATAATTCAAATAACGGCCTAATTGAAGAATGCCAGCAGGCCCACCAACCCTCGCGAGAAATCCATCTCCGAGTCGATCAGGCTCACGACTAGATAACCATCGGAGAGGAAGTCGTAGAAGTGGCCGGGGTGAACGTATACGCCCTGGGTATGGAGAAGCTCGATCGCCAGATCCTCGTCGGAACACGTCGCGGGGACACGCAGCACGGCGTACCAGCCTCCTTCCACGGCCAGTCGGGTGCAGGCAGTCTGACCGGCGAGCGTACGGTCGAGTTCTGCAAGATTGTTGCAAACCCGGGACATCAACTGGTCACGGAAAGCATGGCGTTGCGCGAGAAAGACCGGCATCGCCAGTTGCACTGGCGCGTTCACGGAGAGATAGGTATCGGCGATGACTTCGAGTCGCGCGAGTGCTTCGCTTTTCCATGGTTGCGGCCCGCTCACAACTAGCCAGGCAGCCTTCATTTGCGGCAAACCAGAAATCTTGGAGAGGCCGCTCATTGTGAAGGTCAGCGCGTCGCGATTCACAGCGAAGCTCGCCGCGCGATTCCCATCGAGCGCGAAATCCAGAAACACTTCATCCGCGATGATGGCCAACTCACGCGCGGCACAAATAGAATTCAGCTTTGACATTTCCGCCGGTTTCGTGAAGTGCCCCGTCGGATTGTTGGGGTGAACGACGATCACTCCGCGCGTCCGCGGCGTGATGGCCTGCTCCAGCGCGTGAAAATCAATCTGCCAGCCGTGGTCATAGAGCAAGGGATAGCGCACTAAATTAACGTCCTGTATTTCCGCGAGGAAATCGAACAGTGGATAACTTGGCGAAGGAATCAGGAGTTCATCGCCCGGATTGCATAACGCTCGAAAGACGAAGGAGTACGCTTCGCTTGTGCTGGTAGTGAGGAATATATCCTCAATCGGAACGACGTCGTTCCGCTCGGTGTAATAACTTACGACCGCGCGGCGCGCGGATTCCAGTCCACGCGGGTTGGGTTCGTAGCAAAGCGCAGCGGGGTTGCTCAGTGCTTGAAGGATCGTTGAACCGTCGTAGTGGAAGCCGCACTCCGTGGGATTTGAAACGGTCAAATCGAGCAACGGCTTCCCCGCCGCGCGATGGGCCGCCAGCGCCGCGCTCAAGCGGTTCGGCGCCAGATTCCAATTTGTTCGTTTTGCAAACATGAATTGCGCAGACTCGCGCGTCGAAAACCCGCCGGAGCTCTTTTATTTTCCAAGGTAAAGAAGCGCCAGCAAAAAAATCCAGAGTCCATCCATGAAATGCCAATAGTAAGAAGCGATTTCCGCGGCCGTCGGAAGGGAAATTTTTGTTTCTTCAAATTTGCCGAGGGAAACAAAAAGCAAGGCGCCGACGCCTCCCAGGAGATGGACTGCGTGCGCGCCGGTGAAAATGTAAAAGAAACTGCTGGCCTGGTTGCTCGCGATGTACACGCCCTGCGCGACAAGTTGCCGCCAGGCAACGAGCTGCCCCAGGACCGTGGTCGCCAGCCAAAATTCACGAAAGCCGGAAAGGTCCGCAAGAAAGAGCCGCCGCCGCGCCGATTCCAGAGTAAAACTGCTCGCGAGAAGAACGAGCGTGTTGGCCCAGAGAATGCGCGGAAGATGGACGGACACCCACAGATCGTTGCCGCGGCGCAAGACGATGAAGGCGCTGGCAAGCGCCATGAAAAACATCAAAATGGAAACGATACCGATCGCGATTGCAGTCGAGTAGCGTTTGGGCGAAGGAGACGACTTGTTGCGGCGATAGCGTTCTTCGCCGCCACCGTCGCCATCATCGCCTCCTCCTGGAGGTGGCGGCGGACCGCTGCCTCCACCGCCGATGTCTTCGACGATTAGTTCGATGTCCGGCGTTGCGGTTGTGCCCGGCATGATGATGTTCTGTGCTCTCCTGACGCTATTCTGCGTACATTATTCTGCCAACTGCCGCACCTTGACTACCTGCTCGGGGGCCAGGTGCTGCGGCACGAAATCTTCGGCCACATCCGGCAGGCTGAACTCGTAAGCCCCACGATACACCACCGGGTCGCTCGCGCCAAAATCGTCGGCGGGCGGCGGCGAAGGGACACTCCATTCGAGCGTGGTGGCGCGCCAGGGGTTGCAGTCCACGACTTTTTCGCCGCGGAAGAGGCTCCACAGAAAATTGAAAAGGAAGAGCCCTTGCGCGAAAACAGTGAGGAGAATCGCGGCAGTGATGAAGTTGCGAATTGCGGAGCCGGCGGCGACGACGGAAGCCAACGGAGTTCCTGGGGAAATGCGGGAATGCGCGATCAGGCCGAGCCAGTGCATGGGCATGAAGACGCAGTAGACGCCAACGAAGGTGAGCCAAAAATGGAGTTTGCCGAGAGATTCGTTCAGGCGGCGGCCAAAAAGTTTGGGGAACCAGAAAAACAGCGCGCCGAGAATGGCGAATGTGGCAGCGACACCCATAACGAGATGGAAATGGCCGGTGACGAAATCGTCGCTGACGGCAGCGGCGGCGAGATCGTGGCGCGCGAGGAAAATCCCCGAGAGTCCGCCGGAGAGAAAAAGCGAAATGAAGCCGAGCGCGAAAAGCATGGAGGTGTTGAGCTGAACGCGCGCGTTCCAGAGTGTGCCGAACCAACTGATCAAGAGGACGATGGCGGGCAGCCCGAGAGAAGACGCCAGCAGCGAAAAGACCAGTGGCGAAAAGGGATTCATGCCGCTGGAAAACATGTGCTGTCCCCAAACGCAAAAACCGAAGAGGCCGACCGCGCAAAGTGCCAGAACAACGAGGCGTTCCTTCCAAACCGGTTTGCGGGAAAACGTGGAAACGAGATGGGTAATGAGGCCGAAGCACGGAAGCATGGCGACGTAGACTTCGGCTTGGGCGAAAAACCAGAAGAGGCGCTGCCAAAGAATGGGAACGGCATTGGCGATAACGCCGGGCTGTTGATTGGCGATGAAATTCAGCAGGGGAAAAAAGTGAGTGCTCAAGAGGCGATCGGAGAGCAAGCAAACGCAGGCCGGTAGGAGAATGCTGAAAATCAGCATGCCGAGGATGGCGTTTATGAACCAGGCCCAGACGGTCAAGGGCAAACGCGGGAGAGTCATGCCCGGGGCGCGGAGATCGATAGTCGTAACGCTGAAATTGAGCGCGTTGAAAAGAGACGCGGCGCAAAAGATGGCAACGCTGACGATCCAGAGCGTGATGGCTGGCTGAGGGGAAAGGAAAAACGTTGTCGTCAGGCCCAAGAGCGAGGCGAACGTGAGCCAGAACGCGAGAAGATTCAGCGCAGGGAAAGCTATTTCGCGCGAGCCGATTTGCAGCGGAAGAAAATAGTTTCCGAACCCGGCCTGGGGCGCTGCTGTGAGCACCAGAAAAACCATCAGCGAACCATGGAGCGAGGTGAGAGCGGCAAAACAATCCGGCGAGTTGCCGAGGCTGGAGAGAAACGGAACGTGCGCGCTCGGCCACACCAGGTGGATGCGCATGAGCAGCGACATGGCCATGCCAAGGAACACGCTGAAGAGCGCGAGCCAGAGATAGTTGAGGCCGATAGATTTGTGATCGGTATTGAGGAGAGTTCGCGCCAAGAAGGCGGGTTGGGGTGGCTCGGGGGGATTGGCGCGGTTGTCGTCGGTGGCCATGGAGGCGGGACAAATAGAATACATTGAAGGGGAAAAGGCAAGGGCTGGTGACGTTGGAAGACACGCCTGAACGTCGGAACCTTTCGACATCTGAAGGGCGGAAGGTCGAAACGCCGAAAGGCGGGGCCCCCCACCCCCCTGTTTTTTGTAAGTGTTGCATCTAAAGGACTTAGCCCCTGCCGTAAGTCTTTTGTATGCAACACTTGCGGGGCAATCCATAAGTGTTGCGGCTAAAGGACCTATGGGGACAAAGTACTGGCGAGAAAGTAATTGGTTTGGATGGGGAGATTTTGGAGAGGTTAGAAGGACTACCTGGCGGACGAGCATGGTTCGCAGGGCACCCCTCCTTTCCGACACGGTCGGAATCTGCGAACGCCAAGCTGCGGCGGGCAGGCGGAGGAATCGTGCCCATTCTACGAAACTATTATAACATACTGGTACAGTATGTCAATGATTACTTTAAGTGCTTTGGATGCTGAGGGATAGCGGACGTCTGCTTGAAGTGGATAGGGGAAGGGTCAAAAACGCCAAGTGCCCCGACCCGGTCGGGGTAAACGCCACCGGCACTCGGGCCATCCGGCAGGTTACAAATATGAAGGTTGAAGTTCAGGGATGGAGAAACATGCCCCAGTCACGAGGTCTTGAACAATTCAATGTTTTTGCAATAGTCGCAGGTGAGAAACTGGGCGTAAAGCGCCCCTTCGTGCCGCCACGATCCAGGGTATCCGGCTGTGACTGATATGGGCAAACCCAGCACTCCCGAAGCTTGGTAGAACCCCTTGCCGCATACGCGACAGGGCCTGGGAACACCATCTCGAATCATTTGGCCGCCGCGTCGCATTATGCCTAGACCCTCATCAACCCAGCCCAGTAGTTCTCCGGCTCGCGGGAGGCACTTGTCTGGAGTTTCGTGAAGGCACTTGTCGAGGATTGCGTTTATCATGTGCATTTTAGGGTCGTTCTGAAATTTCACGGTCAGGTTGAATTCGGGCCGGTTGTACCACTCGCGGACAAGCTTGAGGCGTCCAGCAACCATGCACCAGAGCAACTTTCCGAGCATGTATACGTCGAAGTTGCCACTTACTTCTTCCAAGCGCTCTTCGGTTTCTGCCCACGGCGGCATGTAATCGCGCGGGCCGACACTCTCATTCAAGAACGTGATGCGCTCGGGCAGGTTTGGCAGAAAGGCGATTCCAAAATCACCGAGAATCAGACCTCCGCCATTCCCCATGAAAATATTCGCAGGCTTTATGTCGCGGTGAAAGATGTTGTCTTTGTGGAGTGCCGCCACAGTTTCAACCAGTGGACGGAAAGCAGTTAAAGCAAGAAGAGGATTCCCCTGGTACTTGAGTGCGTGGTCTTCTAGCGTCCCTCCTGGATAGTACTCTGTGACAATCCATCGCTCAGATTCGTTAGAATCCAAAAGCCGTGGGAGTCCGCGCCTGTTCTGGGCAAGTACTTTGGTCTCAATCTGTAGCCGGTTTAGTGCTTGTTGCTCTGCATCGGCTCCTGCCGCACGCGGATTATAGACTTTCAAAGCCGCAAGTTCGGACGGATGTTCTTCGCGCCCATACCCTAGCGTAGCTTCAGTGAATTGCTGCGCCCTTACATCATTGAATCCCTGACCTGATAATTCCATGAGTTTGTCCAAGTGCTTCTTTCGGTCTGCAATTCTCACGGAATTACGAACTAGAAAGACCTCGCTTTGCCCGCCCTTCCCTAGGCGTTTTACTTCTTCCCAGACCCTGCTGCCGCGCCATTGCCGTGCCTCCATGTCCCCTCCGTCGCCAGGCAGTAACTCGATGATTAGCGCAGAGGATTGTAACAGTTTGCAATGTTCGCGCATCTGTGCTGGAGCTTTCGTTTTGAACGAGGCCGCGATGGCGACCTTAAGCCCGCTGAGGCGTGCGCCTTACAAAGGGACGGAACGGCAACCGGCTACTTGCGCGGGGTGTGCAACTTCAGGGGGAGGATTTTGGCGTAGGACTTGAAGTCGGGGTCGGTGGCAAAGATGGACCAGTCGCGGGCGATGGCGATGGCGCAAATCAGGTTATCGGGAACGGATACGGCGACTCCGCGGGCGCGGCAGTCGTTGCCGGCTTTGGCGGCGGCTTCGTAGTCGGCGGTGGTGACGGGCTCATCGGGGAAGGAACGAAGGACGGCGCGGAGCTTTTCGTATTGGCTGACGGCCTTGATGCCAGACAGCAGCTCCTGGCGGACCAAGCCGATAATTCT
>WNFT01004892.1_pt1 | contig 11695 bp, 5 predicted proteins | sample 5400191 | NCBI WGS metagenome assembly WNFT01 (sample SAMN13153359, study PRJNA577476) | soil metagenome | isolation source: 80 cm saprolite under Madrone tree | place: USA:California | collected 2016-06-14
GACGAGCCCGAAATAGCTGAGCGCCGAGTAGCGGCCGCCGATGTCGGGCGGGTTGCGGAAGATCCAGCGGAAGCCGTGGTCCTTCGCCAGCTTTTCCAACGAACTGCCCGGGTCGGTGATGGCGGCGAAATGCCGCCCGGGCGACCCGCTTCCGTCCTTGCCGGTGGCCTCCTGCCAGAAGTACGCGAAATGCGAAAGCGTCTCGGTCGTCTCGCCCGACTTGGACGCGACGATGAACAGCGTGTCCTGGATGCGGATGCGCCGGCGCACCGCGAGGATCGTCGCGGGGTCGGTGGTGTCGAGCACGTGCAGCCTTGGATGACCTTTGACGTGACCGAACGTGTTTCGCAGCACATCGGGGCATAGGCTCGAGCCGCCCATGCCGAGCAGGACGATGTCCGAGTAGGCGCGGCCGTCCATGGCGAGCTCGCGAAACTCGGACGCGTGCTCGAGCATCTTCTCGGCGACGTTCAGCCAGCCGAGGCGGTCGCGAATCTCCTCTCGCTTGGCGGGGTCCGATGTCCACAGCGTCGAGTCCTTCGCCCACAGGCGCCGCGGGGCGTCTGCCTTCTGCAGCTGCGCGACGCGCGCGTTCACCATGGGCTGGAGCGCGCCGAGGCTGTACCACTGCCGCGGCCCCTTCCCAGCCTTGATGTTCTGGCTCTCCTTCTTGATCGTGGCGAGCAGACTCTCAAAAGACTTGGTGAAGGCCTCCACGCCTTCGACCTCCAGCTCCCGCGTGACCTGGTCGAGGTCGACGCCGAACTCGGCGAGCTGCTTCAGCTGCCGCTTGGCGGCATCGACGTTCTCGTCGATGCTTCGGCGCGCCTCGCCATGCTCGCGGAACGCGGCCAGGGTGGCGGGCGGGATCGTGTCGACCGTGTCTGGACCGATGAGCTCCTCGACGTAGTAGGTGTCCGGATAGCGAGGGTCCTTGGTCGACGTGCTCGCCCACAGCGGCCGCTGCAGCTGAGCGCCGGCCTTCTTCAACTTATCCCAACGCGGACCACTGAAGGTCTCGCGGAATCGCTGGTAGGCGATCTTGGAGTTCGCGATTGCGGCCTTCCCATATAGCCGCTCGAGCGCGCGCTTCTGGGCAGGGTCGGTGCTCAGCTCGATCTTCTGGGCCAACGTCTTATCGACCTTGGTATCCACGCGGCTGACGAAGAAGCTGGCGACGCTGGCAACGTTGCGCAGCTCGCCGCCGCCCTTGTGCAGCTTCTCTAGGCCGGATAGGTAGGCCTCCATAACCTCGCCGTACCGGTCGACCGAAAAGATCAGCGTGATGTTGATGTTGTGACCCTTGGAGATCTGGTCGTAGATCGCCGGGATGCCTTCTTTGGTGGCGGGAATCTTCACCATCACGTTGGGCCGGTGGCATCGCTCTCTAAGGTCTTGGGCGAACGCGATTGTGCGGCGGGTGCTGTTGGCGACCGTCGGCGACACCTCGATGCTGACGAAGCCGTCGTGGCCCTTGGTCTTGTCGTAGATGGGGCGGAAGACGTCCGCCGCGGCCGAGACGTCCTCGACCATCAGCTGCCACAGGATCTCGTCGGGTTTATGGCCGGCCCGCACGAGGCCGACCATGGCCTCGTCGTAGTCGGACGAGCCGCTGACCGCCTTCTCGAAGATGGTCGGATTGGACGTCACTCCGGTGAGTCCTTCGTCGCGCAGGCGGGCCAGCTCGCCCGACGTGATGAGCTGGCGGCGGATGTTATCGAGCCAGAGCGACTGGCCGAGGTTCTTGAGCTCTTTGACCGGCGCTGGCACGCGCGTCTTCGTCGCCATGGCCCTACTTCCCGGCAAGCAGCTTGGTCGCGGCCGCCACGATGTGCCGCGCCGAGATGCCGGCGGCGTTCATCAGCTCTTCGGGCTTGCCTGAAGTCGGCAGGCCCTTGACCGCGAGATGCGCCAGGTGCAGCCCGTCCTCAGGCGCGAAGGCCTCGAGGACGGCGGCGCCCAGGCCACCCTGCGGGTAGTGGTCCTCGACGACGACGAACCTGCCCTTGGTCGCCTTCGCCGCCTCCTTCAACGTTTTCACGTCGACCGGCTTGACCGAGTAGAGATCGATGACGCGCGCGGCGATCTTCTTCTGGGCCAGCGTGTCCGCGGCCGCAATGCAGTTGTGGAGAGTCACGCCGGCGCCGATGAGCGTCACGCGGTCCTTGGCGCTCTGGCGCACGACCTTGGCGCCGCCGATCTTGAATGTGTCGGCGGGCCCGTAGATGGTCGGGTACGCGCCGCGTGTTGTGCGCATGTAGACGATGCCGTTCTCGTGGGCCATGAGCTGGGTGAGCTTCGCGGTCTGGTTGGGATCGCTGGGGTACAGCACGGTCGACGAATGGATCGCGCGCATCGCCGCCAGATCCTCGAGCGCCATCTGCGATGGGCCGTCCTGGCCGATCTCAACGCCGGCGTGAGAGCCGACGAGCCTGATGTTGGCCTGCGAGATGCCGGCCATACGAATGAAGTCGTACGCGCGGCTGAAGAAGGCGGCGAACGTGGACGCGAACGGCCGGTAGCCGCGGACGCTCATGCCGACCGCCGTCGCCACCAGCTGCTGCTCGGCGATGTAGATCTCGAAGAAGCGCTCCGGGTGCGCCTTCGCGAACTCGTCGGCGTGGGTGGAGTTGGACACTTCGCCGTCCATCGCGACGACGTCCGGGATGGCGGCCAGCGCGAGCAGCGCGTCGCCATACGCCTTGCGCGTGGCGACCTTGTCTTCCTTCTTATACGTGGGCAGGGTGACCGGGGCGTCGGTGTGCTTGATAGCGGGCACGCTCGCCTCGGGCTTGGCCGTCTTCACCTTGAGGTGGCGGATCCCGCCGAGCTCCTTGATCGCCCGCTCGGCCATGTCGGGAGGCAGGGCCTTGCCGTGCCAGCCGTCCTTGTTCTCGATCTCCGAGAAACCCTTGCCCTTGATCGTCTTGGCGATGATCACGGTCGGCTTGCCGGTCGCCGAGAGCGCGGTGCCGTAGGCGCGGTCGATGGCGGTGACGTCGTGGCCGTCGATGACGGTTGGGAAGCAGCCGAACGCCTCAATGCGGCGGCGGTACGTGTCGATGCTCCAGCCGTATTCGGTCTCGCCGCGCTGGCCGAGCCGGTTGATGTCGAGGATGGCGGTGAGGTTCGAAAGCCCGTAGAAACCCGCCTTGTCGAAGGCCTCCCAGATCGAGCCCTCGGCGAGCTCGGAGTCGCCGCACAGGCACCAGACGTGGTACGGGAGCTGGTCCAGCTTCTGTCCGGCCATGGAGATGCCGACCGCGATCGGCAAGCCCTGGCCCAGGGATCCGGTGGCGACGTCCACCCACGGGATCTCGGGGGTGGGGTGGCCCTGGAGCCGCGACCCGAACTTGCGGAAGGTCATCATCTCGGTGTCCGTGATCGCTCCAACTGCCTTGAACATCGCGTAAACGAGCGGCGAAGCGTGGCCCTTCGAGAAGATCAGGTGGTCGTTGTTGGGGTCCTTGGGCTTGTTCCAGTCGTACTGCAGGTAGCGCGCGATCAGGACCGCGATGAGGTCGGCCGCGGACATCGAGGAGGTTGGGTGTCCGGAGCCGGCGGCGGTGCTGCTGCGGATGGAGTCGACGCGCAGCTGCTGCCCCAATTGACGCGCGAATTCGAGATCGGTGGTGGCCAGCGCCTCGGTGGTGACCGTCATATCACTCCCATACCACTTGCGAGTGGCTCGACCCTCCCGCGACCTGCGATCGCGGGACCCCAGCGTGTGTGTGAGTTAAGTCTAAGGGTCTGTAGAAATGGCGATTCCGCACGCCTTGATCCAAACGTGCGTATCGGGGCGTCACTTTCCGCACGTTTGGGGCAAGACGTGCGTTATCCAAGCGCCTACCGGGCGGCCGCTAGCTGCTCGACCTCGGTGACCATGCCGTCGAGGATCTTCAGGCCGGCGTCCCAGAAGCCCGGGTCGGTGATGTCCATCCCCAGGCGCTTGACCAACTCGTCGGGGCGCGTTGAGCCGCCGGCGGCGAGGAAATCGAGGTATTTGTCGACGAAGCTCGGCCCCACCTCGAGGTAGCGGTGGTAGACCGAAAGCGCGAGCAGGTTGCCGAACGCGTACGCGTACACGTAGCCCGGCGTGTGCATGAAGTGACCGACGTAGCTCCACCAAACCTTGTGCTCGTCGGTGAGGATGAGCGCGTCGCCGAACATCGCCTGGAGCTTCTCCTGGAACAGCTCACCCAGCTGCTCGACCGCGAGCTCCCCTTCTTTGCGCCGCATGGTGTGGCAGGCGTCCTCGTAGCGGTTGAACGCGACCTGGCGGAACACAGTCGAGAAGGCGTCCTCGCACTGCGTGCACAGCATGGCGAGGCGGACCTTCGCGTCCTTCTCCTCGGACATGATCCGGTCGAAGGTGAGCGCCTCGCCGAACACCGAGGCGGTCTCGGCGAGGGTGAGTGGCGGGTGGAAGTCGAAGATGTGGTTCTTCGTCGCGAGGCGGTCGTGCAGGCCGTGCCCGAGCTCATGCGCCATCACGAGCGCGTCGCGCAGCGTGCCGGTGAAGTTGAGCATCACGTAGGGGTGGTGGCGGGGCGTGACCGGCATGCAGTAGGCCCCACCGGCCTTGCCGGGAACGACGGGCGCGTCGATCCATCCGCGCTTGAAGAAGTCCTCGACCAGCTCGCCCGCGCGTTTGGAGAAGCGGTTGTACGAGCCGAGCACCAGGTCTTTGGATTCGTCCCAGGTGAGATTCCTCGAGGCCTCCCCTATCGGCGCGTAGCGGTCCCACTCGTGGAGATCGCCGACGCCAAGCAGCTGCTTCTTGACGCGGTAGTAGCGGATGCAGACGTCGTAACGCCCGGTGACCGCTTCGACCAGCGCCTGCACGGCCTCGTCGGAAGTCTCGTTGGCCAGGTTGCGCGACGAGATCCAGGTTGGGAAATGCCGCAGCCGATCGTCGATGGCCTTCTCGCCGAGGATGACGTTGAAGATGTAGCCTCGGGTCTTGACATCGGCCGCGAGCGCTGTCGTGATGGCCCCGCTGGCCTCGCGGCGCACCTTGCGGTCCGCCTCGCGCAGCCGGACCAGCGCCTCTTCGAGCGGCATCTGCAGGGAGTCGAGGTCGACGCTGATGCGGGCGCAGAGCTCCTCGAACAATCGGTTCCATGCCGAGTTGCCGACCGGGCTGAATTCCGTGAGCACACGCTCCTCGGGCTCGGAAAGCTGGTGGGGCCGGAATTTCCGGGCCTCCTCGACCATGTGCCGGTACTTCGCGGATTCGGGGTCTGCGTACAGCCGCGCGGCGTGCTCGTCGCTGACCTGGGCCAGCTCGAGAGTGAAGAAAACGGCATGGCTTCCGCGCTCGGCGCCCGCCTCGCGTACTCGGGCCAGAAGGCGGCCGGCGGCGGCGTCGCCGGTGTTCTGGCTGTGGAGGAGATACGCGTAGACGTCAGGCTTGGCGGCCAGCTCTTCGTCGTCCTCGAGCTGACGCATCATGGCGGCGAACTCTTGCGGCGGGAGCGAGACGACCTTGCCTTTGTAGCGCTCCTCGAACGCTTGGGCACGCCTGAGCGCTTCGGCCAGCGTGGTCTCGATGGCCGGGTCGGTCGGGGATTTGAAGAGATCGGTCAGGTCCCAGCGAACGCTTTCGGCGCCGGTGGTTTTGGTTGCCTGTGCCATGGGCGGTCAGGATAACCGCTCCGCGTAACGGGGCGAATTGAGCTTCGTTTTGAATGTTTATGGGGCGATTGCTGTTGTTGGTCGTCTTGTTGACTGCGTGCGGAACAGTCGTGCCGCGAGCCGCGACCGTCACGCCATCCCCAGCACCGGCAGCGACACCGCAACCATCGCCGACGCCATCCCGCTCGGATTTCCTGGCGGTCGTGGGCGGACCGAAGAACAGCTCGGTCAGCCTTGTGGCCTCCGATGGCACGGTGGCCGCGACGACCAACGTCGACCTTGCGCCATTTCGAATGCACGTGTTGATGTCATGGACAAGCGCCTCGCGTACGCGCCTGTACTACCTGAACGGCGGTTCAGAGGTCCGCTTCCTCGCGCCGGGCGGCATCACCGGTACGGTGACCCGGATCGCGGTCGGCGCCAGTGAGCAAGCGGGTTTTGCAGTCAGCCCCGACGACGCAAGGATCGCCGTCGCGATTTTCAGCTACGCGCTGTCAGGTCCGCCAGCCTCAGCCACCTACACCGGAATGCGCCTTTACGTCGAGGACCTGCAGGGCGGCGGCCACCACGTCGACATCTTCACCTCGACGACCTTGGCCGAGTTTCCGGTCGGATGGACGAGTGGGCGATTGGTCCTGGCCGTCAGCGAGCCGGGGTGCTGCAAAGCGCAGCCTGTAAATCCCTACGACGCGACCTCCTACCACGTCGTCGACCCGGCAACCGGGACGAGACTGGCGAGCCTATGCAACAACAGCCAGGGACCCGAGGGACCCATCGAGCCGATCGGTGCGACTTGCTATCACCCCTATCAAGCTCCAACGTATCAACGTTGGGACGGCAGCCCATTCGATGCCCCCGCCGCAGTTCCCAATCCAACCGAGTTTCTGAACGCCCTCTCGCCCGACGGCACGCGGGTGGCAGTCGGCTCAGCGGGTGGCAACATGTGGATTTACGGGCCACGGAGCGGTGGTGATCCACTGAACGAGTTGGGCTATGTCTGGGGCTGGCTTGATGAGGAGCACCTGGTTATTCAGCGCCTCGACACTCCAGCGCTGTTCGTGTTCGAAGTCATCGCGAGCGCGCCTACAGCCGCCCGCCGGTGGACGATCCCGGCAATCACCGAGATATCGTCTGGAGGCGCCTACGTGGGCACGTTCCCACCCGCGGTCACGTAGCAGGCCGACTCCCAGGCTGTATATAAGACGTCCACCGCGTATATACTCTTGCATATGAGCAAACATCTGGTTGACATCGACGACGCCGTCCTTGGTGCGGCAAAGGCTCAGCTCGGCACCGACACGATCAAAGAAACCGTGAACGAGGCACTGCGGCAGGTGAGTCGTAGCCGAAGCAAGCGAGTCGCGCGAGCGCTCGACGTTCTGGTCCGAGCCAAACTCGAGGACCGCGATCGCGCGTGGCGCTGACCCACCTGGCTGATACGAGCGTCCTCACACGCCTATCGCTGCGAGCGGTCCGTTCAGCAATCGAGCCGCTCGCAGCAGTCGGTCGCGTAGGACGGTCGAGTATTTCGGACCTCGAGGTCGGGTATTCAGCCCGCAACGCGCGGGAATGGGACGCCCTCCAGGAGGCTCTGGAAGCGTTGGGCCTGGTTGAGACCGAGGCACACCATATCAAGCGGGCTCGGCAGGTCCAACGCATGCTTGCCAGTCGAAGTCAACACGGCCGAAAAGTGCCTGACCTGTTAATTGCGGCGACAGCTGAAGATGCTGGTCTTGTGGTCCTGCATTACGACGCGGATTTCGATCGCATTGCAGCCGTTACTGGTCAGAAGTGCGAATGGGTCGTTGCCGCCGGTAGCGTCGACTGATTGCTGTGGGGCAGGCGAATCTGCCTTATAGACGCCGCTCGAGCTCGCGGACGCGCGACGGTTCTGGCCAGCGGCCTGCGTACGCGCCCTCATTCACAGCCTCGGTAAGCTTTTCGAGCAGTTCCCAATCCGTCGGTGCCACGCGCAAATACTCGAGCGGCGTTTCTGGCGGAGCCCGGCGGCGCCCGAGCCGGCGCTGCACTCTCTCGTAAAGGCGCAGCAGCTCGGACTCACCCGGAGAGGCTCGTCTTCCCGGCGCGCGCCGACGCCGCGTCCGCAGCCAGGCCCACAGGACGGTCACGAGTAGCGCGATCACGACCGCGGGCGGGATCACCGCCAGCGCGCCCAGCGATCCGATCACCGCCATCGGCGCACCGATGGTCAGGTGAGGGATGAGGCGCGCTAGACCAGAGGCGGCCCAGTGATTTGGAAACTGCGTCGCCGCCAGCGCGGAGAATCCCGGCGACGGGTCGACCGGCACCCACCCATGGTTTGGGAACCACACCTCGACCCACGCGTGCGCGTCGTGTTCGCGCACGATCGATTGGTCGAGCACCGGGTTGTAGTCGCCGGTGGAGTAGCCCGTCGCGAGGCGGGCCGGCACACCGAGGCTGCGCAGCATCAGCGTCTCCGCGGTGGCGAACTGCTCGCAGTAGCCCTTCTTGACGTCAAACAGGAACCAATCCACCGGGTCGCGTCCCGGAGGCACGTGTCCGAGCTGCTGCGTGTACTCGTAGTTCTGCTGCAGGTAGCTCGTCAGCGCCATCACGAGGTCGTACTGGTTGGAGCTGTGGTCCCGGGTCACTCGCACCGCGAGGTCGTGCGCCTGCTGTGAAAGCGCCGCGTGGTCGATGTAGGCCGCGTTCTCGTCCGGCGGATTGAAAACGTACGGATCCTGTTTCAGCTCATTCGGCGTGAGGTTGGGCAGATACGAAACGACCGAGTAGGTCTGGCCGGGCTTGAGAATCTCCGGCGTTCGGAAGGTCCCATAGACATCCTCGCGCAGGGCCGACACCGGCGCGTACAGGCTCTGGATGGGATATGCGGCGCTGATGACTCCAGGCAGCGGCCTGACAATCCGAAACACCTGGACGAAAGTGCCGAGGTTGTTCGGGGGCGCCGGCGGGAGCAGCCGCGGCGGGATGTAGGGCTGAAACGTGACGAAGCTGCGGTTGGAAGCGGTCCACACGCCGTTTCGATAGGTGTCGAACACCAATCCGCGCCAGTACGCGGGAGCTCCCGTGCGCACGTACATCACGGGGGCGTCGCCAAGCCGTCCGCGGAAGTGAAGGTCGACGCTGCCCGTCGCGCCAGACGGATCGCCGCTGAGCTGGACCAGAGGCAGCGCCGGGTTCTCCATCTCGCCCTTGAATCCGACGTAATTCGGCAGCGAAATCAGCACCGGGCCGTTGGGGTCGAGGTTCGGTTGTGGCAGGAAGACGAATATGGCCATGCCGAGCACGAGCGCTCCGATGAGAGCGGCGGCCGCGGCCGGGAGCGGCAGGTTGACTCGAGCGCCCATCCGGCGCAGGTTTGATGCCGCCCAGAATCCGGCGAGGCAGACCGCCCAAAGCGCAAGCAGGACGCCGAAGGGGTAGTCCCACGCGTACACCGCGGCCAGATAAATGATCGCGAGGCTGATCCAAAAGCTCGAGTAGCAGTTGCGGCGCGTCTTGAGGTCGAAGCTCGTGACCGCGACCAGCAGGATCGCGAAGTTTGCCTGCGGGAGCACACCGCCGAAGAACGCGCCCACTGAATCGGCGAGGAAGTATGCGAGGGCCGCGAACACCAGTCCGGCGAGCACGACCTGGCGCCGGAACCCGCGTTTCTGGTTTCGCTCGCGGTAGCTCACGACATGACCGATGGCGGTCGCCACGAGCGCCACCGCCGGCACGACATAGTCCTGGCCGTAGAGGACGACCGCCAGAGTCGCGACCGCGAAGCCGGAGAAGACGAACGCCCGACCTTCGAGAGAGTTCTCGACCGGCGAAGCAGGCAAGCGGAATCGCTTTAGAGAGGCCAAGCGATCCCTGCCCTCTGAAACGGCACTTCCAGATCGACCTCGGCTTCGCCCACCACCCACGCGCGCACAGAGCCGCCGCGCAGCCTCACCGACTCGAACGCGTCCTCGATGTCCGGGTTGGCCGTAGAGATGACAGCGATTGCATCCGTCACTGGCTGCGGTTGTGGAAGCAGCGCCTCGGCTTTGTACGGATATCGGGCGAGCCATTCGAGCAGCGACCAAAGGGAGCGCGACTCGTTGGTCTGCGATGGCTCGGCCCCTGGCGACCACAGCATCACGCGCCCGCCGGCACGCAGGCAGTCCCACGCTTCGGACGCGGCGATACGCGCGATCTGGTCAGCGGCTTCGGGTGTGGGCGGCGACGGGTCGCAAAAGATGCCGAGCGTCTGCACGCCCGGCGGTTCGAACTCACGCACGATGAGCTCGCCGTGTCGAGCGCTGGAGCGCCAGTGGATCCGGCGCAGCGGATCGCCCGGCCTGTACTCGCGAACGCCGAACATTTCCGTTCCCGAGCCGGCGCGCGGCGCGGCAACGCTCGCTTCCATCTCTCTTGCATGGGGCCGGTCGGCAAGGGCTTTGAATCGCGGCAAGACGAGGGTGAGCTCCGAATCGCTTCCTTTGCCGCGACGGGTGAAGAATCCGAGTGGGTCCCCCGTCTCGACGGCCAACCCTCGCACTCCAACCGGGCCGCGGCGAAGCGGACCGAGTCGGAGGCTCTCCGTCCAACCCTCCTTGGGCACGCGGCCGGCGGCGGCGGATAGGTCGGTCCCGCCGACCGATCCTAAAATGCGCGCCGGACCGCGAGTTCCGTGCCGCGGCCTGATGCGAAGCTGCACGCTCATGCGGTCGCCTTCGAACACCGGCACTCTGGGCCCGCTGCCGAGAAGTTGCTGTGGCAGCTCTTCCATCGGCGAGCCTGTGCCGCTTTCGGTGCCGACGACGGTCAGTTCACCGCTGAGTCCGCGATTCCAGTAGGCGTAAATGAGCGACGCGACGACCAGCGCGAAAATCCAGTAAGCGAGTAGGAAGAGCCACGCGACCTCAGACGTGCTGGCGTAGTAGAGAACCGCGGCGGCCAGAATCAGCGCGCCAAAGAGCCTCGGTGTCGTGTCAGTGTCCTGTACCGGAGGTCCGCCGCATATTTCGCGGCATCGACGGCCGGAGCCAAGGAGAGGGTGGCGCGAGGAGGAGCGCATCGCTAGATGCGTGACGACGAAGCGCCGGGCCCCTCGACGCAGGCTTCAGCGCCGAAGGCGCCCGGCCGTCTAGGCCGCGAAGATGCAAGGAACTTCCGGGACAGGACACTTAGTGCTGCCTGAGTGGCGGGAGTGGGACTGAGGCGACGACATCCGCGAGCACCTCGGCAGCTTTCGCGCGACCGCGCATGCCGAGCCGGTGGGCGAGGACGGGAGTGACGAGCAGCTTCACGTCGTCGGGCAATACGAAGTCGCGACCCTCGAACAGTGCCCACGCCTGCGCGGCCCGCTGCAGGTAAACGCCTGAACGCATGCTGGCCGGGAGCGCGACCTCCGGGCGCGAGCGGATCGCGTCCATCAACGAAACGATGTACGTGCGGATCGCCGGCGCGGCCACGACGCGAAGGCATCCCTCCTGCAGCTCGATGACGTCTGGGAGGCCGACAACGGAGCCGAGGTCGGCGATTGGATCTCCGTGCTCGCGGCGAGCGAGGACCTCCATCGCCTCGGCGTCGGTGGGCGGACCCATCTCCGCGGCGAGGATGAAGCGGTCGAGCTGCGATTCGGGCAGCGGGTATGTGCCGTGGAACTCGGTCGGGTTCTGGGTCGCGATCACGAAGAATGGCTTCTCGAGCGTGCGCGTGACGCCCTCGATGGTGACCTGGCCCTCCCCCATCGCCTCCAGCAGCGCGGCCTGCGTGCGCGGCGTGGCGCGGTTGACCTCGTCGGCGAGCACGAAGTTGGCGAATATCGGTCCAGCAACGAACTGGAAGGTGAGGTCTTTCTGGTTGAAAACGCTGGAGCCGGTGATGTCGGACGGGAGCAGGTCGGGCGTGCACTGAATGCGCCGGAACGAGCCACCCACGGAAGTCGCGAGCGCCCGCGCGAGCATGGTCTTGCCAGTCCCGGGAAGATCCTGCAGTAGCACATGGCCGCCGGCGACCATTCCCGCCGCGGCCAGCCGCACGACGCGGTCCTTGCCGACGATGACGCGGTGGACGTTCTCTTCGA
>WNFT01020585.1_pt1 | contig 11695 bp, 12 predicted proteins | sample 5400191 | NCBI WGS metagenome assembly WNFT01 (sample SAMN13153359, study PRJNA577476) | soil metagenome | isolation source: 80 cm saprolite under Madrone tree | place: USA:California | collected 2016-06-14
CAAACCGGCTCCGGCGCGGGCCCGTCGGTGAGTGAGGTGAACGATGAGTCTTACGAAGAAAATCATGGTCGGCGCAACTATTGCTGCGGCATTGACCCTGAATGGTTGGTACGTTGCCGCTCACGAATCTCCATTTCCTCATATTCATTTCGGCTCGACCGTGCAGCCCGACTTCGAGCCGTTCGCGGGGATGTGGTACCCGAACATTCGATACGCGAACGCTCCGAACGTGGATCCCAATACGCAGAGCCTGGACGTTTATACGCTCGATCTGCCTCTTACCAACGCCCCGGTTATGATGTACGTCCATGGAGGGGGCGGTGATCGAGGAGACAAAGCTTTGTCCTTTGACCTCGGCGAGAAACCCGCATATTTCATCGCGAAGGAAGGGTTCGTCTTCGTCAGTGTCAATTACCGCCTCGGCCGCGACGGAGGCGCTGAGAACGCCGCGCAGGACGTGGCGGATGCGGTCGCCTGGGTTCACAACAACATCTCCAGATTCGGCGGCAATCCCGATCAGATTTTCCTCGGTGGACATTCCTTTGGCGCCGGCATCGTAGGGCGGGTGGGCACGAACGAAGCGCTGGTCGTCATAGACCGCCGCTACAGGATTACATCTTGACGGATTGCGTGAGGGTAAAACTCAGGCGGGTCTCAGGACCATAATGAATTTGCTTACCTTTGGTGGCGAGTACAGCACCTGTACCGGCGCCTCCCCCCGGCTAACTAAGTCGAGAAGGTCACATTAATTATGACAAACCAGGATCAGCCTGCTGGCCGACGTCCCTCGAAACTTGCCGCCGCCCTACAGAATGCGGTGACCAGGGTACACAGCATGCTTTATCGAAGCAGCAATGGAGTAATTGGGGGAAGGATCGCCAACAGCCCGGTACTGTTGCTCACCACCACAGGACGACGGAGTGGCAACCAACGTACGGTGCCGCTGTTATATTTGATGGATGGACGCAACGTGGTGCTGGTGGCTTCCAATGGCGGCGCGTTGAGGCATCCCACTTGGTGGCTCAATCTGCAAACCACGTCTGAAGCCTGGATACAGATTAAGGGTATTCGACGACGAGTTAAGGCGGAGCAAGCTTCTGCGACGGAGAAGCAACGCCTCTGGCCCCGCCTGACAGCGATGTATCCTGGTTACAAGCGGTATCAAGAGATCACCGATCGGGACATACCAGTGGTCATTCTACGTTCGATCGAAGAGGATAAAAACGGGCCGAACGACTAACCATGTCGCTCAAGCTTTACCAGGGTTGGCAAACGCTGCGCGCCGCGGCGAACGTTCCGGACGCAGGGTTGTTCCGCCTGGCAAATTCTTTCTTGCTTACCGTTCCTCGTTGGGGCGAGACTGGGTCCAACAAAACTCTTTGGAGGGAACATGCTGAGAAAGTCGCAGGCGCTAATGGCGGCCACATTTTTCTGTCTCTTGATGTGCTTCTTGACGGCATCGGGCCACGCCCAGGGTCAGCCGCAACGCGGCGGGCGCGGGCAAGTGGCGTTGCCGGACGGAACAGGTAAAGACGAGGTCCAGACGCAATGTACCAAGTGCCATGCGCTCGGCATGATCGCGAACGCAGGCGGAAACACCAAACAAGAGTGGGCGGAATTGTTCGGCACGATGGTCAAGTTACCCAACGATCAGCGGGAAGCGATCGCGGACTACTTAGCGAAGAACTTTCCACCGCAGCCGAGGCCTCAGCCCGTCGTCGTTCCTGGACCGATGAGTGTGTCTTTCAAAGAATGGAACGTCCCAACACTCGGTTCCCGGCCTCATGATCCGGAACCGGGTCCCGGCGGCACGATCTGGTGGACGGGTATGTTTGCCAACGTCCTGGGACGGCTGGATCCGAAGACGAATGAATTCAAAGAGTATCCGGCAAAAACACCGGCGTCAGGACCGCACGGCCTGGCGTTCGACAAGGATGGTTATCTGTGGTTCACAGCGAACTCGAAAGGCTACATCGGCAAGCTGGATCCGAAGACGGGCGACGTTAAGGAGTACAAGCTCCCGGACGACGTTCGCGATCCGCATACACCGTTGATTGCGCCGAGCGGCACGGTCTTCTTCACGGCGCAGGGTGCGAATTACATCGGACGTATCAATCCGAAAACCGGAGAAATCAAAGTCCAGAAGACACCAACCGAGCGCGCCAACCCTTATGGAATGGTCTTCACGTCCAAAGGTATTCCGTTCGTTTGCGATTTCGGCACGAACAAGATCATCCAGTTCGATCCCGAAACGCTGGCTATTAAGGAATATGAACTGCCCAATGCCGAGAGCCGGCCTCGGCGCATCGCGATTAGCCCAGACGACATCATCTGGTATTCCGACTACTCGCGGGGCTATCTCGGCCGCCTCGATCCGAAGACCGGCAAGGTCACGGACTGGCCGTCGCCGAGTGGGCCCAGGTCCCAGCCCTACGGAATTACATATCTGAACGGCGCCATCTGGTACGTCGAATCGGCGATCAGGCCGAACGTGCTGGTGCGGTTCGACATCAAAACCGAAAAATTCCAGAGCTGGACGATCCCTGGCGGTGGAGGCGTCGTGCGCAACATGAAGTCAACACCCGATGGCAACCTCGTCATAGCGGAAAGCGGCGTGAACAAGGTTGGCCTCGTTCTGGTCGGCAGCAAGGATGCGAACAGCTCTCGCTAAAGAGAGGACAGGTCATCATGAGGCTTGCTGTCGTTGTTTCAATTCTCCATTGCTGTAGTCGGGCATCCGTTGATCGCGGCACCAGTTTCCGGCGAGGCGGTTTATCAAAAGCGATGCGCCGTCTGCCACGATTCCAACAATGCGCGAGTTCCGCCTCGTGATGTCCTGAAAAAGTTGTCCGCGGCGCGGATCGTCCGCACGCTGGACTTCGGTTTGATGATGAACGTGGCATCGGTGATGACTCGGGATGAACGCGAAGCAGTGGCGGCGTTTCTTGGCATTCCCGGCGGCGCCGCCGCCCCCGCGCCTAAAAGCTATTGTGCCGATCGCAATGTGAATCTGCCCAGCATCCCCAAAGGAGCATGGAATGGGTGGAGCCCCTCGACTGATAACACTCGTTATCAGTCCCGTGATGCCGCCGGTCTGAGCGTCGATCAGGTCAAACGACTCAAGTTGAAATGGGCGTACGAATTCGAAGGTGACGTTAACGCGATCGGGGCTCTGACGGTTGTTGGACGTTATCTCTTCGTGGGAAGCGCCGGCGGCGCCGTTCAAGCTCTCGACGCCGGATCGGGCTGCGTCCACTGGATCTTTCCAATGGGGACCGTCGGGAGCGGGCGTCTGGTCGTCACCAACACTTGACGTGAAGCGCGGCGTTCTATACGTCACGACTGGAGACAACTTCCGGCGGAATGCTTTTCGTCAACTCCGGCTATTCGAGATTCGGCGGCACCCCCGGGAACGTCCTGCTCGCGTTCGGGCCGGAGTAGACCGCTGCTACCGTTCTACTCTGGCCACGTGGCGTTCGGATCAAAGTTAAGGGCCGATTGCACCTGGGTCGTCGGGATCATTGGCTTCAGATAGGGACGTCCCACACTCTTGTGACACGCATAGCAGCTTTCAAGCATCGTCTTGTAGGTCGCGGCGAACTTCAGGCTGTCTTTCTTTTCAATCGCCGCTTTGACGTCGGCGAGGCTGCTGGTATCGATACCGTCAAAGATACCCTGGATGTTGACCTGTTCTTTCTCAGGTCCCTGGGAGCGCACCGTTGGCGATTTTTTGATTAACCATTGGATGTGACCGCGCGTCTCGTTGAAATAGAACTGGGCGAGCGGCCAGTTCTTCGCTTGACCCGCAAACCAGAGGTTGGTCCAGTGCCATTGCACGTCCATCATGATGTGCGAGTTCGAAGGCAAGAGCGCCTTCAGACGTGCGACCTCCTCCGGCAGACTCTGCATCGTAGGTAGTGGCTCGCCTCGTTGCTGTTGCTGTGGCGCCTGCGGTTGCGCTTGCTGCTGCTGTTGCCGGGTAGCCACAGTGGGGACCATACCGTACTGCCAGGTCCGATCGATCACGATGCCCACCAGGACACCGCAGGCCAAAAGCAATGCTCTTCGAATCCAGATCGTCTTTGTCATATCGCCGCCTTGTGAGAAAAATAGAAAGTTCGTGTTCGCGAATCGCTCCGGTTTGTTACGATTCCGCCCGCCCACATATTTCCTCGCAATGAACGTGCGTCCATCGATCCGATCGCTATCGTCCGCGCTTCGTGACGGTGGATTATAGTCCTGTCTAACTGAATTAACGAAGGCGTAGTAACAGAACTTCAAAACCGTGACAGGTTTAAAAGATGTGAAAGATTGGGTAGCCGATATGGCCAATGGCATAGAATCGACGGCTTCGTATTTACGGCACCACGAATTTCAAGCAGGTTCGTCAGTAGTTTCCGACAAGCTGCGTTCGTCCGTCGCGGATGCCGTACCCGGGTTCCGAGAACAATATGTGGCGATCGAACGGCGGTGTGGTTCCTCGGCGAAACCTCAACCGTGAAGGACCAGATCGGTCAACAGTTCTGTCCTTATCGTGAGCTCTCCGTTGTATTCGATCAGTCCCATTGTTCTGAATTTGTTCATGAAGTGCGTGATGCGAGACCGGGTCGTGCCAACCATTTCGGCCAGGGTCTCGTGACTCAGCACGGGGACATTGGCATCCAGCGCGACGTCATGTGTCCGTAACCGCGCAAGCTTCAGGAGAACACGGGCCAGCCGTTTCTCGCTGTGATTGAAAAGCTGATCGCAAAGATCTTCTTCGAGGTCGAGGTTGCGCGTCAACAACAAGGCCATGAATTTTTCCGAAAGCTCGGACTGCTCGTGAAGAGATCGAATCATCGCTCGCTTCTCGATCCGGAATACAGTTGATGCTTCCAATGTTTCCGCCGTGCTTATCCGGAGCGATTGGTTGACAAGCGACCCTTCACCAAAAAAATCATGCGGACCCGGCATTGCCAAAACAGCTTCCTTCCCTGAAGCTGAGACGACGCTGATCTTGACTCTTCCGGCCTGAATGAAATAGACAGAATCGGCGGAATCGCCCTGAGAAAAGATCTTTTGACCTTTCCGAAACCTTAACTCCTGCTTGCCGACTGTGATTTTCTTGAGAAGCGACGCGACGTAGGGATCAACGCCGGCGCTTTTAACCGTTGCTACTTCCTTTCTTTTAGCCATCACGGCCATTTTACATCCCGCATCCCCCCAAAAACACCGCAATGTGCAATTGTGCACATTCTTGTCGAATGCCGCCTGGCCTGGTCTTGTCCGCGCTTAACTTAGTCACGTAAGATCGAATTGGTGAGCGCTTCGGCCATTATGATGATGTCTGTGTTGCCGTTGTACTGGATCAGGCCGAGTTTCCTGAATTTGGTCATGAAAAAACTGATGCGCGAACGGGTCGTCCCGACGATTTCGGCCAGGGTCACCTGGTTCATTCTCGGAACTGTGATGTCGGCCAGCTTATCGTGCGGGCCGAAACGAGAGAGTTTCAGAAGGACGCGGGCAAGCCGCTTCTCGCTGTGGTTGAAAATCTGATCGCAGAGGTCTTCTTCCAGCTTCACACTGCGGGCCAACACAGCAGTCAGGAACGTTTCGGCGAGCGCAGGCTGGGTTTGAAAGGCTCGAAGCATCGCTCGCTTCTCGATTCGGAATATTGCCGATGGCTCTAAAGTTGTCGCTGTGCTCGTCCGTGCAGAAGCTCCGCCGACCAGGCATCCTTCACCAAAGAAGTCACGAGGCCCAAGCAGCGCCAGCACCGCGTTCTTGCCGTGAGAAGAGGCGACAGCGACCTTGACCTTGCCCTTCCGAATAAAGTAGATGGCGTCTGCTTCCGCTCCTTGAGAAAAAAGCTTTGCGCCCTTTCGAAAGTTCAATAAATCCTTACCGTCGACAATGCTTTCAAGGAGGCGCTCGAGGGCGGAACCGTTCTTTGCGGATTTGAGCGCTGCTACTTTTCTTGTTGTTTGCATAGTGGAGGCACTCCAGTTGTTCGAAACTCCGTACTGCCAACCTACGTGTTTTTGATGATCTGCTCGAGGCGGCTCCTTCCGTCTTCAACATATTTCTTCGCGTTGTCGAAGCCGATGCTAGCGACGGTCTTCCCTGCAAACTTCTTGACGTCCTTCCTGGTCCGAACGCCGCTCTGCGGCGCATACAGAAGAGCGATAGCCGCTCCCACCATTGCACCCGCAAACAAAAACCCTGCCGCTTGTTTTATATCGATCCGTGCCATGTTTGAGTTCCTTTTCTTTTGATCCGCCGACCTAGCAGCCCGTGGTAATTCGGGGACAGACGTATAAATCACCTAAATTCTTCTAATGTTTTCAATGAGAATTTAGGTGATTTATACGTCTGTCCCCGAATTACCACGGGCTGCTAGGCGCTCAGCTGATCCGTGGGTCTATCTGTATTCGCGTTATCGTTCTTCAGCTCGCCAGTCCAGGCGATGTCGTCGGCGCCTGTCTGTTTAAAAACTTTCCTGGCCTTCCTGATCCACTTGTAGTTATCCGCATGAACGAAGAGAAGGCTGCAGCCTCCGCCTCCGTCTCTTCCAGGCAACGAATGCACATCGTGGCCCTTGGCCCGGCCTCGAGCCGTTTTTCATTGATGTCGCCGCCCGTGTTTTCGAGCTTGATTTCTTTCGCTGCGAGCCGGCTACGCTTTATCGACTTGATCAGGTTCTCGTACTCGCCCGACAATCGCTGCAGGGTGTCTTTAATCTTCTCTGCGTTCATTTTTCGGTCCCCGGGTTGTTCAATCCGGAATAAGTGCGATAGTGAGTCGGAGACTATTCCGATAAGCGGGACAATGTCTGTGCAACATTGCACAGGGTCGATTCGTCCCCCCATTGCGGCTTGATATAAGCTGGCATAATGCTGAATCGTGAAACCTCATGAAAGCTATCGCTTATCATAACTACGGTTCGCCCGATGTTCTCAAATATGGAGAAATAGAGAAGCCAGCCGCCGTGGCACTTCATGAGAGGCACGCCGTACGTCATGCGGATAGGGTCCGGACTGCGCCAACCAAAGGACACACGACTCGGCGTTGATGCGGCCGGCCAGGTTGAAGCGGTTGGCAGGAACGTAACGCAGTTCAAGTCAGGCGATGAGGTGTTCGGCTCGTGCCAGGGGGCCTTTGCCGAGTATGCGTGCGCTCCCGAGCGAAAGTTAGCCATGAAGCCAGATAATGTGACGTTTGAGGAAGCGGCTTCTGTCCCTGTGGCGGCAATCACCGCATTACAGAGTCTTCGCGACAAGGGAAAGATTCAGGCGGGGCAGAAGGTCCTGATCAACGGCGCCTCGGGAGGTGTGGGTACATTCGCTGTGCAGATCGCCGGGTCATTCGGCGCAGATGTGACCGCCGTATGCAGTACGAGGAATGTGGATATGGTCAGATCCATCGGCGCAGATCAGGTGATTGATTACACCCATGAGGATTTCACCAAAAGTCGGCAGCGTTACGACCTTATTCTGGACAACGTCGGGAATCATTCACTCCTGGAATGCAGGCGCGTTTTAAATCCCAAGGGGAAATACATCATGATCGGTGGACCGGCCGGCCGGTGGATCGATCCTCTGCCGCGTGCGATTAACGCGCTGATGTTGTCACGGTTCGTGAGCCAGGACATGGGCATGCTTATGGCGAAAGTGAACAAAGACGACCTGACCATCCTGCGCGATCTCATACAGGCCGGAAAGGTGACACCCGTCATCGACAGGCGTTACACGTTAGTTGAGGCCCCCGCGGCGATCCGGTATCTGGAAGAAGGACACGCTCGAGGAAAAGTCGTAATAACTATGGAATCTGAGCTTGCTAAAAAACATATTTCAATGCCAACTGCAGAATCCTCGGATCGTTAGCGGACTGGATCTTGCCAAATGTGGTGCTCGTCAGAGTCATCACGGGATTACCTGGATTCACATGGTTGGGCACATTGAATGCTTCCGCGCGGAACTCTATTAACTGTTTTTCACGGACCTGGAACTTTCGCGTAAGACCCATGTCGATTCCGATCGATCCCGGCCCAACAACATTGCGCTGGCCCATGTTTCCGTACGTCCCGGTCGCAGGCTGGGCGAAAGCCGCCGGGTTGAGCCATTGATCGATGGACCGGTTAGCCGCGTAGGGGCTGGCAAGTACCTGGTTCGGTGTTTGGTCGTTGGTTCCCGATAGTGCGTTGTCGATGCCGGACGACAGCGACATGTAGCTGCCCGACAGGATCTTGACAATACCCGACAACTGCCATCCCGTTAGTACGCCCCGCAGCGTTCCGCTGGAGAATCGCGGTATCGCATAAACCGTCGACAGGTTGAAATTGTGCCGGCGATCGACCTCGAGTCCAGCGCAGTTTCCACGGTTTGCGCCCCGACGCTCAGGGGTATATCCGCCTGTATTCTGAAAGAGCTGATTCGTGCCGGTGTTGATGCAGTGAGACCACGTGTAGTTGGCTTGAACGGTCAGACCATTGCTGACCCTGTGCTGCGCTGTAACCAGCAGCCCGTTATAACTCATCGTTCCGCCCGAGTCCAAATTGACGATGTTGCCGTAATATTGCCCCTGGTCGGGGTTTTGAAGGAACAGCTTCCTTCGTTGGGTTGTATTCGCGGTTGTGGAACACGGACTATACGGCCTGCCGGCGATCACGCAACTGCTGCCGGGCAGGTAAATGGCCGGATTGCCCTCACTGATGTTCAACAAGTGAATAATGCTGTTGCCAATATAATTCGCGGATACCAGCCAGTTAGTACCAATTTGTCTCTGGACACTGAGATTCCATTGATTGACGTAGACTGAGGGAAGATCCAGCGGAACATTAACCCACGTGGCCGATGTCGGAAATCCGATGTCCCTGGTGACGACGACTGGAAACGGACTTCCTCCGGGATAACCCTGCCACGGGTCTTCAAAACCGCCGGTCGGGCTTTGGAGAATGACTGTACTGGTCCAGGGCGGTGAAGACCTCACCAATTGAAACTTGTAGAATTCCGGGTAGTCCCGGAACAAACCGTACGAAGACCGAATCGTCATCCGGCCATTCCCTTTCGGATCCCATGCAAGTCCCAGACGCGGCGAGAAGTTCGCCCACTGATTCGGCTGAACCTTTCCACTATTGGGAACTCCAGCGTCGCCCGAATAAAGAACGCCGGCAGGGGCATTCTTGTACACCGAACTCCGGATGCCCTGATCAAACCACTTCTGGTCGAAATGGAAAGTCACCCCGTCCTTCCAATACATCGGCAGGTAAGGGTCCCATCGGACGCCTGCGTTTACGGTAAGCCGCGAATTCGCTTTCCAGGTGTCCTGTGCATACATGCCGGCGTAATTACCGCGAAAGTTGTAGTAATTAACACCATTCTGTGAGTACGTGTTGGGTTTCCCGAGCATGAAATCGCCCATTCCCAGGCCTGTGTTCGCCGCGGTGAATGCAAAGTTTCCGGCGGTGGTGGTATACGCGGTTGAGTTCATCAGCGAATGGATGTAGTTTGCCCCAAAACCAAACTGATGCTTCCCGTGTATCCAACTCAGATCCTCGCCAACCTGAGCGCCTGTCGAGTTCGTCAGGCCGGGAACGTTTCCTCCTTGCCCGCTGAAGCTGAACGCGCCCGAGACATTGACGCCGATAATCCTGTTCGCCAAATCCGGTGGATTCCAAATTCCCTTTATTCCCAGCTCCTCGGGCGAGACCTCCCTGGGCGGCTGACCCCTGAAGTTTGTCGGCCGAAGCAACGTTGCGCGGAAGGAACTGACGATGTTGCTGCCGATTAAGTATGTATCTCCCAGGGCAAAGGACTGTGTTTTCCAGTCGTTCACAACAGGATAGGTTGTGTAAGGACCGTTGGTCGTAGTGCCCGTGCTCAGCAGGTTTCGAGGGTCAACAGGATTCGGCGGGTCCACGACGTGCGCGAGTTCGTAACGGGCAAACAACGAGTGTCTCTCGCTTCGTTGATAGTCTACTTTTCCGATGGATATATCTTCGTTGGTGCTGGGCTTGATTCCGAATTGAACCAGGCCGCATGGATCGGTCGGTGTCGGCAGATGTTCGAGCGTGCGCAACGCCACCGCAGAATATGATTTGGGATCAATCTTGTTGTTGACGAATGGCGCTCTTAAGGTGATCTGGCGGCCGCCATTGCAAGCCGGTGAGGCGATGGTCGTCCAGTCGCCGGCGACCATCGCGGGCGTGGGAATAGTGGCAAACTGCGGGTTTGGCGTCGCGCGTATCTTCGTGCCTTGATAGGCGCCGAAGAAAAACAGTTTGTTCCTCACAATCGGTCCGCCCAACGTTCCACCATACTGGTTGCGCTTCAACGTATCCCGGCTCGAAGCGAACGCGTTGCGTGCATTGAGGGCGCCATTGCGAACGAATTCGAAGAGATCGCCATGGAAATCATTAGTGCCCGACTTCGTGACGGCGTTGACTGTGCCGGCCGAGTGTTGCCCATACTGTGCGGACAATCCGCTGGTCTCCAGTTTGAATTCCTGAAGCGCATCAGGAAAAGGCAGGGGCAGATTCAGGTTGTTGAAGGGATCGTTATGCGATGCACCGTCCAGGAGGAATGTCACCCCATTGGACAAGCCGCCCGCCACAGAGATGCTTACCGTAGGATAACCGCGCACAAAACTACCGATGCTGCCGATGGTCGCGGCTCCGGAAAGAACAATCAGATCCGTCACCTGTCGCCCATTCAGTGGCAACTCCAACACACGAACGTTATCCATCACCTGGCTGACGCCCGTAGTGCGCGTTTCCACCAGCGCCGCGTTTGCCTGGACCTCGATTTGGTCGGAAACCTGGCCCAGCGCGAGAACAGGGTTGATCACTGGGTTGGCGCCGACCTGCAGCACGATGCCTGTTTGTATAAATGTGCGGAAACCCGGCAGAACCGCCTCTAATCGATAGGGACCTACCGGAAGGTTCGGCAGAATGTATGAGCCGGTTTCATCTGTCAGAACGGTCCGCTTCAGGGCCGTGTCGGTTTGCGTCGCGGTCACTTCCACTCCCGGCAACACTGCTCCGGTCTGATCCTTAACTGTACCGCTAACTTGAGCCGTTGATTGCGCCCCGACGGAACGGCAGGTTATCGCGGAAAATAAAACGGCAATCAGCACATAAACCGCTATGCGCTTCATCAGAGGACTCACGCTGTGTACCACGCTACAAACCTCCACGCTAGAGTTCTGCGGGATTGTATGGAGCGCCTCTCGTAGCGTCAACAGGAATTGAGAACTGATTGTGGGTCTGTTAGACTCGCGCCGTCCCAGCCGCGGAGCGGCGTGAGAATGTAACCACGGGCGCAAGCCCGTGGATTGGGCAACCGTGACCCCCCGGCTTGGAAGGTGTGAATGAATTGCCAGGACAGGGTGTTCCCCTCCTGGAACAGGAGGGGTGGCTGCGCCAGTAAGAAAAAGGCGCGAAGCCTCCGAAGCGGCGCAGACGGGGTGGTCATTAGGGTAAAAGTTGACCTTGAAACGTTATCCGGGACTGACCACCCCGTCTGCGCCTTCATAAGGAGGCTTCGCAGCATCTTCTTGATGGCGCAGCCACCCCTCCTCTCCGAGGAGGGGAGCACCCTTCCCTGCAATCCATTCACACCTTCTTGCGCCCGGGGCTACACTCTGTCGCCGCTTCGCGGCTAAGAACGCAACGAGAACAAAATTCCCGTTAGAAGGGATGAATCTCAGTGGGAGTCTG
>WNFT01011916.1_pt1 | contig 11693 bp, 9 predicted proteins | sample 5400191 | NCBI WGS metagenome assembly WNFT01 (sample SAMN13153359, study PRJNA577476) | soil metagenome | isolation source: 80 cm saprolite under Madrone tree | place: USA:California | collected 2016-06-14
TGACGTTGCACGGAAACCCCGGCAATTCCACGTACCACTCGCTGCAGCTGCAGGTCACCAAGCGCCTGTCGAACGGCCTCACGAACCAGACCACATATACGTGGAGCCGGAATCTGGGAGAAGCGGATGGTGACGGAGGGGCCACCTATCGCAACCCGAGAAACCGTTCGCTGGACAAAACCCTCCTCGGCTTCCACCGCACGCACGACCTTACCAGCAACGGCACGTACGAGCTGCCATTCGGCCCGAACCGGCCCTTCCTGAAGAACGCTTCCGGATTAGTGCAACGTCTGGTCGAGCGCTGGCAATTGGGAGGAATCTTCAGCTGGGGTTCCGGGCCGCCATTGACGATCACTGCTCCCATCACGACGTTTACGTACAGTACGACAACCAACAACCTCACGCCCAACATCGTCGGGGATTTTCCAAAGAGCGCGGGGAAGATCACCAAGGTGGCCAATGGCGTGGTCTATTTCGACGGCCTCCAGCAGATTCCGGATCCCTCGAGGAGCAATGTCACCGCCCTGCAGGCAACCCAGGGCGCATTCAGCAATAAAGCGATCACGGATTCCCAGGGCCGGATCCTTCTGGTGAATCCGGAGCCTGGAACGCTCGGCAATCTCGGCATGCGATGGATCGAGGGCCCATCCAATCTCGGTCTGGACGTGGACCTGATCAAACGCGTCCGCATAAAGGAAACCAAGGAGTTCGAATTTCGGGTGGATGCGATCAATGTGTTGAACCATCCGAATTTCACCGAATTCGGCGGGACCAATAATCCTAATTTGAGCATCAACTCCACCAGCTTCGGGCGTATTACTGCGGCAACGGGCAACCGAAGATGGGTGTTCAATGCGCGGGTGAATTTCTAGGGCGGGAACCAAAGAATTAGCCGCGAATTACGCCGACTACGCGAATGGGGCATCAAGAACGTTTTTGTGCCCCCATTCGCGTAATCGGCGTAATTCGCGGCTAATTCTTTGGTTCCGCCCTGGTTGACAAGCGTTACCAACTTCATATATCCTTTCATCCGGTTATACGGATGAAAGAAGCCTCCACCGTCGTTGATCAGCTTTCTGTCCTTTCCGACGCGATCCGAGTCCGTATGCTCGCGGTTCTCGAGGACTGCGAGCTTACGGTCTCCGAGCTCTGTGATGTCGTTCAACTGCCGCAGTCGACCGTCAGCCGCCATTTGAAGACTCTGGCCGACGGCGACTGGGTGACATCACGCCGAGACGGAACAAGCCGGCTCTACACGCTGCCCCTCGATGACATCGATCTTTCGGCCAAACGCTTGTGGCAGGTAGTCCGCGATCAGTTCGCGTCCTCTCCTGCCGCTTCGGACGACGGGCGGCGTTTGAAGCACGTCCTCGCATCCCGGCGCTCCCGGTCCGAAGCTTTCTTCTCTTCCGCGGCCGGCCAGTGGGATCGGCTTCGCGACGAGCTTTATGGTGCCACGAGTCACCTGCGCGCTCTGGCTGCACTGCTGGAGCCCGACTCGGTGGTCGGCGATCTCGGATGCGGAACCGGAAAAGTCAGCGAGTGGCTGACGCCGTTTGCGGAGAAAGTAATTGCGGTGGATGCTTCAAAAGAGATGCTGGAGGCTGCGCGCGAACAACTGGCGGGCCGGAAGAACGTTGAGGTTCGGCAGGGCCCCATGGAAAAGCTTCCGATCAAAAATGGCGAGCTGGATGTCGCGCTGATGATGCTGGTGCTGCACTATTTGCCTGAACCCAGGCGAGCACTGGCGGAAGCCGCACGAACGCTGAAAGCGGGCGGGCGCTTGTTGATCCTGGATATGGTCCCGCATGAGCGGGAAGAGTATCGGCAGACGATGGGGCACGTCTGGCTTGGTTTCGGCGAGAAGCAGATGGTTCAGTGGCTGCACGCCGCCGGCTTCAAAGAGGTGCGGTGGCGGGCTCTGCAACCGGAATCCAAAACCAAAGGACCTTCTTTATTCGTCGCCACCGCGCGTCGGGGCTAATTCGCTGTAGCGGCGGTCTATGACCGCCGGTGATCCAGCAATTTGCGAGATCGCCGGCGGTCATAGACCGCCGCTACAGCGGATTGGAGTTAAACTTAAAAATACAAAGGAGCATTTCTATGCCAGCTACAGTTGATCGCATTCACGCCTTCGACGAGGCTCGAAAAGCAGGGCGGGAGCCCTTCAAAGTAAAAGACTTGTCTCTCGCGGAGTTCGGCCGGAAGGAAATCCGTCTTGCCGAACAGGAAATGCCGGGCTTGATGGCGGTTCGCGCCCGCTACGCCGCGAAGAAACCGCTGGCCGGCATGCAGATCATGGGCAGTCTGCACATGACCATTCAAACGGCAGTCCTCATTGAGACCCTCGCCGAGCTCGGAGCCGATGTGCGCTGGGTATCCTGCAACATCTTCTCGACTCAGGACCACGCGGCAGCCGCGGTCGTTGTCGGCCGCCCGGAAACCGGAGGAACGCCTGAGAAGCCTCGCGGAATCCCGGTGTTTGCGTGGAAAGGTGAAACGCTTGAAGAGTACTGGTGGTGCACGGCGGAAGGTCTCCGCTGGCCCGATGCCTCCGGACCGGAGCAGATCGTGGACGACGGCGGAGACGCAACGCTATTCGTTCACAAGGCCCTGGAGTTTGAAGCGGCCGGCAAGGTTCCCACATTCAATCCGGCAAGCGATCCGGAAGAGTGGGGCATCATTCTCGACACGATTCGGCGCGAGCTGAAGGAACGGCCGGGCGTGTGGTCGAAGATCGCGAAAGCCATCCGCGGGGTTTCAGAAGAAACGACGACGGGTGTTCATCGACTCTATCAGATGGAGGAACAGGGACGGCTGCTCTTCCCTGCCATCAACGTCAACGACTCCGTGACCAAAAGCAAGTTCGACAACATCTATGGCTGCCGTCATTCACTACCCGACGGCCTGATGCGCGCCTCGGACGTGATGCTCGGCGGCAAGGTTGCCGTGGTTCTCGGCTATGGCGAAGTCGGCAAAGGCTGCGCGCAGGCGCTGCGTGGACAGGGCTGCCGCGTGATCGTCACCGAGATCGATCCGATCTGCGCGTTGCAGGCGGCGATGGAAGGCTACGAAGTGACGACGCTCGAAGACGTCGTTAAGACGGCGGATATTTTCATTACCACGACCGGCAACAAGGACGTCATCACGACCGAGCACATGTCGAAGATGAAGGACAAGGCGATCGTCGGCAACATCGGCCACTTCGACAATGAAATCGACATGGCGGGTTTGAAGAAGGTCAAAGGCATCCAGAACATCAACATCAAACCGCAATATGACGAATGGCGCTTCCCGGATGGTCACAGCGTCATGATCCTTGCCGAAGGCCGCCTGTTGAACCTCGGCTGCGCCACGGGCCATCCGAGCTTCGTGATGTCGGCGTCGTTCACCAACCAGACGCTGGCTCAGCTCGACCTTAAAGAGAATGCCGCCAAGTACGAGAAGAAGGTCTATATGCTGCCGAAGAAACTCGATGAAGAAGTCGCAAGGCTGCACCTGGACCACCTCGGAGTGAAGCTGACCAAGCTCACGCCCGAGCAGGCTTCCTATATCGGCGTACCGGCTGAAGGTCCGTACAAAGCGTCACACTACCGGTACTAAGGCAACGCGCATTCCCCTCCTTGCAAAGGAGGGGTGGCTGCGCCATTAAGAACAATGATGCGAAGCCACCGAAGTGGCGCAGACGGGGTGGTCGCTCAACACGCAACGTTTCGGACTCGCATTTCGAAAGACTGTCTGTGAGCGACCACCCCGTCCGCGCCACTTCGGAACGGGGACTTCTTCTCGATGGCGCGTCCACCCCTCCTTTGCAAGGAGGGGAATGTGCTCTCCCTCACCATTCGTTCACCGCAATGCTGAGGTTTAAATTCAATCATGGATACCAATCGCGCACTGGACGTGGCGATGGCCGCCGCCCGGAGAGGCGGCGAAGTCGCGCGCATGCGGTTGGGCGACCCTGGGTACGTGACGTGGAAGGGGCATCGCGATGTCGTCTGCGAGGCCTCTTTCTACGTCCAGAACGCGATCGCGTCCACAATTCAATCCTCGGTGAAGAAGGACCTGACGATGCGCCTTTGCCCGTAGATGCTCCGGAGCTGTGGATCATCGACCCGATCTGCGGGAGTTTGAACTTCGTCCAGGGGATTCCGTACTTCGGCGTCTCGGTGGCGTTGCGGGCCGAGGGGAACATCTGCGTCGGCGTCGTTTACGATCCCTGCCGCGACGAGCTGTTCGCCGCGACGCTCGACGGCGCCGCGACACTCAACGGCCGGAAGATTTACGTCCAGCAGATATCGGAAGGCATCGAGGCCTGGAGCAGCGCCATCGTCGGCACAGACTGGCCGCACACGGGTGAACGGCGCGACCAGACACGAATGATTCTGGGAATGATGATCGGTCAGGTGAATGACTGCAACCTGATGGGATCACCGGCACTCGGAATCTGCAACGTTGCCTGCGGCAGGATGCACGCCTACTGGCACCTCGACCTGAAGATCTGGGACATCGCCGCCGCCTGCCTGATCCTGCAACGCGCAGGTGGGGTTTTCACAGACGAGCACGGTAATACCTGGCTCTACTCTGACGGCGGGTACATTGCCACGAATGCGGTTATCCACGGATGGACGCTGAATTGTATTCAGGCGGGGTTGAAGGTGTAAAGGGACATAGCCGCGAATTACGCGGATTACGCGAATGGGCGCATCAAAGATTTCTTGAAGCGCCCATTCGCGTAATCCGCGTAATTCGCGGCTATCCCCCGTCTTGTGTTCTTTTACGCTAATGCCTGAAGGATCGTGCGTTCCACCATGGCCTGCGCGATATCCACCTTATACGCATTCATGCTCATCGGACGCGCCACGGTCCGGATAATCGCCGCGGCCTGCTTGATGGTGTTTTTGATGTTCTTGTCTTTGAGCTGGTTCTCCACGCCTGTGGCTCGATACGGAACCGGCGCGACTCCACCCAGCACCACGCGGCCGTCTTTCCAGTTATCGTTTTCCACGGTGAACGCGGCGGCGACGGCTACGAGCGCAAAGTCGTAAACGTCACGATTCTTGAGTTTCATCCAGGTCTGCTTCGTTCCGGGCGCCGGAGTGGGAATGAACACTTCGACCATCAGCTCGTTGGGTTTCAGAACATTCTCGCGCAGCACGTTTTCGCGCGGACTGATGAAGTAGTTGTCGAAAGGAACCGTCCGCTCGCCGTCCGGTCCCGCGATCTTCGCCTGCGCATTGAGAGCCAGCAACGCAGTCGCCGTGTCGGAGGGATGAACGATGTAACACAGTTCACCGCCGATGATGGCGTGGAACCGGTTATCGCCGCTGACCGAGAAGCACGCGTCGCCGCCTTTCTTGTAGCAGTGGAAATCCGGGCCGCGCAGGAACCAGCAGCGCGGCCGCTGGTTGAGGTTTCCACCCAGCGTGGCGTAATTGCGAATCAACGGTGAGGCGACGCTGTGCGCAGCGTCGGTGAGCAATGAAAACTGCTGCTTCAACTCCTTCGACTCGATAATCTCCGTCAGGGTCATGTTGGAGCCGATCGTAGCGCCGTTTCGGTCCACCTTGATCCCGCGAAGCTGAGGTATGGTTGTCACGTCGACCAGCGCCTCGGGCAAGGGCATGCCGGGACCCTCAACCCAATCCTTCATGACGCCCGCGACAAGATCGCTGCCGCCCGCAAGGACCTTGGCCTTGGAACCGAGCCTGGTCAGCGTATCGACGGCTTCCTTTACAGTGGTTGGTTCGTAAAGTTCAAAGCTTCTCATCTCGGCTACCTCACCTTCTTGAGTTCGGTCAGAAGTTTTTCGCGGGTCAGCGGCATGCTTTCCATCCAGACGCCGACGGCGTTGTAAACGGCAGCGGCTATCGCCGGCGCCGGCGGTCCCATCGGCGGCTCGCCGATGCCGTGAGCGCCGAACACCCCGTATGCTTTTGGCTTTTCGATCAGGGCGACGTCAATTTCTTCCGGCACGTCGAGAATGCTGGGCGGCCGGTAATCGAGCATGTTCGCATTGATAGGCAGTCCCGTTGCAGCGTCGATCAGTAACTGTTCGTTGAAAACCGCGCCGAGCGCCATCACCACGCCACCCTCGATCTGCTGCTCGAGCGCAAAAGGATTGAGCGCTCTTCCAACATCGTGGGCGGCAACGTACTTCGTGATCTTCACGCTGCCGATGCCGGTATCGACCTCGAGTTCCACGGCGTGGCTTGCCCAGGCGGTTCGTTCCCAGTCGTCGTCCTGCCGGTAGAGTGAACGCCCGAGAATGGGTAAGCCTGCCCCTTGAACGACAGTGTCGAGGCCGAGTTTCATGGACGGTGTCGCTTTAACGAATATCTCGCCGTTCCGGATGTCCAGCTGGTCGGCGGTCATTCGAAGCTGCTGGTTCTTGCGCTTCGCATCCGCGACAAATTTCTCCGCAGCGTAGCCCAGGATCTGTTTCTTGGCATCGATGGCGGCTTCGTAAATACCACGGCCGCCCGTATTCGTCTGACGGCTGCCGTTGGTGCCGCCGGTGTCGGTCGTGTTATCCGTATCGACGTAGGTCGCGATGCTCACCTTACTTAAGGGAACACCCAGGGCCTCGGCGGTGATCATCGCCATCTCCGTCCGCTGGCCCGGCCCGATTTCCGTGCAGGCGGACACGCACTGCACGCTGCCGTCGCTGTTCACGATCACCTGGCCCGTTGCGGGATTCGTCCCGGCGCCGTGGCTGCACGAATGCGCAGCCAGGCCGATGCCGTGGAATATGCCCGGACGGACCTCACGCGCGCGCGGCGCATGCCATTTCGCTTTCCATCCGATTCGGGTGGCGGCGGCGGTGATGCAATCGCGAATGCCGGGATTGCTGAATGGCTTCTTCGTGTCGGGATTTCCCTGCTCGTTCAGATTCTTGAGCCGGAACTCCACCGGATCCATCCCGACAGCGTAAGCCGCCTTCTCCATCATTAACTCGAGGGCAAACGTACCGTTCGGATGGCTGACGCATCGATACGGCCCCGACTTGTAGCTGTTCGTGAAAACGTCAATCGCTTCCAGCTTCAGGTTTGGAATCTTGTACAGGTTCTGCATCGTGAACCAGGAACCGTTCGCCGCGCCTGCTCGCTGCGCGCCGACGTTGGCAAACACGCGGAACTGGCCGTACTGGATCGCTCCATCACGATTGACCCCCAGTTTCATCTCGTTCCGGAATTGCGGACGATGCGTGCGCGTGACGAAATCTTCCTCGCGCGTATAGACAGTCTTGATCGGACGGCCGGTCATCTTCGCAAGGATAGCCGAGTGAACTTCCGCCAGGTCGATGCCGGAACGGTATCCGTATCCGGAGCCCATGTATCCCGGCTGGATGACGCGAATCCGGTTCGCGGGAATCTTCAACGCTTGCGACAGGCCGGCGCGCGTCCCGTGAGCGTGCTGGTTGGTGTAGTAGACGATCAACCGATCCTGGTCCCAGTACATGAGCGAGTTGGTCAACTCGAGGGCCAGGTGCTGTTCGGTCGGCTTCGTCAGCGTTCCGTCAATATTCATGTCGGCGCGCGCTCCGTCGGGATTGCCGCGAACCAGAGGCGGGGTGGTGGCAATGATCGTTCCCCTCTCCTGGTTGTCCCATTGCTTCAGAGCATTGGGACTGGCGCCGTCCATCATGTCGAGAGTCGCGGGCAGGACTTCATAACCGACTTCGATGAGATGAATCGCCTCGTCGGCAATGTGCTCGCTCTCCGCCGCCACGACAGCGATTGGCGAACCGACTTCGAACACTTCCTCGTTGAACAGATAGCGGTCCGGAGGTCCGCTGCCCAACTTGACGTCGCGATATTCGGCCGGAAGGTTCCCGCGGTGAAGCACCGCCACGACTCCCCGCAGCGCTTCCGCTTTCCTGGTATTGACGCTTTTGATTTTCGCGTGAGGATGCGGGCTGCGAAGCGTGCGCGTGAACAGCATCCGGTTCATCCGCATGTTCTCGGTGTACTGGCCGAGGTTCGTCACAATACCCAGACCGTGAAGCCGGGGAACGCGCTTCCCGATCACGTCGAATTGCTGGGGTGTGTTTGCCGGTGGCGTTGGCTGGGCCGGAGGCCGTGAGGCCGGTGCCCGCGGAGGCGTCTGTGGCCGGGGAGCCGCCTGACCGAGCTGTGCCGCGTAAAGAGTAATCACGGGAGCGGTCATCTCATGAAATTCACCGACCAGTTCACTCCACACCGGATCGTTGGTGAGATCCCGCCACTGACTCTCCGTTAAGCTGGCAGCATAGGCGGGATCCTGAACCACTCGTAAAGCATCAACTTTCTTTTGCTCCATATCGTCACCTTTTTCTGAGGGAAGAATGAGCCGGACTGTAGCGGCGGTCTATGACCGCCGGCGATCCGGAATTTGGGACATCGTCGGCGGTCATAGACCGCCGCTACAGTCCGAACCCATTTTTCATGGCCTCACCGGATGCCCGGCTTCAGCAAGAATCCGGCGCACTCCGGCTTCGTCAAGTCGTGCCGGATCCCAAACCGGCGTGATCGTTCGTTCCGTACCCGAGACGTCGAGAATGCCGGGCTTCTGCTTCAACTCGAGCGAGAGGTCGTCAAACTGCTCGATCGTGCCGAGCGCCGTGACGAACTGAAACTGCTTCGATGTCCCGTTTGCCGCCACCGCCGTCGCGGGCCTGGTCGATTGATCGGTGATCCACGGCGCCGTGTACGTTACCTTTTCCCCTCGAAGGTCAGCGGCCGCTTTCTTTACGGAGTTCAGGATCTTCGCGTACTCGCCGCAGCGGCAGATGTTGCCGGCCAGGGCTTCCTTGATTTCCTGGGTGGTCGGATTCTTGTTGGCCTGAAGCAGCGGGTACGCGGCCATGATGAATCCGCGGGTGCAGATGCCGCATTGGAAGCCGCCTTCGAACCAGAAAGCGCGCTGAAGCGGATGCAGGCCCTGGAGACCCGGACCATTGCTAATGCCGGCAACGGTGAGAATCTTCTGGCCGCGGCCATATCGGGCACTCAGCACGGTGCACGAGTTCACGGCCCGGCCATCCACCACGATGGTGCAGGCGCCGCACTGGGCGCGGTCGCAGCCAAGGTTGCAGTTGGACAGGCCCATCTGGTAGTTCATCGTTTCCCACAAGCTTTCGCGAACATCGACGTTGACTTCCTCTTTACTTCCGTCGATGTCGAGCGTGACGCGGCGCGTCTTTACCGGGGCAGCCATTGCTGCACCAGCCTGCGGCTCGGCGACCAGAGTCGAAGCGAAACCTGTGCCGCTGATCACGCCGATGGCCACCGCGCTGGCATTGCTGCGGATCAGAAAATCGCGCCTCGTCAGCGCCGGGCGAATCTCTTGTTTCTTTTCCTTGTCTTCTGCCATGAAGGTCTCCCTGATTGGCGATGGAGAAATACCAAGTTTTTAGCGAATGACGTAAGCTGATCAGATTCTATCTTCGAGGTCAGTCGCCCATCAAGCGAAGAAGCAGAGCCATGAGCCACCAATATTTGGCGACGCAGAGTAGTAGTAGCAGCAGCACAAGAACAAGCACCGGCAGGCTTGCAGCAGCCAGCGCGGTTGGAACGACGCTCGAGTGGTATGACTTCACAGCCTATAACACTCTGGCCGCGTTGATCTTCAACCGCCTTTTCTTCCCATCGTTTGATCCGCTGAGCGGAACCATTTTGGCGTTCTCGACCTACGCGGTCGGTTACATATCGAGACCAGTCGGCGGCGTGGTGTTCGGACATCTGGGCGACAGGCTGGGGCGTCGCTTCGTGCTGTTCGTGACCTTGATAATCATGGGTCTCACCACGTCGCTGATGGGGCTGCTTCCAACCTACGCATCAGTCGGCATCCTGAGTCCGATTCTGCTTGTGACCTTGCGCTTCGTGCAGGGCGTCGCCCTGGGAGGGGAATGGGCCGGCGCAGTTCTCATATCGGTAGAACACGGGGATCAGGAGAAACGCGGACGAAACGCCTCATTCACCCAGGTCGGGCCGTCGCTTGGCACCTTGCTGGCAACCGGCTGTATTGCGTTGATCACCTACCTTCTTTCTCCTGACGAGTTCTTATCGTGGGGGTGGCGCATACCGCTTCTGGCCAGCATCGTGTTGGTTGGTTGTGGTCTGTGGATCCGTCTCGGCGTGGACGAAACGCCCATGTTCAAAGAGCTGGAGGAGAGCGGCGCCAAAGCAAGAAAACCCATCGGGGATGTGCTGAAGTTCTATTGGCGGCGGCGGCTGATAGCTGGCTGCGCGCGCGTCGGCTCGGATGTGCTGTATGCGCTGTTCGCCATCTTCTCGCTGACCTACGTGACGAGTGTCCTCAATCTCTCGCGAACGTTAGCGTTGACGGCGATCATGATTGGAGCCGTTTTCAACGCCTTGGCGATCCCGGCGTGTGGGGCTCTTTCGGACCGTGTTGGACGACGTCCCGTCTACGCCGCTGGTGCAGTGCTGGCAATGCTGTGGGCATTCGGCTTCTTCGTCCTGGTCGATCGCGCAAACCCCGTCTCTATCGTGATGGCGGTTATCATCGGATACCTTATCCATGCCCTGATGTTTGGGCCGCAAGCCGCCTTCGTGACCGAACAGTTTCCTACACGGGTACGTTATGCCGGCTCGTCCCTGGCTTATACGCTGTCCGGAATCGTTGGAGGTGGTTTCGCACCTTTGATTATGGCGAGTCTGTTCCAGGCATATCGCACAACCGCGGCGATATCACTGTATGTTGAAGCAACTTTGTGCGTGACCCTTGTCGCTCTGTTGGTCGCGCGCGAAACAGCGAAACTCCCTTTGGAAGAATGAGCGAGGTTACCGACGATGCCAAAAGCCAAGTATCTGATGATCGTCAGCATGGACGTGGACCCGGAGCACGAAGCGCTGTTCAACGAGGTGTACGACCAGGAACACATTCCGAACTTGAGCAGGGTTCCCGGCGTGCTTGGAATAACACGCTATAAGCGGGAAGAGCTGATCATGAACATCGGTGGCGAGAGAAAGACGATGCGCGCTGAAAACGAACCGGCCTACACCGCCATCTACGAGCTCGAAAGCCCTGACGTCCTGACCAGCCCCGCGTGGAACAAGGCCGTCGAAGCGGGCCGCTGGCCGGCCCAGGTGCGGCCACACACCAGGAACCGCCGGCACGTATTGTTGAAGGCGACTTCTTAGCAGGCTGCGGAAACACTCGGGTCGAGCAACTGTAGCGGCGCTCTATAGAGGATGTGAATGGATTGCGCTCATTGCGTTTTAGCCGCGGAGCGGCGTAAGAATATAGCCCCGGGCGCAAGCCCGGGGTACACAGTAACCCTGGATCTCAGCCCCTATAAGGGGCGAAAGATTGCGAGGACTCTTTCGCCCCTCCGGGGCTGAGATCCTTTCGAAAGGAAACCCCGGGCTCGCGCCCGGGGCTACATTCTTACGCCGCTCCGCGGCTGGAACGCGCGACTGCAATTCATTCACACCTTCTATGAGCGCCGGTTTTCCTGGAATCGCTTAGTCTTTTAACTTCCGTCACATTTTCCATTGCCCACGGCCGCATACTCCTGGCTAATCAATGGGTTGCGCGAGCGGAGCTATTTCTTTGTCAACGCTCATGCGTTGACTATACTGCCGCGTCCCGAGCGTGCCTGGCCGGAGGGGAAATGCCAACAAGGTTTCGGAAAACGTCATGTCTCGCCCTGCTGTTGTACTTGATCTCGATTCCGCCGATCTGGGCCC
>WNFT01017136.1_pt1 | contig 11692 bp, 8 predicted proteins | sample 5400191 | NCBI WGS metagenome assembly WNFT01 (sample SAMN13153359, study PRJNA577476) | soil metagenome | isolation source: 80 cm saprolite under Madrone tree | place: USA:California | collected 2016-06-14
CTTCATCAACGAGCAACCGGAAAACACTCTGGTCGCCGTAGGCTATGCGCGTAACGGCGCCGCCATGGTGGTGCAGGACTTCACGCAGGATCACGCCTTAGCTGCCAAGGCTCTGCGCATCCCGCTCGGCAATTTGGGCGCCTTCTCAAGCCCGTATCTTGCGCTGCAGGATTGGCTCAAGCGTTGGCCCTCTTCTTCAGGCGATCATCGCTCCTCCATCATCATGATCTCTTCGGGTATCGACTACTTCCGCGGTGGCTTTGAACCTATCGATCCGGACCTGGACACGACGATCCAGCACGCGCAAAAAGCGAACGTCAATGTATGGACTATCTACTATCCCGGCGAGGGCCATGTCGGCCGCGGGTACTTCCGCGTGTTCAACGCGCAATCCAATCTCAGCAGGCTCTCGGAAGAAACCGGCGCCGAATCTTACTATTTGTCCTTCGACCGGCCGGTAACGCTAAAACCGTACTTCGACGAATTGAACCAACACTTCAACAATCAATATCTATTGACCTTCGGAACTGCGGGCGGCGGAAAGAAAGGCAAGTTTGAACGCGTGCGCGTCGTAACGGAAGTCCCAAACGTACAGTTCTTGACGCCTTCCGAAGTTTTTCTGCCACCATCGCAATAGCATTGCAGACCGCTAACACTCTCATAGGGAACGCACGAGTGCTCCCTCCGAGAGCGGCAGAGGCGCGGCACAGGTTAGCCCAGCGCGTGAGCGCTGGGTTTACGAGAAAAGATAATTTCGGAGCGCCGTAGGCGCGGCACACGTCCTTTGTCGACCCGCCGCGCGCAACAAACCCAACTGGCATCACGAAAAGAGCACGCCGACGAAAAATCGGCATGCTCTTTTCATCTATTGGACGCAACACTTATAATCCCTCTCGCCCAATAGCGCGCATGCCAAAAACCCGCCCAACTCCAGCCAATACCAAGCTCGTGATCTGCGTTTGGCATCCCTTCACCTTTTGGCGTCCGCAACCTGTGCTTCCCGAAACACTTCAGCGCCATTGGCCGCAAATGCGAATCGTCCATTTGCCGGACTACGATCGCCTGCCGCACGAATTGCCCGACACCGACATTTTCGTGGGCTACTCGCTGCGCCCGCAACAGCTCAAGCTCGCGAAGCAACTAAAGTGGTTGCACTCCACCGCCGCCGGTGTCGCCCAACTCATGTACCCGGAACTTCGCGATTCAGGAATCGTGGTCACAAATCCCAGCGGCATTTTCTCCGTCCCCATGGCCGAACACACCATGGGCCTTCTCGTCGCTCTCGCCCGCAATTTCCCCGATTCCGTGCGCCACCAGGACAATTTTCATTGGGGCCAGCAGGATTTGTGGGACAAGCCGCAGCGCCTCACCGAGCTCAACGGCCAGCTTCTTCTGATCGTGGGATACGGTTCGATCGGGCGCGAGCTGGCGCGCCGCGCTCACGCCTTCGATATCCGCGTTTGGGGCGTTACGCGTTCCGGAAAAGGCGACGCCACCCATGCCGAGAAAATCGTCCCAGCAGCGCAGCTCGACGAAGTCCTACCGCAAGCCGATTACGTCGTGATCGCCGCCCCAGAAACCCACGAAACCGCGCAACTCATGAACGCCGCGCGTATCGCAAAAATGAAACGCGGCGCTCGCCTGATCAACGTGGGGCGAGGTTCGTTGCTCGATGAAGCAGCCTTGCTAAAGGCGCTGCAATCCGGCGCGCTCGCCGGCGCTGCTTTGGACGTAACCGGCACCGAGCCACTCCCCTCGAACAGCCCATTGTGGAAAGCGCCCAACCTGTTCATCACGCCGCACACCAGCGCGGTAAGCGATCGCCTCTGGATCAGGCAAGCGAATACCCTGGTGCACTTACTGGAAAGATGGTTCGACGGCCGCGACCTATTCAACCAAGTCGACTTCTCCCGCGGCTACTGATAGAGCCATAGGAGAGTGCAGCAGCATGTTTCTACATTGAAAGCGGGCCAAGCAGTAGGTACTCTTATGTCGGAGGGGATCGGGAATGGTTCCTGCCGATGCCGTGATCATAAAGGACAACAATATTCTTGGCGGAACTCCCGTTTTTCGTGGAACCCGCGTTCCTTTCCAGGCCCTCCTGGATTACCTGGAGGGCGGACAAAATCTTGAGGAGTTCCTCGATGATTTTCCTACCGTAACACGCGAGGCTGCTATCGCGGCTCTGGAGCTGGCGAAGTCCTCGCTCGTCAGCCAGCTTGGATGAGAATTCTCATCGACGAGTGCATCCCGCGAAAATTCAAGCGCCACTTTCCTGATCACGACTGCGTTACGGTTCCCGAAGCAGGTTTGGCCGGTACAGAAAACGGTCATCTTCTTTCGCTGGCGGAAGAGCGCGGCTTTGAAGTCTTTCTAACTATAGACAGAGGCTTTGAATATGAGCAAAACCTCTCGACTAGGTCCATCGCGGTAATAATCGTTCGAGCGAAATCCAATCGGATGCGTGACCTTTTGCCGCACGTTGCGACGTGTCTAGCTGTCCTTCGCTCTGTCAAATCCGGGGAACTCGTTCGCGTCGGCCAGTGAGTTCTCTTAATCCCCAACGCCGCCCTTAACCGCCGTATATCCCTCGCGCGCGTAAACAACCACCTTCTGCTTCTTGCCCTTCTGATCCTTGACATCCAGCGGGCCGCCGTCCGGCGCCACCAACTCCACCTTCACCTTATGAAATTTTCCATCGTTCGCCCCGGTCGTCGGCGTATAGGACAAGCTGTACTGATTGCGCAAAAACGCCGTGATCGTCTGGAAAATCCCCGGAATTTCGCCGTCAAACTGCGGGAACCACGAGTAGCCTCCCGTCATCTGCGCAAATGTCTTGAGCTGATTCTCGCCCTGCAAATAATTCATGTGCGAGCCCATCGAGCCGTGCGACTCCAGAAAATTTATGTACGGCTTGTCCAATCCCACACAGAAAATCGTCGTGTCCGTCTGGCGAAGAAGCTTCATCGTCTGGTCTAGCGTGTGCTTCGAAAATGTATCTACGCCCGTCGCCAGCAGGAGGATGGCCTTTTTTCCTTTGACATCCTTCAGCCGCTCGGTCGTGTCCAGGATCGCGTCGAACACATTCGACTCGCTGAAGCCCGGAAAATAAAGGTGGTAAAGCGCGTTGCGCACCTCATCCTTATTCTGCGTGAAATCCACTTCCACGCGCGACTTCATATCAAAAGTAACCAGCGCCACCCAATCCTTCTGCTTCAAGTTCGGGAAGAACGCATCCGCCCAATACTTCGCCTGGTATGCGAACCATTCGCCGTAGCCGCGGCTGCTGAATTCCATCAGCATCACAATCGTGATCGGAGCCTCGCTCGAGCCGAAATTGCTGATCGTTTGCGCCACTCCATCATCGATGATCCGGAAATTTTCCTTTTTCAGCCCTGTTAGCAGGTCTCCATGATTTGTGGCGGCAATCACATCCATCGTGACGACCGGCACTTCTACCGCGATGCTGGCCCCGGCTTCTTGCGGCTTTTGCTGGGGCGGCGCGGCCTTCGGCTCTACTGGCGGAGCGCCCTGTTGCTGACCACCTTGTGGACCTTCCGGCGCTTGCCCGCGCGCATGGAGCGCGCCCAACGAAATTGTCAACGCACCGGCAAAAAGTATCGACAAACCCCGATAAAAATTCGCTCTCATGCTAGGTCCCTCATTTTACAATCATAAACGGACTTAAGCTGGGGCGGCAACGCCTGGCCTTGGAGCGGCTTCAAACGTTAGAGATTGCAACCGCTCGTCGCCGCATGCGGCAAGTTCCTTCCACCCCGCATGTTAGTATGAAGCACATTTGCCTTAGAGCGTTGCTGGCGGGCCAAGTGCCGATAGGTCAATTGCGCATGGGCCAAGTACTCATCACCTGGACAGTGGAGGACAGCTTTGCTGATTTTGAAGCGCGGTATGCGCAAGCTCCTGCAAGTAGTCGTGATTTTCTTGACCCCAGTTCTGCCCCTTGCCGCGCAAGGCATCCCTCCGAACCCGCCTCCCCGTCCAGCCGTTTCTGCGCCCGCCGCTGATACCTCGGCCCTCTTCAGGGAAGCCCTGGTCTGGCTTGCGCAACTCATTCAAATCAACACTACCAATCCTCCCGGCAACGAACAGGCGGCTGCGAAATACGTCGCCGGTATTTTGGAAAAAGAAGGAATTACTCCAGAAGTTCTCGAGGTTGCCCCAGGCCGCAGCGCGGTCGTCGCACGCCTGCGCAACTCCGCCATTTCCGATCCGTCGCGCGCGCTACTCCTGGTCGCACACATGGACGTGGTCGGCGCTGAGCGTGCCCGTTGGACCGTCGACCCTTTCGGCGCGGTGATGAAGGACGGCTACATCTATGGCCGTGGCGCCCTCGACGACAAGTCCATGCTGGCCGCAAATCTCGCAACCATTGTCGCGCTGAAGCGCTCGAACGCACACTTGAATCGCGATGTGATTTTCCTCGCCACCGACGATGAAGAGGCGGGCGGCGAAGCCAGCATTAGAACGCTGATCGCCAGAAACTGGGACAAGTTTGCCGCCGGTTACGCGCTCAACGAAGGCGGCGAGGTCGTCGCCAAAAATGGCAAGGTGCAATTCGTCGCCGTGCAAGCCAGCGAAAAGGTTTCCGTGAACGTCGCGGTCATCGCCAAGGGTCCGTCAGGTCATGCCTCGATCCCCACGAAGGACAATGCCGTCGTGCACCTTGCCGCCGCCGTCGCCAAAATCGGGACTTACTCCGCCCCCGTGCACTTCACCGCCGTTGTGCGCCGCTATTTCGAGGGGCTTGCCGCCATCTCCGACGACGAAATCGCCAAGTGGATGCGCTCTCTCGAAAGCTCCGACCGCGCTGAACACGCGCAACGCGTCATCGCCGAAACCAATCCGGAGTGGGGCGCCATGATGCGAGACACGATCGCGCCCACCATGCTGTCTGCCGGAGTTCGCGCAAACGTAATTCCCGGCGAAGCCCGCGCCACGCTGAATATCCGCTTGCTCCCCGGTGACACGATCGACGTGCTGCTCGGCGCGCTCACCAAGCTGGTCAACGATCCGCAAGTGCGCCTGGAAGTTCAGCCCAACGCAGGTCTCGCGGCGCCCACCTCCTCTCTCGAATCCGATTTCTACGCTGTCATCAATAAAGTCGCCTTCCAGGATTTCGGCGGCGCTCCCGTTCTGCCCTATCAATCTCCCTGGGCCACCGACTCCTCCCAGTTGCGCCTCCATAACGTTCAGGCCTATGGCCTGTGGCCCTTTCCGGTCAGCCTCCCCGTGGCCTCCTTCAACAAAGGAATCGAAGTGTTGTTGCACATCGTTAGCGATTTCGCGGTCACCAAATAAGAAGATGGCCCTTCGTCACTCCAAAATTGTCTGCACCATCGGCCCTGCCAGCCGTTCCCCGCGAATTATCGACCGCCTGTTGCGCGCCGGCATGGACGTAGCGCGCCTCAACTTCTCGCACGGCTCGCACGCAAACCATGCCGAAAATATAGCTGCTCTGCGCGCCGCCGCGCTTCACCTTCACAGGCCGATTGCTATCCTCGCCGACCTGCAGGGGCCCAAGATTCGAACCGGTCCGCTCGCCGGCGGTTCGCCGGTAATGTTGCGCACTGGCCAGAAATTTGTGATCACCACGGCGCGCGTGCTCGGCGATTCCACCCGCGTCAGCACGGTTTTTACGCCACTCCCTCGCGAAGTTCATCGCGGCGATCGCATTCTTCTTTCCGACGGATTGATCGAATTGCGTGTGCTGCAAGTGCGTGGCCGCGAAGTCATCTGCGAAGTCGTAAACGGCGGCGCGCTCGGCGAACACAAAGGAATCAATCTGCCGGGAATAAAACTGCGTGTCCCCGCCCTGACGCCAAAAGACCGCGAAGACTTGCTCTTCGCGCTGAAGCATGGCGCGAATTACATCGCCGTAAGTTTTGTCCGCCGCCCGGAAGATGTGGTGCTCGCAAAAACTCTGATACGCCGCGCCGGAAAAGATACGCCGGTAATCGCCAAGCTGGAAAAACCCGAAGCCATAGAAAATTTAGACGCGATTTTGCGCGTCGCAGACGGAGTGATGGTCGCGCGCGGCGACCTCGGCGTCGAAATGAGTCCGGAACGCGTACCCGTCGTGCAAAAAACGATCATCAAGCGCGCGCGCGAATTTCGCCGCCCTGTAATCACCGCCACGCAGATGCTCGAATCCATGACGGAAAATCCGCGCCCCACCCGCGCCGAAGCCTCCGACGTCGCCAACGCAATTTTTGACGGCTCCGATGCCGTGATGCTTTCCGCCGAAACCGCTTCCGGAAAATATCCCGTCGAAGCCGTGAGCATCATGGCGCGCATTATCGAGGAAGCGGAAAGCAGCATCCAGGAATTTCCCCGCCCCGCCCCGCAAGAGCGTTTGAAAGTGGCGGAGACCGTCGCGGAATTGGTGTGTCACGCTTCGCGCGAGCTGCACATGAAATTGATCGCCGTCTTCACGCACAGCGGCTTCACCGCGCGGCTGATCTCGCGTTATCGCCCGCTGGTTCCCATCGTCGCGTTTTCACCGGAAGAGGAAACGCGCCGGCGCATGGCGCTGATCTGGGGAGTGCAGCCGCAAAAGATTTCAGACGTGCGGAAAGTCGATGGCCTTGCTGCGGTCGCGGAGAAGCGCTTGCTGGAAGAGCGGCTGGTACGGAAGGGCGACGTCATCGGGATCGTCGCGGGAACCCCGATGGGAATTCGCGGCACCACCAATTTCATGAAGTTCCACGTTATCGGCGGCGTCGAATAGTTTCCTTCTAATTCGCCTCAGAAATTCCAGCGTCTTTTTCAGTTCACCCAGCGGTCCGGCCTCGACGGCGGATCTTTGTGCTTGTTCATGTAGACCTGAAAGCGTTTCTTATTGCGTTGTATCTTCCAGTCGGTAACGCTGTTGCGCACGCTGTACAAAAAAGAGCCGCGTCGCAAATAAACGTAGCCGACCAGCATGCCGCCGAGGTGGCATATGTGGCTAATGTTGTCTCCGCCGAGTCCAAATGTTCCCAAAAATTCCAGCGCGGTCATCACGATCACAAACGTGCGCATGCTCATCTTGATTGGAATGGGGAACATGATGACCTGGCGATCCGGAAACAAAATCGCGCAAGCCAGCAAAACACCAAAGATAGCGCCGGACGCGCCAATCGTTGCGATATCGGAACCCGGTTGGCCCCAGAACAGAGCCACTTTCACGATGACGTTGATGAGCCCGGCACCGACTCCGGTGAGGAAGTAATACTGCAAAAACCGATTGCGCCCCCAGGCCAGCTCCAGTTCGCGGCCAAACATGTACAGCACAAACATATTGCTGAGAATGTGCCAGAAGTTTTCGTGGAGGAATAAATAGGTGAAGGGCTGCCAGATGCGCAAACCGGGAACGACAGCGGAAGGTACAAGGCCGAAGTGCCCGATAAACCAGGTGTAAGCAGAGCGCCCGGAAAATGTCTGCAGCAGGACTTCGAAGATAAATACGGCTACGTTGGCAATCAGCAGCCACTGGACACCAGGCGTGATGAACAGGTTGAAGCTAAATCGGTAATTCCGGATTCCGGAGCGGGATGCCATGGTGGTTCAAGTCTACGGCTCACCTAGACGTCAGTCAAAAGCCGTTTTTCTCCTAGTCCAGCTTCTTTCTGGCGAAGTAGAACAGTGACGCGGCTAGCAGCCCGAACATGATTATGCCGAACAAGTTGCTCGTGGCTAATGAGCCGAAGAGCTTGGGGCCGAAGGAGAAAAGGTCGGGGCGCCAGGGGAGGCGCAGAACGGCGGTGAACCAGTGGGGCACGCGGTTGGAGATTTCGGGATCCTGCAGGAGATTGATGATGATGCCGAGTAGCCCGAAGACGCCTCCTGCAGCGATTAGTCCGCTGGAGTAAAGCGCGCCGGGGCTGGCCTCGCTTTCGTCCTTTTTCTTGGTAGTAGCGTCGACAAGCATACGCACTAATCCCCCGGCAAACATCGCCGCTGTGGTGCCGAGCGGGAGATACGAGCCGGTGGCGAAGGCCAGCGAACGTACGCCAAGGATTTCCACCGCGACAACCAGCGCGACGCCCATCAAAACCAGCCGCCACGGCAAACGCTGATTCAGAATGCCACTGATGACCGTGGCCATCAGACGAGCTTGCGGGGCGGGCGCTTTGTCGCTGCCGATGCCCTGCGCCCACTGATACTCGATCTGGTTGGCGGCGGGATTGTAAAGGTATTCACCGTCAGGGACCTCATGCGATCCGAGCGCATTGATAAGCACATAGTTCTTGCCCTGATAAGTGAAGGTGTCTCGTTCGATCTTCACACCGGCAGGCAGGGATTGGATATTCACGGGGATCTGCGTCGGCAGATATTTTTCCAAACCTTTGTTCATTAAGTTCAGAGTGGTTCCGATTGCCAGGGTGGAGACCGTGACGCCGATCAGAAGGCCCATTTGTTGCCAGAACGGCGTCGCGCCTACCAGATAGCCCGTCTTGAGGTCCTGGGAGGTGGCGCCGGCGATTGCGGCGGCGATGCACACCACTCCGCCGATCATCAGAGCGAGAACCTGATAATTTGGCGCGGTCCATCCGGCCACAAAGAAGATCGCGCAAGTGGCCATTAGCGTGGCGATACTCATGCCGCTGATGGGATTGGAAGAATTGCCCAGCAGGCCGCTGATGCGCGCGGCGACGGTGACAAAGAGAAAACCAAATACGGTGACGAAAATGCCCGCAAACAGATTTTGCCACCATTCCGTTTTTGCGCCTTGCATGGGGTGGAAGGTCAGCAATATCCAAAGCATCACAACGATGAGGGCAGAGCCGGCGATGACCCAGCGCATGGGCACTTCGCGATCGATGCGAGTTCCGCCATTCGATTGCCCGGCGCCTTCAGCGCGCACATTTTTCAGTCCGGTGCGCAACGCGGAAATAATCGTGGGCAAAGTGCGGAGCAGCGTAATCAATCCGGCCGCGGCGACGGCGCCCGCGGCCATCGGGCGAATGTAATTGCTCCAAAGCTGGTCCGGTGTCATCTGAGGAATCGGAATTGTGGAGGGGTAGATCGGAGTGTTGCCCGCGAGCTGACCGTAAAACTTGATGGCCGGCATGATCACCAGCCAGGAGATGATGCCACCTGCGAAGAGGATGCCGGCTACGCGAGAACCGATGATATATCCAACGCCGAGATATTCCGACGTGATCGCGACCCGAAACGACGCGCCAGGAAACCAGCTCGGGCGATTTTCCGGCTGCGCGGTCCACGCCTGGACCGTATTCATCAGGAAGGTGTAAACCCCGCCCAGGCCTAGACCCCAAAAGACGCGCCCTGCGAAAGACCCACCACGTTCCCCGGCAACGAGCACGTCCGCACACGCCGTACCTTCGGGAAACACGAGATTGCCGTGTTCTTTCACGATTAGCTGGCGGCGCAACGGCACCATGAAAAGAACGCCAAGCCATCCACCGAGCAGCGCAAGCGGGAAGATTCTCCAGAACGTAAATTCAGAACCAAACCCGAGAAAGATCAGCGCGGGAATCGTAAACATCACGCCAGCGGCAAGCGACTCTCCGGCGGAGCCAGTGGTCTGAACGATATTGTTTTCAAGAATGGTCGAGCGGCCGAACGCACGCAGAATGCTGATGGAGAGAACGGAGATGGGAATAGAAGCGGAAACGGTGAGACCGGCGCGCAGCCCTACGTACACAGTGACAGCGCCAAAGAGCAAGCCGAAGAGAGCGCCGAGTATCACTGCGCGAATCGTAAATTCAGCGAGCGTTTGCTCTGGCGGAATGTAGGGGCGAAATTCTCCCGGCGGCGCCGTGGAACTCCATGGACGATCGGACGTAGCAGAAGCCTTGCTCACACAGACCTCCCTCGCAGCCGGGCAGCCGAAACCGGCGCGGGGATTATGGACCATTTTGGACCGTTAAGGTTAGAGCTTCGCACGCAGAGGCGAGAAGCGGCCAAGGGTGGCTTGTCGAGAGAAGTCGGCTTAGAAATCATCGCTCTGCCGCCTGATAGTGATGTCGGATCGACCGGTGAATCCACGGAGGACAGCCCCGACTGCAGCCAGCAGGCAGAAATGGCTGTCCCACTGTTTGGCGGGGTACCCCCACCCCCTTGTTTTGGGCAAAGAGGCTGTAAACGATTGAAAATAAACGACAGGAGAGTGAAAAAGAGAGCAAAGAGAAAACAAGAGGCGGCAAGCTGCTGATAACAAAACCGTTGCAAGAATGCAACACAAAGGGCACTGAGTTCGGAGGGCAGAGCGCAGGCAGCGTGCACACCCTAGGGTTTTGTATAGATCTGGAAGGAAAGGGGTTGGTGGAAAAGGGATTTGTAAGTGCTTGAAAATACATAAAATAAAAATCGATGTGGGTGGACAGGCGGGAAAGGGGGATTTGTAAGTTATTGATTCCAAAGGGGCGATGAATTTCGCCGCGGTGAGCGTTGAGGGCGCAGAGGTCCGGATGGGAAGAAGACGGACGCCGCTGGGAAGCGATTTTCACAGCCTATGATAGCACGGAAGTAAATGGATGTCAAGTATTTATTTATAGGTACACCATTCGAACGGCGGGAAGAGATCATTCATAACGGAGAGCGAGCATGGGATCGACGCGCGTGGCGCGGCGGGCGGGGATATAGCAGGCACCTAGTGCGACGAGCGTTAGTGATACGGTGACGCCAGCAAAGGTGACAGGGTCGGTAACGCTGATCCCGAAGAGAAGACTACGCATGAAGCGCGTTAGCACGAGCGAGGTGATAACCCCGATTGTGACGCCCGCTCCCGTGAGCTTCAGTCCGTGGGAGATCACCAAACGGAGTATCCCTTGCGGATCGGCGCCGAGCGCCATGCGGATGCCGATTTCCCGAGTCTGCTGAGAGACCAGGTAAGACATCACGCCGTAGACGCCTATCAACGCAAGAACGAAGCCAAGTGCTCCGAAAATTCCGAGCAAGAGGCTCTGCGATCTTGGCGCGGCATTGATTTCGGAAATCTGCGCTTCGGCCGTCTTAATCGCGGTGATGGGCTGATTTTTATTGAGAGACCAGATACGATCCTGAATCGCCGAGACGACGGCCCTGGAGTCGGTTTTTGTGCGAACAATCAAGTACACGCCGGTGACCCGTTGCGATTGATAGAAGGAGGCGTAAACCTCGGGCTTGGGTTCCGCGCCGGGGCGAGCCTCACGAACGTTCCCGGCAACTCCAACAATTTCGCCCCAGATAGGGTGACCTGATTCCTTTCGTGTGGAAAACCGTTTACCTAGCACATCGATCGAGCCGAAGACCTTATGCGCAAGGGCTTCATTGACGATGAAGACGGGAGAGTTGTTATCGGTATCCGTGCTCTTGAAATCGCGTCCAGCCAACAACGGAATGCCTAGCGCGCGGAAAAAGTTGGGCGCGACCAGGTTGGACAAAGCAGGCTGCTCGCCAGACTCGGGGCCTTTAACGGATTCCTCGGTTTGAAAAGTCGTTTCTGCGACTTCGTCTCCTAGTGGAAAAACGAGTCCGGCCGAGACAGCGTCGACGCCTGGAATAGCCTGCGAGGTGTCCAGGATCTGCTGAACAAAGGCAATCGCTTGCTGCGATTTTGCGAAACGATAGCGCGGAAAGTCCATTCTCATCGTTACGAGGTGACTTGGACGAAAACCAAGGTCGACCCGCAACAGCCTCGCAAAGCTTTGCAATGCGAGTGTCGCACCGACCAGCAAAACAAGGG
>WNFT01056551.1_pt1 | contig 11689 bp, 15 predicted proteins | sample 5400191 | NCBI WGS metagenome assembly WNFT01 (sample SAMN13153359, study PRJNA577476) | soil metagenome | isolation source: 80 cm saprolite under Madrone tree | place: USA:California | collected 2016-06-14
ATGCAACTGTTTCGCCCCCTCCGTCGAGCCGTACGTACTCGGTTCGAGCGACATTACGCTCGAACCGTTCCGGAAACGGCATTTTGGCCGCGGCAATGAGGTTGATTACCGCCCGGACCTGTTCGCGCTCCGCGGCAATTACTGGAGTGAAGGCAAGTCCACTTAAGACTGCACTCGCGAGTGCGATCATCTTGGCCTTCTGTGCCGAAGCCGCGACCAGCCCTAGTACATTCCTCATACGTGCCTCCAAGTCGGAATAAATCCCCAGCGCCGGCGTCCCGGCGTTCACGCAGAGGGGTAACGTAAATTTCCCGACTTTGCTGTAGCGGGGACGCCACACTGGAAGATTATGACCCATTGGGCCATGACATCCTGCATCAAGCCCCATCTTGAACCGCCTGACTATCTCGGCTTGTCGACCACCTGCCGCCGAGCGCTTTGTTGAGCACAGCAATAGACGCAACTCGTGTCGATTGGAGCCCTGAAACAGGACGAAGTCTTAACGCTTCTCGTTTAACGCTTCTCGTTTTGCACATCGAAGCAGTCGGACAGAGTTTTCGCGTCGGCACTCATTGATTTTCCGAGGAAGGATGCAGCAGTCCCGCGGTCAGCAGATACGCGTGCATCTTGCTCAACTGCATTCGCGTCGGCTACTTCAGCTCGAGGGCGCTCGACATCGTGCGCGCCATATGAGGATTTGTCAGTGCTTCGCGCCACGCCGCGTCGACGGCGCGTTGATGCTGTCGACCCCACAATGCAACGCCACTTTTGAAGAACTCATAAAGCGGATTGCTCCGGCCGCGCTCAACGGTAGTGACGGCCGCGGCGATGCCCGGAAGCGAGTTGCCGGTCACATCGCTGAACTTCCCGACCATCGACTTTGGAAGCTGCACAGTGCCCTTCGGTCGTCCGATCCGGTCCACGCTCCACGCTGCAACGATGTCCACTTCCCGCCGTGCAACGGCTTTGCACAGGGCATTGAACGCGGGCCTTGCATCGCGGCCTTTAGTGCCTCTAACGCCCGCACCTTCGAACACCTGGACGATGTCCCATCCGTGCTTTTGGCAGGCTTCCGTTAGCTCTCGGCGGTGGTTCTCGGTGGTTTGCTCACTCGTCGGTACTCTCGAGTATAGGGCTGATTTCATCGCGCCTCCTATTCGATAATCAGCCGATTTCAGTATCGGTCAACGAGCCGAGTTCGGTCGTTGGTTTTGCTGTGGTTTTAGACCTTGGTTTTGGCGACGTTTTCAGTATGGGTGCGGCAGCCATTTCGTAGCATGCGACATCCTGACTCTCAGCGAGGCTAGAAGTGGCTGTGCCATCGGCATTTCTGCGAGGTCGGCGGAATGCTCTTGCGATGGGCTTGGCGGGTGAGAGAAGGGCAACAATCGGCGCGATCCGGGCCCGGAGAAAGGTCCTTCGGAGACTATGTACGAAAATCGACATTGTGCGGCGCAAAAAGCGCTATACGTCAAGTTTAAGAGGGGGCTAATGGATACCTATTACAAAATTATACACGTGAGATTGTCATCGTTCCCGGAGGACGAATTAAGGCTTGAGCGTGACGAGGTTCCGCCAATGATAAGCAAGCTCGATGTGAAGTTATCGGATCGAGAGCAAGTGATTATCTTGGCGACAATTCCACTGGAGGTGGAGATGGCGACAGATGATCTCGATACGATGAGCACGAAGGAACTGGCGATTGAGCTAGGATTTCCTGAGGGCTCGGCGCGGTATCAAAAAGCAAAGGCTGAACTGAATTACCGGCAGCTGAAGGGACTGGAACAGCAGCAAATTGCGATGCTGGTGCAGATGAGAGCGATAGAGGTCCAAAGGGTTGCAGCGACGGCCGAAGCGAAGGCAGCGGAGGCAAGCACCATAAGCGCCAAGGCTGCGGGAGAAGGCAGCACAGGCAGCGGAGCGAAACTCTAAGTACTTGCTTTGGTCGGTCTTCGTCGCATCAATTGTAGCTATCGCATCGGCATTCTCGGCATACTATTCATATTGGAGTGCGGTGCATTCGAGATAATGGAGGCTGCTCTCGCAACAACGTGATTGGCGGCGCTTTGCGCCAATCACCATCTGCGAAGCAAAAGAGGAGGTTGGAAATGAATATTCGGATTAGTGGTGAGTGTATCGAGTTAGACGATGGAACGAAGATCGCTTAGCGAGGCATCAACGATGACGGAGACGCAGTCTGGGTGAGCCTGATCGAAGGCTGTGCTGTGCACGGGGAGCCGGATTTCGGCTATTTGGAGATTGAGTGTCGAACCTTGCCGTAGCCCTTTAGACCCTTTGCCAATCGCCCCAACTTGTGCCAAGGAAGGCCGAGGAGGGCGCGGGCATGAGCGTACCCATCTTCATCGACACAAATCAGTATCTGAAGCTCTTTGGTGTGGTTAGGGGCAAGGAAATGCTCGAAGCCATTGAAGAGCAGCGAGAGTACATTTTTGTCTCGGTGCAGATTGTTGGTGAGGTGATGCGGAGAAAGCTTAGCTGCGCTAAGGACTTTTTCTCGGCTAAGATTAAGGAAATCGAAGAAGTTAGCGCCGAGGTGCCCGATCATCTGCTAGGCATCGACGCCAAGAAGGTGGCTTCCTTTCGGGATATATTTACGAAGGCAAGGGAAGCAATCAACGAAATCCGCGAATTTGAAAGCAGAGGCTTTGTCGCTGATAAGTCGGTCAGAGGACGGGGTTTCGATACGCTTGGCGGCCCTGTTTAGGGACGCTGTCCTCGCCGATGATGATGAGATGGCAGCGGCAAGGGCGAGAAGAGAGCGCAGTAACGCTCCCGGATACGCTCGCGACCCGCTCGGCGATCAGATCACCTGGGAGCAACTACTCAGCCATTGCAAGAAAACTGGCGTCGGGCGACTTTGGATTGCGAGCGATGATAGTGATCACGTCACCAAGTTCTATGGACGCGTGTTCCTAAATCCGTTCCTCCACGAAGATTAATCCAATATTGTAGCGATGGATTGGAGTTCGATGCTTCGACAACGTGATGAGAGCAATCCAAGATTTTGACAAGAACGCTAGAGTAACGGCGCGCAAATTACCGAGCGAGGAGAAAGCGAACGAGATCGAGAAGGAGCTTCAATCACTGCCACCACTCGGTCGGTTGCGCGGGAACCGGGATAATGGTGCCCAGGCTGCGATAGCTGCTCACTATCGACATCCAGGGGATGGGTACAGTTTTGTATTTGCGTCGCCCCTGCCACTGGTAGCCGCCGTGTCAAAGCCCGCGAAGGACGAGGACGAGCAATGAAAGCCCGCATCACGATTGGTGGCGATCTAGCCCGGATCACCATCGAATACGGGCCCGATCGGACCGCAGCCGCTCTGGACCAGGTGGGATGGCGGCGCCTTCAGAACCAAGAAAAGCGGGCTTGGATGACAGGCGCAATCCGCGTCCCCAACCTTCGCTCGGTAAAGGTCAAGTTCGAACTGCTCGACAAGCCTCGTTGCCCTAGCGTCACAAGACCGTCGCATGCGTGCCGATTCTGAGGAGGCGATACAATATTCTCGCCTTCAAGAAACGATAGCGTCAGCTTCGTTGCTTGCCTGGTGCGAGCAAGCAATGACCCCGATTCCGTGCCCCCCAAGTCATCCGGAATCGGGGCCACACTCCGCCCCCTCATTAAGGCATTGCTTGATACACTGCATGTCGGCGGTGGAAAATAGCCTCAATGAAATATCGCGGAAGTGTTGCGGGCCGAACACGGTGGAAGATACGAAGCCCAATCGGTGGAGTGGGGATAGCAACGGAGGGGGCCGATCGGGGCTTGCGCAGGGGAAAGAAGCCCCGATCGGAAGGGCGTCACACGAGGTAGGGAAGCCGATCGGGGCAGGGGGGTCAGTCCGCTTGGCGTCCACCAGACCAAGCTCGCTCACACTGTAAGGCCGGCGATCGCCTGCATTGACCTGGATCAAGCTCGACGGACCGCCATCAACCGGTCTTTCGGCTGCTTGAATTTCTCCGCCGCTTCGGCGAAGGCCTCCTCTGGCGTAGCCGCCTCAACCGTTCCGAGCCATTTGGCTGGGGTACCGGTGAGATAAACGCTCCAAGAGAGGAGGGGCTCATCGGGCGCCGGGAGAGCTTCGAGATGTGTTCGCTCGCTCACGAGCGCCATTACGTCCTGCGAGTATTCTAAAGCGTCGGCTAAAAGTCCCCGAGCGCGAGAAGTCCAAATCTCAAATTGCGTTCTCATCCCCTCCCCTCGGTGGTTTGGCCGCCCGCACGGTCCTCCGGCGCGTAAGGGAGTTACGGGAGAGGACGTCGGCCAAAATGCGTCGCGCCGTGCACAAGGCGAACGGCCGGAACGCCTTGCAAGAATTCCGACACTGAACGTTTGTTCCGGCGGTTTTGGATTTTTTCGCTGTCTGTGGAAGCAGCCCGTAGGCGACGGAAGTCAAAGCCCGGTGGCGTCGAAGTTCACGATTACTACGGCGTTGACAGGGCTTTCGCCGATGGGTCTACGCGATGAAAAATCTGTGCCCTCCGCTGCTGAGCACCAAGTAGTCGCCTCCGCTGAGCCAGGGAGCTTCCACACCATCGACCTGCGGGATCGAGCCTGATTGGGGTTTCGGAGGGCGCGGGCTCAGCTTGATCAGCGTCCGCTTCTTGCGTCACGCTTTAGGCCGGCATGCCCGTGGGCGTGAGCGAAGACGTTTTTTTGCAAAGGTTTCAAGGTCGATTTGTTCGGCATTTTCCATGCTCTTGTCTTTCTCTTTGCGCAGTACGTGGTGATACGGCACCCACTGCTCGCCGAACGTTGTTTGAACCCGGATTCCGCCTTGTGCAGTCACAAACAGAACCTTTCCTTCGCGCCAGGCGTGATCGCAGTTCCTCGACCACATCGAATCGCCGTAGCGGATTGTTTGGCCAGGGCGCAGTTTCAGAGCGTCTGATTTCCGCAACGCATGCTCGAATCTTCCCTCGTCATGGCTTCCGATTTTCTTGCGTTCAACACCACCACTGCTCGGCAACCCCGTTCCACGCGTGGTCGACCAGGCTGGCGCGATGTCCGAAGGATTTGGGGTGCCGTCCTGCCACGCGATCGAGCACATCGCCCATGAGCTCGACGCCGCCTTGCGCAAAAAGCGCTTCGCCGAGCTCGCGGATCGCTAGTTCCAGTGCCCCCGCCAGTGGGTCTTCGATGATCCGCTTGCACCGAATCTCCCGGTCGGAAAGGATCGGCATTGCGGCCAACTCCGCGGCGCTGAAGGCGCGTAACGGCGGCTTCTGGCCAGGGGCTTCTCGTTGTCGTTTCCGTTCTGCGAGCAATTCTGTCAGCAGCACATCCAGCGCGTTCTCTATCTGCGCCAGGTCCTTGCCGTCGGGCGAGGGTGCGTTTTTGGTCGAGTTTAGTGCTTGGGAATTGGGGAGAGATCGGTTCGCTCGGCTTTGTGCCGATGTTTCTTGCGTGGTTTTCACGTTCTTGCCCTTCTTAGCGAGGCGTTGGACATAGTATAAGCACTAAATTGTGGCGAAAACAGTACCTCGATTTTCCACGGAGACAGATTTAGCGGAGGCCCATCTTGACTTCGGTCCCCGCGCGGTCCGGCTGGTGGGTATGGGGTCGGGCCAGGGTCGGCACCTCGTCGGCGCATGCGACGTGAGCTACGAAGGCTCGCCGTCGCCTGGCTCGAGCCGTGGCGCGTGAGCGAGGCTTGCCGTTCGAGGTGACGGGTTGGTTGCGGACCGGACTGCCGCTACGCGGCGAGCAGCATGTTGCGCACGCTCATCGCCGGATACGGTCGACCTGGTGCGATTGCGAAGCCTTGTTCGGCCAGGCTGGCCGCGATCTGGCGCAACGACAGCCGCGGCCCTTCGCCACCAGTGACGCCTTTTCGAACTGAGCGATGGCGCCGAGCACCTGCCGCACCAGGACCGCGGTCGGCGTGTCCTCAGTGAAAAATTCGGGAGCGGTGGCCGGAATAAGGGAGATGCCAAGCTTTTTCAGGAAGTCATGACCGGCCAGCTGTACCGCGAGATCGCGAGCGAAGCGGTCCGGACTCTCAACGATGATGACGCGCACACCGTTGCTGGCGATGCGGTCCAACATGGCAGAAAAGCCAGGGCGCTCGGTAACGGGATCGGCGCCTTTGACGGCCGCGTCGTAAAATTCGCCGACGATGGTGTAGCCGTTCGCTCTCGCGAACGCCTCGATCGCCCCCCGCTGGCGCTTGTCGCTGTCCTTGTCGTTGCCAACGTTGGTCGCCGAGCTAGTGCGCAGGTAGGCTAAGGCTTCAATCTGCTGTTTTCCCTTGCGTGACATGGCCTTAGCTCCAATCTGTATAAATATCCTGCAATTTTTATACAAACTAGGCAATTGGAAGTCAAGCGCGACCTACATAAGATAGGAATCTAGTCCGTGGCGCGGCTTGGAAGCTCTACAGCGGGTCGGCGTCGCACTAGCAGCTAAGTCGCCTCGATCGGCGCCCATGCATTGGTGATGCGGAATCGAAGCCCTGAAGGAAATTTGCGAGGAATTAGGCGAATCCAGCCTCGATGCGAGCCATTGCGACATACAGTTCTGGCAAGGAAAGCTCGCTCAGGTCGCACTCATAAGGCTTGGCGGCTCGCGCTGTTATGCCTGCCAAGTCGAGCCCACGCATCGCGGCGGCCAGCCTGATTTCGGGAGCTTCGTCTTTATTGGCGACGACTGCATCGAGACGTCGACACTCTATGCTGCACTCGACAAGGTCCTGGAGGGTTTTTGCGTCAATATGTTCGACGCGACTGTCGTATTCCTTTTTGAAACGCTCGAGGATTTCGGTCTTTTCGGTCATGGGGTTGGTTCCTCTGGCTTAGTCGACCAAATCCGCGGCCGGATCCGGCGAAGCCGGCGTTACGTCTTTTGCCTGGTTGGCCCTACTCTCAAACTCATGCTCCAATTTAATGATCAGAGCTTGCAACTGGGCGGCCGATAGCTCGTTCAGAGGCAGCTCGAACTCGCTCTGCGCATCTGCCGCTTTTGGCGGGACTATTCCGGCCCGGTCTAGATATCTCGTTGCAGCGTCGAGTCTTACCTTATGGCTGGGGCTGTTAAGCATCAACCATTCGACTGTTTCAATAGCTGCCGGGATGCCACGGGCGAGTCGGAGCTTCGCCTCCCGAGCGATCGCGGTCGCAACATTGGGAGTCTCAAGGATGTGCGTGGCCGCGCCACGAGCCGTCGTCTCGCTGTAGCCCGCGATCAAGGCCGCTCGATTCGGATCCCCACAAGCAACATAAGCCTTCACAAATTCGGCCTGGCGCGCGTTCAGGTTCTTGATTGGCGAGATGATGTCGTTGACCATGCTCTGAAAATACCACGGCTCGCGGCATGATCACAATATCATGTACTTAGGACAGTAGTGTTTACCTATCATTTGGAATAACACGGAGATTCGGAGCTTCGAAGTGCCACTCCACTCCTGAATTATTGTTCATAATCTGTCTGACCGAATAGGCGGTGTCAGGACTTAATGCGTCGTTGCGGCAAGTTGTCCCACTGGCACAGCGATTTCTGTCGCGTTTGTCGTATTGTGAGGACACTCACAAGGCGACACAGAAATGCGACCCGTTGCAAGCCAACACTAACTGAACGGGTTTGTCGGACACAGCGTGGAATACCGCGCGACATTTAAAGCATTTCACCGCTTGTCGGCGCCGGATACGAAGCTATTGACGCGATTCATGCTCGCACGCACAGTGTCATCAGGCCCCGAAAGCCTAGATGTAGCCGACACCGTTCCGGAAGCCGGCTATCCTGTCAAAGTTAGGTCCAGCGTCTGCGCGCGAATGTCCAAGGGAAATCTAAAGGTGCGCAGGTCCGACTACATCCGGACTTCGGCCGCTGGACCGCCTAATCGCCCCGAAGGCGAGGAGATGTAGCACATGGCCGAAATCATCCTGCATCCTAGCTCCCACAAAACTCCGCCCAAGCATGTAATGGCGCAAATCAATTGCCCACGGCCTCGCTATTCGATCGACGTGATCTCTGAGAGAGTGGTCGACGGGGCGCTCTTGATTGAGGCGTGCATCCCTGTGACGGCGCTTGAAGTTTTGATGGCCTACCTCCGGTTGCGTTTCGGCCCGAGGCGATTCCTATCTTGCCCTGGCTCAATCCTGCTACGATGCCCGTCAGGGCCGCTGGCGAGTCCGCTGGCGCATTTGCCAGGGGGATGGCTAACTCTTGGGTGGCCCGGAAGGGAAACGGCGCCCTGCGGGCACCTCAAGCATGCACTCGCGCCAGTCCCCTTCTCGGCTTGCCGCGCACGTCTCATGGCTTTGCGCTTCACGTGGCCTAGCTCCCGAAACCCGTTGACGCCGTCATCCCCTTCATGACACAGGTATTCACGCGGACGTAACGTCCGACGTCCGTGCCCGTTGGAAGGCAGTCGACCGGCCAAAACCCTCGCATCATGTCTCCCCGTGATGCGAGGGTTCTGCATTTTTAGGCCAGGCCAGTGGCGGGTGTGCGATCAAAGCCCATCTCGTGCAAACGCCTTCCCAGTTCGTCTCACCCGCCGCATAACTTTCCGCTTCATGGTCCGGCGCGCGAGAACGAAATCGGTGCGCGCGTCTGCCATCACGGGTAAGCGCGTCGAACTCATCGCCGTCGATAAGGCGTTCGCGATGTCCCATCATCGTTCGATCCTCGGCCAGGGGGCTCGACCGTGACCTGACTGTACCATGGACCTTTGCACGGTCGGGAATTGAGCGGCTCGGCTCAGACACACAATAACATTGCGGGGCGCCGCTGCGCCGGCGCGGGCCGACCACCTTAAATTCAATTTCCGGCCAGGGGGCATCCTGGTTTCAGTAGACTCATCTTCTATGTTTGCTCCGCTCCAGTGTGCTCCAACCCTAAAGGGTGTGGAGCAACTGGCGCACTGGCGCAAATCGGCTTTGCTCCAGTTGCTCTGCTCCAGTCTGCGAAGTGGCGCAAACCCAATAGAATCGGGCACTTCTCACGCCCTCCACTGGCTAAAAATGAGCACGATTTTCGTAAAGTGGCGCAAACACAGATAAACAGGGCACTTCTCGACATGCAACTGGCGCAAACGCCGGATTTCATTGAGTTTGCGCCAGTTGCTTCGCGAACAAACAAACTTTTAGGGAAGTGGAGCAGTATCAAAAGTTGTGTTTAGGTCATATGGTGCAGCTTCAAATTGCTCCGTTTGCTTGCCGACGACAACAAATTGTTTCGGCTTTCGCCGGTCATCCGGCCCTAGCATGACCCGCAAAAATCCATCCCTGATTAACTTTTGCAGTACCCCCCTGGCCTTCTCTTTCGTCGCCTTGTCGTCCTTGTTCCAGCCGAGAGCTTGGGCCACAGCATGGCCGGCCCACTCGGTCGCTCGGATATCTCCCCGCCACTTTCCGGCCGCGATGGCCTTCTGGATTGTTCGGATGTTGTCGTGTGACAGGTTTTTCGAAGCGTCCGGCCACTCCCAAGGTGTCACGACGCCAACGTCGTCGGCGTCATTATCCTCGTCTCCGTTGTCAAGGTTGACACTGGCGAGGTGGTACCAGGTCGCCCGCTCCGCAGGTGGTACGAGGTTCCCTTTCGCGTCGTTATCCGCCCGGAAATACCGCCGGTGATTTTCGACTCCAGCCTTTAGGGCCTCCTCTTTCGTCATGCGGTTGAGCACACGCACGACGCGGTACGCGTCGACTTTTGCGCCTGCTCCTCGTGTGTCATCGGCGGTGCGCTCGCCTTGTTCTCCGGACGCACCCTTCCGCATATGATCCACAAGCTCGATAGAACAGTTGGCTTTGTCGGCAATGCTGGCGAGTTGATCGCAAACTGCTTTGTTTGCGGTGTTGTCGTTCTCCGGGACTTTGTGGAGCGCAATAAGCGGGTCAAAGATTGCAACGTCTATTCGGTTTTCCCGAATAAACTGCTCCAATCCCTCAACGACCTGCGTAACGATTTCAAAGCCATTGCGCCCCGCATGGGCAACACAGAGCGGTGTATTGCGCCCAGAGAGCAGAACGAGACGGTCGCTAAGGTCGTCCATCGTGATTTCATAGTGCTGACAAATCGCGGTGACGCGGCGTTCGATCTCGTCGAGCGGGTCCTCTCCGTTCCAATAGAGCACCCGGAACTGTTTCCCGCGGTTTGGCAATACGCCAAGTAAATCTTTACCCGCGGCCATCGCTACCGCTTCAACAAGCGTCAACGAGGATTTTCCGAGGCCACCTGGCGCCGCGGTCGTGCTCAAGAACTTACGGATGTAGTGCTTGTCGTAAAGCCAACGCCGGGGTGTGATTAGCTTGGGATTGTCCGGCAGAACGAACGGCTTGGCCGTTATTGTGAATGGCTGCTTTTTCGTGGTCGGACTTGGTGCGCCTTCGGGAGATGTCGCATTGTTTTGGTTCGCTGGCTTCGGCCGCTCCTCAATCTCCATCGGCTCGAACCCACTGGCCGACGGGTGACGCGCGCCGATCGTGTTCTCTCGACTTGTACTGGCGGATACGGCGATCGTTCTCAGTCGCTCGGGCAAGGTTGGCACATTGTTCCGCTCGCACCACTCAGTCAGCAGCAGTTCTACGGTGTCGACCTCGCAGCCGAAATCGTAGCACCTGGCGGCGAGCTTATATTCGGTGTCGTCAATCGTCCCCATTCCGCGCCCGGTTGGCGCTTCATCCAAGCGCGCGCGAGCTCCACCGCGGTCTCGTCTTCGGCGACGATCCGCTTGCCAGCGTTTTCCTTGCGTGCGGGCCTTGCCGCCGTACATCGGTCGATCAACCATTGCGGCGCCGGGGCCACCTGGCGGTCGTCGATCCATCGACAATGTTTGCCGTCGATCTCCGAACCTGGCGCAACGATTAAACCGCCAGCCGATTTTATATCAACCCCTGGCCGAGCAGATGCGTGCCGCCTTTGACGCGCGTGCCTTTTGGTAAGGCGTAGATGATGTGATCCCCACCCCCTTGCGTCTTCGACCTAGCGGTTGGGGGAAACTCTTCAACCAGCATAAGCTCGGAGAACGTATCGCCACCTCCGTTTCTAGGGTCCACGTCGATGACGATGTAGCCGTCGGTCGGGATGCCGATGTTTCTTTTGGGGTCTTCAGACCAACACTTCTTGATTCGTTCAGGATCTGTGGTGGCGAGCTCTTGCCAATTGATGATCGCTGGCGTTTTCTCGTTGGGCTTGAGGGGGAAAACAGGGATACCCCGTCGTGCCAAATCAAGCGCTGCCTCCCGTTTGGAGGGATAAGGCTGTTTGATCGGCGCCGATTTCGTACTGCCCTGCCGATCGGGGAACGACAAAACCTTGCCGGTCGAGGCACCTGGCGCGTCGCCTCTCAATTCAGCGTTAACGTTCACCGGGTTTGCCATATCGGTAGTTTCCTCTGCGTCCAAGTCAGCCGCGCAATCCGCGCGGGCGGGGACGATTGTTTCGTTGTCTGCGTTGATTGCGCTTGGCGAGCTCGTCTCCGGCTCGCCGTAGCTATCTGGGGCAGGAACGGGCGGCGAAGCCGTATCCCCCCTGGCAACAGCGTCGAGCGACGGTGCAGCCGCCTCCGTCGTGCTGTTCGGCGCCTGGCCGACGTCGGGCTCGGGAGGAACGTCGGATTCAGGTAGGCTCGTTACCGGCGCGGAGCTCTGCCCCATCAACTCGGCAAACCGACCAGCATCCCATAGCCATTGGCGCCCGTCTGCCTGCGGTTGGGTATTGGCCAGC
>WNFT01041656.1_pt1 | contig 11688 bp, 9 predicted proteins | sample 5400191 | NCBI WGS metagenome assembly WNFT01 (sample SAMN13153359, study PRJNA577476) | soil metagenome | isolation source: 80 cm saprolite under Madrone tree | place: USA:California | collected 2016-06-14
GCAAGGGGGTCGGTCAGACCGGATATCCCGATCAAGGAAGCGAGAGCGAGGATCGTTGACCTGGCGTCGTCTCGTCGCAGTGGCAACCGATAACCGAGACTCGCAAGGTGTGTGGCGCAAAGAATGCGGGTGAATTCCCTTGCGCCGAGCGGGTGACAGATAGTCTGGAAGGTATTTTTCCGCTCGATTGCGTTGCATTGAGTGCGCTTGAGTGTTTCTCACCGCGTGTGACTTCACTTGAGCGTTGCGCTATAAGCCTGACTCACGCCGCACCAACCAGGAGCTGGAACCCGGCCTGCCGAAAATGGCGATCCGTTGTCAGCGCATCGGTCAGCCGCAGCTCGGGCATCACCACGAAACTGCTGCAATCGGTGAAGGAATACGGGTGGTCGGCATGTTTTCGGAAGAATGCCTTGGTCTGGTCGAAGCGCAGCGGCCCGATCCATTCGACACGAATTCCGGCGCTGCGCTCAAGCAGATCGAGAATTCGCAAAGCAACGAGCGTGCCGCCGCGGGCGTTCGCGAGGTTGATCGTCTCTGCAACCACATAGTCGCTCGTCACCAGCAGCCGACCGGAGCGAAGCAGCGCGCCGACCGTGTCGCGTCCGGAGGCGTGGCAAGCGTCGCGCTTGTCGACTACTGCGTAGAGAACTGACGTGTCGATGAAGGCGTCACGAGCCGCCATAGAGAATCCGGTCGATGTCTGCGTTGGACATCGTCCCGCCCGGACCCTCTATCGCGAACGCATCCAGGTTCAGGAGCGGATCGTCGTCGGCCACACGGCGACCCTTCCTCGAGGGCGCGGGCCCCAATTGCGCAACCGGTTTCCCGGCTCGGGCGATCGTGATCCGCTCGCCGCGCTCGGCCCGCGCGACCAGTTGCGACAAGCGGGTCTTCGCATCGTGGATGTTCACAATATCATCGGCCATCGATGCAGTGTTAGCTAACTATGTCGGACTAAGCAAGCTCGCCCATCCGTAGGCGGCCCAGTCTCCAGCCACCGTCGCACTGCGGCTTTGGCGGAGACGGACTCCTGTCAAGCCCGCGCCGCTACTGCTTCTCCAAGGAGCTCGATATTCGCTCCGCCAATCCGTCGTCCTGTCCACAGGTTTTCCGCAGAGAGTCGGACGCCTCGCGCCACGACGTAACCGGCAGAGTGCAGATGCGTGCACACGCGTGCACGCTGCGCGCACCGGAGAATGCGGTCGGCTCAACTCCAATTGTCCCCGCCGCCCTCGATGGGGCTGCCGCCGCCGTCGTCCCATGACGAGTCAGTTCGCCCACCCGAAAAGGCGGGCATTCCAAGACCGGCCGAGAAGGAGTGCAATAGCGTGGGTACCAGCGGCGGTTCAGCGCGCAGTACCATGACGCCATCGACGATAAGACCGATACCGGAAGCCGGGCGCATCTGCAAGAGCCAGCGCCAGGCGAACCGTGGCCGAACGTGGAGAATAGTCGACGCATATCTCGCCAACGTTATGAGCTTGGCGTCGTCGGTGACAAGCTTCAAAAGGGTAACTTTGAAAATTCTTTCGAGCGAATTGATGGTGCTGGTAGCTCTTATCAGCGCCGGTGGTTCGCTTTTTGCGCAGCAATCGGATGATCGGCATGGCGGGTCCGAGCCGACTCGCTATGACACGCCGCGTTCGCCACGAGCGCACGACGTCCTTTATCGCGACGTCGCACCGATCCTCGAGTCGCGCTGCGTTGTGTGTCACGGTTGCTACGATGCGCCATGTCAGCTTAAGCTGACCGCCTGGGAGGGCATTGCCAGAGGAGCCAGCGCCGATCGGGTCTACGATGGCACGCGCCTGCACGCCGCGCCGCCGTCGCGCCTGTTTGAAGATGCTTTCAAGGCATCCTCCTGGCGCCGCAAGGGATTTCACCCGGTGCTGTGCGAGCGTGCAGGTCTGGACAATATAGGCGGAAGCGTTCTTGCTCAGATGCTGCTACTCAAGCAGCAGCACCCGCTGCCGGAAACCAAAGTCTTGCCGGAGACGCTCGACCTGTCCATCAACCGGGCCCAGCAGTGCACGACCATCGAAGCCTTTCCGGCATTCGCACAGAAGTACCCGCTGTGGGGCATGCCCTTTGCGCTGCCGCAACTGGACGCGAAGGACAGGGATCTGCTGCTGCGCTGGATCGAGCAAGGGGCCTCGCGCGAGCCCGATCCGCCGATCGGACCCGAGCTGGAAAGACAGATTCCCCGCTGGGAAAGCTGGTTGAACGCCGATTCGCCCAAGAGGCGGTTGGTCGCGCGGTACGTCTACGAGCACCTGTTCCTGGCGCACCTGTATTTCGGCGACGATCACAGCTATTGCCGGCTCGTGCGCTCGCGCACGCCGCCGGGCCAGGCGGTGGACCTGATCGCCACGCGCCGCCCATTCGACGACCCCGGCGTTTCCCATCCGTACTATCGGCTGGTGCCGCTGAAGGAAGCGGTCGTCAGCAAGACCCACATGCCCTATCGCCTCGACGAGGCCCGGATGAGTTTGTGGCGCCAGCTCTTCGTCGATCCGCCGTTTTCCGTGAAAGCGCTGCCCGGCTATCAGGCGCAGACCGCTTCGAACCCGTTCATCACGTTTGCCGACCTGCCCGTGCGATCGCGGTATCGCTTCATGCTCGATGAGGCGCAGTTCACGATCATGGGTTTCATCAAGGGGCCAGTCTGCCGCGGTCAGCAGGCACTGGATGTCATCGACGATTACTTCTGGGTCTTCTTCAACGACCCGTCCTTGGTGGACAACACCGAACAGTCGCAGTTCCTTGCCGCCAACAGCCGCAACCTGCAACTGCCCGCGGCGCTTGAAAGCAACGCCCCCGTTCTGAGGCATTGGCTGAGCTTTGCGGAAGGGGAGCGCCGTTATCTGGCCGCCAGAGCCGCCCTGGTCAAGGCCGAAGGAATCCGGACGTTGCCGCAAGGAGCGCGGCTGATCTGGGATGGCGACAGCGAGCAGGGGCACCCCAACCCGAACGCCGCCTTGACCGTATTCCGGCACTTCGACAGTGCGAGCGTCGAGCAGGGCTTGATCGGCGACAACCCTCAGACCGCCTGGATCATCGGTTATCCGCTGCTTGAGCGTCTTCACTACCTGCTGGTGGCCGGCTACGACGTTTACGGCAATATCGGTCACCAGCTCAGAAGCCGGCTGTACATGGATTTCCTGCGCATTGAGGGCGAGCAGGCCTTTCTTTCGCTGCTCCCGGACGACTCGCACGCCGCGATCGAGCACAAGTGGTACCGCGATGCACCCAGGTGGACGCTGGACTACGTCGCGGCCAGCCACCTGCCGCTGGGCGATCGCGCCGACCTCGAGCTGGCCGGCCTTCCGCCGGACCAAGCTTACGGAAAGCTGCTCGGCCGGTTGCGCCGGCGCGTGGACTCGGCGCTGCCGCACCCGTTTGACCTGCGCAACATCCAGTCCGACGCGCTGCGCGAGATGCTGCAAAGACTCGCTGGCGTAAGCGGCAGGAGCCTGCAGTGGCTGCCCCAACTGGTGCTCGTCAGGCTCAGTCCAAAAGACGGCGAACCGGTCTGGCTGAGCCTGCTCAACAACAGCGCCCATAAGAACGTCGCCGAGATCTTCTTCGAGGACCGCCGCCGCTTGCCCGACGAGGACACTCTCACAGTCGCCAAGGGCTTCATTGGCGCGTATCCGAACGCCTTCTGGATCGTGGACGAAGCGGAATTACCCGAGCTGACTCGGCGGATCGCGACGCTCGCCGGCGAAGCCGATTACAGCGCGCTGATCGATCGATTCGGTGTTCGACGCACCAACGGCAGATTCTGGGCGCTCAGCGACGAGGCCCATCTCGCGATGAAGAAGCAGGACAGTGTGACTTTCGGCTTGCTCGACTTCAACCGGCTTGAAAGCCGCTAGTTCCGCCCCTAATCGTGGGCGGCTGCGGCGGCCTGGTACACGGATGCGTGCAGCGTGCCAAGCTTCGGAGTCTGCCCGTGCTTTGGCCTCGGAGGGACGCCGAAGTACCGATCTTGCCAGGGCAGCTCGACGACTTCTCCAAGATTGAACTTCGGATGTCACCGACGGCCGGGGTCGGCCAGGTTCGACTCATCCGAAAAGGGATTGCCTCGACAGGACTTCACCCTTGGCCAGACGCTCCTTCGCATCGCGTCGCAGGGCGGCAAGCTGCTCCTGCGTCAGAGGGCCATCGTCGGGTTCATAGGCCGGCAAGACCTCGTCAGCGAGCTTCGACAGAGCGATATGCACCACCTGGGTTTCTGTCAGGCCGAGCGCGTCGGAAATCGCTTTGACCGTGCCCCGGGTAACGCCGTAGCTCGAGTCAGCAGCCCGGAACTTCAGCAGAAAACCCGCCTTCCCGGGCGAGACACCTCTGCTCTTTGACGACGCGACCTTGGCAGAGGCTGCTCGCTTTCGCGCCCCCGATTTCTTGGCCGAAACAGTTCGCCGTGAAGAAACGGATCGGGACCTAGGCATCGACGCCGTAGGAGCCTTTGCAGACATGTTGGCCTCCGAACCAAGCAGTGGTGAGGGTCGACGGCGCTACCCCCGCCACCTTCCAACGCGGGATAGCGGCCGTAGCGATATATATATTAATTATATACGACCGCATGACAACGCAGGCGCGGGCGTCATGAACATCGGTGCATGGCGGACCACTGATCCGCGAACTGGCTCGCGAGAGCAACCGCAAACGACCGCGCGCCTTGGCAAACGAATGGCCGGAATACCTTCGTAAGCGACCCGAGAGGGCCTCGCGCAGCGATCGCCCGCGCACGACCCCGAACGGAAATCCGAAGGACCAAACTCGCGGCCACAAAGCTGACGGTGAAAAGGTCAGACATGGCAGAGGCCATTACTACGACCTCTATTCCATTTGCGACACTACCGGTTGCAGGGTCCCAGGGAGAGTTCGCTGCGCATTGCGACTTCAATTCCTCAATCTGCGCCTTCCCCATTCGTACAGCATCGTCACACTATTGTTTGGGTTAATAGTGCATATCCAATTATTTGCGTAGTTCAGTCGCCATACCCGGCGTAGTATTCAGCGCAAAAGACAGGTGGCGGGGTAGCACAGCAAGGCGCGATATCGCGTTGGCGTCGGTGCCCCTGGATCAAGCCCAATGAAGGCTCATCGCGTCGCGTTGGCGCTGGCACAGCCACTCATCGAGAGCGCGTTCGTTGCCGCCAGTCGGCGCCAGGACCCGTTGGGATACTTTTCCACATTGCCTCGGAGGCATTCATGCTTAGTTTCCCCCTCATGAAGCGCTGGCAAGGTTTCACCTTGCTGCTGTTGACGATACAGGTTCCGGCGTTCGCGGAAGGGATTGACTTTAATACTTGGAGTTTCGAGGGGGGGCCGATCAACAAAGAGACCGTGAGTCAACTGAGGGTCAAGTGGGTCTACCAGACGGCGCCCGACACGGGAACGGCAAGTAATGCCCTGGGCAGCATCTCGTCCACTCCGGCCGTCGACGGTCCGTATCTCTATTTCAATGACATTTCCGGTTACCTGACCAAGCTGAACCGATTCACGGGGAAGCTGATCTGGAGAAAGAATTACGTGAACGATCTCTCGGTCCCGGGTTTTGTAGCGAAGGGCTCCCGCAACACACCGTATATCGAAGGAGACCTGCTCATTGTCGGAAGCAATATGGGGCTGCCTGACCGCCTTTGCCGGCTCACCGCAGGGGCCACGCCGAGTGCTCTGGGTTGCGTTTCGGGAGACGGCGCCATCGTTCTCGCGATCAATAAGGACACCGGTCAAGTCGTCTGGAGAGCGAAAGCCGAAACGCATCCGGCAGCGAAAATCACGGGGTCGATCAGTGGGCATGGCGACGTGATCTTCGTACCGGTCGGAAACTGGGAGGAAGATTGGGCCAGGGCCTACCCGAACATCTATGTCGAGCCGGTCGACCCGACCTCGCACTATCCGTGCTGCTCGGCGCGGGGAAGCTTGGTGGCCATGGATGTCCACACGGGGGCGATTCTCTGGAAGCGCCATACCGTCATCGGGGGCGACTCGGATCATGCACTGCCCCCAGCGCTGAGAGCACTGCTGCACCCCAAGGGATTCTTTGGCAGTTCGACCTACGGGCACAATCCGACGGTCGATGTGTCCAGGCGCCAAATCTACATCGCCACCGCCGAGACGACGACCGCGCCTCAAGTGGCTCAGGACTGCGAAATTGCGAGGCGAAAGACCGGCGATCCCGATGCAAACATTCAAGGTTTGCCCGCGGGCGTGGACTGCAGCAACCTTAATGAGAAGCTAAAAACCTACGCGAATGCGATCCTCGCGATCGACATGGATACGGGGCGCGTCAACTGGGTTCACTACGCTCACAAGTACGACGCCTGGAATCACGCGTGTGGCGCGCCAGACTTGTACGGCTGGGCGACTACCGTTCCCGCCCTCTTTCCCGTCCCAATCAGCAACACACAGAACTGCGGTCTGACCCCCATCGGGCCGGACATGGGATTTGGCCAGCAACCCAAGCTCGTCCGGAACGTGAAGCTCGACGGAGGGAAATGGGGCGACATCGTGATTGCGGGCAACAAGGACGGAAGGTTGTTCGGGCTCGATCCCGATAATGGGAGAAAAGTTTGGGAGACCAACGTGGAGCCTGGCGGAGTCTACGGAGGATTGCAGTTCGGGCTCGCTGCCGACGATGGCAAAGTCTTCTTTGGAACGACCAACTCGAGGAATGCCGGCAGAAACATCGGTACGCGCTACGTCTCGAACGAGAGCTTCCTCGATATCAACGGCTTTACGGCGCTCGGGTTGAAAACAGGTCCCTTCATGAAAAGCGATGCATCGACGCCAGTCGATTACCCGGCTCCTGCTAATCAGAATCTGCCGTTCCCAGGTCCGAATCTGTTCTATGGGATCACCAGCTACCCCGATACCTATCCGGACCCCGACGGAACGGGCGGGCCCGCCGGCTTCCTGAAAGGTCCCGCCAGCGGCCCGGTCGAGCTTTGGACGCTGGTGAATCCGCCATCCGATGTGAGTGCCGATGGAATCACCGTCTTCAGCGATCGTGAAGGACTCAAGACTATCGATGGCATGGTTCACGCCGTGGATGCGGGGTCGGGGGAGATCTTGTGGCAGCGACCTGCGTACGATGGAATCAAGGGCACTCTGGGGATCGGGCAGGCCTTTGGCACACTGAGCGTTGGCAATGGCGTCGTGTTCATCGGGTATCAGGATGGAAAGGGAACCATGGTCGCCCTGGATGCTCACTCTGGAGTAAAGCTCTTTGAGTTTCATAACCAGATTACCCTCGCTGACGGCTCCGTGATACCGGCGGGCAGTGTCGAAGGCGGACCTCAGGTCGTTGGAAATATGGTCTATTGGGGTGTCGGCGCGGAGACGGCAGGTCTGTTTCCAAATAAGAACGGGGTTTTCGTCAACGCGGGAAGTCGTATTTTCGGGTTCGAATTGATGGGCGCTCGCGAGGAAAGGTCCGAATAACTCGTGCACTCGCCGAACTCAGATGCATAGACGCGACGCTTGCCGGGGCGCCGCCACGGACGCTCGAGCGTCAATGGCGGCGAACCAGAAACAGCATATAGCCGACCATCAGCACAGCCCACTCAGCTCGCCGCCGGGGACAGCGTGTTGGCGTCGCGGGCCAGACTTCTTATCTGTTTCACCTCCCTGTGATCCGCAAAAATTGAATCAAGGGTGTGGTTGCTTTCCTCACCGGAGGTGATGCGGTTGATGGCCACCCGGGATCCTCCTATCGCGTGCAATGATTCCAGGATCGGCACTCGACTGGCGTCGGCTGTTTCAAAAGGCCCAGCACGAGCAACCGAGCGCGCCCCAGAACGACTTGTCGTCTGCGACGGGAACATCGGTGGCCCAGGCGGTTGCGTGCGCGTGCCCGTGAATTGCACATGCGCCGGCACATCCGCAGCCCGCGACGAAGGCGAGCTTTCCGCCTGCTCCGCGGTCGGCGCGCGGCTGGTAGCCACCATAAGTGCGCACCGGCGACCAATCCGGCATGGGCGGCGGCAGCGGTGGCGCGAGATCTTTGAATTCCGCGTCGCCATACACGGGGTTGCCGCCCAGCAGCGTGAGCACGGATGTGATGTCTTGAATCGCGTCGCCTGGCACCGAGAAATAATCGTCGGAAAGAACGACGAGATCGGCCAGCTGTCCCGACTTGATTTGGCCCTTCTTGCCGGTCTCCGCGGAGAACCAGCTGTTCGCTTCCGTCCATAACCGCAATGCAGCGTCGCGATCGAGCCTGTTGGCAGCTGGATACAGTGATAGCCCGCCGAGGGTCTTTCCGGTGACCAGCCACGACAGCGAAACCCAGGGGTTGTAGGAGGCAACGCGGGTCGCATCCGTGCCGGCGCCCACGCGCACACCCATGTCCATCATGCGGCGGACCGGCGGTGTCCGTTCGGCCGCCTTTGCGCCGTAACGCGCAACGAAGTATTCGCCTTGGTAGGCCATGCGGTGCTGGACGGCGATGCCCCCACCGAGCCTTGCGATGCGCTCGATGTTGCGATCGTCGATGGTTTCGGCGTGATCAAAAAACCAATTCAGTTTGTCGATCGGGAAATCGTGATTGACCTTTTCGAAGACGTTCAGTGCGCGCGTTATGGTCTCGTTGTACGTGGCATGCAAGCGCCACGGCCATTTGTTCTTCGCCAGGAGACGAATCACAGGCTCTAGATCGCCTTCCATCGACGGCGGCAGTTCCGGGCGCTCAACCTGAAAGTCCTCGAAGTCGGCCGCGCTGTAGACCAGCATCTCGCCAGCGCCGTTGTTGCGATAGGTGTCGTCGCCCTGACCGGGCTTCACTTGCGTGGCCCAGCTCTCGAAGTCCTTGAGTTCTTCCTTCGGTTTCTGGGTAAACAGGTTGTAGGCGATGCGGACCGTCAGCTGCCCATCGCGATGCAGCTCCTCGATGATCCTGTAGTCGTCCGGGTAGTTCTGGAATCCGCCCCCGGCGTCGATCACACCGGTCACACCCAGGCGGTTCACCTCCCGCATGAAGTGACGAGTCGAGTTCTTCTGATATTCGGCCGGCAGCTTTGGCCCCTTGGCCAGGGTGGCGTAAAGAATCGTGGCGTTGGGCTTCGCGACGAGCAGACCCGTCGGCTCGCCACCGGCCTCGCGGACGATCTGTCCGCCAGGAAATTCCTTCGTGTCTTTGGTGTAACCGACGGCGCGCAGCGCTGCGGCGTTCAAGATCGCGCGGTCATAGAGATGCAGGATAAACACCGGCGTATCGGGAGAGATCGCATTGATCTCTTCCAGCGACGGTAACCGCTTTTCCGCGAACTGATGGGCGGTAAACCCGCCGACGACCCGAACCCACTGCGGCGCGGGAGTCCTATCCACCTGCTGCCTGAGCATCCGCATGGCGTCGGCGAGCGACCGCACACCATCCCAGCGCAACTCCATGTTGTAGTTCAGGCCGCCACGAATAATGTGCATGTGGCTGTCGATCAGGCCTGGAATCACGCGCCGGCCCTTGAGATCTATTCGTTTCGTCGCTGCATCCGCCCGCGCCATCAGCTCCTGATCGGTTCCGACTGCCACGAATCGGCCGCCGCGGATCGCGACCGCCTGTGCCTCAGGGATCTGTCGGTCGAGCGTCGTGATTCTTCCGTTGTGGAGGATCAGGTCGGCCGCGCCTGTCGCCGATTGAGCCCACGCTGACCTTGATTTCATTGCAAAGCTGCTCACGAGAGCGCCCAATCCCGCGAGCAATGCACGTCGGTCGGATCTCAGCGTCATGATCGGTGCTCCATGGTCAGTTCGAGCGAACTGTCGCTTGCAATTTGAATGAACGAGCTAGCTTTGCCGGCGAAACCGCTGTTGGAGGCAAGCTTACCGCGATCGCGCCCAGGCTTCCCTACGTGCCGCAGTCTGGTCAACTGGATCGGACGTTCGCCCTCCCCGCTCGCTGGGCGACGACGACGCCGATGCCGTTCAGCAGATCCATGACCCGACGATAAAAGTGAGCGACCATTGCGGCTCCAGGGAAAGCGTGCGCAGCTCGCCGCGGCTGATGCGGGCGATGAGCTGGCGCTTCAGAAAATCGAACTCGAGATCCAGGATTTCGTTACCGACCGGAATCGGTGACGTGGTGAGGCCGCGGGGCGTCACGTAGAGCGGAACCTGCCAGCCGTGATTGAGCCACGGGCTCAGCACAAGCCGAACCTTACCGACAATTTGAGTCCAGAGCTGCAGAGTCGTGGCAGTGTCGCGCCAAGCGGGATACGAGAGATCGGGCCAAATGGCGACAGCGTTGTTCATCGAACTCCCCCGGCTAGGAAGGCGTCGCACTTAGCCAGATTGGAGGTAGAGGTAAGAGTCGGATCTACCGTGTCAACTGGATCCCGGTCAAACTAGACGTGCTCCAAGCTGCCGACCATAGGAAGCAATCTCTACACCGATCGGCAAACGTTCACGCTCATAGGCTTGCAGAGCGTCCGCATAGGGCAGCCGCGCGAGACCGGACCGTAACGCCATCGCATCTCCCGCCGCCTTCGCCACACCCATCGCTGTGTGAGGACGAACAACGAAAGCCGCATCGCCAAGCAACGCCAGTCGGCCATGCGTCATGCGCGGCGTCTCATAATCGAAGATCGCCTGTATGAATGGCTGGCGCTCGGCGGCGACCGCAGCGGCAAAAGGCGGTGGCAGCAGGTGCGCCGCGTCCTCGACGAGGACCTGGCGGCGGCTATCCGGCAATTGGCCTGGCGCCAGCGAGTAGGGGTGGACGTGCCCCTGCACGTCCGTTAGCACCTTCCCGAGTTCCCCTTCCGAGATTCGTCGATACCAAACCCAGTTATAGCGTCGGGCTCCTGTTTCGGTCTCGCCGTTGGGTCCGGTCACGGTATAGCCGAGGATGTGCGAATCCGGCATCGTATAGAAAGCGAATCGGTCGAGCAGGAGCGCCGCACTCTGTACCGGCAATGCAGATTCTGGTAGCAGCCCGCGCCAAGCGACATAGCCGGCATAAATGCTCGGGGCCGGTTGCCCCGTTACGGCGGGCCGGACCACCGAGCCAACACCGTCCGCACCGACGACGAGATCGGCCATCTCCTGACTACCATCCTCGAGATCCAGGCGCGCGGCTTTCTCGGTCTGGCTGACGGAACGCACGGCGCGTCCCAAAACATAGTCATCCTCTGCTACGAGCGCACGGAACGCACGATAAAGCTTATCCCAGGAAATCTGCATCTGAGGTGTCGCTTGCCGATGCACGACGCCGCCTTCACGGTTAAATGTAACTCGTTCAAGTGCGACGACCCCGACGTGCGCAACGTGCTCGCAGCCCACAGCGCGCAGAATGGCAAATATGTCTCGCTGGCCCACCAGTCCCGCGCCACGGCCGGCAAGCCCACTCTCGGACCGTTCGTAGATTCGGACCTGATGGCCGTCCATCCGAAGCAATGCAGCGGCGAACAGCCCTCCAAGAGATCCGCCGACGATCCGGATTCGCAAGGTGCCGTTTGTACGCATTTCATACGCAAGAGCCGTTGCAAGGATTGGACGGATGCCCGTCTCAGCGGCGGGCCGTCCGAAACCAGCGTATCGCGGCGCCAGAGCGTACCTGACCGGGCAAGCGTTTCGAGGCAACCGCACGAAATCAAAATGTGCGCGCGCTTTGAAAAGACCCTGGTGACAAGTTGCGGCAGGTTACAGCGACAGGACCCCTACTCGCATGGCCGTCGC
>WNFT01013768.1_pt1 | contig 11687 bp, 18 predicted proteins | sample 5400191 | NCBI WGS metagenome assembly WNFT01 (sample SAMN13153359, study PRJNA577476) | soil metagenome | isolation source: 80 cm saprolite under Madrone tree | place: USA:California | collected 2016-06-14
AGAGCTTCGAGGAATACGCCGCGACTCGCGTCATCCCGGCTCGTATCAGACGCGCCAAACAGCTGATGCAGCGCCACGCCGCGTTACTCGCGCGCATCGAGCGCCAATTCGGCGTGCCGGCGACACTGCTAATGGCAATCTGGACGCTGGAAAGCGACAACGGCACCGGCGATATGGGCAAGCTGCCCGTGATCCGCACGCTCGCCACCCTGGCACACGATTGCCGCCGCAGCGAACTGTTCCAGGGCGAGCTTCTCGCCGCGTTACAGATCGTCCAGCGCGGCGATCTTCTCTTGCGCGACCTGATCGGCGCGTACGCGGGCGAGATCGGCCAGACGCAGTTTCTGCCATCCTCGTACGTCAAATATGGCGTCGACTATGACGGCGACGGTCGCGTCGATCTCCGGCATAGCGTGCCTGACGTGCTCGCCTCGACAGCCAATCTTCTGAAGACCAACGGCTGGCGCGCTGGCGCGCCGTTCGGCGAGGGCACCGCGAATTTCGAGGTCATGCGCGAGTGGAACCGGTCGGTGGTGTACCGCAAAACCATGGCTCTCTTTGCCGAGCGGCTTGCGGAACCCTGAGGGGCAGCTTGAATCGCCTATCAAGCAAGCCCTCATCACGGCTGTGCAGGCCGCAGGGATGCACTGATCGCAAGCTTGGCTGCCATCCTTCGAGACAACGGCCCAGCGTGCAATTGGGATCAAGACGAGGAAACGAGAACTATGAATAACTCACTTGTCGGCAAGTACTTTCTAGCCACGGTTCCGTTCACTGGACCGGGGATTGTCGAGGCGATCATAGACGACAACCACTATCTAGTGCGTTACGACGCCGACGGAGGCATGCCGGAGCATTTCATGGTAGTCGCGATTGGCGACATGGTCAGGGCCGGATTTGCAGGCGACGACGATCAGCCACCGCCATGGACGTTTTTCGATACCATCGAACAGCGCACAAAATTTCAAGCGTGGATGAACGAACCGGCAGACCCAAATAAACCTCGCCTCGTACCATTCAAACCTCGCCAGTGACCTATCCGTCATGAACCGCCTTGCCATCCTCGCCACCCTGATCGCCGGGCTAATCCCGGCCATCATGACACCGGCCGGCGCTGCCGCGGCTCATCATGGTCACCTCGGTGCCCACCATATCCATCAGCTGATCGAAGACTGATCGCAAGCCCAGCTGCCGCCGTTCCCGACGGCGCCGGGCGTACGAGACGCGCCGCATTGACCGCGCTACTCGATCAGCGCACGACCGACTCCGATCACCTTCAGGTTTACTTGGGCTCTGCCTAATAACGACGATCCTCATAGCGCTCACGGCGTTCCCGGCGGTCTTCAAAACGCTCGCGGCGGTCGCGACGATCTTCAAAGCGCTCACGACGCTCCTCGCGGCGCAGGAAGCCCTCGCCGTGACGGTAGCGATAGCCGCACTGATAGAGACCGGGACCGTTCCAGCCGTCGAGGTAGAAGCACAGTGCAGCTTTTTCGATCGGATTAACCTGTTCGGACGCTAAAGGGATGTCGGCCAGTCCGCCCAGAGGGATTGCCGCCGCGCGATTTGGCATCAACGACGAGGTCGTCAGAATGGCCACTGCCGCGGTGCCGGTCAGAAGCAAGCGATACATGTTGTCCTCCTCCTTGGTCGTGCGACATAGCCCCAGATGGAAAACTTTTAGCGTTAGGCCGTTCAGGGCCGTAGCTATTGCTACGAGCCCATAATGTTCTGATTCTTCAAGGCCGAAAGATGGAGGCCCTAGCCAGGTGGCGACTGGGGCCACTCAGCGGCCAGTGCGAACACCCGTCGGCTTCTTTCTTTTGCGTCTATTCCTCGATCGCCCGCCGCCCCGCGGCCCTGATCATGACCTCGCCAACCTCGACCGGCGTGTCGCCGGCCATGATCGCCTCCCCGCCGCGCCGCTGCAGCCCTATGCAGCCTATGATTGAGGGTGTACCGTATTTCGCCTAGCGTATCGCGGGTTTTAGTCAATAAGACTTTGTAATTGTTTTATTTTCAGTTCCTCGTCACTCACCAGTTTCGCCTTGATACTGCCCCATAGCTAGGCCCTCATAGGATCTTCGCAAAGACGGTGGGCGCGTAGCAGAGGAGGTGCACCATGTTGGATGCATTGAATCGAGCAAAACGTTACCGCGAACTGGCAAAGGGCTGTCGACGCCTAGCGGCAATTGGATTTTCGACCGAGGCACTTTTCGTTTTCCATACGTGATCCGGGCCGTCTCTGCCTGAACGTCTCACGCCCCTTCAGCAAAGTCACAATATGGAGCCCGCTAAGATGCCATTTGTCCGATCTGTATTCGTCGCCGCCGTAGTTCTTGGCGCGGTCACGTCGGGAGGAGCGCTCGCGCAGACAACGGCACCCCCGTCGTCAATATCTTCCAAGGTCGACGATGTCTCGAAATGGACGTCGAAGCAATGGAATCGGGCAAAGGCCAAGTGGGGCGAGGAAAAGGAAAAATGGGCTGACTGCCAGAAGCAATCCGAGGATCAAAATTTGACGGGCCGAAAGAGTTGGTCGTTCCTCGCGTCCTGCATGACGCCCGCATCAACGTCGTCCAAGATCGACGACGTCTCCCAATGGACGTCGAAGCAATGGAATCGTGCAAAGGCCAAGTGGGAAAAAGAAACAGAAAAATGGGCCGACTGTCAGAGGCAGTCGAAGGATCAAAATTTGACGGGCCGAAAGAGTTGGTCCTTCCTGGCGTCCTGCATGACCAGTTGACCAATTGGTGTTTTCGCCGCTGCGCTCCCGTTGCACGGCGATACTGGCTGGGATTGCGGACCTTGCAGTGTGTTGCGGGGCGGACACGCCGCTTGCATCCTTGTCGAATGGGTCGAGAAGCCGACCGACAACAAACCCGCGTCGTCGCTTTGTTGCCGCGTGGCCGATGCTGATTCTCAGGAAGCGATCGGCCGTCGTTGGCCCCGGCGCATTTCCCAACACCCTCCCCGCGCTGGGGCCCGCGGCTACTTCGACGGAACTCACCGGTCCCGTTGCTGAGGGCGGGACCGGACTGTGGGAACAAGACCACAATCCCCACGGGGCATCGTAAAGGGGACCGAGATCGCGTGCGGATATCATCACCGCGTAGAACCGCACGCGGAAGGTATGACGCACGTTCGATCCGGCATTCCGTGGGCCGAAAAGTGGCCCTCAATGGGAAATATTGCTGGAGTGTCGCAGTCAGGACATTAGGGCTAAACATTGTAGGCCGCTGGCCTCACTGAGCGTCAGGCCGCAACCTCATCGATAAAGCGTCGGATCATCATCGCCGGTGCCGGTCTTATTGACGCGACTCCGCGCCGATGGTGCAAGCGGCTTGCTGCCCGATCTTTGCCTCCAAAGGCGTCCGGGCCCGTCGGACCTTGACCGATGGCGCTGGCGGCTTCTTTCCGGGTGTGCCGTTGGGCTTAGGCATCGTGGACCATCACCATAAAGCCCCCAGCCCACGCGGTTTTTGAAGCTATCGGATTTCCAATAATCTGGAACCCCGGCCCCTCAAAGGGGCATCCCCGAAAAGGGGAGAGTGGGGCCGGGGCCGCGTGAGGTCCCCGTCTGGGCAGCCCCACGCAGGAGACCAACGGCGGCGGCGGCGGGGTGTTCCTGGGCAATAAGGCTGCTCAGTGGGCTCCTGGCGTTCGATCCTCGATTGCGCTCTGCCCCGCGTCCGTGATCAGCACGCGGATGATTTCGATCGCGCGGCCACCCACCTTCACCGTCTCGCCCTGCATGATGGCAAGCCCGTCGCTGACAAGGTCTGCCAGCAACTCGGCTGGGAAGCCGTTCTCAATCAACATATCGAGGGTGCCCCCGCGCGACCCTGCGTCTGCGAGCATTTCGAGGGCTCGGCGCTGGTCCTCACTGAGCGTCATCGATCGTCAGCATTTGGCGCAAAGGTTGCCTTAATAAACAACGCCCTCCTTGGGCGTTTCCTCCCTAGACTTGGGCTGCCATCAGTTGGCGGCCTCCCTGTCTGCGGCGCACTCGCCTCGCCGGTATCAGACCGCAACCTACCATGCGGCTACCGATCAATTCAACGAACGGTTCGGGACGCCATATCGACGGCGCGCGATTGAAGACGAGACAATGTCACTTCGTCGACCAGCTTGAGACCGCCCCCAAAGGCATCGCCTCCGATCTCATCGGACACATCTCCAAGGATCAAGAAAAAGTGTGGGAGGCAATGACTAGCCGTCGATATCATCTGGCATATAAATTGCTTCCGAAGGTGATACGGCGCCCTCCCTGGGGCGTCCCTCCCCCACTTGGGCCGCCATCAAGTTGGCGGCCTTCTTGTTTGGGGATCGTCACCGGAGCTTGAGAGATGGCCCGGGGGCTTCTTGCCTGGCGTATTGGGCTGCCGCTTGGGGACCAAGATCACGTTTGAGGCCCCGGCCCTGTGCAAGCAGTCCATGTTCAGCACTGCCAAAGCGATGCCGTCTCCTATAGCCATCATAGATATCCTCGCATCACAAGTAAGGGTAGAATTAATTGATTGTGCCATTGACGCACGAGAGAGACCACGACCGCTTGATTAGCCTCGAGCGAAAGGTCGGGTCAGCGAGGGGAGATTGGAAATGCCATCTTGGACCTGCGAGATTTGTGACCAGGTCGTGGAGTTGCGCGACAACGAAAGACCTCATTGGTCGGCAAAGGCGTATGAGAACTGCAAGCTCCAATACCACTATGTGGACGATGCATGCATTGCCTACGCGCAGCCGGAAGTCGCAAAGGAGTTGATTATGATGGCGCCGGCCGCTGCGGTGTGAGCAGGCCCTGGAGGAGAACCTGATGGTGAGGATTGGGTAAGAGCGATCTACGGCGAGGCCAACCGGAGAATCAGGACGATCGTCCCCCAGCATCACGCAATCACTCTTTCCGCCGGCCATTAAGCAATTTCGGCAGCTTGGCGAAATCGACTGCCATCTGCCGCGCATCGTCCATCGTCAGAAAGCCAGTGTGGCCCGCTGTGTTTGGATCGGCCCGACCGTAAAACACGCCGAGTTGCACCCCAGTGGCATCCTCGACGGCGAATCCGCTCGGGATCTCGACGATCCGCCACGGCGCCGGAAAGCGGCCGGTCATGTTTCCCCCGGGAAGCAATAGCCGTATCAAACTACCTCCTGTCCCTCGACGTTGCAATACCGGCTCTATGGCGAATGAGGCGGCCGATCAGTGGCCAGATTCCAACGCTCGGTAAACGCCAGGCCGATGCCGACTGCTTTGGCGACCTCTGGCGAACCGAAGCCTCGGGTCTCGTTCGTGCACCCGGCGGGCGGGCATTTATCGACGGTGGGGTGCGCCGTAAAAAAATGCTATTGAGCAGGCTCGACCGAGGAGTAGCCATGGCGTTTTTGTGCGTCGATTGTTTCCAGCGGGGGGAGGCATGAAGCAAGTGGCGCGTCTTGCCGTGGGGTTTGCGGGGCTGGCGGCGGGCTATGAACTTGGTTCCTTACTCGCCCCAATCATCGGCCGCATCGGCTTCTGGGTCGTCACTCTCGCGACCATGTTTGCGGTGGCAGGCATCGCAGACCAAATTGCGAAACGCCTTTTCCGGATACGCCTGTGAGGGCGGCCTGGGCGCGTCCTCTCGCCTCGCTCCCGCTGGACCGCGCTGCTCCGGGATCGCGGACGTTGGCCCGCTTCCACCATCCGATAGACGCTTCGCCCGGCCGGTCCGAAAGCAATCCGTCCTCACCGTTGCGGAGCGAATTGCGGGGATGAGACGTGGCTTCTTTGCGGAATTGTCGAGAAGCCGACCGACAATAACCCCGCACTGTTTCGTCATCACGGCTGACCGGAGAGGATGGCGATCAGCCGCAGCTGGCCCCGGCTATTGAGGGCATGAAAGCGAGGTGCCGATGAGCACCATGCCAAGCCACACGCAACCCGAATTCTCCGCAGCTTCATTGCTCGTCAAACCGTCGGTCGAGGCAACTGCCGGTCGCCCGGCCAAGGTCAAGAATGACCAGCTCACGACCAGCCGGCCGTCGCTCGGCAAGCGAGCGTCGCTGGCCTTCGCGTACTACATGATCGTGTTTTCCGTTGGCATCGCGGCCACTTTGGCTTGGCAGACCTATGGCGACGCGGCGAGACAGCTGATAGCGCCGGCCGCCTCTGCTCCCGATCAGCAGCAAGTCAACGCTGTGTCGCTCGATCTCGATTCGGTGCGGCGAAGTATCGACGGGCTCGCCATTGCCATCGGCACCAGTATCGCCACCAGTCAGGAGCAGATAACGCGCAGCGTGGACCAGCTCGCAGCCGGCCAAGAGCAGATGACGCGCGAAATTACCAAGTTGCAGGCGGTCGAGCGGTACGTCCTTTACAAGAACTCAGATCCGCCGCCTCGGCCAGTCCCTACCCAGATGCCCAAACCCGCTCCACGGCCCTCGCAGGCACCAACTGTACTCACTCCCGTCAGAAATCCTTGAACCGGTTCGGCGCCCCGACGTTATGGGCCTCTCAGTCCTCCTCCGGCGGAAGCTTCGCCAGCAAGTGAGGCAAGTTCCGAGCGACACTGCCGCGTATTTCGTCATCGACGGCAGCTATGACCTCGAAGCCTTCCTCGATCTGCCGGCGAATCATTTCCAGTTCCTCCGGACTGAGACGGCGACCATGTAGGAATTCATGGCCCTTTCGGCGCGCTCAATGATCTCACCGATTGGCTTGCTGTCAGAGACCCGTACGAAAACGTCAGGATATCTCGGCATTAATCCGACCCACCTTGGCGCCCTTGGATATGTTCAGCAAATCGGCCGCTTGGGGTTGGGGCCGGGCGGCCTACGCTTCGTCTGCGCCGTGTTCTACCCGCTGCGCCAATTTCTCGTGGCGCGAAGCGACTTCGCGCATCGTCAACCGGGCTCCAGCGTCGTCCACGGTCTCGGCTTTGGCCAAGATTTCTTCGGCGCGTGCTCGCAAGTTGCTGGCAAGCAATAAAAGCTGAGTGTCCGGCACATCGCGCTCCGTTCGCTTTCAGGCGGGAGCACGACTGGTCTCTCAGCCACCGACGCCCGTTGGGGTAGTTGCCGGTGATGACTGAGCAGGTTACGCCGCATCGGGAGGGATAGCTAGTACTACTGTCGATCAGAAAAATTGTCTGCGCCGGCTTCGATAGCCGGCCCGCCCTGCCGCGCCACTCGGCGGCCACCCGGGTTGCCCCGGCGCCCCATCTTGCTTGGCGAAGGACGCCGGGGTGCGCGGCGGTAGCGTGTATAGCGGTTCCCGACGCGAGCCACGACGTGGCGTCTATCAAAGCCAGCTGGCCCATAGACGCGACCCTCACCCACCAAGCTTCAATCGCTACTTTTGAGCGGGAATGGGCGGATGCGTTGAGCAGCAAGCTGCCCGATTCCGCGCAATGGTTTTGATTTAGATCAAAGCGCACGGTCGGACAGCTGCGCTGACATCCCGCTTCCCCCATTCGCGAGCAAGGTTGCGCGCCTGGGAACTTGACCCCGGATGAGGGCGCGGTGCTAGATGTCCGAGGGAGACGCCGCCGCATGCCAATCGACAAGCGTGTAAATTCTGCTGCGGCGGCTCTCGCTGATGTTTCGGATGGAGCAACGGTTCTCATTTCTGGCTTCGGCGGCGCCGGCTTTGCCAACACGCTGATCCGGGCCTTGCGCGATCGTGGTGCGAAGAATCTGACTCTGGTCGTCAATTCGGCCACGCATCGCTACTCCCTCACGCACGAACTGATCGAAGCCGGTCTCGTGCGCAAGATCGTGTGCACGGCCGCACGCGGCCACAACGCGGAGCCCTCGCCGTTCGAGCGACTGTGGGTGGCCGGCAAGATCGATCTGGAGTGCGTGCCGCAGGGCACCTTTGCCGAACGCATCCGCGCTGGGGGTGCCGGCATCCCGGCTTTCTATACGCCCGTCGGTTTCGGCACCGAACTAGCACGTGGCAAGGAGGTGCGCTGCTTCGATGGTCGCGAGCACGTTTTGGAGCAGGCAATCAAGGGTGATCTCGCCCTGGTTCGCGCCGACACGGCCGACCGCTACGGCAATCTCACGTTTCGCTACGCGCAGATGAACTTCGGTCCGGTGATGGCGATGGCGGCGAAGCTCGCCGTGGCCGAGGTGCGCACCGCACTCGACGCACCGATTCCGCATGACCGCGTGCAATTGCCGGGCGTGTTTGTGGACCGTGTCGTCGCGGTGGGGAAATGACCGTGCAACCGCTCAACCGCTTGCAAGCAGCCTGGCGCGCGGCCCAGGACATCGGCGACGGAATGGTCGTCAATCTCGGCCTCGGCATGCCACTCCACGTTGCCGACTATCTGCGGCCGGAGGTCGACGTCTTTATTCAATCGGAGAACGGCGTGATCGGCGTCGGTCCGCTCGCGCCGACGGACCGTATCGACACCGATCTGGTTGATGCGGGAAGCCGGCGGATCACGTTGCGACCCGGCGCCTCGATCATCGATTCATCCTGGTCGTTTGCGATGATCCGTGGCCGCCATGTCGACGTGACAATTTTGGGCGCCTTCGAAGTTGCGGCCAACGGCGATCTTGCAAACTGGGACATGCGGTTGCCGAACAAGGGACCGCTGGTCGGCGGCGCCATGGACCTTGCGGTTGGCGCACGCGCGGTGTGGGTGATCATGGAGCACGTGACGCGCAAAGGCACGCCGCGGCTGGTCGAAGCCTGCGCGCTGCCGCTCACCGCCTTGCGTTGCGTCACGCGCGTTTACACCGATCTCGCTGTCGTCGATATTGCGCATGATTGCATGGTGGTGCGCGAGATGCTCGATGGCATGACCGAGGCCGACCTGCGCGCCCGCACCGGCGCGCCGATTGTTTTCGCGCCCGACTGCCGGCCGCTCGTGGCTCCGCCGATCGCCCAGCCGGAGTAGGCGCCTCCCATTAATTTCATCGAAGTCAATGGGACTGCCCTGCGCTACGAACTCTCCGGCGCCGGCGCATTCACCCTGGTGTTGATCCACACGCGCTACAGCGTCGCCTCAGTGCCGAGGATTATGGTCGCCTGTGAGGACAGTACGCCGCCGTTGCCGTGTGCGAGCGCAACCTCGCAATCCTTCACCTGCCGCGCACCGCACTCGCCCCGCAATTGGCGCACCGCTTCGATCAACAGGAGCAGTCCGTACATACCGGGGTGGCAGTAAGACAGGCCGCCACCGTTGGTGTTGACTGCGAGTTGGCCCGAGGGGCCGATCCGCCCGCCTTCGACAAACGCCCCGCCCTCGCCCTTCTTGCAGAATCCCAGGTCCTCCAGGAAGAGAATCGTGTTGATTCACCGTCAAATCAGGCATATTGGAAATGCTGGCATGGGTCACCGACTGGCCGAAGCCGAGCACATATGCAGGTGGTTTCTTGAGCGAACGGGCGCGTTCGGCAGAGGTAACGACGATGGCTCCGCCTCCGTCCGTCACCAGGCAGCAATCGCGCACGGTGAAAGGATAGCTCACCATACGCGAGGAAAGGACGCCTTCGATTGTCAGCGGCTTGTTTTCCCAGGCAGCCGGATTGAGAAGGGCCCATTCGCGTGCCGCAACGGCAACGGCGGCAAGGTGCTCCCGCGTCGTGCCGAATTCATGCATATGGCGCGAGGCGGCGAGCGCATATGCACTGGCCGGCATGAACGGCTTGAACGGAGTCTCGTATGGGTTGATTTCCCGCACGGACGCCTGTTTGCGCCCGATGCTGCGCTGCGTGCTGCCATAGGCGATGACCGCGACGCTGCACAGCCCAAGCGCAATCGCGCCCATCGCATGGGCCACATGGTATTCGAACGAGGATCCCCCGACGATCGTCGAGCCGAGGAAGGCCGGATTTATGCCGAGATACTCGGCGAGCGCCAGTACGGACAACCGGCTCTGGGCCGTCGCCGAGAACAAGCCGTCGACGTCCTTCAGGCTCAACCCGCAGTCATCGAGCGCACGCTTGGTCCCCTGTGCCATCAAGTCGACAACCGAGAGACCGTCGGCGACCTGGCCGAGATCGGATTCGGCAACCCCGACGATCGCCGCACTGCCCCGATTGAGCCCACCCATTACGCCGCCTCCACAGGAATGAAGACCGGATAGGGTGGTTCGTCGCCGCCCGGACGGTGCACACGAAAGCGCACGCGCAGTCCGATCCGCACCTTGTCGGGCGCGACCTCCTCGACTCGGCTCATCATCCGGAAGCCTTCGTCACAGTCGATCAAGGCCACATTGTAGGGCGCACCCTCCGCCTGATGCACAACGGTCGTAGCGTGGACGGTCCCGATCCCTGCGCTGACCCGCCATTCCAGCCGGTCGCTGCCGGTGAAGGGACAGAGCACGCGGGGAAAAAACACGGGGCGCCCGGCCGCGAGGCTGAACTGATAGGCGAGCTCGCCTCGCTCGAGATGATCGAGGTAGACCCTGAGAGGCGATTGAACGTCTGCCGGCATGGACTGTTGCCCATTTTCATTTCACAATTCCAACTGTATTAGCCCCGCTGAGTATGGCTGAGCAACGGCGATGTTCGCCGTTCAACGTGCCATGCTTGAGAGCACCCGTGACATGAAACTCTATTGGTCGTCGCGTTCACCGTTCGTGCGCAAAGTAATGGTAGCGGCGCACGAGGTTGGCATCGCCGATCGCATCCGAACGCAACGGGTCGTAGTGGCGCCGAACAATCCCAACATCGAGGTCATGCAGGACAATCCTCTCAGCAAGATCCCGACCCTGGTGTTCGACGACGGCACGTCGCTCTACGACTCGCGCGTAATCTGCGAGTATTTCGATACTTTACACGATGGACCGAAGCTGTTTCCTGCCAACCCTGACTTGCGCTGGAAGGCGTTGCGGCGCCAAGCCCTGGGCGACGGCCTGATGGAGGTCATCGTACTCCGCCTCGGAGAGATGAGCCGTCCACGGGAGGCGCAGTCCGAGAAACACCTGGCGGCGTTTCGCCTCAAGGCCGCAAAGAGCCTCGACCAGCTCGACGCTGAAGTGGACAGTCCGTCGGGCGCGCTCAGCATTGGCGACATCGCGGTTGGTTGCGCATTGGCGCATCTGGACTTCCGGTTTTCTACTGACGATTGGCGCGCAGGCCGTACGAAGCTCGCCGCTTGGCATGCGGACTTCTCGCGCCGCCCTTCCGTTTGCGCAACTGAATTTGCGGATGTCTATTGACGGTTGATGTGCACAGCGAGGCAAGACGACGCGAGGAGACGAATGATCAAGGTCCCGCAACAGCAAATTCCCGGTGTTTATCACCGCCGCGTCGGCGATATCGTGGTTACCGCGATCAGCGACGGCTTCCTCGACGGCACGCTGGACGTGCTCCGCAACATTACCCAGGAGGGAGCGCGGCAGATCCTCGTCGAATCGTTCCGACCTGCCCGCCGCACGGCCGTCAATGCGTTTCTGGTATATTCGGCCGGCCGGCTCGCCATGATCGAAACCGGATCGGGCAACTACTTGCAGCCGACGGCCGGCAAAGCGATGGCCAACATCAAGGCGGCGGGCGTTGACCCAGCTGACATCGAGGCCGTTCTCTTGACGCACATGCATCCCGACCACTCGGCCGGCCTGACCGATATGGCGACCGGCCGACGGAATTTTCCCAATGCCGAGCTTGTCGTGCACGAGAACGAACCCCGGCACTGGTTCGACGACGCCAAAATGGCGGGCGCGACCGAGAGGGCGCGTAAGCTCTACTTCCAGTGC
>WNFT01013402.1_pt1 | contig 11683 bp, 12 predicted proteins | sample 5400191 | NCBI WGS metagenome assembly WNFT01 (sample SAMN13153359, study PRJNA577476) | soil metagenome | isolation source: 80 cm saprolite under Madrone tree | place: USA:California | collected 2016-06-14
GTGGAACACATTGTTGATGGCTCATGGGCCAGTCAAGCTGAAGAGATCACGAATGGAGAGGTCGCACGGCGCTTCGATGCCTACTTAGAGCGTCTCTCGTGCTTTGTTGAGGCGCAAGAACGAACAGCAGACGAGAAATTCCGTTTAGGCCATCTCTTCAAGGTGTTAACGCATTTGAGGCCAGGGCTCGTCCAATGTTACGACATCGAAGGATTTCCCCGGACCAACAATGAGATGGAACGCACCATTCGTGCCATCAAAATGCATTATCGGCGCATCAGCGGTCGCAAAAACTGGAACAAGTATCTCTTGCGCTATGGACGTTGTGTCGCCTATCAAGAGTGGTGGCAGCAGCAACCTGATGGCGAGGCTCAACTGCAGGCTCGTTTACGGCAGGTGACTCCCTCATCGTGGCGACAGGTTCGGCAGCAGACACGCCAATGCCACATGGAGCAACTCAACCGCTTTCGTTTTCGCCACCGTCCACTCGACTATCTGGCTGCTTTAGAAAGGCGGTGGGAGCAAACCACCGGTACGAGTGTATTGCCCCCATAGTTTGATTAGCCCTGTCGATACGTTGACCACTTCTTGACACAGATTCCTCCAAAGAGTATACTAAGTATAAATTAGTATGAGTGCTAAGTTATATTGAATACAAAAATAAGGAAGACACGATGAACAATTCAGGCAGGAACGTTCCGCCAGGAGGATTTCTTCCTGCTGGCCTTTTCAGCGAAGATGTTGTCGCCAATCCCTTTCCCTCTTACATACAACCGAGAGCATTTGGTCTCTCATCCGGTCTACGGAGAGCGAGGAACAGAGGATCGAGCACCACGTCTCACGTCTTGCGGCTCGATCCTCTGTTTGAAGAGCAAGCATACTCAGGAAAGCAAGGTGGTTATGAACAAGCAGGATAGCGTGCGTGTCCCATTGCGGGAACGTAAGAAGCAGCGGGTACTCCAGCAGATCCAGGAAGCCGCTTTTGAGCTCTTTCGGACGATCGGGTACGAACAGACGACGATGGATGCGATTGCGGAGAAGGCGGAAACGAGTCGTGGCACGGTCTTTAAGTATTTCCCGACCAAAAGCTCGTTGTGGCTCCCGTTTTTGAAACAACGGTATGTCGACTATGTGCAACCACAGGTCAAGGAGTACCTGGACACCCACCCGTCGACGCTCCAGGCCCTGCACTTTCTCTTCACACGGATCTATGAGCACGTCTTTCAATTTCCTGAGGTGGGTTACGCGTTTCAGGCCCTGGGGCAGGAAGTGTTGCTTGCTCACCCTCGTCACGCTCACATCAATGAAGATACTGGCTTTGTCGATATGATCCAGACGATTTTGTTGCATGGTCAACAGCAAGGGGATGTTCGTCGCACGCTTCCTCTTGAGAAACTGACACGATATGTGACGATCTTATATGTCTCTCTTGTGTCCGAACTGCTCGAAAAGAGTGCGTCGCCAGAATATCTGCTTGAAATAGAGACCTTGCTGGAGTTTCTGCGCTCCGGCTTGTGCTAACGCATGGTCTTGATCGGGCATAGGCTGACGATCCCACAAAACCGATCGCAAGCCGCCCGATTTCGCCACGATCCGCCTGTTGGGCAGCATAGACTGAGTGTTCCACCTGGGCAAGCGTTCGATACGCTTCATATTGTCTACGAGGAGGTGTAAATCCATGAAATTGCGAGAGGTTGCCCATTCGCGAACCGGAGATAAGGGCAATATCGCCAACATCTCCCTGATTGCGTACCAGATGGAGATATATCCCCTGCTCAAGGAGCGCGTGACGGCTGAACGCAATCAATGTCAACATTTTTCGCAACTGCCACTGTCACCAGGCGCGCAATGGATGCATTCAGACGAGGGTCGTCAAGACCGGCTCTGACAATCAACATTGGAGCAATAGTGCCTGATCCTCTGCTGACATGGGCAGCCCCGGAGAACTCGTCAAAAACCTCCTGGGAAAATGCTGGCAAGGGTGGTCCTGGGAACTCTGTTTCCTCTTCCGGTTCCTCATAGTAGACTTTCAAGTCTGAAATCGCAAAGTAGGAAACAGTGCAACGTACATATGGCGGGGCATCGCGTAATGCCGACCGCAATCCTATCGGACCTCCCGCTGAACAGGTCCAGATGGCAAGCCTGTTGGCATCGACACCCAGCATTTTGCTATCGTCACGAACGAATGCAATCAGATCATCAACATCGCTAGCCGCCTCGTACAAACTCGTTAGCATTTCTGTAGAGCGATGGTTAAATGTGACCGCAATCAATCCTGACGCAGCCGCGAGTTGTCCCCAGGAAGTGTACTCTCCCCAGTCCTTAGCATCTTTAAGAAACTCAGACGGCCCATCTCCATGCACAAAAATCACCGCGGGAAGCCGTGTCTCCCCATCGTAATCGGACGGATAATACACGTCCAGCTTTAATTCGTTACCATCGACGGTTTTGTAAGTGATGTCCTTTTGAACTATAGCCTCTTCCATCCCAGGAATGGCATACACAACCGGTTTTAGCCTGAGATCGCCTGGTTCCTGTTCTTCGAAATTTTCTTTTTCTTCCATCTGCTTCAGAACTCCTTCTCTGCTTTTGATTGTCCAGGAGTATAGTAACATATTCATAAGGAGCAAGATAGAAGAAGTTTTTTCGCCTTCTTCATGCTATGATGCTCATAGCTACTACTCAGTGGCACATCATGAGAAGCAAGGAGCAGATACACATGACGGAACAAACACTCCCACTCATCACGTTCTACCAAGGCTGGCAGACCTACCAGCACAGCCTGGTTGAAACTATCGCACCGCTTTCATCCGAACAACTTGCCTTGCCTGTCGCATCCCATCACTGGACGATCGGGATGGTGGCCCAACATATGGTGGCCAACCGGGTCTGGTGGTTCCAGCTGTGGATGGGCGAGGGAAGTCCCGATCTTGCGCCCATTGCGCACTGGGATCCTGCGGATGAAGAGGAGCAGCCCGCGCTTGAGGCTGCTGAACTGGTTGCCGGGCTTAAGTCCACCTGGGGCATGATTACCGAGGCTCTTGCCCGCTGGACGCCCGCCGATCTTGGGCACGTTTTCTCCCCTCCAGCATCCTTGAGCGAAGAAGAGAAGAGCATATTCGGGGAATTGACGCGGCAGTGGATTATCTGGCATGTGCTCGAACACGAGATACACCACGGAGGCGAGCTTTCCTTAGCCCTCGGCGGGCTTGGTCTGCCGGGGGTCTATGGCAACGCTTAACTGATCTGTTCAAGGACTCAGGAAACATACCAGGGAGCACGACAAGTGCGGGAGAACCAACATATATGGTCGGTAAAAACAAAAGTCATAACCCCTTGTAACCACTCGTTAATCCTGGTATACTTGTTCTAAATCGGGAATATGTTCAAGAAGATGTTCGTTTTGCACAATCTCTACCGAGGTCGCCATGGACTCACAAGCTGCCATTCCGAGCGTCACAGTTATTCTTCCCCACGTACTACGTACAAAAATTGGCAACCGCAAATCAGTAACGGTTACCGGCAGCACCATCCGTGAAGTCATCCACGCGCTTGACCGCGACTATCCCGGCCTCGAATTTAACATTTGCTACGAAACCGGCGAACTCCGTCCCTACGTCAACATCTTTTTGAATCGTGAAAGCATCCGCTATCTCCAGGACCTCGATACCCCAGTAACACCTGGAGCTATCGTTCATATTCTACAATCAGTTGCAGGAGGCGAATCTCAGGCTAACTGACAACCAGGGAAAAGCGCACTTCCAGAAAGGTAGGCAGTATGAACCAACACAGCAAATATGCTCAGGGCACCACCTTATTAGCCGTTGGCACCAAACGTGGATTATTTCTCCTAAGCTCAAAAGATCGAGAAACATGGGAAATCGAGGCCACGTCGTTGAAAGGCACTCGCGTTTTCAATGCCATCCTCGATCAGCGCCAGGGCCAACGTTTGTTCGCTACCGATAACGGTGACTTCTTCGGCACATTTTTGCGCTACAGCGATGACTTCGGTCAGACATGGCAGGAACCGGAGAGCGGCATCCAGTTCCCGAAAGATAGCGGCCAGAAGCTCGCCAACATCTGGGTGATCGAACCAGGACGTCTCAACGAGCCTGAAGTTGTCTATGCGGGCATCGATCCGGCCAGCCTTTGGGTCAGCTACGATAACGGTGTGCATTGGGAACTCAATGCAGGACTTGCTAACCATCCAACCCGTGAGCTCTGGCAACCAGGCGCCGGCGGCCTGTGCCTGCATACAATCGTTCCCGACCCCACCGATGCATCCAGGATGTGGATAGGCATCTCATCCGTGGGCTGCATGCGCACAGACGATGGTGGTCAGAACTGGGTCTTTGCCAATAAGAATACACGAGCAGGTTTTCTGCCTGATCAGTACCCTGAGTTCGGCCAGTGCATTCACCGTTTCGTCCAGCATCCAACAGAGCCGGATATTCTGTACCAGCAGAACCACTGCGGCATCTACAAAACATTGAATGCAGGTGATGATTGGATAGACATCCAGCAGACCTTGCCCTCTGAATTTGGATTTCCTATAGCCATAGATACACATCATCCTGATACTGTGTTCACGACCTTCCAAGACAGGGCAATTCAAAAGTCATCTTTTTGCCCCTGGTGGCCCGCAAGCGGGCTTACTTTAGGAAGAAGTGTTGAGGCTGCGGCAGGTTGAAAACCTGCCGCAGCCTCAACACTTCTTCCCAGCGAGCGCCGCAGGCGCGAGGAAAAACAGCAGAGAAACTCTGCAACTATTTCTACTCCTGGCCCGTGTAACACATTAAGGAACGCTTAGAAATAGCTGTGGAGGTAACTAATATAATGTCTCTTTCGAGAGAACAAATGAACGCAGGGCCTGAAGAGAGTTCCAGGATTACTGCCATACAGGAAAATGAGGAAATTCTTGCCAGTGAGATCTCCATTCATACGGCTAGACTTATAGAACCTGTAATGATATCAGGCCAGGAGAAATCACCAGTGGATGACTTGAATATTTCTGCACCCCCAGAAGATGCTTCTCCCAGCATAGAAAGTCAGACATTTCAGGGGTACCATCCGGCAAAACAACCATGGCAATTTCTACGCCACTGGTTAGCAATGAGTACGTTCACTCCTGGATGGCTGCCCAGGCGCTGGCACCATCCAATTTTTGGCTATTTTACGGCTATCCTTCTACAGGTAATTGCTATTATCATCACGCTAGAGCTGATTCATATATTTCCTACCTTCGAGTTTGCAGGGTTACTGGAAGTGCTGGCTATTGTACTCGTGGCAGTAAATTGGGGTGCTGGCCCAAGCTTGCTGGCAACGCTACTGGGTGTAGTCCTGCTCGATTTCTTTATCTTATCTCCACAATATACATGGAGCTTTAATAGCCCTAAAAACATAGTCGAGCTCTTGCTTTTCCTCATCACCGGGTTCGCCGTCAGCATTGCAGCCAGCCAGATCGAACGTGGACGTCGTCATACCGAACGGTTAGTCTCTTCTCTTGCCACAGAACGCGCACGACTCGCAGCAATTATCGAGACAGTACCTGATGCGGTCAGTATTTATGATGCCCAGGGAAAGGTTGTGCAACTCAACCGCGTGGGTCGAGAGCATGCTGGACCGGGTCGCGACAATGAGGCATTAGCCAATGCACAGCATACAAATTCTATGCGAACTGTGGATGGAGAACCTTTCCCTGCTGAGCAGTTCCCTGTTACACGTGCATTGCACGGCGAGACGGTTTCCGGTGTTGAGGCTCGCTATCTCGATCCGGTGGGAAACGATCTCTCCATCTTAGTAAGTGCTGCGCCATTGTATGACTCGGAAAACAAAGTGGATGGTGTCGTTCTCATCACACACGATATCTCGGAACTACTTCAAACCGAGCGCCGGGCAGCCGAACAGGCAAGTGAACTTGAAGCCATCTTCGAAGCGATGACAGATGGTGTCTTCGTCTATAGCCGGGGTGGATACATGCTGCGCATGAACGCCGCTTTCCGAGAATTGATCGGCCTCAATACTGAGAACGAGAGCAACTATTTTTCCTACTCTGTAGATGAAAGACGTGCGCAGCTAGCGATGAATGATGAACTTGGACACCCCCTACCCCTTGAGCAATGGCCACAGTCACGTATTTTGCGTGGAGAGGTTCTTACGGAAGCAAATACTGCTGATGTTATTTTTCATGCATTTGATGGGCGTATATTGCAGCTCAATGTCAGTGGCGCCCCAGTACGCAATCGAGATGGAGAGCTTGTCGCCGCTCTCTGTATCTGCCGTGATGTGACGGAGCGTCGACGGCTGGAACGCCGTACCCATGAAGCCCTCAATGCCCTGCTCGCAATGGCGGAGTCACTTGTATCCCTGCCTAAGACTATGAAATCTACAGGGCAACTTACGCAGGAAACGTCCGACAGGACGGCACAGAAGCTGGTAGAACTGACCCGGGATGTCATGGGATGCGAGCGCGTTGGTATCACTGCTGTAGACCCACAGACTCATGAACTTCGTTCTGTTGCCGTAATTGGACTCACCCCTGAGCAAGAACTTTTGTGGCGGAACAGGCGTCCAGGCGTTCACTTGAGTGATATGTTACTGGATGCTGTATACCAGCAGCGTCTCCTTGCCGGTGAGCCAATCATTCTGGATATGACGCAGCCACCATTTCAGGATTATCCTAATCCTTTCGATATCCATAGTATGCTCCTCGTACCGATGTCTATAGACAATCAGCTGATCGGCCTTATCTCTTTAGATTATAGCGATAAGGAATACGAGTATAAGCAGGAAGAGCTAACGTTCGCAAGCGCGGTCGCCAGGCTGGTAACGCTGGTATTTGAACGCGAACGATTGTTGCGCGAGCGGGCCGAGTCAAGAGCAAACGAACTGGCCTTACGCCAGGCTAACCGGCAGATGGAAGAGTTTCTTGGTATGGTCAGCCACGAACTCAAGACGCCTCTGACAAGCATCAAGGGCAACACACAGCTGGCAGTGCGCCAGTTAAAGAATAACTTGCAATCGCTGGAGAAAATTCTGGGACTCTACGAAGGAGCAGAACAACAGAGCCGGCGCTTGAATCGGTTGGTAGATGACCTGCTGGATGTCTCACGTGCTCGTTCCGGTTACCTGGACCTGCATCCTGCCGACTGTGACCTGTCATCGATTGTCCGTCAATCTGTTGAAGAACAACAACATGTCTGGCCGGATCGAACCATAACACTGGACCCGGGAGACGTACAGACAGCACCCATAGATGCCGACGCGGACCGCATCGCGCAGGTACTCATGAACTATCTCACCAATGCTTTGAAGTACTCGGATGAAGATCAGCCTGTCCAGGTGAGCTTGCAAAGACAAGCAGATCAGGTCAAGGTTTCCGTACGAGATCATGGGCCTGGCCTCTCGCCAGAACAGCAGGAATACATCTGGGAACGCTTCCAACGTGTACCCGATATCGAGGTACACAGTAGCTCCTATCATTCACACGCGGGGCTTGGCCTTGGCCTTTATATCAGCAAGACCATTATTGAGCAGCATCAAGGGCAGGTAGGCGTGGATAGTATCCCCGGTGAGGGCTCTACCTTCTGGTTTACACTGCCGCTGGCGCGTAACACCGCGAGTGAAGCTAATAGCAGCGACGAATCGTGACAGGTGGTAGCAAACTGGGTATTCATCGAATCGGGAGGAGATGACAGTGTCAAATATACGCGGTGTGATTCTTGATGTTGATGGGACACTAGTCTTGAGCAATGATGCATACGCGGAAGCCTGGATGGAAGCTATGGCCGACTTTGGCTACTATGTCCCCTATGAAAAGATACGACCTTTAATCGGTATGGGTAGCGATAAGGTGTTGCCTGAAACAATTGGTCTGCAAAAGGATAGCGAAGATGGTATTAAGATCAGTGAGAAACGCAAAGAAATTTTCCAAAAAAAGCACGTGCCTACTTTGCGAGCCGCACCAGGTGCCCGGGAATTAGTGGAATACATGCATGTGCATGGCCTGAAACTCGCCGTTGCCAGTTCTGCTGAAAAGGATGAATTGAAGGCATTGCTGCGAGTCGCGGGTGTCAGCGGTCTGGTTGAGGAAGAGATTAGCTCAAGCGATGCAAGTAGGTCAAAACCTGATCCTGATGTTATGCAAGTAGCGCTCCAACGCTTCGATTTGCCTGCCAACCAGGTACTGACACTGGGAGACACTGCCTATGATATTGAAGCGGCCAGTAAAGTTGGAGTCGGCACTATCGCTCTACGTTGCGGTGGCTGGTCAGACCGCGAACTCAAGGGCGCTCTTGCCATTTATAATGATCCAGACGATCTGCTGAATCACTACGATACTTCACCTCTTGTAGATTCGTGGCAAGAATAGAACAAGATACTCTAAAGCATGGCATTGGAGCATCTTGTTGTGTCTATAGACCAAAGTAGGACCTTTATACTATGAGGGGAATAGACCGGGTTAAGAAACCGTAACAATCCGCTAGTACTTTCAACTTGTGCTTAACCTCTATATGCTCAACCGCATCGGAGATATGTTACAAATAGAGTGGTACTTGCCTCTGCTAACTGGCCTTACTAGGGGTTTTTAGCAAGGTGAGATTTTTCGTCTATTTGTAGCGTTTATGTCACTGGGGAGACTGCTTTATTGAAAAAACATTTCTCTTGAGAAAGGGAAAGCGCCATGCATTTTGACACTGTCAGGTTCTCACATATCCTGGAAAAAGATAAGCTGCACAATGTAGCTTATTTTTTGTCCCATACTGCTTTCGTTGTCTCCCATAAGACTGAAAGCATTGAGACATTAATGGGAGTACTCTGGTATCTGCCCGGCGATAGTCCGGTGATCGTCGTGACTAATTGTCCCGAAGAAAACCTGGCGAGCATTAAAAGTGGCATACAGGATAATTTAACCGGCCACAAGAAAATCTTCCTGGTGCATCAAAAGGACGAACATGTTGCTTACCTGTTCGGAATTCACGGCGTGGAACACATCCTTGGTTATGATGGGAAAGTGCTCGATGGTAAGGGTGAAGGCATGTATATCGGAGCACTCATTGCTACTCTATTGGGTTATCCTCAGTGGATCGTATTTTACGACGCAGATAACATCGTGCCTTGTGCGCTGCTTGAATATACCCTGGCAATGGGGAGACTATTCCTGGCGGCTCATCCAGCTCTTGCGTCTTATGAAAACAGAGTGCCTGCCTTTTTACATAACGTACGCATTTGCTGGTCATCCAAGCCCTCTCTGACGAGTGGGAAATTGGAAGAGAACGTGCTAGGGCGCTGTACACGGGTCATTTCTCCACTCTTTCATGGCATATTAGAACACTGGTTTGGGGTGCGCGACTACCTGGTCAGCTCATCTAATGCCGGTGAACAGGCAATGACGATGACAACAGCAAAGGCTTTACGCTTTTCATCCGGCTTCTCCGTAGAAACATTTCAGTTGCTTGATTTCTTACTCAAGGCAGCCGAATTGAAAGACCTGCCTGGAAGCTCAATATACCAGCAGTACCAATCGAAAAGTCCTCATTTTCATACTAAAAGAGAGGACGAACACATCAGGAAAATGATTGCCGTCAGCCTGGGAAGTTTTTTTGTATTCCGCCAGTATATCCCTCCAGGCGTTGAGGATCAGATATATCGCCTGATAGACGACCTGCGCCTCTACGTGACCTGTCCCCTGATCTATCCCTCGTTGGATAGTCTGGATCTAAGCGGCAACGAGGAGTTTGTGCATCGCTATAGACTATTCGATGAGGTAGAAACTGGAGAGTATAAGATTGCGGCTGCTATTAGCCCGTCATGGAGCGACGCCCAATAACATGGAGGCCCGCTATACCGGGCAAGCTGATGTTGAACTGAGCACTTCAGGCGCATACCAGGCAAAATTGCTTGGGACGCGCCTGACCAAAGAGACTCTGGATGCAATTGTCGCGTCCGATCTGCGCCGTACACGTGCTACGGCGCAAGCCATCGCGCATTACCATGGACTTCCGGTCTGGGAGGATGCGGACTTGCGTGAATTTGCCCTCGGCGCGTGGGAAGAGGTTCCATTTGCCGAGGTCAAAGCCCGCGACGGGGTTCTGTTAGAACGCTGGAGGAGCGATCCCGAGAACAACGCTCCTCCCGGGGGAGAAACAGGAGCACAGGTGCGCGACCGCGTGTTACACGCACTCGAACGCTGGCAGGAAGCATATCCAAAAGGAACTGTGCTGTGGGTGACGCATGGAGGCTTGATTGGTGTGCTGCTCTGTCACCTGTTGGGCATGGACCTGAGCCGGCGCAACCAGTTTCACACCTCAAATGCCTCGATCACCGAGCTCAGGCTCGGCGGTCACTACGCGATTCTCAAGTCTTTTAATGACACGGCCCATTTACGGGATGGCAATCCAATACCTCAGCTTCTTGACACCTGAGCCCTCGATCGCTATGGCATTCTCGAGATGATACTTCGACCTTCCATATTCATTAACATAAACTTACTTTTTATAACCTTATTACTTGACAGAAATTGTGAGATGTTGTATCTTATTGACAACCCTTTCAGTGGAATAATCTTCGATAGAGGCTAAGTGCATGCCAGGTAGAGGTAAGAGAAAGGAAGTGCGTCATGAGAAGGCGACCAAGGCCTTATACGCCGAGGGCGAGTGGGGATAGTGCGAGCATGCCGAAATATACTATTGGCGTTGTCTCCCAACTTTTAGGGTTACCCCCCCAGGTGCTGCGGCGCTACGAGGAAGCAGGGTTGTTAGAACCAGCACGCCAGGCTGGCAAGAATCGCCTGTATTCTGATCAGGATATAGAAGTACTCGAGGAGATTGCCGAGCTTTCTGAACAGGGCGTGAATGCAGTCGGTATCCGTCATATTATCCAGATCCGCAGGGATATCATTGTTCTGCAACAAGAGGTCAGAGAGGTACGCCAGGCCCTGCTTCGCTCGGAGGAGGAGGAGAGGCAGCGCATCGAGGTAACCTGGCGCGAGGGCGAGAAACGTTCTCTCTCAGAGAACGAGCATTGATGCTCAAATGATCTGGACGCGTGACCGCCATAATCCCCATCCCAGACATCCTCATATTTTCACCAGCAAATTTTGCTCGCTCTCAATTGTTAAAGATGTGTTAGAAATTGTCATTTTACTTGATGGAATATGTTAGATGATATATGATGTTTATGTAAGAGTAAGAGAGAAAGCTAGCAATAATGATGGCTATGAAACTATGGGAAAGGAAATATATTATGCAGTATGACCGGCAAGATGCGGCTACAGCCGATCCACAACCGACAGTAGAGTCCGGAGAGCCTGATCAACGTGAGGCGGCGCTGGCTGCCGAGTTGAAGATACAGCTTGAGGCGGAGCAAGCCAGATCGGAAGAATACCTGGATTTACTGCGGCGCACTCAGGCAGATTTTATTAACTATAAGCGTCGTACGGGCCAGGAGCAAAATGAGGGGCGAGTTGGTGCGCAGGCAGCCGTACTTGCTCAAATCTTGCCTGTGCTTGATGACCTTGGAAGAGCGTTACAGGCGGTCCCACCGGAACTAAGCAATAATTCCTGGGTTCAGGGCATACTTCTGGTTGCTAAAAGATTGACGAATGTCCTGGAGCAATTAGGTGTGCGGCCGCTAGGCCAGCCCGGCGAGAAGTTTGATCCCCGGTGGCATGAAGCAGTGACGA